>Ga0164293_10000283_pt1 | contig 38930 bp, 36 predicted proteins | sample GEODES118metaG_FD_111487 | JGI IMG/M metagenome (GOLD analysis project Ga0164293, IMG submission 111487) | Eutrophic lake water microbial communities from Lake Mendota, Wisconsin, USA - GEODES118 metaG | ecosystem: Environmental > Aquatic > Freshwater > Lake | place: USA: Lake Mendota...
AAAACACCTCTTCCACATTTTTTGCCAGACCAACCAGGGTCATCCGCCCAGAGATGCCTAGTTCTTCAACCGCTTCTAATGCTGCATTGAGTTGCCCTTTACCGCCATCGATAATGACCAGTTGGGGAAGGGGAAGATTTTCTGATACCAGCCGCTTATACCTTCTTCCTACTACTTCTTTCATGGTAGCAAAATCATTGATCCCTTCAACTGTTTTTACATTGTAATGCCGGTAGTCTTTTTTACTCGGGCGGCCATCAACGAAACAGACCATTGCAGATACCGGATAGCTGCCATGGAAGTTTGAGTTGTCGAAACACTCTATATGAACCGGCAGTTCTTGCAGGTTCATATCATCCTGTAACCGAAGGAGTATGTCAGACATGTCTTGGTCCCCGGAGCTCAACATTAGCGCTGATTGCCTTTTTTGTTCTTCGATGAAGTAGTTGACATTTTTTTCCGATAGCTCCAACAGTTTTTTCCTGTCGCCACCTTTGGGAACAGTGATCTTTATCTCGGGGTCAGGGTAGTCTGTTGCAAAGGGCAGAATGATTTCGTTCGCCGTACTCGAGAACAGTTCACGAAAATGATTAAGTGCAAATGCAAGCATGTCTTCTCTCGTCTCTTCAAGTTTTTTTTCAAGCAACACCGTTTTACTGTCGACAATCGAACCATTTCTTACCATCAGAAAATTCACATAGGCTTTATCATCTTCTTTTTCAGAGATACTGCATACGTCCATGTCGCCTATTTTTGGATTTACAACGGTTGACCGGGCCTTGTAGTTTTGTAGGTGCTCTATCTTTTTTCGCATGATCTCTGCCTTCTCAAATTGCATCTTACCCGCGTATTCCTTCATGTGTTCCTTGAAATGCTGGATGACCGGCGCAAGATTACCCTTGAGGAAATTCCGGATCTGCGCCAGCCCATCGTCGTAATCCTGCATTGACTGCAGTCCTTCGCAGGGTCCCTTGCAATTTCCGATGTGGTACTCCAGACAAACCTTAAACTTGCCTTTAGTAATATTTTGTTCTGTCAAATTCAGCTTGCAAGTCCTCAACGGGATATTCTGTTTGATGAATTCAAGGAGTTCCCTCACTTTGCCAACTGAGGTGAAAGGGCCAAGGTATTCGGATCCGTCTGCTATTAATCTTCGAGTTAGAAAGATCCTGGGGAAGGGCTCATTCTTAATAACGATGTAAGGATATGTTTTATCGTCTTTCAGGTTGATATTAAACCTGGGCTGGAATTTTTTGATCAGTGAGTTTTCCAGCAAGAAGGCATCCTGCTCCGAATTCACCATGGTGAATTCTATATGATGTATCCGCTGTACGAGTTCGTGTGTTTTATAACTCGTGAAGGTTTTGATGAAATAGGAGCTTACCCTTTTTTTCAGATTCTTTGCCTTGCCAACATACAGCAATGCATTCTTCTCATCATAGTATTTGTAAATACCAGGCCCCGGGGGTATGGACGATGAGATCTTGCTGTATTCTTCTGATGTCATTTGCTAAGGGGGCTTATTCCCAGGTGTATTTTTCGGTTTTAATATTCTCTGGCCCTTCGTTAACTATGGTAATGACCTGAAGATTTCTGCCCGGGGTCCAGATCATTTTACGCAGTGTTTGGCCTTCCTGTTTTTCTACATAGATAGATCGGACCCGCTCTGTTTCGGGTTGTATCATAACCTCTATTTTTCTAACTACCGGCTCTTTATCGGAGGTGGTATAGCTCATGATTATTGCATTGATGGTGTTATCCATAAACACCGACTCGCGGTAATACTTTTTCAGGTCCTTTGAACTGATGTCCGGAGTGTAAAGTTCGGCTGCCACTTTTTTAAACTCTTGCTTGTCGAATAAAGAAGTGTCAGGCAGCCCATTGTTCGAGCTGTATTTCAAAATTGCAATGGGAATGGTGTCCAGCTTTTTCAGTTCAGCCTCGATATTTCCCTTGATCGGAAAGAAGGTCTTGTTGATGTCATCATTTTCTGCTTCATTATTACACGCGCTTAGCAGCGACATTAGGAACAAGGTTGCAAGTAACCGCATAGGTATTGATAAATATAGTTATGAATTGGAGGCAAAACTAACGAATAACCTCAAAAAAGTGGCAAGGATCGGCTCGCATATGCCTTTCAGCAGGAAGTCGCTGTGCACTGGCCTTCGATGGAGCTGGCGTATGCGTTGATAAAGATGCTGAAAGAAATGATTACACAGACGAAGGGCCTACAGTTAGGGCAGTCTCCGAAAGTTTATCGTGTAATGCCGATCTTAAAGCCGTAATCAAACAGATGTTCTGTGATCGGGTACACATCTTTATGGCTGGAGAAGATTTGGTAACGGAACTGGGGTCCAATCATCCACCTGTATGAACCTGCTTTAATGCTAAGGTAAGCTTCTGCACCGGCAGCAAGATTGAACTTTCGGTATAGTGAAGGCTCCTGGGCATAGTTCTTCATATTGGTGGAGATCATATACGCCTGATTGTTCAGAACAAAAGTTGGCTGAAGTGTACCGGCGATGTTGAACTTGACTTTATCACTACCAAATACGGTCATTTCAGCTCCGAGTGGAACTGACATCATAATGTGTTTATTACGAAGCCAGGTTTTGGAAAATCCGTCGAAATTCCTGTATCTGCTGATGACATTGATCTCAGAATGTCCAATACCACCACGCGTCATGGGAGCGACTTCAGGCGTAAAGTAAAATGCCTGGACATCATACTGATTTACGTTCACCTGGAGTCCGGATTTCAACCTGAAGTTCCTTCCTGTTGAAAAAGTGAGGGCTGTCCCTATTTCAAATCCAATGGAGGGCTTATGGGTCACCGAATGATTTACATCCGGAGAGCTCGCTGCAATGAAACCATTAAAATACTTCATCCCTTCGCCCGACAGTTTGCGATAGCTAACCGTTGGTGAAAGATAAAGTTGCCAGCCAAGGTTCAAATGGCGGGGCTTCAGTATTTTGATCGATGCTGCTTTTGCTGGCGCTGCCAGATGGGTAGCTGTGATATCTTTAGCGCTCAGGCCGGAGGTTGCGGTTGGAACAGAAGCAAATGCATTTATCCTATGATGTTCAGCCTCCAATTCTACAAAAGATTCTTCACCTGTGGTGCTGCCCTCTTCCATAATGGCAGGGGACTGCTGCTCAGCATATAATTTTTCGGCAGACGGGGAAACTACAGATCCTTTTTCAAGCGAGGGTGCAGCAGAAGCTTTTTCGTTTTCCAAAGGTTCAGCAGCAGTTACATTTCCTTCAGTAAGTTGATGTACTTCATCAGCTACAATCACCCTTGCCATTTCATTTGACAATTCATCCGAAAGGCCAGCGTTATGCACCTCTTCAGACCCTTCAGCAATGGATCGCTCTGTCAGGGTCAGAGGCAAATGGGATGTCCCGGAAGAAACAGGCGAGGCAGGCGACTTTTCTTTTTCGGTCGCCAGTTGACTCACCGTAACCCTGGAAGATTTTTTCAATGAAGTCGCGGTACCATTGGGCACAACCGGCACCTTATCAGCAAACTCAGTATTTGAATATGATCGTACATCAGTTCCCTGCTCAAATCCTTGAAGGAAAATACTGTCGTGCACCTTACCCCCAATGCCCAGACCTATAAAGATGGCGGCAACAAACAGGTAAGACCATTTTTTTCGTGGATGTAACTTGCCGTTTATGGCATTCCAAACCCTATCAGAAGGGTACAGCTTATATTGATCTGCTTTCTCTTGCAAGAAATTTTCAAACTCCCCTGTGTAATCACGACTCTCCATACGCAGTGAAAAAAGCTGTTTATCTTAACTTAAGAGTTAATTAAGAGTTAATTAATAGTTTTGGTTTTCAGGACATTCCGAACCGTTGAACATAGTCCGGTGGCTTGACACCTTACTGAACAGCCGTAAGCCAACTGGTTCTTTCGGTGTGTTTCGTAAGAATGTTCTTCTTGATGAGGATATCTTCCAGCATTGCCTTTGCGCGGGTGTACTGAGATCGGCTGGTACTCTCTTCGATGTCGAGTATATCGGCGATCTCCTTATGCGAATAGCCTTCTATGGCGTATAAGTTTAGTACAGTGCGGTACCCCAAGGGAAGAATCCTGATACATTCCACCACCTGCTTGGCCTGCAGAATGGATGGTATATTTTCTCCCCGAACTGGAACACTGGCCGCATGAATGATATCTACACTATCTGAAAACTTCTTATTCTTCTTCAGGTTGTTGATACAGGTATGGACAATGATCCTTCTGATCCACCCCTCCAGTGCTCCACGAAATTGGAACTGATGGATCTGGGTAAATACCTTGATAAAGCCCTCCTGCAACATATCTTCAGCATCTTCACGACTCTTGGCATAACGATAACAAACAGACAACATCTTCGGGCTATACTTGTAGTATAGCTCCTGCTGAGATGCAGCTTCGTTTCGTAAACACCCGTGGATCATTACTTCCTCAGTCATGAAATCCTGTTGATTTCATTCAAATTAAGACAAATTATTACACTAAACTGCTGCCTTGAAAAAAATTTTTTCAGGGGAAACCGCTACCGGACTGCCTTTCACCGGATTTTGAACGAGTATTTCGTCCGGAAAGCCCCTGATCCTGATTTCATAGGTTTTTTATAGTCTAAAAATCGGGGTGAAAAAGAAAATACAAGCTGATAATCATAGACTTACACGTACGCTTAATACAATATTTCTGCCTGCGGCAGAAAACCCGGAAGCAAAATGGCGGTAATTTCTGTCGAGCAGGTTTTCGACCGCCGCCTGGAACAGCATGGATTTAGAGGCTTGCCATCCTGCCCTCAGGTTCAACGTATACCAGGCTGGCATCCCGGTACTGGTGGCGTACTGGGCATTATCCTCGCCATCAGGACTGAACTGATCCAGTCTTTTCTCGCCATTATACATGGCGAAAAACTCGGTGTAGCCTTTTTTATAACGGTACATAACAGCCGTTTTTCCAAACAGCGGCGGAACGTGGTCAAGGGGTTTTTCTTTAACATTGGCCCTAACGAGCTTGTAGGTGCCATCCGGCTGCTCCTGGTACACAGAGGTCAGTTCATTTTCATCAACCTTAAATTGGCCGTAGGTTAAAGTGAGCGATGATGAAAAAGAAAAATGTTCATTCAGGTCTGCAGAAATGGAGGCACTCGCTCCATACAAGAAAGCATTGGATTTATTCTGGCTGGCAAGAACCTGGCATCTTACCCCGTTATAGTCGATCGAATCCTGGCCATTCAGCATGTAGGGTGCTTTCACGATAGCATTTCTAAAAAGGGTATAGAATCCTGTTATCTCCAACTGGATCTTTTCCCGGAAGGTTTTCCGGTACGAAAGATCCACATTATAGGTATACTCCGGCCTTAGGTCACTATTCGGCACCACTACCTGCCTTGCCGCTGTACTTGATTCAAATACTTTACTCAGGTCATCTATATTGGGGGCCCTGAAGGCAGAGGAAAGCCCTGCCGAAAATCTTGTTCCCTCATTGGCTTTGAAAACAAGGCCGAGGTTTCCTGTTGCGGCAAAATTGTTTTGCCTTACTGAAGTCACGGGCAGGTTGAGAAAGCTGTTGTCAATGATATCAGAGATTAAGGCCACATGCTGCAGTCTCAGGCCATCATTCAAAACCCATTTATCATTTCCAAATTTTAAGATATGCTGTGCATAAAGCCCATAATTATTCATCCTGTTCTTCCCGTCGGGATATCTCGTATCCAATTTTGAAACTGCTCCGGTCAGTAAATTCGTTCTGTCTGCAACTGAAACCAGGTCATTCCACTGTCCGTCTGCCCCCAGACTCAGCTCGTGATTGCCCGTACTTTTCCGGAAGTCCACCACCGCTCCCCAGACTTTGATATGCTCCCTTCTGCTGTCAAACCTGTCGTACCGCCTGTAATCTCTCTGCTGGCGGGTTTCCTTGATGTCCTGATAGCTGAGTGTGGCGCGAACCTCATTGAAAAATCCGGGGAGTTTGTTTGCTGTGAATGTATATGCAGCCAGGTTGCGTTCCTGGGGTCCATAATACCATTCAGCGAATCGCAAACTGCCGTTACGCGTATCCGTTAGTCTGTCGTACCGCGGCACATCGGTAGTATTCGACAGCTGCAGATTTAACAAGTGGGATATATTTTCATTAGGATTAAACAGAACCTTCTGCATAATGTCCCATTGTTTGTAACCCGAATATCTTTGGATACGATCATCCGTGTTTTTTACGATGGTGTCGAGGCCGGCATCCTGAAAGGGGATGATGTATTCTTTTCTTCTTCCAAAGCCCTCATGCTTTGAAGGATCGTTACCACCCATTTTCATGTCGCCGAAGCTGCTGTATGTGAATGAAGAAAGAAAGGCGATTTTCTTACATCCGATATTAACGTCGGCATGCGCTGTTTTTTCGTCGTTCACCGTGCTGTAACGGATCAGTCCATTGGACTTAAAGTTGATGGCGGAATCCCAGCCTAAAAACGGCTGACGGGTTACCATGTGAACGGTTCCGCCAAGCGCATCGCTTCCGTACATGGTAGAACTTGGTCCTTGCATGATCTCCACCCTCGCCAGCATGTTCTGATCCACGGTGATCACATTTTGCAAGTGCCCGGAGCGATAGATGGCATTGTTCATCCTGATCCCGTCTACTACCAGTAACACACGGCTTGCCTCGAAGCCCCTGATCACCGGGCTGCTGCCGCCTTGTTGGCTTTTCTGTACAAAGATATTTCCCGAAGCCATCAGCAGATCACCGGTGTTTTGGGCATTCATTCTCGCGATCTGCCTTGCGGTGATGATATCTATTTTCTGGACTACATTTTTCTTTTTTTCGGTGAATTTATTGGCCGATAGTACCACTTCGTTCATGTCCAGGTACCTGTCCAGCGTGTCGACTTTTTGCTGTCCGGATGTGCGGACAGAAAGAAAGATGATGAATATGAAAACGACTGTTCTCATGTATATGATTTAAAATGTCGAAACGGTCAATAGCTTTTGCCATGCCTGATCATGCAAGCATCATCGCATGGCATTTAAGAGATGACGACGTCCAGTTCTAAATGGAAATTCAGCCCGGTATTGAGGATACCCTTAGGATCAGCTCAGCACAAGGGTCATTATGCAGACACGCCTATATATGTTGGTTTCGCTGGCTTGAAAAATCAGACCCGTTCCGGTGGTGCGTAAGGGGGGGCTGAAAAGCGCAGACATAATGTAGAGGGAGGGCAATGAGCATAAACGTTCTTCATTGGTACGCGTATGGAAAACAATGGCAGTTCGTTGCAGTCGAAAACCAGATGGGTTATCTGGTAGATCGTGTTGGACCGTTCCTGATCCTGGTGAAGCGGGGTTGAAACAGATTCCATCCGGGCAATGATTTCCTTTTCCTTATCGTCGTATAATCCCCTTAACACAACAGAATCTCCTGAAACAGTCTGGTCTTTCACATCAAACATCCTGTTATTGATCATACATTCCTTGCCGGCCTTGACCCACTGTATGGATGATCTTGGTACCCTCACCTCTTGCAGTTCTTCACGTTCCAGTTTTTCTTTCATCTCATGCACAGCAAAGGCCCGTTGTACCATCAGTGTTGCCGGGAATACAATAGGCAATGATGATGCCAGCAACAGCAGCCATGCGAACACGATATGATAACAGCGGAGATTCATGAGACGATCGCCTATATCAGAATATTTCCTCCCATTTCCTTTGGTATGGGAATGCCCATGACATGAAGTATAGTGGGTGCTATATCCCCCAACTTACCAGGAGCGATCTCGCCCTTCCATTCCCGATCTATGATAAAGAATGGGACGGGGTTCATACTGTGTGCGGTATTCGGACTTCCGTCAGGATTGAGCATGTAATCGGCATTCCCGTGATCGGCCGTAAGGAATACTGTATAGCCATTTCCGAGCGCTGCGGTAACCAGTTTTTCTACGCAACTGTCTACTGTCTCCACCGCTTTCACCACGGCTGAAAACACGCCCGTATGGCCCACCATGTCGGCATTTGCAAAATTGATGCACATGAATCCGGCTTCCTGTTTTGCAATTTCCGGGAGCAATGCTTCCGTGAGTTCCCAGGCACTCATCTCAGGTTTGAGGTCATAAGTAGCCACTTTGGGGGAAGGCACGAGGATCCTGTTCTCACCTGTAAACGGCTCCTCTCTTCCTCCATTGAAAAAGAAAGTGACGTGGGGATATTTTTCAGTTTCAGCAATACGAATCTGTTTAACTCCTTCTCTGTCCAACGTTTCGCCAAGGGTATTTGTGAGATTATCGGTCTCAAAAATGACATTGATGTTCTGGAAGGTTTTGTCGTACTCCGTCATAGTGGTATAAAAGAGATCAAGTTTATGCATCTCCAGCTCGGGCATATTCATCTGTGTCAGTGCCATGGTGATCTCCCGGCATCGGTCCGTTCTGAAATTAAAGCAGATCACGGCATCGCCGTCTTTGATTTGACCAACCGGGCTGCCTTCGGCGTTAGTTTTGATGATGGGCTTAATGAATTCATCGGTCACATGGTTATCATAGGAGTTTTTGACCGATGCGAGCACGTCTTTAGTAAATTCTCCCTGACCGTTCACCATCCCGTCGTACGCGAGTTTTACCCTTTCCCATCTCTTGTCACGGTCCATGGCATAGTATCGGCCTATGACGGTGGCTATTTCGCCGGTGGTCTGGTTGAGATGCTGTTGCAGGTTTTCGAGGTAACCGTACCCGCCTCTTGGATCCGTATCCCGTCCATCCGTGAAGGCATGGATCTTAACGTTGTTAATGCCTTCTTTTTGGCAAATGGAGGTGATGGCTTTTAGGTGCTCAATATGGGAGTGAACCCCACCATCGCTGACCAAACCAAGGAGGTGGAGGTCCTTGTTGTTGGTTTTTGCATAGGCCAGGGTTTGTAAGAAAACCGGATTGGCGGCCAGTTCGCCACTTCTTACAGCTACATTGATTCGCTGGAGTTCCTGGAAAACGATCCTGCCGGCACCGATATTGAGGTGGCCAACTTCGCTGTTTCCCATTTGACCATCGGGTAATCCGACAGATTCTCCGTAGGTTATGAGGGTGGTGTGAGGGTATTTTGAATAAAGGGATTTAACAAAGGGGACGTTAGCGTGTTGAATGGCATCTCCGGCCCTGATCTGGCCTTCTCCCCATCCATCCATAATGATCAGTAATACTTTCTTAGCGTTCATTGTATAAAGCTACGCCAAAACTTGGCACATTTTTAGCGAGGGTACTTGGTTATAAACCTTTATGGGTCGATTTTTACGATTGATATTTTTATTTGCTGTGTTATTTTCATTGACTTCTTTTGAAGCAACGGTAGAGGAAATTCTGGGTGCATTCCGGAATGGGGATGCATTGAAGATCTCCCGTCACTTTGATAGCTTCGTTGAAATTACGGTGCACGACAAAAGCCATTCGTATAGCCGTACCCAGGCGGAAGTGGTGTTGAAAGACTTTTTTACCACCAATAATGTCCGCAATTTCACCATCATCCACAGGGTGAATAGTAATAATGGTGAATACTGCGTGGGTACCCTCAACACCCGGTTGGGCGAATACCGCACTACCATTCTCTTCAAGAACAAGGGCGACAGGAAGTTGATTCAGGAACTACGATTCGAGTAAATGTTGACTCCTCCTGATTTCCTATTTTTGCCTTCATGATTGATTTTGATAAAAAACTCGAGGAACTCGTTGCTTTAGCCATTGCAGAAGACGTAGGAAACGGGGATCATTCCACTTTGGGTACCATTCCTGCTGATGCTACCGGGAAGGCCCAACTGAAGATCAAGGAAGATGGCGTGCTGGCAGGTGTAGCGGTTGCAGCAAAGATATTCAGGCAATTGGAGCCGGATGCCAGTCTCGAAATTTTTAAACAGGATGGAGACAATATGAAATATGGCGACGTGGCATTCATTGTATCTGCGCGTGTTCATACGATTCTCAAGGGTGAAAGGCTGGTGTTGAATGTGATGCAGAGGATGTGCGGAATTGCCGGACTGACAAGAACATATACCGATCAACTAAAAGGGTACCACACGCGCATTCTGGATACGCGAAAAACAACACCGAATTTTCGGTTGCTGGAAAAAGAAGCTGTCAGGATCGGCGGCGGAATCAATCATAGATTTGGGTTGTACGACATGATCATGCTTAAGGATAATCACATTGATTTTTGCGGTGGCATTGAGAAGGCGATCGATCGTGCCTACGACTATGCGCAGCGAACGGATCGTGCCTTGAAGATCGAAGTAGAGACAAGGTCACTGGATGATGTCAGAAAAGTGATAAGGGCTGGCAAGGGAAAAGTATTCAGGATCATGTTGGATAATTTCAGTCCGGCTATGATCACTGAAGCATTACCGATCATAAACAGGGAGTATGAAACGGAAGCAAGTGGCGGCATCAATTTAGAGAACCTGAAGAGCTATGCTGCCACAGGCGTAGATTATGTCAGCGTAGGAGCGTTGATCCACCAGGCGAAGAGTGTTGACTTGAGTTTGAAAGCCCTGTAGGGGTAGAAGCAACGCGTTGCTTTTACGCCGGGGGATGGCGTGGTAAAAAGAAAATTTTATGAGCAAGAAGAATAAACCTGATTCGAAAGGATTTGTTTACAGCACCGATCCTTCCTTCCGATTCGAAGAAGAGGAGCAGCAGAGCAGTGAAACATTAAGTCCTGAAAGACAAAAGCTTCGCATTTTGTTGGACACCAAACAGCGGGCGGGCAAAGCCGTAACACTGGTAACGGGGTTTATTGGATTGCCGAATGATCTAGAAGACCTCGGAAAGAAAATCAAACAGTATTGCGGTACAGGCGGGTCAGTGAAAGATGGTGAAGTGATCATTCAGGGTGACCAGCGGAAAAAAGTGGGGGAATACCTGCGGAAGAATAAATTTGGGGTGAAGTGAGAACCATTTAGAATGTGATGAATGTGATGGAATGTGATGAATGTGGAGAATGAATGTGGGGGAATGTGGTGAATGTGCGAAATGAATGTGAAGAATATCCTCATTAAAATCACCCGACTTTTTTCACTGCACAGGCCTGGCTCCAAACTATCGAAGTCATTTCCCACATTCATTTATCACATTTATCACATTTTCCACATTCATCACATTAAAATTCGGCGCAGCCGAATTTTTCGTCACTGTCCCTGCGCCAGCGAGTAAGCCTTCTTGTCGCCCCACATGTTCAGGATCTCTGTTGAGCATACCTTGAAATCAACCGCAAGGCGTTTGTACAATTCGATGATATCGGTCTGGGTGAGCGGAGCATCCCCAATGCTTTCGAAGCGGCAGCGGTATTGGTTGACCAGGTTGGTGAAGATCGAACCCTTGGGCCACACTTGTGTTCCCCTGTTGCTGATCGTCACCAGTTTAAACAGATCAAGGGTGTGCTGCAGGCATTTTTCTGCTACAGCATTGGGTTGCTCAAAACTCTCAATGAACATATCAACCCCAACGATGGTTTCCTCCTCCATCTCCTTGCTCATGATCAGGGGGTTCTTCTCGAGTTTGAATGTGGTGGGTGTAATGGGTTTATTGGGGAATGTCGGTTTCGCGCCTTGTTCGGGCAGCTTTCCAAAATTCCCAATAATGGCGTTTGCAAATTCGGTGGTATTGAGCGCGTGTATTGACTTGTCGCCAAAGTCGCCCGTGTGAATGCCTTGCTCAAGCGTATATAACAATGCGTTTTCGATGGTAGCGGCACTTTCCATCAGGCCCAGGTGGCGGAGCATGGTGAGGCCGCTCAGTAATAATGCCGTAGGGTTAGCGATATTCTTACCCATGATATCGGGCGCTGTGCCATGTACAGCTTCGAAGATGCAGATATGGTCGCCAATATTTGCGGAAGGCGCAAAGCCAAGGCCGCCAACAAGGCCTGCACAAAGGTCCGAAACAATATCTCCCTGCAGATTAGTCAGTACCACCACATCAAACTGATCTGGTCGTGTGACAAGTTTCATGCATAGGTCGTCTACAATAACGTCGTCAGCTTTCATTTCCGGATACTCTTTAGCTATGTCGTAAAAGCATTCCAGGAATAAACCGTCCGTGATCTTCATGATGTTCGACTTATGACCACAGGTAATGCGCCTGGCATTTTTTTTCCTCGCCATTTCGAACGCGTATTTGATCACCTGCATGCTGCCCGGACGGGTAATGAATCTTCTGCTCAAAGCCACATCGTGCGTAAGCATATGCTCGATGCCACCATAGGTATCTTCAATATTTTCTCTTACGATTGTGATGTCGATGGGGATACCGGCTTTGCTGAACACGGTATCCACTCCATGAAGAGTTTGGAAAACCCGCTTGTTGGCGTAGGTGTTCCAGGTTTTGCGGGCAGTCACGTTAACGCTTTTTACCCCTTTCCCTTTTGGCGTTTCCATGGGTCCTTTGAACAGGATCCCCAGTGTTTCAATAGATTGCTGTGCTTCCGGAGTCATGCCATTGGAATACCCTTTATCGAATACCCATTTTCCCATGTCCACAAACTCGTACTGAAGGTCAACATTTCCAGCCTTGAAAATACCTAATACGGCATCCATGATCTCGGGTCCGATACCATCTCCTTTAGCAACTGCAATCTTCATAAAAACAATTTTTTATTCCGCGTGTTTTAAATTGTAGGGCGCCGCAAAAATACTCGTATAGCTGCTTCGAAAAAGTATTTTGGGACATTTATTATAACCCGGCGTTATTTTTGTTTAAATTTAACGATAAACCTGCCCGGTATGGTTTCTAAAGTTACAGAAGGAGTTAAAGTGAGTGTGGAAAGCTTTTATCAACCTGATTACAGCAATCCGGTGAATAGCGAGTACATGTTTGCCTATAAGGTGACCATCGAAAACAGCAATGGCTACCCGGTAAAACTGCTGCGCCGGCATTGGTTTATTTTCGATAGCAATGCAAGCCACCGGGAAGTGGAGGGAGAAGGGGTAGTTGGCGTACAGCCGCAGATCAATGGCGGGGAGCAATATCAATACATCAGCGGGTGCAACCTGAAAACGGAGATGGGCAAAATGTATGGTACCTACCTAATGGAAGAGATCGCCACCCGGAAGCAGTTCTCTGTAAACATCCCCATTTTTGAAATGGTAGTACCTTTCAAGATGAATTAACATCCCGCGGTCTATTTGCACTGAATTGGGCATTTAAACATGCACTTTTTAGCTGTTTTTCATACCTTCACCGCCCGAAGGCCGAGCCCTCATCTAATTTTACAAACCGCATCTTTATTTCGCATGCATTACAAAGTCAGTTTTAACAACAGCAACAAAGTTTTCTTTAACACGCTGAAGACCGCTGTTGACGAGTATTTTACACAGAATAAAATTCGGAAAACAGGGAATAGCAAGCTTTATATCAAGTCTGCCATCCTCATCACCTGCACCCTTGCTATATACATAGCCGTGCTGACGATACAGATGCCGCTTTGGCTTGGTTTAGTCCTCAGCGCACTTTTCGGGGCGGGGATGGCCTGGATAGGGTTCAATGTGATGCATGACGCCTGCCACGGTAGCTATTCCACCAAGAAATGGGTCAATTATGTCTTTGGCTTAAGCATGAACGCCCTTGGTGGAAATGCGTTTCTCTGGAAACTTAAACACAATATCGTTCATCATACCTACACTAATGTGGATGGGCTGGATGATGATATCAACAATATGCCGTTCATGCGCGAGTGTGAAAGCCAGCCGTGGAAGCCCATGCATAGATTTCAGGGATATTACATGTTCATGCTTTATGGGTTCACGTCTATTTTTATGTGGGTGTCCGACTTCATCAAGTATTTTTCAAAGAAAATGTATAACACTGAGTTGCAGCCGATGAATGTTGGTGAACATTTCATATTCTGGGCCAGTAAGGTCCTTTACATCGTGGTTTATGTTGTGTTGCCTGTTGCCGCAGTAGGTTGGCAGGCTTGGCTGGCGGGTTTTCTCGTGATGCATTTTGTGCTTGGACTGATCCTCGCCCTGGTGTTCCAACTTGCCCATGTTGTTGAACATGCGGAGTTTATAGCTGCTACGGCAGAACCATTGAAGATCGAGAACGAATGGGCCATCCACCAGGTGAAAACAACCGCGAATTTCGCAGCTGACAACAAGCTGGTGACCTGGCATTTCGGTGGATTGAACTACCAGATCGAGCATCATCTTTTTCCAAAAATCAGTCATATTCACTATCCGGCGATCAGTAAGATCGTAAGGGAGACCTGCGCGAAATTTGACCTCAGGTACAACTATTTCCCAACCATGGCAGGAGCGGTGAAGTCCCACTTTACCGTGATGAATGAGTTGGGGAGAAAACCGTAGTGGGAAATGTGATGAATGTGATGAATGTGAGAAATGTGATGAATGTGAGAAATGTGATGAATGTGAGAATGTTGGGAATGTGATGAATGTGAGAATTGAGGGGTTATTTAGGCTTGTATTTAGAACCCTCGAACAGCTTCCGTCCGTCCATCGCTATTAATTGTTCCAGAGTAGTGTTTGGATTTTTTTCCATATAGGTTTCCACGATTCGTTTGCCGGTGAACAGCACGATGAAGCCGGGTGAATTTTCACCGATCTCTAAAGTAGCAGGTCCCTCTCCCACGAAAGATTTGATCTTTTGAAAATCTGTTTCATACAACAGATTATTCTGGATGAACATGTTCCAGATCAGCCCCTCATTCTTATAGCAACCCTTTAACTGAGCATTCGTATATCCGATCTTCAGGGTGTCTGCCGTGTTAGGCAGCAACCGGTCCAATATATACAGCCTTTTTCCTTTGTCTACCATCTGGTCCACCAGTGCCAGGGTTTTGGACTGGTCCGGGAAAAGATCATCAACGATATTCTTCCCGCAATTCACCGGGATATAGGCCGGCTCAAATTTTCGCGCAATGTATTCAGGGTAACCGTTACCCTCCACAGGCATGTAGAAGGAGGCTTCAGCGCCCAGGTGCATTTGCAAACCAACCCCTAGTCCGGACGTAGTAATGATGTCGCCCGACCAGCCAAGCGATGATTCGTAAAATCCATCCATCGGGCCAATGAATGTAATCAGGTTCTGTGGTAGTGGATAACTGGGGAAATAGTGTTTTACATACCTGAGCATCTGCTCAACTTCCCTGCTAAACGCGGAGAATTCGGGAAATTTTTGATCAACGGCCTGTTTGAGCGGTCTGAAATCGGAAATGAATTTCTTAAGGATCAACATGGCATTGGGGTCTGACAGGGGTACGCCGAGGATATTGGTCATGAAATCGCCCAGGAATTGTGGGTACTTCTGCTGAAGAGCCTGCATGGAGGCGACCATGTTGTTGGTGTCAACTCCAAAAAGATCCTGCTCAAACCGCTGTGTCTGCAGATTGATTTTAATCCCGGATACGTCCGGCGCATGCTTTGAATCTTTACAGGAGAAGAAAAACAGGGCCAGAATGATGATAACAGATATAGATCTCATGTTGAGGATATGGTATGCAAGGATAACGATTTTTAGGAAACATTTCATGAACTTAGCAGGATGAAGGTCTACCTGGCGCAGCAGAATTACCACATCGGGAACTTTAAAGAAAATATTGCGAAAATCATAGGCGCAATCCATCAGGCGAAGGCGGAGGGTGCCGAACTGGTGGTTTTTTCCGAATTGAGTGTTTGCGGGTATCCACCCCGCGATTTTCTGGAGTTTTCCGATTTTATTGATCAGTGTTACCAGAGCATTGATGAGATCCGCGCTCATGCTGATACCATTGCTGTGATCGTTGGAGCACCGCAGCGTAATCCAAAGCCTGAAGGAAAGGACCTGTTCAACGCGGCATGGTTCCTGTATGAAAGTGAAGTGAAAGCCGTGGTGCATAAAACCCTCCTGCCTACCTATGATGTTTTTGATGAGTACCGATATTTTGAACCGGGAACACAGTGGCAGGTTGTACCCTTTAAGGGGATAAATATCGCCCTGACGATATGTGAGGATATCTGGAATATGGGTGATAACCCGTTGTACAGGATTTGTCCCATGGATATGCTGATGGACCAACAGCCTGCGCTGATGGTAAACATTTCGGCATCGCCTTTTGATTATGATCACGATGAAGACCGGAAAGAAGTGATCAGGCAAAATGTGAGGAAATATCATCTTCCGATCATCTATTGCAATGCCGTAGGTTCACAGACGGAGATCGTCTTTGACGGGGGTAGCCTCGTGTATAGTTCCAACGGGGATTTGATCCGTGAGATGAAGTATTTTGAAGAAGATTATTTTCTGGCAGATCTGCATCTGGATCATGCAACATCTTCTGCGGACGTTGACAGGACCATACACCTGGAAGTTTTTGATAAAGACATGCGTGTAGGGAAGATCAACGACCCCGACAGGGTGATCGAGTATCTGACCCGGGATAGCAATATTGCCCAGATCCATCAGGCATTGATCATGGGCATCAGGGATTATTTCTCCAAGATGGGATTTAATAAGGCCATCCTTGGCAGCAGTGGGGGGATAGACAGCGCCGTGACGCTTGCGCTGGCTTCTGAGGCATTGGGTAAGGAGAATGTGCTGGCCGTGCTTATGCCATCGCCCTATTCAACCTCCCATTCGGTTTCGGACGCCGAGGAGTTGAGTCGTAACCTGGGCAACCCCTACGAGATCGTGGCCATCAAAGATGTTTACGAAGCTTTCTTGCTGACCCTGAAACCCATTTTTAAAGACTTACCCTTTAGCATAGCCGAAGAAAATATTCAGAGCAGGTCAAGGGGAAATATCCTCATGGCCATTGCCAATAAGTTTGGATACATCCTGCTCAATACCTCCAATAAAAGCGAACTGGCCACAGGCTATGGAACATTGTACGGTGATATGGCAGGCGGTCTGAGTGTATTGGGCGATGTGTACAAAATGCAGGTATACGCACTGGCGAGATATATAAACCGGAATGGCGAGGTGATCCCTTCGAATATACTGGTGAAGCCCCCATCTGCTGAATTGCGACCGGGACAGAAAGACAGCGACAGCCTGCCGGATTATGAGATCCTCGACAAGGTCTTGTACCAGTATATTGAAAGAAGGCAGGGGCCAAGGGAGATCATTGCGATGAATCTGGATGAAGCACTGGTGCGGAGGATACTTAAAATGGTAAACAGCAATGAATACAAACGAAATCAGTTTTGCCCCATTATCCGGGTCAGTACCAAGGCCTTCGGCGTTGGTCGGCGTATGCCCATTGTGGGGAAGTACCTCAGTTAGTATTCGAAACATTAGCCAATAAGTACGTTACCGGATGGTTAATCGAACTTTGGCAGGCAGATTGCTATTATATACATCAGGACATACAAATAATATGATACAAACAGCTGAAGATATCAGGGAATTGAATGAGAAGATCTATTCTGCCGCTGGCTTTATTGACCGGATAGAATCGGAGATCGCCCATGTGATCGTAGGCCAGCACCAAATGGTGAGCCGCCTGCTCATCGGCCTTTTGAGCAACGGACACGTGCTGTTGGAAGGTGTTCCCGGATTGGCAAAAACCCTTGCGATCAAATCATTGGCACAGACCATCCAGGCAAAGTTCAGCAGGATCCAGTTCACCCCGGATCTGCTGCCTGCCGATGTGATCGGAACGCTGATCTACAACCAGCAAACCCACCAGTTTGTGGTGCGTAAGGGTCCCATCTTCGCGAACTTCGTCCTGGCCGATGAGATCAACCGGGCTCCTGCAAAGGTGCAAAGCGCATTGCTCGAAGCCATGCAGGAAAGGCAGGTGACCATTGGCGATAGTACTTATAAATTAGAGGAACCCTTTCTCGTACTGGCTACCCAGAATCCGATCGATCAGGAGGGCACCTACACGCTGCCCGAGGCCCAGGTTGACAGATTTATGCTGAAAGTGGTCATAGATTATCCAAGTCGTGCCGAGGAACAGCTTATCCTGCGGCAGAATGTTAATGGAACGCAGGCACTCACTATGGTGAACCCCGTCGCCTCTGTGCAGGAGATCTCCCATGCACGGGATCTGGTACGTACCATCTATATGGACAATAAGATCGAGGACTATATCCTTGATATTGTATTTGCTTCCCGTACCCCTGAGAAACACAAGTTGGAAAAGCTGAAGCCCCTGATCTCATATGGTGGCTCGCCCAGGGCCAGTATCAACCTGGCGTTGGCGGCGAAAGCGAACGCCTTCATCAATAAAAGGGGCTATGTGATTCCGGAAGATGTGAGGAGTATCGCAAAAGATGTGATGCGTCATCGGATCGGGCTGACCTATGAGGCAGAAGCCGAAAATGTGAACAGTGAGTATGTGATTGATGAGATCCTGAGAAATGTAGTGGTACCCTGATGCTTACTACTGCCGAAATATTAAGGAAAGTCAGGGAACTGGAGATAAAAAGTAAGAAGCTTACCAGCCATCTGTTCACGGGGGAGTACCATAGCGCCTTCAAGGGCCGGGGTATGTTGTTTAAAGAAGTACGGGAATACCAATATGGCGATGATACCCGTTTCATCGACTGGAACGTGTCTGCCCGTTTTGGTCATCCCTATAGTAAGATGTTTGAAGAGGAACGTGAGCTTACCCTTATGCTGCTGGTGGATATCAGCGCAAGCTCTCTTTTTGGCACGGTTCACGCCAGTAAGAAGGATCTCATTACCGAAGTTTGTGCCATACTCGCTTTTGCTGCGGTGAATAATAATGATAAGGTGGGGGTTATATTTTTTAGTGATAAGATTGAATTTTATATCCCGCCCAAAAAGGGAAGAGATCACGTGTTATATATCGTGAGGGAGTTGCTTACCATGGAGCCCAAAAGCAGGGGGACCAATCTGAATACTGCAGTGAGGTTCTTCACCAATTCAGTAAAACAGAAAAGTATAGCATTCATTTTGAGCGACTTCATGACGGATGAATACGACGTTGCCCTTCGGGTTGCAGGGAATAAGCACGATGTCATTGGTGTGAAAGTGTACGACAAGATGGACATGCATTTGCCAAAGATCGGGCTGGTGCAGGTGCAGGACGCGGAAACGGGAATGGCGCAATGGCTCGATACCGATGACGCCACGGTGCAATACAACTACGCGATGCAATTCAACCAGAATGAAGAAGCATGCAGAACGAATTTTAAGAAAGCTGGAGCTAGCCTTTTATATATACGGACAGATGAGGATTACGTGAAAATTCTTCAGAAATTCTTCACCCAGCGAAAGTAGTAAGAAGATGAAAATCAGAGCAGGGGCATTCATGTCCTTCATCGCAGTTGTATTCATTCATTTGCAGGTTGCAGCTCAGCAGCCTGCTGTTTCCGCTTCGGTTGACCGTAGCCGTATTATACTTGGCGATCAGTTCACGCTGACTATTCAGGTAGAGGCAGGCGTTGATGATGGTCCCGTAGTGTTCCCGGTTTTACCCGATTCATTGAATCACCTCGAAGTGATTGAAAGGAAAGCCAGGGATAGCGTGCGCGCCGGGAACAGGATTATGTATACTCAGGAGATTGTGATGACCAGTTTTGATTCTGGTTTGTGGGTCATACCTGCACAGACGTTTTCTGTAGCTAAAAAGAACTTTGAATCTCAAGGCGTCCCCGTGTCTGTAACGAGTGTTCCACTCAGGGGAGATGAGTACAATGATATAAAGGACATTATACCGGTTAAGGATAGTGGAATTGACTGGAAGAAATGGCTCCTGGTCTTTGTATCGGTGTTGGTGATTTCATTGGCTGGGAGTTACTGGTGGAAGCATAGAAAGCACGCTCCCGCCGTTGTTCCCCAAGTGAGCAGGTCAACTGCTTTTGAAGAAGCAATGGGCGCATTGAGGAAGATCCAGCAGGAAAAAGCAAATGAGAAAGGATACATAAAAGAGTATTATTCTTCGATCTACGACGTCTTCCGGCTTTACCTGGCAAGGGTGTCAGGGAAGCCATTTATGCAGTATACCACAGACGAGATACTCATGGATGCAAAAGATATGTTGATGCCAGCGGGATTCAGCAGTACGGCTGAAGTGATGCGGATCACAGATGCCGTTAAGTTTGCAAGGTACCAGTCGGACTTTAAGGAATCAACCGATGCCCTCGAAAGGATCAAAATGGGTATTGAAGAAATTAACAGCCAAAAGCGGTCATTTTGATAACTGATTACTTGAATGATATTGAGTTCGCTTACCCGGAATTACTGTTCCTGTTGCTCATCATTCCCTTGCTGACCGGTTGGTATGTTAGCCGGATGCTGTTACAGCAGGCTTCCATGAAAGTATCTTCTTTGAAAAGTTTTCAGAATACGGCCTCGTGGAAAAGAACACTAAGGCACCTCACCCTGGTGTTGCGTATGTTGGCTATTGCCTGTATTATCATTGCCATGGCGAGGCCCCAAAATGTTCACGAAGTAAAGAAAACAGAAGGGGAAGGGATCGATGTGGTGCTTTGCATCGATGTAAGTGGAAGCATGCTTGCGCAGGATTTAGAACCCAACCGGCTGGAAGCTGCAAAGCAGGTAGCTGCTGATTTCGTGGCAATGCGGCCAACGGATCGTATTGGCCTGGTGGTCTTTGCTGGCGAGAGCTTTACTCAATGTCCACTTACTACTGACCATCGCATGCTCAGTTCCCAGATCTATAGCTTGAGGGGCGGTTTTATGGTCGATGGAACCGCCATCGGGTCTGGGTTAGCAACAAGTGTCGACAGGCTCAGGGCGAGTACTTCAAAAGCGAAAGTGGTAGTGTTGTTGACGGATGGGGAGAATAACGGGGGACTGATCGATCCGATAACGGCTAAAGAGATCGCAAAATCCTTCGGAATTAAAGTGTACACCATTGGCGTTGGAACGGAAGGATTTGCTCCCATACCGGTGCAGGCGCCTGATGGCGGTATCTTTATGCAGCAAGAAAAGGTAAACATTGATGAGAAGTTGCTGACTGAGATCGCGAAGGAAACGGGCGGTCAGTATTTCCGTGCACGCGATAATAAAGGTCTGAAAAATATTTACAGCGAAATTGATCGGTTGGAGAAGACGAGGATAGAGATCAATGCATCACGGAGATACACGGAGAAATTTTTTCCTTTCGCGCTGGCGGCGATGGTGTTGATTATACTTGAGCTATGGCTTAGATATAATGTGTTTAGGAAGTTTCCTTGATGCGGTGTTGTTGTATAATGTGATAAATGTGATTAATGTGGGAAATGAATGTGAGAATGTGGTGAATGAATGTGCGAATGTGATAAATGGTTACTTTCAATTCGGCAATTCGCTAATTCGCCAATCGAATCATGGAGGCAGTAGTTTACAAATCGACAGGAAGCTGGTACGCGGTGAAAGGGCAAGATGGTAAGATCTACCAGGCCCGTATTAAAGGTGTGCTCAAGATCGAGGGTATTACTTCTACAAATCCCATTGCAGTGGGCGATGTTGTTGACATCGAGCCTGAGAATGATTTGGAGATGACGGTGATGGTCACCGGCGTGCACAACAGGAGAAATTATATTAACCGGCAGTCGCCCGCCCATAAAATGCAGCACCATATAGTAGCTGCTAATCTCGATCAATGCCTTTTGCTGGCGACCTTACGGGAGCCCAGAACTTCGCAGGGTTTTCTGGACAGATTCCTTACTGCTTGTGAGGCTTATCATGTACCGGCAGTGATCATCTTTAATAAATCTGATCTCTATCGGGAGAAAGAGAGGATTAAGTTTGAAGAGTTGAAGGCGATGTACGAATCCGTTGGGTACAAAGTAGTGCTGATGAGTGTTAAACTTGGCGAAGGCGTTGAAGAGGTAAAGTCGATGCTCGCAAATAAGGTAAGCCTGATCAGTGGGCATTCAGGTGTTGGCAAATCTTCTTTTATCAACTTGTTATTGCCGGAGCAGACTTTGAGAACAAAAGATGTGAGTGGCTGGAGCGGCAAGGGGCTTCATACCACCACCTTCGCTGAGATGTTTGACCTGGAGGACGGCGGGAAGATCATCGATACGCCAGGCATCAGGGAATTTGGTATCGTGCACATCAGTAAGCAGGAATTGTCGCATTATTTTCCAGAGATGCGGGAACTGATCCAGGAATGTCAGTTTAATAATTGCCTGCATATGAATGAGCCGGGATGTGCTGTAAAGTCGGCAGTTGAGGCAGGACGTATCAGTATAGACAGGTATGTGAGCTATTGCGCGATCCTTGATTCGATCGGCGGGAAGAACTATTGAGCAGCAGAGCTCATGGATTGACTATAAGAGCTTGAGATATCTTGCCTCCAAGTATAAGGCGCCCCGAAGAATATAGACCGACACGATTTAACCGGGTTACTTCAGAAAACCAGGCTTATTGGTTGGCCGCAAGTAGCGCTTGATCATTAGACCCTTAGACCGTTTCGAGGATGCGGGCCAATTCAGTCACTGCCTCATTATCCTTACGGGGAGCATCTTTCCAATTTCTTGGGAAGATGGATACGCCATCATAAATGTTGTAGTGAAGGGTGAGCTTATGGCCTTTGAAGATAAAGTCCCAGTAAGACGTGTCCGAATCGTCTATCTTATTCGTGAACTTGATCTTGATTTTTTCAGCCAGTAGATCTGCCACTTTGTAGAACTTGTCGAAGCCGCAGTTTTCTGCGATGACGGCTTCGGTGCAGCCAAAATCATTTCTGAGGGTAAGGTCCATAGAGTTTGGTTTATAAGGTTCAGGCTTTAAACTTTTTAGCCTTGGGTACTTTGTCGCCGCTGATCAGCCTCTCCGCACCAACATTCTTACCGTTACTTGGACAGCCTGATTTTTTTGAACAGCTGCAGAAAAAAGACAGCATCAGTAATATGAACGCTGCCTGCATGCAAAAGTTTCTCATAGGAATAACAGGATTTTTGATTTGTTTTTTTATAATGAGCTGGTAATGATTTGTCACAATTCCTTGAACCAGCTGCTGTATGTCACATAGTTATCGGCGATCCGGTTGATCTCTCCATCGATCAATTCTTTTGAGATCGATTTGACTTTTTTTGCAGGCACACCTGCATAAATACTTTCTTGTTCAACCACTGTTCCTTCCAGTACTACAGCTCCAGCTGCGATAATGGAGTTTGAGCCGATCACTGCATTGTCCATAATGATCGCTCCCATCCCTACCAGCACATTATCGTGTATCGTGCAACCATGAATAATGGCCAGATGACCGATACTTACTCTATTACCAACGGTTACGCGGGTCTTTTCGTATGTGCAGTGAATAATAACTCCGTCCTGGATGTTCACTTTATCCCCGATCCGGATGGCATTTACGTCCCCCCTGACCACGGCATTGAACCAAATGGAGCACTGATCGCCCATCACAACATCACCTACAACAGTTGCATTGGGAGCTATAAAACATTCATTTCCAAAGACAGGGAACACCCCTTTAACGGGCAGGATCGTAGCCATATTTTTTATTTATGGGCTAATTTACTTCGGGATTAGCGGATTAACGGATCGGCGAATTGGCGAATTGACAGATTGGCTAATTTCTCTAAATAGTTTGCCATGCATTCCTGTTTTCAAAGCGTTAATTTTGACAAACAATCGAAGTAGGCGACCCGGCAGAGTCAGAGAATCCGTCAATCCGCCAATTCGGTAATCCGCCAATTGTATATGACCCAGCGCCAGTTATTTCTAAAGCATGTTGCCCAGACTTCCCCTGCCCCGCTTGGGCTGGAGATCGTTAAGGCGGAGGGTTCGTTTATGTGGGACCGCTCCGGGAAAAAGTATATAGACATGATCGGGGGAATTAGCGTATGCAACACCGGCCACAGGCATCCAAAGGTGGTTCAGGCGATCAAGGATCAGGCAGATCAGTATTTGCACATCATGGTTTACGGGGAGTTAGTGGAATCACCACAGGTTGAGTATGCAACCTGCCTGGTAGGCCAGTTGCCCTCAACGCTTAATTCTGTTTATTTTACCAGTTCAGGATCGGAGGCAACGGAAGGCGCCATGAAATTGGCTAAAAGCTTCACGGGAAGAACCGGTATCCTGGCATTCAAAGACTCCTACCACGGCTCAACGCAGGGAGCCCTGAGCGTGATGGGAGATGAATATTGGCGCAATGCCTTCAGGCCTCTTTTACCCGGGGTAGACCATGAGGAGTATGGGAGTTTCCAAGCCCTGGACAGGATCACTGCTCATACTGCAATGGTAATTGCAGAAACCGTTCAGGCTGAAAAAGGAGTAAACAAGCCTTCCCTTGCCTGGATGCAGGCTCTCCGGAAGAAATGCGCTGACATGGGAGCGCTTTTGGTGTTGGATGAGATCCAAACAGGATTTGGGAGAACCGGCACGTTATGGGGCTTTGAACAATACGGCATCATTCCCGACATCCTGTTGCTTGGAAAAGCACTGGGTGGAGGAATGCCTCTCGGCGCTTTTGTCGCCTCAAATGAGATGATGGCTAGATTGATGCAAGATCCCGTGCTTGGTCATATCACCACCTTCGGTGGACATCCGGTTTGTTGCGCAGCAGGACTTGCCTCGATGAGAATATTGACAGAAGGTGATGTCATCCGGAAAGTAGAGGAGAAGTCGGCCCTCATTACCCGCCGATTGAAACATGAAAGAATCCGGGAGGTAAGAAGCGCAGGCCTGCTCATGTCTGTCGTTTTTTCTTCTTTTGAGGAGAACAAGATGATCATCGACCGCTGTGTGGAGAAGGGTGTATTCACAGATTGGTTTTTATTCGCCCCACATTGTATGAGGATCGCACCATCCCTGCTGATCCCGGACGAGATTCTGCATGATGCATGCGATATGATATTGGAATGCTGCAATCGGTAGCTGTATTTCAATGTATTATATATTATAAAAAAATGATACCACTAAGTGGGCATCATTTGGCTATCCCAAAATCCAAATATGTAGAATAGTGCGAATAAAATCATGATAATATCACAAATGCAGGCTTCCTAATGCAGCAGTTTCCTTTAATTTTAGGTCATCTGAACAAGTAGACTTTTGTTCTTGAAAAGAGCAGACAAAAGAGGCGTTGATTAATGAATAATTCTACTTTTGAAAGATGTAACCCTTTTAATGCATCCGATAGTCGCGTAACACCCACTTTGATTAGTGCACACTAACTAAATGAGACTAAGATGATCGCCTACCAGCTAACCCAGGAAAAACGTGATATGATCCTGATGGCCATTCAGGACCATTTCGAGACAGCAAAACCCTATCTTAAACACGGATATTCCCTTCGCAATCTGGAGGAGGATCTTGGTATCACGTATACCTATCTCTCCCACATTATTAACCGGGAATATGGGATGAATTTTAATGATCTTGTCAATAAGTACCGCATTGCGCATATGCAGGGGTTGATGGGCGAGCCCGATGCAACCTTATATACGCTGGAAGGGCTGGCGTACCGCTCCGGTTTCAACTCCCGCTCCACTTTCTACAGGGCCTTTTATAAAGCAACCGGCCGGATGCCCTCAGCATTCGTCAAGAATACTCAGGAGTAATTATTGGTGCAGATTTTCTAAGTTACCTCCTTTGAAATAAAACGGATGAAGATTCTGTTTGCCTTTCTGGTCATCATTTCGCTCTCGCAGCATTCTTCTGCCCAGCCATTGTCCACTGAACAGTGGAAACACAGGTTCTGCCCAGCCAAGTGGATATCTCATCCTACAGCGATGCCTAATGGCTTTGGAGTATATCATTTCCGCAAAGAACTGGAAATGTAAGCGATTCCGCTTTCGTACGTTTTACATGTGACCGGTGATAACCTTTTCAGATTGTTTGTCAATGGCACTATGGTATGTTTTGGTCCTGCCCGAAGTGATCCTGCTCACTGGAATTTCGAAACCGAGGATATTGCCGCATTCCTGAAAAAAGGGAAAAACATTGTTTCAGCTACCGTTTGGAATTTTGGCGAATACCGGGCCTATGCCCAAACCAGTTATGAAACAGCTTTTCTACTTCAGGGAAATAGTGAAACGGAGTTCCCAATGAATACTGGTGAAGGTTGGAAGGTGATCATGGACTCCTCCTATCAACCCCTCCCTATCGACCGGGAGGCACTTCGTTCCTATGTGGCAGTCACCTCCGGGGAAAGTGTAGATGGAAACCGTTACGCATGGAATCATGAAAGGGAAGATGGCACCCATTTGCGGTGGCTTAATGCAAAAGTGCTTTGGTACCCCGCCAAGCCGAGAACTTATGGTACAGATGGCAACTGGTTCCCCGCCCCATACCACGGGCAGTTGAGTTGGAACAGGAGCTTTCTGCAGAGCGTACCGGATACCTGAAACAGACCCCGGTTTCAAAATCTTTTCCCTGCCAGTTTCCGCCAAAAACAAAAACCAGCCTGTTACTCGATCAGGGAGTGCTGACCAATGCCTATTCCCAACTCCTTATCTCAAAAGGCAGAAATGCAGTGATCACCCTTACTTATGCCGAGGCGATGTTTGATCAGAAGATGGAGAAAGGTAACCGCAATGTAGTTGATGGGAAGCGGCTCATTGGGATAAGCGACCGATATGTCTCAGACGGTGGCAACTTCCGAATGTATTCACCCCTCCATTACCGCACCTTCCGCTATGTTAGGGTGGATATTGAAACAAAGGACGAACCCTTAACTATCTATAAACTCGATAGCCAGTATACCGGTTATCCATTTGAAGAACGTACCAGGTTTATATCGGGTGACCCTGGCTTACAAAAGATCTGGGATGTTGGCTGGCGTACTGCAAAACTATGTGCAGTGGATACTTATTTTGATTGTCCCTATTATGAGCAACTTCAGTATGTGGGCGATACCAGGATCCAGGCACTGATATCCATATATGTATCCGATGACGACCGGCTCGTGAAGAAGGCCATCGATGATATAGCGCACTCATTTTTTTCTCTGGGCCTTACACAGAGTCGATACCCTTCGCGCAACCTGCAAGTGATCCCAATATTTTCTTTATGGTGGGTCTGTATGGTCTATGATCATTTCATGCTCAGAAAGGAAGACGCCTTTACACAGACCAAGCTGAATGGAGTTGAAAATGTGTTAAGATGGTACGAAGAAAAGATGGCACCCAAAGGGGGTATGCTGGGTCCATTGAGCTGGTGGCAGTTTGTTGATTGGAACTGGCCCTGGGTCGATAGCATCAGGGTTGGAGGCGTGCCGCCAGGAGCAAGCAAGGGAGGTTCGTCGATCATCACCTTGCAGTATGCGTACACGTTAGCACGAGCAGCTGAATTGATGAATGCTTATGGGTGGAGATCAGTATCAGTAAGGTATGAGCAAATGGCCTGAAAAATTGCTGCCGATGTGTTCAGGCAATGCTGGGATGACAGTAAGAAAATGCTTGCGGATACTTCCGAAAAAACGTCGTTTAGCCAGCATGCAAATATCCTTGGTATTCTGACTGATGCTGTTGAGTCATCACAACAAAAAGATCTCATCAACAAGATCATGACTGATAAGTCGATTACCCAGGCAACCTACTATTTTAAGTTTTATCTGTTTGAAGCACTGTAGAAAGCAGGGCTTGGAAATGAATACCTCGGACAACTAAAGCCATGGTATGATATGCTGGATATTGGGCTGACCACCTTTGCGGAGAATCCTGAACCTACCCGGAGCGACTGCCATGCATGGAGCGCGTCTCCACTTTATGAGATGCTATCGCTTGTTGCTGGTATTATGCCGGCCGCTCCAGGCTTTAAAAAAGTGTTGATCAAGCCGAATATGGGGAGCCTGACCAGCATTCTCGCAACGATGCCCCATCCGCAGGGAGATATCAGGGTGAACAATAAAGAAACAGGCCGGCAAGCCTGCATTGTCATTGACATCCCTGTTGGGGTAGTTGGCGAACTGGAATGGGAAGGGAAGATATACCCACTGGAGCAGGGCAGGAAAGAGTTTAATTTGAATTAGTCCCTAATTAATTGACGAATTATCGGATTGGCGAATTAGCGAATTAGGGCCGTTCAATGCGTCAATCCTAAAAGCCCACTCTAAAGCTGCCAAACACGCCAAATTTTCGGTATTGTTCCTGGGGTAGGGGGGTGGGCATGAGACGCCAGACCAGATCGAGTCGGAAGAACTTTAAGATGTTGTCAATACCCGTACCCACTTCCATATAGGGCTTTCCTTCCAGCGTTGAAAATGGATGACCGTTTGTAAAATTCAGGGCTTTGTTTTCATCACTGAGTCCGCCCATGAGCATCTTCACATTCCAGAATTGCCTGAACTTAAGAAACCGCAGGGGCTGGACAAGTTTAAAGATTCCGCTTCCTATGTTGTGTTCAAAGATCAGGCCTGCATACCGGTCATTGATATACTCGTAACGGTTCATCAAGTTGAAAGCATACTTATTGTAATAGTAGATCTCGTTACCCGGTGCAATATTTAGAAACATGTAAGGGGCGACACCAAAAGTTTTACCAGCGAAAACGCTCCAGTAGATATTTCCTATGGGAGGGATGTCAGCGAAGTCTGAAACATTGAATCCCACTTTGGTGTAGTCATAGCTGCTATTCAGAACGCCGGCGAATGCTTTTGTGATCCGGGCTTCTATGATCGGCAGGTCGGACCCCATGGTAACACGACTGAAGCTGGTTTCAAGATATTTTTCCAGGTAAGCAAATCTGAACTTAACAGATGCCTCGAATGTATTGAAGATCTCACCGGATTCACTTGTGTAGTTGTCTTTCGTAGGCAAATTGATCAGGGGATTATAGGTCTGTCGGTGTAAAGTGGATTTAATTGAAAAGCCGCTTTTCCACTCTTTCAGGTAGTTGATTTCTTGCTCTTTGATCCGTATTAGTTTTATGGGAACCTGCGACTTCCTTATCGCCAGAGCAAAGATGTTGTCGTACCCTATCTCGTCGTAGTACGTCTGTCCATAATCGATATCATCTTTGAAGATCACATGCAGGTAGCTTCGTGGATTCCGCGAGAACATGTACTTGGCTTCGGCCATTCCTTTGATGCCTTTGTCTTCAAAACCATAGGCAAGATACCCGTGCAGGTAAAGTTTCTTACTGAATTTGGTATTAGTTCCCAGGTCAAATCTTACCCTGAAACCTTCGTATATATTACCACTGATCCAGTTAAACCATGGGCCGATCTCGAGATTCCCAATATTCTTGTAGCCCGAACCGAGGAAATACAGGCGCTCTTTCAGTTTGTGGAACTCCGGCATCTTCAACAGGGTATCCACTGTGGCATAGATCTTCTGCTCGTTGGTATTCAGTTCTTCATGCCTGTTTTCCTTCCAGTATTCGTCCGTTTGCCCTGTTGCTCCTTTAGTCATCACAATGGCCTCCCTTAGCTGCTCTCCTTCCATGGCTTTCTCTACTTGCGGACTATTGATAGCGACGTCTTTATAGGTGGTGGTTTTTCGGCCAATAAAATTGATGCTTTTTTTTCCGATCAGTGAAAAGTCCACAATGAACTTGTCTTTGGACAAAAACCAAATGGAATCGCTCACCAGTTGATATTCCTGTACCATAGATAATTTCTCAACGAAGTTCACATTTGCCGTAGGTGATAGTCTCAGGTTCATTTTCTGAACTGCGAAACTTGAATCGGCTATCCAGGCATCGCCCTGAAAAGTATTTTCTCCTTTCCTTTTCGGATAGAAAACAAAGTGGAAGTATCGTTTGCCTGCTACAAACTGTGTATCAGGTACTTTGTATGTGTAGTAATTGTCTCCGTTATCGCTTATGGGGCTTATGAATTCAAGGTCAAATACAGGAATAAAATTATTATAAACATTTATGTTCTGGTACATTCCCCCCAGGAGCCTGGAAAAGCTTTCATTTTTGATACCGATGGTCTTATTACCCTTGATCACTTCTTTTGTCCTCTTGGGATCGCTTTGGTAATAGTAGTCGGAGATCGTTTCTGTCAGGTAAATGGGGAGTATCGGGTTTTCTTCAGAGGCGGTGTCGATGTTGTTCAGGATGAACTTGAATGGTTTAGGAGGAAGGAAGCCTTTTTGCAGTTGTTCTTTATTTACCTTGTTGATGTCGATCTCGAGTTTATTATAGAGTTCGTAAGAATAATTATTAAACCTTGCCCTGTTGTTATTGGGTTTATTCCGTACGATCTTTTTCCACAGCATCAAGCCGCGGTTGATTTTACCTTTTATCACCACTTCTCCAACCGGCCTTCCTCTTTCCATGGCAACCGCCAGATCGATCTCAAACAGGGAAGTGTCTATGAAGATTATTTTGTCTTCAAAACCTGCATAAGAAATGATCAGGGTATCAGACGGCCACTTGTTCAGTGTTATGGTAAATTTCCCTGCTGAGTCGGTAAGCTTTCCGAAAGTGGACTTTGAAAATTGAACAGAGGCAAAGGGAATGAGTTCGTCACTATGCGTATCCTTGACTACACCTCTAACTATCCGAACCTGGGCTGAGGCCGTAAGTATGATCAGGAAGGTTAGAAGAAAAAGGGTACTGGCTCTTATTGCCATCAGATTCATGGGTGCGAAAATACAAAGGATTGGCGGATTAGCGGATTGTCGAATTGACGGATGGCCGCATTAAGTAAGCATATGGCAAATTATTCCTAATTCGTAAATCCGCTAATCCGCTAATCCGCCAATTCTTAAAAGTCTAACCCCATTGCGAAATACCAAATCGGCTTGCCAATGAAGAAGCCATCCATGGTCCACGCAGCGTCAACCCTCAGGAAATATCCAAGCAACGTACTTCTGGCTCCGAATCCGTAGCCGCCCACAAAAGGACCAACGCCGCCCGTTTTGATATTAATCTGTACCGGAGGATTGCCATAGACCACATTCGGCCTTTGGATACCATTGAACTGGCCGTTCCATGCCGTTCCCAGATCAGTGAATTGTACTAATTGGAAGTTGCGGAGGAATGCATTGTTGACGGGTCTGTTAAAGAACGTAGTGAATACGGGCAACCTGAATTCGCTATTCAAGACAACTGCATTGTTGCCATTAGCCACGTTCTGTTTGAAGCCACGCATATTAAGTGCGAGAGACTGGAAGGCATAGGTCTGGTCTGGTGCCGGCCTATTTGAATTATTAAATTTAGGAGCGATCCATCCGTCTACCCCACCGAGGTAGTAGACGATCTTTTGGTTTCCCCAGGATGCATCAAATGCCGCCCGGCCTGCCCAGATCAGGTTCCTGTAAATCGGGAAATAATACCGGGCATCACCACCAACGTTGAAGGTATATCTGCCTGTTGTTTGCTCATTATTTATTTTTGCATTGATATCAGTCCATAGTTTATAACGGAAACCATTCCAGATATTAAGGGCAGGATTAAGGGTATTGTCGTGCACCCATTCGAACCTCACCAATGCATAATTCAACACTGTATCAGGGATCTGTAAAGCAGGCGGGTAGTTGGCATTCGTTTTGATCACTACCCTGTCGTTCCTGTATCCCAGGGTTGCCCTGAGGCTACGTACTTCGTCCAACGGCCAGGCAAAGTTCAACTGGTATAAATTGGAGTACAGCTTATTGGTAAGGGAGGCCTTTACAGGTTCATCATTAAAGTCAAAAATGGGGAAGTTGTTCAATGTAGATCGATAGTATGTTAAGCCCCAGTCCAGCCTTCGCTTAAGGTTCTGGAACTGTACGAGGTAGTCAACATCCTGCAGGTTGGTTGCGATCCTGAAACCTCCAGTAAATTTCATGTCTTCCATCAGCTCAGAAGTGCCGAGTCTGATGATGCCATTGAGGATGTCGGCGTTAGAAAGGAATACGGGTCCCGCGCCATTTGCATAAGGCTGATACCTGTTAACCAATACCTGGTTGTTGAAACCGCTCACGATATACTCTGAAGAGAAGCGCCTGATGTAATCGTAGATCTTAGCCTGCGCGAGCGGATTTTGTCTCTTGAAATCCTGCTGCTCCTGCGCGATCACGGAAGCCGTTGAATCGTGTTCAAATTCTGTCTGGAAGGTGTCTTGCACTCTCGATGTATCCAATGGCGGGGCAATTCTTTCCTTACCTTTTTCACTATCGTATACCATGGCCTGGCCCTTCGCGATCCTTTCCTGTTCGAGTACTTTCTTCATGTATTCTGTAGGCCTGGCGTTAACGTTCCTTCTTTTGAGCAGGTTATCGTCTATCCTAAGCTTATACAGAAACTTGAGATCACCCTCCCGCCGCACTTCGCTCACGAGATTATTGTCGCCGGCGCCCCGGGTTTCCTGCAGCCCACTCTGGTAATTGGTCAGCGGAAATACGTATGAGCTGTCTGACGTGATTGAAATATAGCCAACTGAGTCCGGTTCCCTTTTCTCCCAGACTTTCAGCGTAGAGTCGAGTTCTTTTGGAGCAGGATTTCTGAGGATCTCATCGCCTACCAGGTACAGGGTATCAAGACCAGCGCGTTTAGTGGTAAAGAAACCGGCATATCTGTTTCCTATTCCGTTCTCTTCGCTTACAAAGGTGAAGTGATTTACATTGTAAAGTAGCGGATATCGTGCATCACTATGTTTCATATTGCTCAGCATGGTGATCTGGCGATAATCACTTTTGACATTATTGTCAACCATGAAAATATTGTATCTATAACGGGATGGCACAACCGTATCTGCACGTGAAGCATTCCCTGAAGGCCTGTTAGATGAGAACAGGATACCGGTTTTGTTGGGGAATGCTGCAAAAGAAGGATCAATATCGCTATACACGTCATTGGTGACCTGGGTCACTGTCCTGTCTTTGATATTGTAGGTGAAGATGTCTGATTGCCCGTTCTTGACTGCGCTCATCACCAGTGTATTGTTGTTGAGCATATACTTGGCATCCTGGATAAGCTGAAATCCTTCTATTTCCTGCTTATTCAATTTCAGTTTTTTGACCAGATCATAAACGAACATCCTGATCTTTCCTTCTTCAGGATATATCACAAGAAGCATAGAGCCCTTGGGATCCCATGCCATGATTGGATAATTAGGATTTATCTCGGCCTGCCGATTAAGTATACCGGCCTTTAACAGCGTCTTTCTCTTTTCGGCGGGATCGTCAAGTATCACGCGGTATATACCCTTCCGGTATTGTACCATAGCGTATTTATTATTTCTGGGGATCGGGTTGGCCTGAAACCTGTAATAATCAACATCTTTTTTGAGTTCTTCAATGGCCACTACATTTCCCCGCGGCTGGTTCCGCCGGCCTTTCAGATCTGCCTGGTATTTATCCGTTTCTTTTTCCATGAATTCTGCGAGCAGTTCCTTGAATTTCTTCTTGGTGACCCTCATGGATGCGGAATTCAGGCTCTTGTAGATGCGGGAGAGGTATAGAAAATAAGTGACGTTGTCTTTCCGGTAGTTATCGGCTACAAAGCGCCAGAAGGCATGGCCCGCGAGTTCAGGTTTTTTGAATGCGAAGTGATAGAAGTTTTTGTATTCGCCGGACAATAGTTCAGACTTCAGCTGGTCGTCCAGTTTTGCACTCCATGGTTCTCCGGCATAGGCAACATATCCGTCGATCAGCCATTGTGGAAGATCGAGCAAAGCTGCGTTCCCGGCAAATTCTCCAAGGTCATCACCAAAAAGCAGATTATCTACCAATACTTTGGCAATCCCCTGACGTACCTGGATACGCACATTATTGAGGTCTCCGGAATTATAAATAACTACTTTATTATTGACGAGCTTAGTAACTCCACCTGTATTCTGCCATTCAATCCCAATCCCGATATTTGATTGTTTCATATCGGAAAAGCTGTTGTAGACTACGAGGTTTGCCCTTCTCTGCAGACCATATTCAACAAACTCTTCCAGCTGCGGTAATTCCTCTTCTGCCACCTGGGCAACAAATTTTCCCAGTGCCAGTCCACCCTGATTGAAATAAGTATTGAAATTTCTTGTCTGATAATACCTCCACTTGAACTTTTTATACTGGACCCTATTCTTTCCAAACTCAACAGAATTGACCTGTGCGAGTGAACCGGTGGATATGATTAGGAGAACAAAAACAAGTCTGAAAAATTTTCGCATAGTCTGATGTTTCGAAGATCCTCTGCAATTCGTCTGAAATGAGCTATAATTATACTAAAATTAAGGTTTTTAGCCTATAAATGAGTCCCAATGTATAACGTTAAAATTTTCAAATTCAGTCCGATTCAGGAAAATACGTATGTGTTAACGAACAACAAAGGAGAAGCCATTATTATCGACCCCGGCTGTTATGGTAAACAGGAGGAGCAACATCTGGAAGCCTATATTGTTTCTGAGGGGCTGGCCGTCAGGCTCTTACTCAATACCCATTGTCATTTGGACCATGTATTCGGAAATAAATTTGTTGCTGAGAAGTGGGGCCTGAAACCCAAGATCCACAGATTGGAAAAACAGGTGTTGGATTATGCGCCGGTAGCAGGGTTGATGTGGAATCTTCCGTTCGACAACTATGCGGGTGACGTGGAATACCTGGAAGAAGGAGATATCACAGGTCTTGATGGCGATCCACTGAACGTGCTGTTCACGCCAGGCCATTCCCCCGGGAGCATTAGTTTCTATGCCGGAAAGCAGGGCTTTGTGATCAGCGGGGATGTGCTTTTTCAGGGCAGTATTGGAAGAACAGATCTGCCGTTAGGCGATTTCGAGACCCTTTCAGCAAGCATTCGGGAAAAGATATATACCCTGCCAGATGAAACGGTCGTTTATTCCGGCCATGGTGAACCTACAAAAGTTGGAACAGAGAAAAGGACGAATCCCTTCGTAAAATGAGCTAATTAGCTTATTGGCTCATTAACTCATTCTTAATTCGAGGGGTATCAGACAGTACGATCTGCCGGCATTTCAGAAAGCGCCAATGAGTCAATTGGATAGTATCTTCGCTAATTCATGTTTCTCGATTTTTGCGACAAACGCAATAAATGCGAGCGACAGCAAAACCCCGAAGCCGTGGGTGAGCCAGATATTGGGAGAGTAATTCCTAAACAACTGGTGGACTAAAAACAACAGTACGCAGATCACGATATACGCCAGCAGTTTTTTCCAGGCGTACGGAACGGGGTAATGTTTCTGCCCCAGCCTGTAACTGACCACCATCATGAATCCATAACAGACCAGGCTGGCTACACCACAGGCCATGTAACCAAATCGGGGTATGAACAGCCAGTTAATGAGAACCGTTATAGCCGCACCTGCAATGGTCACATAGGCTGCTATCATATTCCGGTTAGTGAGTTTGTACCAGATGGATAAATTGTAATATACTCCCAGGAAGATCTTCCCCAGCATGAGCAACGGCACCACCTTCAGGCCCTCCATGTATTTCGGATGCTTGCCGACGCTCATGAAGTGTTTCCACCCGTCTAAAAATAACATGACCATCAGAAAGCACAGGCAGCAAGTGATCACGAAAAATTTCATCACCCTCGCATAGGTGCGGGGTGCATTTCCTTCCGCAGAATGCTTAAAAAAGAACGGCTCGGCCCCCATTCGAAAAGCAGTAATGAATAACATGATGATGATCGCCAGCTTACTGTTTGCACTGTAGATCCCATTTGCAGAGCGGGCCTCATCGGATGTGCCGGGGTACAATGAAGTGATCATGAACCTGTCGATCGTTTCGTTGACCATTCCCCCGAGCCCTACAATAACGAGGGGAGAGGAGTAGATGAGGATCTCCCGGATCAGTTTGCTGTTCCAGGTGAACGTGAACGAACTGAACTCTTTCCAGAGCAATAGCAGCGTGACCGCACTGGCCACGAGTTGAGCGATGAAAATATAGCCGATGTCAATAGCCGGATCATACATGTGCGCAAAGAAGTGCTCTGCCCCTTTTTCATGCTGGCCTTTACAGTAAACCAGAAAAAATACCACCAGGCCCACATTGATCAGGATATTCAGGATCTTGATCATGGCAAATCTTTTTGGCCGTCCCTGGAACCTCAACCTCGAAAAAGGCAGCACGGCCAGGGTGTCCAGTGCCACTATGAGCAGAACCCATTTGATATACTCCGGATGGCTTCCGATCTTCATATAATTCGCGAGCGACTGAACCGGGATAAAGAGAACGGCGGTGAATAGCACCGTGGTAGCTACCAACGTGCTGAGCCCTGTACTGTACACTTCTTTCTCCGGATACAAATTGTTAAACCTGAAATAGCTGGTCTCCATCCCATAGGTATACACCACTTGCAGAAATGCTGCTGAAGCAAAAAGAATTGAAATATCCCCATATTTCTGGGACGCAAAAATAGTAGTGAGTAATGGCGTCAGGAGGTAGTTCAGAAACTTTCCGAAAATGCTGCTGAATCCATACCAGAAGGTCTGTGAAGCAAGATTTTTTATGCTGCTCAAATAGGATATGCTTTGAGGACAAATGTAGAGTTATGTGTACAAACTTGTTTCAATTCTTCAAATTAACATGCTCCGTTCATCTTCTAAGGTACATTGCGTTTATAAAATGTAGCAATATGAAAAATTCCTTTGTCATACTCCTGGCTCTTTGCCTGTTCTCCCTGCAACTCGCCGCTCAGAAAGCGAGCCGACAGTATCCGGGCAAGGTCAAGTACCAGAAAACCGAGCAGGATGCGACAGTTTTTGATGTTCCCTACCCTGCCAATCAGGTTGAAGATGGCCTCAAAGATATGTTCCAGAAGAAAGGGGTGAAAGTGAAAGAGAAGAATGGCTTTTATGAAGCACCAAGTGTAAAGATGGACCAACACGGAGTTAAATCCGGAGATGTCTATTACAAGGTTGTTAAGGACGGCAAGAATGATTGCAAGATATATATTATCCTGACCGAGGCTGGCGAGGCGCCGGAAAGCAGAACGTCTTCCCATGCAGCCATAGCAGCTGGAGCCGGACTGGGCACAGGTGCCGTACTTGGAGGGATAGCCCCCGCGCTGGATGAGTACGACTTTAGCATTGTGAAAGCCAAGCAGGAAGAAGAGGTCAAAAAGGCGGAAAAGAAGTTGAGCGGAATGTTGGACAGCCAGAGCAAGCTCGAGAAAAAGAGGGCTGACCTCGATAAAGATATTGAGAAACTCAAGCAGGATCAGATCAATCTTCAGGCAGAGTTAGAAGCGAAGAAAACGGCATTGGTTGAGTTACTTGACAAAGCCGGAAAAGGCAAGAAGGACTAAGGTTGCACGAAACGCTTGTTTGTACAAGCTGGTAAACCCAAGAAACTTTAAGGCTGGGAAAAGCGCTTATCTTTTACGAAGCTGGTGTCTGTTAGCGTTCTCAGGAAAATAGTCAGATCGGCTTTTTCAAAATCGTCGATCCGGATTCTGTTCCTGACCAGCGGGTCAGTGGTGGGGCCATTGATGACTCCTGAACGGTAGTGGTCAAGAACCGCTCCTACAGAAAAGAATCTTCCATCATGCCCGTACGGCCCTGTTAAAAACAGATTTCTTAAGGTGGGCACTTTGAATTTCAAGGAGTCTTCCGGCTTCTTCGTAATGCCCATTCGGCCTACATCTTTCAGCACAGAATTCATGGCAATGCCTGTATTGCGGTAACTCTGGTCGGTGAACAGCGGTTCCCGGTGACAGCTGTTGCATTTTTGGACAAAGAGCTGGTAGCCCCTTTGTTCTGCACTGGTGAATGTTTCCTGACCTTTTTTTACTTTGTCGTATTTACTGTTGGCGGATACCATCATGCCCATAAACTGGGATAGGGCTTTGAGCATCTGCTGCGAATTGATCTCATTGCTGTTAAATGCTTTTTTGAACATGTCCTTATAGGCCGCATCTGCTTTTAATTTCCGAATAACATTTTCAACGGTTTCTGCCATTTCATTTGATGCTGTAATGGGTGCTAGCGGCTGTACCTCGAGGTGATTGATGCCTCCGTCCCAGTGAAACTCTTTATACCATGCCAGATTTGCCAATCCGGGCGCATTTCGGGTAGTGAACTGGTTGTTAAAGCCATGGCTTAAGTCGTGGTCCAGCGTGGCAAAGCCCGCAAATTGCTGGTGGCAGGATGCGCAGGGAAAATTACCGTCTGCAGAAAGCCTTCCATCGTAGAACAGTTTTCTGCCCAGCTCAAACCCTTCCCGGGTGATGGGGTTGTTTTTGTACGTGTCGGCCAGAGCGGGAAATCCCTCGGGAACCAATATTACAAGAGGCGTAGTTGCGTAGGCGGAGTCTGTTTTCTTGCAGGCATCCACGATCAGGATGCCGCAGGTAAACAACAAAACGGTTAGTATGGAGATCAGTTTTTTCAAGGGTTCACTACCTTATTAACGGAGAACATACTGGCGTAATTGTCGGCGATCTTCAACGCAACTCCTCCGGGAGACATAACTGAAGCGTTTGATGCAATGGAGATTTGATGCGGGCCGTCGAACCATTTTTGAACATCGGCATTGATGACCAGTTCCTTAGCCCTGCCGATCTCGAACGGCATGGCCAGCGTGATTTTCCTGATGGCATTCTCGCCCGTTCGGAAACCTCCGATATGGTGCGTTAGTTTCTGGAAAGGCGCTGCGGATGAGGGAGATCTTCCCTCCAGTTTCGCAAAAATATATCCGGTGTTCCATGTCCAGAACATACCGTTGGTTGGGTCAAGTGCCCCCGTTTGCGCACCGCTTACATTGCGGGTGCTGTCAACTCCCACTATGAAATTGATCTTGTCGTATTCGCCGGTTTTCAAACTCACATTAAATTGCTGCGATGCGGGTTGTGCAAGGTCCACGAGATGATAGGTGTTCTTTTCTGAAACACTCGTAGCAGAATTGGCAAATTCAATGGCGGTGATATAAAATTTGAAACTGCTGACGTTAAATTTCTCCCCGCCGAAATTGGTATACTGAAAGGCTGTGTCAATGGGTGAGCCGTAAGCCATTAGGGAAAAACGAATAGTAACCGGCGATGTGTCGGATTCGCTACTGTTGTCTTTCTGGCAACTGCCAATGACGCCCACAAATAAAAGGGCGGAGATCAAGATTTTAAAATTAGTTTTCATGTCTGCCAACTTTTTTTCTCATGTATTTCACATCTGATCGTCTTTTCTTGTAAT
>Ga0164293_10000284_pt1 | contig 38879 bp, 43 predicted proteins | sample GEODES118metaG_FD_111487 | JGI IMG/M metagenome (GOLD analysis project Ga0164293, IMG submission 111487) | Eutrophic lake water microbial communities from Lake Mendota, Wisconsin, USA - GEODES118 metaG | ecosystem: Environmental > Aquatic > Freshwater > Lake | place: USA: Lake Mendota...
CGACGGCTTGCCTTCTGCATCGGAGGGGAAGGCACTTGGCAAGGAAGCGAGCGAAGCTGTTGCGAAGCTTCTGGCCGAATTGGTGCTGCTAGAAAGCCGGATCAGGGACTACCCCTTCCTCACTGCTGTAACGCCAGTCGTTGAGAAGCTGCGCGAGTTGGAGAACAAGCCCTATGGCTGGTACTTCACCGACCTCTCAAAGCATGAAGATGCATTGCTGGATGCCAAGGAGCAGGTGATAGATCCGGTCCGTCGCTTCATGTCAGGCGCGCAGATCAAGATCTATGATGAGGCGCGGGACTACCTCTCCCTCCACGCTGAAAACATCTCCTACGTTGGCGGTAATGAGGCGGGGGCTATCCAGACAGCTCTGGGAGACCCCCAGTTCTTCAAGGGCAACGGAATTCAGCAGGTGAAGTCGCATCTGGATGCGCTTCGTCTGCGGATTGATGGCTTCGTAGCGAACGAACGCAAGAATGCCCTTGCAGAGATTGAGCAGCGCGTTGGCCAGATCGAACTTGTGGCTTCACAAGAGGCTATTCCCGAGTTGCCGCAAGAGATCCGTGACATCTGTGACGGGGCGCTGGAAACTGTTCGAACTGCAACGCTCGTGGCCGTCATTCGCGAACGGCAAAGCTTCTTTGCCTCAAACACCTTCCCGGACCTGCTGAGCAGAGTTCAGAACCTCTCGCTGCGACCAATCGCCGAGCCGATTACCACTGAAGGTGAGGGGGGAGCAGACGCAACTGGGCAGGGCGCACCAGCGCCGGTGGCACCTGCAACTCCAAAGATTGAGAACGTCGCGATCTCAAACCTGAGGGTTGGCTTTACGAGCCCCTGGCTGGCCAATGAGGGTGACGTGGACGCCTACCTTGAAACATACCGTGAAAAGCTGCTCTGCGAGATCCGCAGTGGCAAAAGGATTACCCTCTGATGGATACCTCGAAGCTCAAGCCCTTTGCCCAAGACGCACGCAGAATTCTGAAAGCGCAGGTGTCAGCGCGGCTGGATCAGGTGTTGGCGGAGCAAAGCGCGGCCCGGCGCGAGCAGCCCAAGGCTGTTTCTGAGCTAGAAACGGAAATAGCCAAGAGCGCTCGGGAGCAGGTGATCGAGAAGGTCGCATACACCTGGTTCAATCGCTTCACCGCGCTAAGGTTCATGGATGCCAACGACTACACGCGGATCAAGGTGGTTTCTCCGGCCGAAGGACAAACACGCCCTGAGACACTCGCTGAAGCTGCTGCAGGAAACATTGATGAGGACGCTCCTGCAGATGTGAGAAACAAGGTTGCGGCCCTGCTGGATGGTCGCACACCATCACGTGATCCCCAGGGAGAGGCCTACCGTCTGCTGCTGGTCGCGGCCTGTAACCAATGGCATGCAACCATGCCCTTCATGTTCGAGAAAATCGCGGACTACACCGAACTGTTGATGCCGGAGGATCTGCTGTCGGCTGATAGCATCCTTGCGAAAGCTCGGGCCGTGATGACGGAAGAGGCCTGCCAGGACGTCGAGGTCATCGGCTGGCTCTACCAGTTCTACATCTCGGAAAAGAAGGACGAGGTTTTCGCCGGGCTAAAGAAGAACAAGAAGATCACAGCGGAAAACATTCCGGCGGCAACTCAGCTTTTTACCCCGCACTGGATCGTGCGTTATCTGGTGGAGAATTCGCTGGGGCGGCTGTGGCTGCTGAACCGCCCGAACTCAAAGCTGCCGTCCATGATGGACTATTACATAGCGCCGGAAGTGCCAGAAACCGATTTCCTGCGCATCTCCCGGCCAGAGGACATCCGCATCTGCGATCCGGCCTGCGGGTCAGGCCATATGCTGACCTATGCCTTTGATCTGCTATACGCGATCTATGAGGAAGAGGGATATGAAGCGACCGAAATCCCCGGACTGATCCTGTCCAACAATCTGCATGGGATCGAGATCGATGACCGTGCGGGTGCGTTGGCTGCCTTTGCGCTTGCGATGAAGGTTGCGACTAAGCTCGGACGACGCAGATTCCTTCGGCAGACTGTGCAGCCGAACATCTGCATAATGCAGGATGTATGTTTCTCCGCCTCCGAGATGCACGACGTTGCAGCCTTGGTGGGACGCGATCTGTTCACCGCCGATTTTCGCGAGACCATGGGGCAGTTCGAGCAGGCCAAGAACTTCGGTTCGCTGATCGTGCCCAAGTTGCATAAGCCTGCCGAAGTGGCCCGTGTTGTACGCTTGATGGATTTCAGTGGCGACCTTCTGCGGCGCGAACTGCAGGAGCGAGTTCTGAAGGTGCTAGAGATGGCAGCGGCGCTCTCGCCGATTTACCATGTAGTAGTAGCTAACCCGCCGTATGCGGGAAGCAAAAACCTGAACTCATCGGTCTCCGTTTTTGCTAAGAAGCATTACCCAAATAGTAAGACCGACTTATACACAATGTTTATGGAGCGCGGGCTTTCATTGATTATTGATTATGGCCTTATGGCTATGATTAATATGCAAACCTGGATGTTTTTATCAACATTTGAAAAGCTTCGTTTTGACTTGTTGAATAAATCAACAGTTGTTTCAATGGCTCATCTTGGGGAGCGAGCTTTTGACACAATTGGCGGAGCAGTTGTATCGACAACCGCTTTCATCCTAAAGAAGTCGGAAGATGTTGATCTTGAGGGGGTATTCGTCCGGCTTGTTTCTGGACAGAACGAAAAGCAGAAGTCCCATAGCCTTATGGCGGCGGTTAAATGTCCCGCGGATCCTAATCGATATAGTTCTACCACTCGAAAGTTGAAAGCTATACCCGGCCTGCCTTTGGCATATTGGCTGAGTGAAGAATTTTTGAATTTAATTTCAGCAAATAATAAAATGGGCGATGTTCTCGACTCTAAGCAAGGATTGGCAACGGCAAATAATGAAAGATTTTTGCGGAGTTGGCACGAAGTCAATTTCAGAGGAATTGGAATTGGTTTGCATAGTTCTGCGGACGCCAAGATCACCGGCTTGCGCTGGTTTCCAGTAAATAAAGGTGGAGATTTCAGGAGATGGTATGGGAATCAAGATCTTGTAGTAAACTGGCAGAATGATGGCCAAGAAATTAGGGAATATGTAAATAAGCAATACCCATACCTCAATGGCAATATTGATTATGTTATCAAAGATCGAGGTAAATTTTTTGTGGAGAGCATAAGCTGGTCAGATGTAGCCAGTAAACGGAATGTTTTCCGATTTTATCCGCATGGATTTTTGTACGAAGCCAAGGGTCACTCAGCGTTCTATGGCGACCGCTCGCAGCGCGACGTTGCCTTGGCTTTCCTCAATACAAAAATCACTAACGAGATCGTGGCCGCCATTAGCCCCTCGGTTAGTTTCCACATTGGCTACTTTGATCGCTTGCCTTGGCCCAGTTTGGTCCCATGCGATAAGGTCACTGCACAAACTACGCGATGTATCTCTCTCTCACAGCGAGACTGGGACGCCTACGAAACCTCCTGGAATTTTGCGACACTGCCGCTACTCTCGCCCGATTATCATGACCAGACGTTACAAGGGTCTTATGCCCGTCTCAGCATGCATTGGCGTGAGATAATCGATGAAATGCAACGGCTGGAAGAGCTGAACAACGGCATATTCATTGAAGCCTACAACCTGCAGGGCGAGCTAACTCCTGATGTGCCGCTTGAGGAAATTTCCCTCACTTGCAACCCAGCCTATCGCTATGGCGGTAAATCAACCCCCGAAGAGTTAGAGGAGCGGTTACTAGCCGACACTATCGCCGAATTCCTTCACTATGCTGTGGGCTGCATGTTCGGACGCTATAGCCTTGATGCGCCGGGCCTGATCCTTGCCAATCAGGGAGAGGGGCTGGCCGAATACCTTGCTCGCGTCCCAGAGCCCTCATTCGAACCGGATGCCGACAATGTCATCCCGATGCTGGAGGGCGACTGGTTTGCCGACGACATCGTGGAGCGTTTCCGCAAGTTCCTGCGTGTGACGTTTGGCGAGGCGAAGTTTCAGGAAAATATGGCCTTCATTGAAAGCGCCTTGGGCAAGGACGTCCGCAAGTGGTTCACGCGCGATTTTTACGACTACCATGTCCGTCGCTATAAGAAGCGCCCCATCTACTGGATGTTCTCCAGCCCCAAGGGTAGCTTCCAGGCGCTGATCTATATGCACCGTTACCAACCGGACACGGTCAGCGTGGTGCTGAACGATTATTTGCGTGAGTATCGCAATAAGCTAGAGGCGCATCGCAAGAGCCTAGAAGCGCTCAGCTCGAGCAGCGATGCCTTGCCTGCGCAGAAGGCAAAGGCCGAAAAGGAGATTGGCGAAGTTGCCAAGGTAATCGCCGAGCTCGATGCCTATGAGCGGGACGTGCTGTTCCCGCTCGCTACCCAGAAGGTCGAAATCGATCTGGATGATGGCGTGAAGGCCAACTACCCGAAGTTTGGCGATGCCTTAAAGCCCATTAAAGGCCTCTCAGATGCGGATGACTGACGATGAATGATCGCATCTCAAAGGGCCTGACCGCCGCATTCGAAAGACACCGCGTCGTGTTCTGGACGGACTCGGCGCGCGAGCTCCGCGGTACTTTTGATAGCCTGGAGCTCCCAGGGATCGAAAAGCTTGTGCTCGAGAACAACGAATTCGGCGTGAAGCACAGGATCCTGCGGGGGCAGCCAGAGCAGCGCTTTCTTATATACAGAGAAGGAGCCGAGCCCGCGCATCTCGAAAACTGGCTGCTTGATATCCAGCTCGCCAACGGCGCATTCAAGGCCGACCAGGCGGCTCTGTGGCTGACCGAACTTGGTCTCGGCCTAGATATGGAGGGCGCAGTTCGAGGGCACGAAGAATTTTTCCGATCCGCCCGCCGTGTAGAGCAGTTGAAATCGATGGCGCGAGGCGACGATCGGCTGGAAGTCATCAAGCTCAAGATGCTGTTGGTCTGCGCCAAAGCCGGTGCCGGTTCGGGCTTTGAGGAAATCATCGAACAGCTCCTGTCTGAACACGCAGAGAATGACGATGAGACGATCCGACTGATAGAGCGGGTCAAGCTTGATGAGCTGCTTTGGCAACTTATCGGACGACATTTTGGCTATAATTCCGCCAGCCCCAGTGTGAGCGATTTCGCCATCACCCTTTTCAAGTCAGCCCATGCAGCTGGGCTGGGTGGCACGCCTCAACTTTCATCCGAAGCCTTGGTCTTCTTCAGGCGCTGGAAGAACAACCGCCACAACTCTATCGTGTTCGAGAAGCTGTCGGCCGCGTATGCGCAAGTCCTTCCAGTCCGGGACGATCTGGCCAGTCGAGACTTCCGCGACCTGATGGAGCTCGATACGTTTGAGGATGTCGATCGAGCCATCATCGTTGCTCTGGTTCGAGGCGTGGCGTCCAAGACGCTATCTCACGGCGAAGTCGCGGTGTGGATCAGACAGCGCCGTCAGAGCCATTGGTTTGAGCGTTACCGGGACCTTTACGAGGCGGTTGGCTTCGCTGCAGAGTTCCAATTCGCGCTGTCCCAGGTGAACCTAGGTATGACCAGCCTTGAAGAGGGCATCAAACGCTACGCAAGCACATGGTTCCGCGTGGATCAGCTCTATCGCAAGTTCATTCATCGCATGCAGCGATCTGGGCAGGCGAGCCTGATGAGTGAGCTCTTCGAGCAGGTGGAGAACCATTACGTGAACAGCTACCTGCTCAGGCTCAATGACGCTTGGCAGGTTCATATAGATGGCGCGTCAAAGTGGGATGTGCCCGGGGTAGTCAGGCAGCGAGACTTCTACCAGACGCACGTTGGAGAGTTCCGGCGAAAGGGGCAGAAGATCTGCGTCATTATTTCAGACGCAATGCGATACGAAGTGGCCGACGAGCTTCTCGCAAGAGTTCGCGAGCTAGATAAATACGACGCCGAGCTCCAGCCTATGCTCGGGTCGTTGCCGACCTACACGCAACTGGGCATGGCCTCACTCCTGCCGAACAAGGATCTGCAGATTGCAGATAACGAGACGAGTGCCGTGATAGTTGACGGACAGAGTTCGCTCGGGCTTGAGAACCGTAAGAAGATCTTGGCCAAGGGGCGGGAAGGGGACCGGACAACGGCGCTACCTGCCGATGAGCTTATGTCCATGCCCAAAGACGATTGTCGGGCGCTGTTCCGTGATCATGACGTCATCTACGTCTACCACAATCTGATCGACGCAATTGGTGACAAGCCCGCGACTGAAGAGCGGGTATTCGAGGCTGCCGAGGACACGCTTGAGGCGCTCGTCCAACTGGTGAAGAAGCTGACGGCGGCAAATGCAAGCAGCCTGCTGATCACCTCGGACCACGGGTTTATCTACCAGCACCGCCCGATTGAAGAGAGCGACTTCTCGGGATCTGAGGTGGCCGGTGAGACCATTCTGTTCCGTAATCGTAGGTTTGTTCTGGGGCACGGACTCAAAGCCCAGCAGGGCCTGCGACATTACACTGCAGAAGCCGCGGGCCAGCAGGGAAATGTTGAAATCCTGATACCGAAGTCGATAAACCGCCTTCGCCTGAAGGGTTCCGGCAGCCGGTTTGTGCACGGTGGCGCGACGCTCCAAGAAGCCATTGTGCCGGTTTTGAGGATCAACAAGAGCCGGCAAAGCGACACTTCTCATGTGGAAGTCGAGATCATTGCCAGCACGACGCAGGTCATTACCTCCGGCCAGATCTCGGTCCGTTTCTACCAGCAAGATGCAGTCACGGAGAAAAGCCGGTCCCGGCATCTACGGGCAGGGATCTACTCACAATCCGGCGAGCTGATCTCGGATAGCCACGATCTGGTGTTCGACTTCAGGTCGGAGAACCCGCGGGAGAGGGAACATCAGGTTCGTTTTCTGATGTCTCGTAAGGCCGACGAGTATAACGGGCAGGAGGTCATCCTGAAGCTCGAAGAGCAACACGGGGAAACCAGCCATTACCGAGAATATCGAAGCGCTCGCTATGTTCTGCGACGCAGCTTCACCAATGACTTTGACTTTTGAGGGGCCGTGGGATGACCGCACTGGACGACAAAATCAATGAACGCTTCCCAGGCCTTGTCGTGCGCAAGGATTTGGTCAAAGCGGTCAAGGGGAACGCCATCGTCCCCACCTATGTGCTTGAGTATCTGTTGGGGCAGTATTGCGCCACCAACGATGAAACGTCGATCCAGTCAGGGATCGAAACGGTACGCGAGATCCTGCGCAAGCATTACGTCCATCGCAATGAGGCTGGGCTGATCAAGTCCAACATCCGCGAGAAGGGACGCTGGAAGATCATTGATCGGATCAGCGTGGCCCTGAACGAGAAAAGCGACACCTACGAGGCGAGCTTTGCGAACCTCGGCATCTCGAAGGTTCTGATCGACTCCGGAACCGTCAAGGCGCACCCGAAGCTTCTGGTTGGAGGCGTGTGGTGCATTGCCGACATCGAATACGACTACACAGAGGACAAGAGCGTCACTCCCTGGATCCTGGGCACCATGAAGCCGATCCAGCTTTCCCACTTCGATTATGAGGCATATCTTGAGGCCCGAAAGGGTTTCTCGACAGACGAGTGGATTGATCTCCTTTTCCAGACAGTGGGCTTCGACCCGGAGATGTTTGGAAGGCGATCAAAGCTCATCCAGCTGATGCGCCTGATCCCGTTTGTGGAGCGCAATTACAACCTCATCGAGCTTGGACCTAAGGGAACCGGCAAATCGCACATCTTCTCGGAGTTCTCTCCGCACGGCATCCTCATCTCCGGTGGCGAAGTGACCGTGCCCAAACTGTTCGTGAGCAACAGCTCCGGCAAGCTCGGTCTTGTCGGTTATTGGGACGTGGTCGCGCTCGACGAATTTGCCGGCAAGCAAAAGAAGGTCGACAAGGCGCTGGTCGACATCCTTAAAAACTACATGGCTAACAAGACCTTCTCCCGTGGCGTCGAGCCATTGGGGGCAGAGGCCTCGATGGTCTTTGTCGGCAACACGAAACACACCGTCCCTTACATGCTCAAAAACACAGACCTGTTTGACGAGCTTCCTGACAAGTACTACGATTCCGCCTTCATCGACCGTCTTCATACCTACATCCCTGGCTGGGAGGTCGGCGTCATCCGCGGTGAGATGTTCTCAAGTGGATACGGCTTCGTTGTCGACTACCTTGCCGAAATCCTTCGCCATCTGAGAAATGACGATTATTCCGACCGATACCGGCCGCACTTTGATCTTTCTGCCGACATCTCAACGCGCGATCGAGACGGCGTTCATAAGACCTTCTCCGGCCTCATGAAGCTGCTTTACCCCTCCGGGGACGCTACGGCCGATGAAATGGAGGAGATCCTCAAGCTCGCGCTGGAAGGGCGCAAGCGGGTCAAAGATCAGCTGATGCGGATCGACACCACCTATCCTGAGGTGGACTTTTCATTCTCTCGCAAGAGCGGTGAGAAGGTTAGCGTTGCAACGCTCGAAGAGAGCGAATTTCCGGCATTTTATTATCGGCGAGCGGCAGAGCCTGCGGCCGCAACGCATGAGCCAGAAGCTACCAAGCCCCAAGCACCGTCATCCAATCAGAGTGTTGGGGAGGGGGGGCAGCCCGCTGTTACCGAACCAGTGGGGCCGCAAACTGGACATTTCAGCTACCATGAGAACCAGCGCGGCGTGACCTTCGATGCGCTGTTTGGTCCCTATCTCGTGGGCGCTCAGAAGATCACGATTACTGATCCCTACATTCGAGCGTTTCATCAAGTCCGCAATGTTATGGAGCTCATCGAAACGATCGCGAAAACCAAGTATCCGGCGGACGAGGTTGAGGTGCATCTGATCACATGTCTGGACGGAATTCGACCGGAGAAGCAGGCTGAAAACCTAGCCGCGATTGCCGCATCTTGTGAGGGCGTCGGGATCAAATTCACGTGGGAGTTTGATGAAACAAACACCATTCATGCCCGCCATATCGTTACGGATACTGGCTGGAAAATTGCCTTAGATCGAGGCCTCGACATCTTCCAGCAATATGAGTTGAACGACGCCTTTAGCTTTGCCAACCGGCTCCAGCAGTTCCGGTCTGTCAAAGCCTTTGAGGTGATCTACCTAAAGACCCCTAAGGTTGATTGATATGCGCCCGCGCTCAATCAACATCTTTCTGCTCGACGGGGATCCGGATGGCATACGTGTAGCCCAGATTTCGATGTCCACAATCCAGGCGATCGCTTTCCGCAAACTGCAGATGAAGCAGGTGCGTGGGACATTTCCTGAATTGGCCCGACCGGGCGTTTACCTCCTGCTTGGCTTCGATGAAGCGCAGCCGGATCGTCTCATGGCTTATATCGGTGAATCCGAAGGCGTGGCCAATCGACTGCAGTATCATGCCGGTAATGATAAGGGCGTAGATAGCAAACCGTTCTGGACTGAGACGATTGTGTTGGTCAGCAAGGATGAGAACCTTACCAAATCCCACGCCCGATATGTTGAAGCCAGACTGATCGCAGATGCAGGGCTCAACCCACGTTGGTCGCTGCTGAACTCCCAGAAGGCAAGCGAGGTCGGCAAACTGCCGCTACCGGATCGGGCCGCGATGGAAGAGTTCATCGACCAGACGAAGACATTGGTTGGTGCACTTGGCTGCGATTTGTTCAAAGTCGTCTCAGGTGACCTCACAAATGGTGGCAGGTTGGAAATCAAAGGTGCGATCGACGTTCCCAATGTTGTTTTTGCATATCGAGGCCAAGGTTTCGCCGCTCAAATGTTGATCACTGCCAGCAGCGAGTTCGTGGTGAAGAGGGGATCTGTCGCCCGGATCAAAACGACTAATACCATCCCCAAGGGGACTGTAGGCTTGCGCTCCGATTTGCTCGCCAAGGGTATTCTGGTGGAACAGAATGACGGCCTTCTGTTCACCTCCGACTACATATTTTCGTCGGTTTCCGCAGCCGCAGCCACGGTAACAGGGGCGGCGGCAAATGGCAGAATTCTCTGGCGATTACCGGATGGTAGAACCTATGCGGAGTGGGAGGAGGCAGAAAACAGCGTCCCGCCATCTGATGGCGCAGACTACGACGCATAGAAATTGCGAATTAATTCTGCCTCTGCGGCGTTTGTCACAGGCAACGGGTTTTCGGCCGCATTGATCTGCGGAATTTCCACCGAAGCGCCATCCCCACCAAACCAATCAACAATCGCCCTAAGTCCGGCATCGTAATCCGCAAAAGACAAAATGGTCATGGCAGCGCTATCAAGCCATTCCGACTGCGATCTATAGAAACTGAGATTGCCTGCCCTTGGCCGGGATAGGCCGCCTGGGACAGAAGGCGGCGGCAAAACCGCAAGGATGTCGAGCGGCAGAATGCTGTCGATGACCGTGCGCAAATCTTGAGTAATGGTCTCGGGATTAGTTTCGAACCATCGCGGGTGCGGCTCGATACCGACAAACCGATCCGGGAACAGCTGAATGAACGAGTTCGGCAGGCACCGCTTGTGGAATTCCAAGGCCGAGCAGAACCGCTCAACAGGATCCCGCCAGAATGCATAGATCGCCGTTGGCGCGATAGCCTCGCCTGGAAACCGCTCCTTAGCCAGCCGGATCGCTTCTGGAACGTTAGGATGCCACCCCATCTCACCAACCAGATCCACCCCAATCTGCCCAAGGACAGCTCGGGCCGTCTGTGATCCGTTCTTGGGCACGCCAATGAACAGCATCTGGCGGTCATGCGAAATGATCATGGTTCAGATCCCGGTAGTAGTGTTCGTGTAGGTCCCGACAGCGAAGCTGTAGGAGGGCGTGCCTGAGGCCAGGGATCGGCTCAGCAGCGAGAAGCTTCGGAAAGTCAGCGACCAGAAGGTGGTGCCGATGCTGGGCGACAAGGCGCTGTAGGTCACACCCTGGGTCGAAGCACCGGCCACTGACCATGTGCCGGTCTTTGAGCCATCTATGGGCACTTTGAAGATGGCGCCGCACAGATCCATGTAACCGTAGGGCGAGAAGTCCATCATCGTGTAGATCGAGAACACCATGGCCGTAGAGTTGACCGCCAGACCGGTGAGGCTGAACGAGTTCGCGCCATTGCTCGTGTCGAGACTGATGGAGCGGGACAGCAGCAATGTGCCATCAGTCGAAAACTGATAGATGTCCGCCCCGGCATAGATCGGCGCAAAGACCCGCAGATTGCCGTCCGGCCCCAGATTCACCGAGCCACTGCCGTAGCTGGACGGAAGAGACTTCTGCCACTGAATAACGGCCCCAGAACTGATCTTAAGCAGGCTCAGCGTGCCGTTGATGCCTGCGAGCCAGTAGATGTTGTTGCTGCTGTCTACCGCAACGCCATAGCCGTAATCATAACCCGTACTCCCGATTGAGCGCTGCCAGCTCACCGAGGGGGTGGCCGTATTGATGACGGTGATCAGGGCGTCGATATTTCCGGCAGTCGACGTCGAGGTGTTGCCCGAAAGGACCAGCAGGCTGCCGTCTGGGCTGAGGGCCATCTGGCTGGCATATTCGTTGCCGGAGCCACCAATCGACCGCTGCCACAGCAGGGTGCCGGCGCTATTGTATTTGGCGATCAGCGCGTCGGCATTTCCGGAGCCACCGCTCGATGTTGAATAGCCTGCGACGTAGACGCTACCGGACGCATCCACCGCCCCATTGTACCATATTTCCTGGCCCGAGCCGTTGAGGCTGCGCTGCCATTGCAGGGTTCCCGAGGTGTCGAGCTTGGCCAGCCAGCCAAAGTAGTTGCTCGAGTAGTAGGCGCCAGCGAGGTAGATATTGCCGGCGGCATCGATCCAGCCGCCGTTGATGAATGGCCCAGAGACGTTTCGGGCCCACAAAAGCGCGCCGTCCCGGTTCCATTTGAACACCGCGCTGGTGGCGCTGGCGTAGATGTTTCCGCTGCCGTCAGTGCCGAGGATCTGGAAATTGACTACGGTTGAACCAAACGTCGCATACCAGAAGCTCTCGTTCGATTTGCCGTAGAGATTGGAGAGCGAGACCGGACCCGATGCAACGCCGGCAAGAGAACGCACGGCCGCCTCGCCAAGTGAAGTCGTGGTGGTTGATGTACGTTCCAGTTCGACCGCGACATTGCCAAGCGATATAGGCCCTGAGGTCTGCAGCGTCATGCGCGGGCCTCGAGGCGATCGACCTTGTCAGCCAACTCTTTCACGGCTTCGACCAGCATGCCAACCAGATTGCCATAGGCGACAGACAGCAGGCCATCGTCGTGGGCCATCACCGCCTCGGGCACGATCGGCGCCAATTCCTGAGCCACTAGGCCAATCCCGCGGCTACCAGTGTCGCGCCGCGTAAAGATAACCCCTCGCAGGCTTCGCACTTGGTCAAGCGCACCTGCGATGGTTGTAATGTCGGCTTTGAGCCGGGCATCGGAATAGGCTGTGATATCGCCGGTCGCGGTGATTGAGCCCGACACGGAGATGCTGCCGGTGAAGCTGTCGCCCGCCTTGTTGGCAGGCGTAAATCCAAGCGCGCCGGTCACATCGCCGGAGGTCATGGACGAGCCAGCGGTGACCCGGCCTTTCGCATCGACGGTGACCTTGAGATAGGTCCCGGCCGTCACGCCGGAGTTTGCCAGGGTCGCGGCGAACGACAGGTTTGCAGAGCCGTCAAAGCTGCCGCTGGTGCCAGTGACATCGCCTGTGAGCGCAATGGTCCGCCCTGTCGCCCACTTGGTCGCAGTGGCAGCATTGCCGGTGCAGGAGCCGGATGAACCCGTGATCGATCCGCTGCTGGTGATGTAGCCGCTTGGGTTGGTGGAATTGTAGGGCGTGAAGCCTAGCGCGGTCGTCACCATGGCCGAGGTCAGATTGCCAAAGCCTACCTGGACGACGGTGCCGCCTGCGGTCTTCGAAAATAGCTTCTGGTCGGCCAGATTGACCGCGAGTTCGCCCGCCTGAAGCGAAGCGGCCGCAGGGACGCTGGATGCGGTCGAGGACCGTTTAAGCAGGATGGTGCTCGGCATCAGAAAGTACCACCATCCAGTGTCACGCCATCAATCGAGCCACCGGTGATTGCGACGTTGCTCGCTGCCTGCGTCGACATGGTGCCAAGGCCAGAAATGTCGGTGTTGGGGATCGTGGCCGATGCGGTGAAGGCTGCGGTGCCGTTACCCTTGAGGTAGCCGGTAAGCGTGGTTGCCCCCGAACCGCCCTTCGCCACGCCGAGCGTACCGCCGATATTGCCCAGCGTCAGGTTCGCTTCGTTAACATCGACTGTTGGGTTACCGGCCACACCATCGCCATTGGTGACTGCGATCTTGGTCGAGCCGGCCGCTAGGGTGCGTGCTGCCACAGTTCCTGCTGCTGTCCGGGCAATGATCCCATTGGTGGCAAGGTTATGGAGTGCGAGCGCCTGACCGGTCAGCCCAACGCTGTCAGCAGCTACGGTAATGCCTGTGCCGGCACCCACGTCGATCGTGTTGCCAGTCTTGGTGAGGCCATTGCCGGCGACGATCTGCCCTGCGCCATTGAACTGGACGAAGGTGATCGCTGTCGTGCCCAGAGTGCCGCCAACATCAACCGTGCAGAGATAGCCGACGTCGGCGTTCACCGAGCCTTGTTCGACAAAGAGGTAGGCCGAGACATGCTCGTCCCAGGTCGAGAGATCGACGGCCCGGGACCAGGCGCCAGCGGCAACGACATAGACGCCATTTGCCGAAGTCGAGGTCTGGTCCTTCACCAGCACACGGTCACCAACGGCAAGAGCTACCCCGTCGATGGTCATTGCCCCGGAAAGCGAGGCGATGTTCGCGGTCGATGCAGCTTTCACCGAAGCCTTGGGATCGAGCCCCTGAACGGTCAGATCAACGTAGTTCTTGGTGGCTGCGTCCTGGGCAGCTGTCGGGTCAGCAAGACCAGTGATGCGCTGGCTATTGAAGTCCAGCGCAGCGGTAGGTGCAGCCAGCTGGTCGAGCCGGTTCGCCCGCACTCTGGCATCAGTGAAGTAGAGGTTGGTGCCTTCCGCAACATCGCTGCTCGAGAGCGTGATTGCGCCGGTCCGGCCAGCAACCGAGGTCACCGGGAAGGTGATCGCAACATTGCTGGCCGCCGTCACGCGCCCCTTGGCATCGACTGCGACCTGGCCAACCTGTGTAGCGGAGCCATAAGTCCCAGCGGTGGCGCCACTATTGGCGAGTGTCAGCGCAATCGAGGCGTTCGCAGAGCCATCAAAAGTCGCAGAGCCCGTGCCGTCACCCGTGATCGAAAAGGTCCTCGCAGTCGCAAGCTTGGTCGCGGTTCCTGCATTGCCGTCGATGGAGCCCGAAATTGTCGAGGTGAAGGTCTTGACCCCGGCGATGGTCTGGGCACCGGTCGTCGCCACAAAAGCACCCGAGCCGCCGATCGCGATGACCGAGGTCGCCGTGCCGCCAGCGCCGCCCGTGCCGGTGCCGTAATAGAGGGTGTTGTCCTGTTCGTTGAACGCGAGCTCGGCATTGGCAAGCGAAGCCGGAGCCCCAGCCGCACCGCCTGCAGCCCGCCGCTTGATGCGCAGGGTATTGGCCATCAGAAATTACCTCCGTCGACCAGTCTGGTCGCTTTCTCGTTGATCCATGTGTTGGTGGGGGATGAGTAAGTGAGGACGTCCCCGCCCTCGGGCGTAGCGAGATCGACATCGCTGAGATCGGTCAGCGCGCTCAGCGGCCCGGGTGGGCCAGGAGGACCCTGTGGCCCGGTGAACCCGCGTGGGCCCGAGATCCCGGCACTCGAGACATCTAGGGTGATGCTCGTGCCGTCACTCTCGACAAGGATGGTCTGGACCGCCTCGACGATCTGAAGCGCTGCACTCATTCGACATCAAACGTGAGGGTCGGAAGAACCTCACGCTCCCCGCTGTCGTTCTCGAAGCCGAGGGTCAGCCAAACCCGACCAGCGCCGGGTGCAAGCGGAGCAGTCTGCTCGTCGGTCCATAGAACCTCGATCTGCCCGCCCGAAGCTGGGATCAGGATCGCAAGCGCGGGCGGTGCAATGTTCGGACTTTGATCGATGACCATGAGCGTGAGCCCGGAAAGATCCCGGGCCAGTCCTGCGCTTTGGTCGGCAAAAAAGGTGGCGCGCACGCGCTTGGTGCCGCCCCGGCGAATGGTCAGCCTGGTCATGCCTGCACCTGATTGGAAAAGAGGGTGGCGGGAGCCGCAGCCCCCGCCCTGGGGCATCAGCCGATGCGGGCCGTAGCCGTCTTGCGGAACAGGACGCCGCCGATACCGGTCAGTGCCAGCACCACGGTCAGGACGTCAGTCTGATCGAGCCCGGCGGGCAGAACGCCGAGCGTACCGGCAATGCCCCAGAGGCTGCCAATGACGCCGGTCCAGATGGCCTTCGAGGTCCACCAAGGTTTGAGGTCTTCCATGTCATTTCTCCAATAAAAAACCCGCCATAAGGCGGGCGGGATGATCCAGCGGCAATGCGCAGTGGATGGGTGGGTCAGGCTTCGTTTGTGGAGAGCGCACCGGTTGCTGCCAGTTCGACTGGTTTCGCGGTTGCGGGTGCAGCCTTATAGACGGGACGACGGACCGCGATGCAGCGATCCTTGGCAATGCGGGTGATGGTCACGCCATCTGACTGGTTTCCGCCAAGCACATGAAAGGCGCCATAGTCCTCGCCGATGTAGAGCCCGACATGGCCGGAGACCTCACCACGCCGGAACACGAGCACATCACCAAGCTGGGGCTTTGCGCTCCCGTCCTTGCCGAAGTTCACCCAGCTCCTCGCCCAAAGTGGCTGGCTTGGCAGCGCCTTTCCGGCACGTTTGGCGACAATGGCCGCGAAGAGCCCGCACCAGGGGATCTCGTCGCGGTTGTAGACCTTGGCGAGCCCCAATTCCTTGGCCCAGCCGAGGATTACCGGATTATCGGCGGAGCCCTGCGCTTCAACGGTGCCGAAGAGCTTCCGGGCTTCTGACACCATCTTTGGCAAAGGTTGCAAGTCATCGAGCCAGCGGTAAGCTGGCGGTAGCGGGTTCATGGGTTCTCTCCTTTGGGAGGTTAGCGGCCTGAGAAGCCTTTGAAGGCGGCAGTGATCACTGCGATCGCCGCAACCAGGGTCGATAGCCATTTGACGAAGCGCACAACGCCAGTGGCCGTGTTCCAGGCGTCAAGCAGGTCTTTCAGTTCCTTGCGCACGGCCTTGAGCTCTGCCTGGACGGCTTCGAGGTCAGCACGGATCAGGGCCATTTCCACTGCGGGGTCTTGTTCGGGCATGGGAGGTCTCAGCGGATCGAGCAGATGATAGCGATGTCACCGGGCGAGAGATCGACAGAGTAGCCCGGCATCGGATTGAAGTCGGTCTCCCGCTGGCGTGAGCCGGTGGCGTAGTGGACGAACAGCGCGGGCTCGCTCAGCACGTGAGGCTCGGTCAGCACCTCCAAACGGTACTGAACACCCGGCGTCCGCTTCAATTTCTGCACCACGCAGCACAGCGTAAAGTCGTCTTGGAAGTGGCGGGTGAACTCGCCAGCAGGCAGATAACCGCCGCCGTTCTCGACGTTGTGGCAGCCGGGCGTCCAGGCTTGCGAGATAGGGCCATCCGGCCCCTCGAAGACGTACTCGGCCGATCCGTTGATGCAGATGGACACATGCTCGCACAGGGTCCAACCGACACCAGCCTCGTGCATCTCGGCGATGGTGGCATTGAGACGGGGCGGCACAAAGTCCAGCATCGGCCAGAGCCTCCACGAGTTTGCTGGCCGGCGGAACGTGAAGTCGTTCTTGAACACCCCGTAGTTGATCTCGAGGTCGTCGTTGATCGCGATCACCTCGTCGGTGACCGTCGGCCTGCGCTCTGCCTGCATGTCCTGTTTTCCTCTAGCTAACCGTGACCGAGACAACCTCGCGCACAATGTGGGCGCCGGACTGGCCGCCCAATGTGCTGATCGCGGCGCCACCCTGGGTCGCGGAGAGGTTGAACGTGTCGGTCGCGGCGTTGACGACGAAGTAGGTTGTGTTGGCGAAGATTCCGGCCGGAAGCACTCCGGAGGTCGTGAACTGGACCCGCTTGCCGTTTGTCAGTCCGTGACCTGCTGAAGTGACCGTCGCCGGAGTTGCGATGGTGATCGTGGCGGTGCGCGGCAGCATGCAAGCAAAGACGTTGCCGCTCAGCGTGCCATTGGCCTGATAAGCTGTGATCGGGTCTTTGTAGCCGTAGCGGGTGCCAGAGCCGGAGCCTGTGAAGCTGAGCGCCGCGCCGCCGGGAGTGGCCGCGATCTTGAACGCGCTCGCACTGACCACCGATTGGACATAGTAGATGGAGAATGCCGTCAGCCCGCTGGGCATTCCACCGCTGCAATAGAACTGGACCGGATCGCCGACGGCAAGCCCATGCGACGTCCAGTTGATAGTGTTGGTTGGCGATGGACTGAAGGTGATGCCGGTGACGTTGGTCGCCCAGGAAACCGCGCCTGCGCTCAAGAGATAGACCGTGCCGTTGATGCACAAACGGCTGGGCTCGGGTGTCAAACCGTATCCGTCGAGACCGATCAGCGTGCGAGACGTAGCGGCGTAGAAATCATACTCATGGGCAATCGCGCGGATAACGCGACCTTGCCAGTTGGCAGGCGTGAAAACCCCGCCACCAAGCGATGTGAAATAACCGCCATCAGCGCCATACTGTTCGCCGGCGCTGTATTTGTCGCCCCACGAGTAATAGCTGACGGGCAGATCGACCTGTCGTTCGTCGCCTCCCGATCCGAGTAGGATACCGAGTACGCCTGACATCAACTGATCCCCGTTCCGGAGACGAACCAAACGTTGGCCTCGACCTTTATCAGCGTAGCCAGGCCGCGCACGGCGAGCGTCCGGTTGCCAGTGCTGGTGGTGCCCGCCTGACAGAGGGTCACGCCCGAGCCCTGAGCGATCGTGATGGCTGCGCCGCCATTGTTGACGATGGTGATGGTCGTTCCGAGCGGGAAGCCGACAGTGCCATTTGGGGGCACAGTGATGGTCTGGGCTGCGGAATTGAGCGAATAGATGTGTTTGCCATTGTCAGCCGCGACCAGCTGGTAGGAAGCGCTCTGGGCATTCTGAGGCACTTCGCGAAATCCGATCGCCCAAGCCGAACCGCCGGCATCATTGACTGAGGAGCCACTGGCCGCACCCGAGATCGTCTTGTTGGACAGCGTCTGGCTATCTGTCGTCCCGACAACTGCACCGGTGGGAACCGACCTGCCGGACCAGGAGGCGAGATTGGCGCTATAACCCTGGACATCACTGCCGATGACCAACCCAAGATTGCTGCGAGCGGTTGGCGCATCGGGTGCGCCGGTTCCGCCATTGGCCACGGCTACCGTGCCCGTAATTTTGGCGCCGGACAGTGAGGTCAGCCAGGCGGGATCTGCATAGGAGCTGGTGGTAAGCACGGCATTGCCGGAAACCGAAGGCGCGGAGAGCGCCACAGTCCAGGATGCTATCGTGCCACTGCCACCTACCATCGCCACATTGACGACGAGCGCACCAGTGCCGCTGGTGTAGGCGGTGATTTGGCCATGCATCCAGTTGGTCGGCGTCGCCGTGCTGGTTATGGTCACCCATTGGCCAACGACGAAGGCTTTCCCAGTCTGGACGGTCAGGGATTTGGAGCCGGTGCCGATGGCGAGCGAGGTGGTGCTGGTGGCGCTGGTGCCCGGCGCGTTGACCGCCGTTGAGGCGCTGGCGGCCGCGTTGGTCGCGTAACCGTTGACCTCGACCGCCAGAGCATTGGCTTCGGTGCCAAAAGTCGGCAGCGCGCCGAGGAAGGCGTCCGCACGCGCAGAGAAGTTCGCCGCGTCCGTCCGGGACGGCGGAGTGGGCAGTGCTGTGATAGGCATGAAATTACCCCTCGGGGTGGATCAGGTGAGCCCTTCAATGGTCAGGCTGCAGTAGCTGACCGTCGGGTAGGCAAGGTCGATCGAGAACTCTTTGTAGAAGCCGTAGACCGTGAGGCTCTCAAAGCTCTCCGAACCGATCCAGAGGACCGGCGACGCGCGAAGAGCGGCCAAGTTGCGGGCCACGTCGTCGATAGCACTGGTCGGCATGACGACCCTGGCCGTCATGCGCTTGGCAAAGGCGCGTTCAACCACCGAGGTCACACCGAACTGGTCGGTTTCTTTCCTCGAATAGTCGATGATCCCGATGTCCGCGCCGTGCTCGGTCTCGCCGATCGTAAACTGCCTTCCGAATAGCAGCGCGCCGCAGGAGGCGAGGTCTGCCGGATTGTCGCGCGTGACCGTGACGGTGATGATGCCCGCCTCGTAGACCGGCACATCGAGGAACAGAAGGCTCGACTTGCGTCCGACCGGCTCGAAGAACCAGCTGAACCAGTTGTCGATCGCCGTGCCGCCGACATTGAAGCTCTGGGTCTTGGTGTAAAGCGTGGAGCCCGACACTGTCAGCGATACCGTCGCGCTCTCTGCATCGGTGTCGATCAGCGCGACGCCATCCGTGGCACCGGGAGCCAGGACGACCTGCAAACTTCCGGCTCGTGTCGTGGCGGTGCCAACCCGGTCGTCGAACATGGCCCAGCGGTTGGTCGGCCCGAGATCGAGCCATTTCGTCGGGTCGCTGGCCGGGTTCACGCCGGTCGAAGCCGACAAGGCCTCATACTTGCGGTGCGTCGTGGTCAGGATGACCCGGGCGCCAACCGCATAGGCTGTGCTTGAGGACCACACCGCATGATCGTTTTCGGGCGCTGTGCTGCTGGTGAGCATCGCGTCCGTCAGCGTCGTCGGACGGATCAGCTTCATGCCGCCGTCCTCACAGCCAGCGCGTCACCATCCGGCGTCACCCGTTCGAGAATGCGGGCGGTCTTGCTGGTGCCCGAGGCAATGGTAGCGGATGCAAGCCGCTGCTCATCGCGAAGATCCGAGAGCTCCTGTTTGAGTGCCGCCAGCCCATCGATCAGCACAGTCGCGCTGTCATTGGCGGCCGACGTCGCTGTCGCGGTCTGGGTACTCGAAAACTGCTCCCACCAGCTGGGTGTGGTTGAAGCGGCGGCCGCAGCGGTTGCCGTGTCTGTGTTGAGCCCTGCCATGGCGTTGATGATCGCCACAGTCTGCTCAAGGCTGGCCGCCGTCTGCCCCTGAATGCGGGCCAGATCCTGCGCCGAGGTCGCTGCATCAGCAGCTGCAGTCAGAAGGCCTTGACTGAGGCCGGGGAGCGACTTGGCCGCCTCCTGATCGCCGGCACGTGCCGCGAGCGTCGCTGCATTGAACTCGGAGAGCGCCTGCGCGTAGCTCTTGGTGCCGCCATCCATGGTCCCGCGGATACGCGCGACCTCGGAAAGCAGGCTGTCGGTGATCTGCGACCATACCGAGCGAAGTTTCTCGGCAGCGGCAGCAGCTTCATTAGTGGCCTTTTGCTGATCCTGCAGCGCCCAGATCTGCTCCTGCAGCGCCTGGTTGGACGCATCAAGCTGGGCCAGATCCAGCGCCCGGAGAGCTGCCGTGTTACCCTGCAGTTCGAGCAGCTGACGTTCCAGCGACAGACGTTCATCCGCAATGGCCGCTGCACTTGCCGCATCCTGCGCAGCGCCAATCACTTCGGCAAAGGCAGGCGCAAGCTGGATCAGCGCGACATAAGCTGCACGGCCCGCCTCGGTGGTGAGATCCTGCGCTTCGACCAGCGAGCGGAACCCCGAAATGCTGTCCGGCAGGATGAGCCCAAGGCTCTCGAAGATCTTAGCCATCTGCGCCGTCTGGGCAGCTGCCTGTTCAGCCTTGGTGTAGAACAGCGAGAAAAAGTCGCCGGTGGCGGAGGCCATGTCGCTGGCCGAACCGAACAGGTCAAAGAGGTTCATCTTTGCCGAGAGCGACAGGCCCTCGACCGATGTGCCAAGCAGGCTCAGCGACGAGTTTACCGCCTCGATGCTGGAGGCCACGCGGACCAACGTCTCGAAGTAGCCTTCGCCCACCTTCTGGAACTGATCGAGGCCAGGGATTGCGGCGCGCGCGATGCTGTCAGCTGCCGCGCCAAAGATCGCGGTCAACTTCTCCTGGATCTGGTCACCGGTCAGGCCCTTCAGATCAATTTTGCCGATGTCGATGACGAAGGCACCCAGCCGCGACTGCACTTCGTCAAGCGATAGTCCCAAAGGACCAGCCGCCGCCGAGATCGCATCGTAGAAGCCTCGGAAGATGAGGCCAAACTGCTGCTCCAGCTCGGCGCTCGCGGCAGAATACTGCGTCGAGTAGCTCGAGCCGACGCTGATCCCGAAGAACTTCTTCGTCTTCTTGATGTCGGAGTAATAGCTCGCATCGAAGCCGCCCGAGAGGATCGAGCCCAGCGACTGCGCTCCGCCGTAGATGCCCTGTCCGACAATGCTCGTCTTGGTCCCGAAGAGCGCGTTGACGATGCTGCCGAGCACCTTGCCAAGACCGCCGAGCAGTTTGGCGCCAAGGAACCCGATTGCCGCACCAATGGGTCCGGCAATGGCCATGCCGATGCCTGCACCGATCAGCGATCCGGTCTTGGAACCCACGAAGTTCGAAACACTGGTCAGCACAGAGTTGGTTGCACCCAGCAGGCCTGTCAGCTTCGTGCCGGTCTGGACCCCGGCGGCCGACGCTTCGATCCCGCCAGTGCGAATGATGAGGTTGGTGAGCCCGCCAATGTTGGCCTCGATATTCTTCAAGGCGGCAAGCATGGCAGCGGAATAGCGCATGGTGAGCGTGTCGACCTCGCGCAGATGATCAATGGCATTTGCGATGCTTTCGGACTTCGCGCTGGCATCGCCAAACACCGTGCCGATCCCTTCATTGGCTGCCGGCAGTTTTTGCGAACCACCAAACGCGCCGCCGATCGCAATACCCAGCGAGGCGATGACGCCCGCCGTAATGGCGCCGGCGGCAATGTTGAGCGGGAACGGCAACGAGCGGATGGCGTTCACCACTGCTTCGACCGCCTTGATACCAGTCGTGATGATCGAGTTGCCCTGTTCGACCCCGGCACGCGCCGTGTCGGAAGCAGCCATGGCGGTGTCGCTGGTCACTTTGGCTGCGGTCTGCGCGCCAATGAGGCCGATCTTCACCGCTGCATTCTTGATCGCGATCGCGAGCTCGAAGGTGCGGAACACCTTTTCGGCGGCGAGCATCGCCTTGTAGCCGCCAGAGCCTTCCTTGAAGAACCCCTTCGCAGCGGAGGCAAGGTTGCCATAGTGATTGATCTCGGCCGAGGCCTGTGCGGTGCGCGCGTCGGCATACTGGAAAGAGGTCTTGCCGTATTCGCGTTCGGCATCGGCGACGCGCTTGGCGGCCGCCGCCTGCTCGGAGGCAAAGCGGGTGATCTCGACCGTGATACTGCCGATCGCGCCGCCGACCGAGCCAAAGGCATCGGCCATGCCGCGGGCAGCTGCTTCCGTTGCCGAGACCATGTCCTCGAGGCTCTTGAGGTAGTCCTCTTGGCCTTTCTGCGCGTAATCCGCCTCGATGAGCGCTGTCTTGGCTGTCCGATATCGCTCCCAGGCAGCGGCCCCGCGTTCGAGGACGATCTGCTCTTTTTCGGCTTCGAGATTGGCGAGCGCCTGCGCCTTGGTTGACTTGCCCAGCATCGCGACCTGCAGTTCGAGCGGGGCGACGGTGTTGCGGACGAAATCCTTCTCGGCCTGCGCCCTGGTTGCCTGTTCCCATGCTTCACCAGCCTGAAGGATAGCGAGGCGCGCTTCATCAGTCGGCGCCTTGAGGGCAGCCATTGCGACTTCCATACGCTTGATCTCGATCGAGGTCTTCCCGATCTTGGCGGTCTCGATCTCGAGATTGCGAGCAAAGTCTTGGGCTGCCTTGAGCGCCTTTTCCGCTTCGGTCGTCTTGGGGCCCTTGGCGGCCTTGTCGGTCTTGTCGCCGCGGATTTCCTCGGCCTTCGCAGCAAGCCGGGCTTTGGCAGCCGCAATGCTGTTCTCGCGCCACTTGGCCGAGAAGCTGTCCATCATCGACATGGCATCGCCAAAGGCTGAGGCAAATTCGCCGCGCACCTGGGCGCCCATTCGCGCGGTGGAACCAGCAAAACTGTTCTCCATGCGTGGCAGAGCAACGTTCTCGATCCGCGAGATCGAGGAGAGCCCGACCCGGTCGAGCAACGGGTTCACCCGGTCGACCAGCCAATTGATCGCGGCGATCGCCTTGTTGGCCATGAACTCGACGCCGCTGATCGTAAGATTGGCGGCGCCTACAGCGGCCTCGCTGATCACGCCCGGCAACGACGACCAGATAATCCTGATCGCGTTGAAACCGCCGACCCAGCCCGCATAGACGAAGGCAATGGCGTATTTGCCGACCGTCATGACGGTCTCGAAGGCGGTCACCGCCCAGTCCTTGAGGGTCGAGAAAACCGAGCCGAGGCTGAGCCCGTCGGACACCGTCTTCCAAAGACCCTTCATGGTATCGCCAACAGTGATCCCAACCGGTCCGAGCTTCTCCATCTCCTTTTTCGTGAGACCAAGGCTCTGGGCGTATTTGTCGAGCTCGCCGGTCTGCTTCACGCTGGACTGGAACATCTTGAATGCGCCAAACGCGAGGGCAGCAGCGGCGGCTGCGGCTAGCAGATAGGGGTTGGTGAGCGCAGCTGCAGCCGAGCTTGCCGCGAGCCCCATAAGCGCCCGAGCCATGCCGCCGATCCCAACGCCGGCCTGCATTCCGATCTGCCCGATCTGGGTGCCCTGCTGCATAAACACGGTCAGAGGCTTCTGTCCGGAGAACAGACCGACGACCATGTCATTCAGCTGATAAACGAGGTTCTGGACGTGGTGGCCGGCAAGCTTGGCGGAGCCGCCCATGCGGGTGACGCCGCCACCGCCCACCGCGTTCAGCGCCTTGTCGGCCCGGGCAGCGGAATCCGCCACATCGCCCATGGCGCCGGCCACCGTGCGCTTCATGTCGGCCATCTCCTTTTGGAGACGGGCGACATTGGTGATCATCTCGATCTCGAGGGTGCCAGCCTTCATGTTGCAGGCTCCTTCGGCAGCATCATCGCCCGGAAAGCATTGGTGACCTTCCGGGAGACTTCCTCTCGGTTGAGACTGGAGGTGGCGGTCCAGGGCGGCGGACAGTCGGGTTCACGGGCCCGGGCGGTTTCTGCGACGAACTCGACCGACAAGCGGCGCAGCAGCTTGGCGATCCAAGGCGGCAGGTCATGCCCCATGCATTGCTGCCAGTGCTCAATGGAACTCCAAGTGATGGGAACTGCCCCCATCGCGCCGGGATCGGTCGGCCCCACTTCCATGAGCCAGTCGATCACCCAAGGGGTGCGGATCGGTGGAAAGTCAGGTGCAAGATCGTCAATGGCCATCCGCTGCAGCCGGGTCAGCGGCTCAGCATCAGTGTCCGGCTTCGTGTGTTTGGTGGAGCGCGGCTTGGGTGCCGTACCGAGCCAGGCCAGTTGGCGGACGTAAAGGCTCAGCTCTCGGCCGAGCTCTTCGTAAAATTTGCCCAGTCATTGATGTGAGCGGCAACCTGCGTCGCGATGAAGCCGATCGAGGGATCGGCATAGGCCTTGCGGAACAGCTCCTGGCCTTCGAGGCCGTCAGCAGGCGGATAGGTAAAGCCGTTGAAGCTGACAGTGCAGGCGGCGAGAAAATCAGCCTGTTCGGCGAGCTTTTCCTCGGCCGACTGGTCCATTTTGCCGCGCTTCTTGATCTTGTCCATCAGCTGGTTCTGCTGGCGGGCCTGCGCGCGCTGGTAGACCTTCGAGCCGGGCCCATAGACCGTGATCGAAAGGCGCTTGCCCTTGTCGTCGAAGAGCGGGGCATCGTCGCCGCCAACCAGATCCACCGTCGAGGTGTCGGTCGCGGCAAGCGTGGTGATGTCAAACATGAGATATCTCCGTCAGGGTGTCATGGATCAGGGAGCGAGAACTTCGACGATGCCCACACCGGCGGAGTTCGTGGTAAGTTCGAGGGCCACCGTGGCGGTCGTGATCTGATCAACCGATCCCACATTGACCTTGAAGCTCATCACCTGTGCCTGGAAGTAGTACTTGTCGCCGTTCTGGGTAGTGACAAGGAAGCTGTGATCGGCATCGGAGATCGAGGCGGATTTCAGCAGGATCTGGCCTGCGTCATCGGTATCGAGCCCGAGCTGGATCTGCATCGTGCCCTGGTTGAAGCTGCCCTTCTTCTTGACGACGCCGCGGCTGCCGACAGGGTTGAAGGTGACGAGATTGAACTCGCGGCCGAACTCACCAAGGTCCGACACTTCGCCAACCACGGTCATGGAAAGTGCGTTGTAGCCAGTGGCATCGAAGGTCGCAGGGGTAGAGGCCGACACCTTCAGAGTGGTGCCGGCGGAAGTCCGAACGGTCATAGTCTAGGTCCTTGTGAAGGTGAGGCCTCAACGCGCCTCGTTGAATGAGACGCGGAAGTCCTGCGTCTGCATGTGGATGCCGGTCTCCTCGTCGAGGAAGTCAGGCCCGGCGGAATCGGTGTGCACGGTGACGTCGGTAAGTCCGTCGATTGCAGGCATCTGGTCGGCGGCGGCCGTGCGGATGGCGGCAAGAATGGCCTTGGTTTCGGGATAGGCTCGCGCCAGCACAGTGATCTGGACACGCTCGGTGACCCGGCGCTTTGGGCCCGGTGCGGGGATGTTGCGATCAACGCTGCTGACCGACATCAGCGAGATTGCTGGAAGTTCTGTGCCTTGCGGCAGGCTGCCAGCTGCGATCCGCGCCTCCGGCACGAGCGCCGTCAGCCCGGTGTCGGCGACCAGGAGCGATCGAACCGCGATCACCCCGTTCATTCGTCGTCGACCTCAAGGGTTGGGGCACGCAGATCACCAATCTGGACGCGGTGGGCGATGTAGACGCCCATCGCATTGACGGCTTCTTCAGCCTTCTGATCGAGCGCCGGGCGCAGAAACGGCCTGGCAGCGTGCCCGGGATGCATGACGACGGGCCCGACGAAGTTCTCGCCAATCTTGAGGCTGCCGCGCTTCAGCATCTTGTTCATCGTCCCGATCGAGACCGCACGCGGGCCATGCCGAGTCTGGCGGACCGGTTTGTCGGCCTCGGACACCGAGATCAGGTGGGGCGTAACGCCGTATTCGACGAAGAGGCCGAGATAGGAGCCGCTCCCACGCAGTTTGACGTAGGATGAGAGCTTCGATCCATCGGTGCGGGTGCCGATCCCGATCGCTTTCTTGAGCTTGCCCGTCCGAACCGGGACATTGGCCTTGGCCTGCTGCTGAATGACCTTGGCGCCTGCACGCAATCCGCCACGAATGACGTTGCGCTCAAGGTTCTTGGGCAGTTCATCGAGCAGACGCAGCAGCTCGGGGCCGCCCTTGAGCCTGATGGTCATGGGGCCGCTCCTTCACTGGAGAGTTCATCGACCATGATCTCCATGGCCTCTCGACGCCCCAGTATTGCCGGACCGGAAACGATCTGATGGGTGCGATTATCGATGATGATCCGCATGTTCGAGGAGAGGCCGGGCAGATAGCGGATGCGAATTCGGGCAGGCCGGCGGCCGATCTGGATGCTGTCGGCGAGACGCTCGGCCCGTGAGGGCAGAATGTCCTTCACCTCGGCCCAGACGCAGGCAAATTCGGTCCAGGTGATGGCTTCAGTGCCGTATTGCTGGTCACGCGCCACCACTTTGTGTTCAATCCGGATCCGGGCGTCGAGCTTCGAGGCTAGATCCAACGGCATTGGAGCTGACCCACCAGCGTATCGAAGGCGAGACAGGGCGCGCCTTCGCGGTTTTCAAACATTGAGGCGGTTTTGACCAAGATTGCGGCCCGGGCAATCTGGAGATCGGGGTCGGTATCGGCGAACCCGGCTGAAAGAGTGATGCGGATCAGGCCGTCATCAGCCAGTTGGGGCCAAGACTTGCCTGATGCGGGACGGATGCGGGTGAACCCATTACGCCGCCTCGCAACATAATCGCCCTCGGGCAGAATTACCTCGCCGCCATTTGCCGCCGTGTAGTGGATCTCGGCCACCGTCACCGGTCGGACCGGCACGGTGATCTCGGGCAACCAGCTTTCCAGCTGCAATTCGAGGGACTGCTCGCAAAGCTTGAGCCCGGTCAGCAGTTCCAGTTCGGCCTGGGCGGCATCGAGCTTCGCGCCCAGCAGCAGATCCTCGTCACGACCATCAATGCGCAGCTGCTGGCGCGCTTCCTCGAGCGTCACGGCCCGGTCCTGTGGCGGCTCGAGCGTGACGATCTCGGACATTAGTCAGCCTTGGTACGATGCGTGGAGCCGGACTTGCGGGTCACGGGCTCATCGTCGCTCGCGGCCGTTTGAGCGGGCGCCGGTGCCTCAAGTGCGTCGACTTCGATAGCGAGGCCGCGTTCAATCAGGCTGCGACCGGCCTGGTCGTCGACCTCGAAGGTCTGGCCGGTGGTGATGTTGTTAGAGCTCACCGAGCTCACATGGACAGTGTCCAGGGCTTTGACGATCATGGCGTCCCTCCAGAGGTTATGGGGCCGACCGTGAGGCCGACCCCGTCAGATCAGACCTTGGTCGCGGCGGTGGCCGAGGCCGTGAAGTCACCCTTCACGAAGGCCTCGGGGCGGTAGACCGCGAGCGCGAGACGCTCTTCGGCGAGCACCGTGACCAGGTTCTTGCGGAAGTTCTGGTCGTCCTCGGTCGAGATCTCGACCACGGCATCCATGCGATCAAAGATCTGGGCGCCCAGCTGGAAGGCGCCGGTCAGGAACTTTCCCGACGCCATCGACTGGGTGGAAACCACCGGCTGACCCCAGAGCGTCGGCGACAGGTTGCCCTGCGGATTGCCGATGATGAACTGGCCAGTCGTGTCCTTGAGCAGTTCGATGCTCGCCCAGTCAGCCGGGTGCAGCACGACGCCGGTGGACATCAGTTCCGACAGCGCGGTCTGCAGCATGGCGAGACGCAGGACATCGATCTTGGTGACCGGAGCCGGGATTGTGATTGGCGGCGTGAACGCAGTTGCCTGCGTGTAGATGCCGTTCAGATCCGTGCCCGTGCCGCCGCCGTTCAGCAGCTGGTTTTCCTCGACCAGCGCCAGGCCGTAGGTCAGACGACCGTCGATGTAGGACTGGAGCATCGGCACGTCGTCAAGGATCTGGCGGGTCGCCAGTACCCAGTGAGCGATCGTGGTAACACTGCTGGTCACGACATCGAATTTGATGTCCGTCTGCGGCTTGGTGGCGCCTGCCGTTTCCGAGACGGTGGCAGCCGCGTTGGTGAAGCCCGTTTCCTTGACGTACTGCACCGCATTGCTGGCAGTCCGCCCGGGCGTGAGAAGGTCACGCACGGTAAGGCGCCGCTGCCCCGGGGCAATGACGCCCGGAATGCGGTCCGGGACGATCAGATCACCCGCCGAGCCATTGGCATCGGTGGTGAGCGAGGAGATGATCGATTTTACCTCGACGCTGGCGCGGCCGCGCGCGGTCTTGCTGTTCAGGAAAGGCTGGATCGCCTCGTTGGTGACGACCTGTTCGCCGAGCGTGCGGGCCTCGACGCGTTCGTCATCCTGCTTCTTGCGGGCGAGCTTCTGCTCGACCTCATCAAGGCGGGCCTTGGCTTCGTTGAGGGCGGTCAGCGCCTCGTCGGCCAGCTGCTTGGTCGAGGCAGACAGTTCTTCACCCTTGGCAGCCTTGCCGAGGGCTTCCTCGGCGAGCGCCTTGACCTCGTCATGGCGGGTGTCGAAGTCCTTCTTTACGGCTTGCTGCTGCGCATCGAACGCAGCCTTCACTTCGCCGGCAAGCTGCTCGGCGCTCTTGGTGTCAGTCATGGGTAGCTCCGTGGGAGTGAGGTTCAGCCGCGAATTTGTGCGGCGAGTGCCGACAGGAAGTCGGTGGTGTTCTCACTGCCGGACTCACTCCGGAGCAGTGACTTGAGGCCTTTGCCCGCGATTGCGGTGGCCTGGCTTTTCGAGAACCCTGCCTCGCGCAGGAAATTCTCAAAATCGGGAAGCGATGGAAGGATCTGGCCGTCGGTCACGGTCTTAACCGCGGTGACCTTCGCCTCGGTATTCATGGGCATGGTGACGAGGCTGATTTCGCGAAGATCGATCTTCTTCAGCCGCAGCACACCTGCCTTGTAGGGATCAGGCGCGGCGCCGCCCTTGGGGATGGTGTAGCCGATCGAGAGACCGCCAAGCGCCCCGTGCTTCAGCTTGCCATAGGCGCGCTGGGCGACCGGATCGCCGTCGAGAATGAGCTGTCCACGCACAAACAGGCCGCGATCATCCTCGAAGATGTCGCGCCACACGCCGATCGGTTCGCGCTGGTCGTGCTGCCATAGCATCGGGATGCCCCAGCCTTCGGCGCGGGCCTTGGCGACGCTTTCGCGGAATGCGCCCGGTTCGATGAGGTCACCGCCCTGGTCGACATTGCCAAAGGTCGAAGCATAGCCTTCGAACTGGCCGGTGTCCTGCAGATCACTGGATTTGAGGGTCAGAGTGAGATGTTTCATTTAGGGGGCTCCGATGGGGCAATAGCTCCGGTGTGCGACAGCAATCCTGCCTGGGTGATGGGCACGTTCTGCATCTGCATGCGGGGGACATCGCCACCGTCGACCGGCGGCAGGTTCTCAAGGGCGCGGACCTCGTTGATGGTCATCACGCCATTGGACAGCATCTGCTGGTAGAAGGAGGCGCGCGCACCACTGTCGCCGCGCAGCAGACCTTCCAGGTTAAATTCGATCACAAGCCCAGCTTGGCGGTCAGCAGGGGAGAGCAGTTGTTTCGCCAGCGCCTGCTCGATGCGTTTGAGACGCCGCCGCAGCGTGAACTTCTGAAACCCCAGCGTCTGCTGTTCGAGGCCGGTGCCCCAACTGGTTGTCTTCTCGGTGTGTCCGACCATGAACGGCGGCACGCCGAAGAAGCGGCAAACTTCCTCGACCGAGAATGCCCGGCTCTGCAGCATCTGCGCATCTTCCGGGCTGATCGAGAGCTGGACCCAGTCCATGCCGCGATCGAGCAGCATGGGCCGCCCGGCATTGATTGCCCCGGCAAACTTCTCCTGCAACAGTTCCTCGGCCATCTTCCGCTGGTCGAGGGTAAGCGTGTCGGCGGTCTTCAAAAGACCTGAGGGCCGGACCCCGTTACGGAACGTGTCTCCCGAGGCCCGTTCGATTGCCTGCGCGAGGCCAAAGGTCTGTCGGCCGAACGAAAGTGTAGAAAGACCGCCCAGCGGATTGCCGCCAAAGCCCCGGATGTGGAGCATGTTGTCCTGGCTGACCACCGACCGGACGCCGTCGTCAGACCACTCATATTCTAGGCTACCGTCGCGCAGACGGCGCACCGTCATCAGTTCCGGCGCGATAGGAACACTGAGCGCCACTACCCGGCCGTTGCTGCCTCGGATGATCTCGGCATAGGCATTGCCATTGAGTTCAATGCAGGCGCAGATGAATTCCCAGAAGTCGACCGCAGTCTGATCCGCATTGGGGCTGTCGTGCAGGATCCGGTAAAGCGGATGATCGGTTGCGACCATCCTTGTGCCGCCTCGGGTGCGGTAAACCATGAGCGGCAGCGAGGCGATCGTGCCAGCGAGCAGATTAACGCACGCCCATGCCGAGGCGAGCCCCAGCACTGAAGTCGTCGAGACCACTTCGCCCGTCGTCGTGGTGCGCCCGCCTACCGGCTGCACCAGCCGCGGATCAGTAAGGCCGATGGAGCGCGCGATGTATCCGAGCGCCTTTTGAAAGAGGTTCATGCCGTCAGGCTCTTCAGCCAGTCGTCAATGGAGCCGCCAGTGTCGCCCGCCATCGCTGCCCCCACTGCCATGCACAGCGCCACGGCTGCGTCGATTTTGTTGATGGCTCGCTGCTTGGAGAGCCACTTGTTGTCCCAGCGGTCGGTCTCGGTGACCGCCGACATCATTGCGGAAATGAGGACCGGATTGCGCTTCAGGCGGATCCGGCCCTCAAGGATCAGTTCTTCCAGATGCCGAAGCGAGCCCGGCATCCAGAGACCTTCGGTCATCTCGCCCGCTGGCTTGGCCCGCTTGGTGCCGCCCTGCGGGTGCTCGACAAAGGTCAGGTCGAGCCCGAGTTCAGCGACTTCCTCCTCGAACCGGCGAAAAGCGTATCGATCGTATGCGACCGCCTCGACCCGGTAGTCCGAAGCCATCTCGGCCAGAGCCTGCGCCACATGGCGAAAGCTGATGTTCTCGCCTTGCGGCGCATTCAGAAATCCGTCTGCGACCCAGAGGTCGTAAGGCTGCTTGTCCCGCAGAACCCGGGCAGCCAGCGTGTCGCCCGGCGTCCAGACTTCGACCCAGGCATCAAAGCAGGGTTTGCCATCCTTCTCGCCGCTGCGCTGAACCGCCGCCAGTGCGGTCAAATCCCGGTTCTGACTAAGGTCGAGGCCGAGCCAGACAGGCTGGCCGACCTTCGGTTCGAACTCCGCCAGCAGCGGCTCGAGCGTTGCCCGGGCCATCCAAGCGGTCTCGGCGTCGGTCCACACGCAGAAGTGAAGACGCAGGATCCCGTTGAGCTGTCCTGGAATCGCCTTGGCCTGCGCCACAACCTCAGTCAGGTACTGCTCGGTGATCGTGACGCCCAGAAGCGGGTTCGCCTTGATCCAGCAACTGGGGTCGGTCAGCGGATCGTCGCTCTCATCGAGAGCGCAAACATAGCTGAACGTCGTGTCATCTATGACCTGCCCGAAAAAGGTCGGGTCGGTCACCGCATCGGGGTTGCCAGCAGCTACCCGGACAGCGTGTTCGTGTTCCTCCCAGGCAACTGAATTGCGGTCTGAACCGGAGTTCGTGATCATGAACAGCAGCGGATCGCGGCGGAACTTGAAGCCACGCTCCAGCATTTCGATGATCGAGCGGTCTGGCAGCTCGTGGATCTCGTCAGCGAGCACGAAGTAGGGGCGGGGCCCCGATCCGGTCTTGCCCGTATCTCGCGACACTGGTCGGAAAAAGCTCCCTGTAGGCAAGTGTGCGATGTTAAACTCGCGACTTGGACCACCTGAGAAGCTTAGGCGGCGGGCGAGAGAAGGGGACTGGCGTACCATCCTCACTGCGTCACGGAACAGGATGTTGGCCTGCTCTTTCTTGGCCGCGGCCGCGTAGATCTGGGCGCCGGCCTCCTTGCAGGCGGTCATGCCATAGATGCCGATGCCGCCTGCTACCGGCGACTTCCCGTTGCCTTTGCCTTGCTCGATGTAGGCTCGACGGAACCGGCGCCTGCCATCCTTGCGCTTCCAGCCGAAAACCGAACCGATGATGAAGGCTTGGCTCGGTTGAAGCTCGAAGGGTTGACCCTCAAACTGACCTTCCGAAAGCTTCAGCACCTCCTCGAAGAAAGCGAAGGCGTGGTTTGCGGCATCGTGATCAAACCAGATGCCATCCTTACGCTTAAGGTCGGCGATGTGCCTCTTGCAGGCGTTACGAACGTGGGGTCCGGCGACAATCTCGCCCGACACCACAGCCGTGGCATAGGCCAGCGTGCGGTCAGGCGAAGAACCGGTCGGCGGGGTCGCCACTTTCTTCCGGCGGCTCGGCCGAGATCCTGCTCCTTGCACTGGGCGTCATCCCGAATTCTGCGGCGTAACGCATCATGTCCGCCGCCGCCTTGTTGGCAGTTCCCACCAGCGGGTTCTGGATCGCGTTGCCGTTCGATGTCTTGATCATGAGGCCGCCGGTCAGCTGGTCCTTCTCGGCCATCTTGGCGATGGCCCGTTCGGCCTGGACCCAGCGTCCATAGGCCATGGCGTAGGCAGCAAGTGCCGCCCGGTCGATCTCGGACAAGATGCCGAGGTTGAAGAGCTCGGTTGCCACCCGGTTCCATTCCTCGACCGCATCGGAGGTGAGGTGGGCTGGCGGCGCTGGTATTGCAGCCTTGGTCTTGGCCTCTTTGCGGTTGACCTTTCGCTTACCCGGATTGGAGGTCACAAGCTTGAGCTGCGTAGGCTTCGGCTTTCTGCCGGTAATCATGCGGCCTCAGCTATTCTCCCGCCTGCAATTTCGTCGAAAGTCCGGCCGTCCCCTTCAAGGGTCGCAGCCTGGCCGGTGAAATCCTGCCAGCGCTTCACGGCCACATCGATGTAAGCGGGATTAAGCTCGATGGCGTGGATGGCGCGGCCGGTCATCTCACCGGCGATGATAGTGGTGCCCGAGCCAGAGAAAGGCTCGTAGACAGCCTGGCCCGGGCTGGAATTGTTCTCGATCGGGCGCTTCATGCACTCGACCGGCTTTTGGGTGCCGTGGCCGGTTTCGTTCTTCTTGGGCTTGGCGATGTGCCAAACGGTGGTCTGCTTGCGGTCACCGGCCCAGTGACCTTTGGCCCCCTTCTTCACGGCATACCAGCAGGGCTCATGTTCCCAGTGGTAATCGCCTCGTGAAAGGACAAGCTGGCCCTTGTCCCAGATGATCTGGGAACGCAGGTGGAAATCGCAGGCAGCGAGACTGTCGCCGACAACACCGGCAAACAGACCTGCATGCCAAACGTAGGCAACATCGCCTGGGAACAGTGCCCACGCGTCGCGCCAGTCGGCCTTGTCATCGTTCAACACCTTGCCCTTGGCTGAGCCCGAGGCGGCAACGCCAGCTTTCTCGCGCCAGCCTGGATCATACTCTACGCCGTAAGGAGGATCGGTGACCATCAGGTGGGGTGAAACGCCGTTCAGCGCCTTGGCGACGGCTTCGGCATCGGTGCTGTCGCCGCAGACCAGCCGGTGCTTGCCGAGCAGCCAGACATCGCCGGATTTGGTGATGGGCTCGATCGGCGCTTCCGGAATTGCGTCGGGGTCGGTCAGGCCATCGGTCTTCTCGGTCAGCAGCTTTGACAACTCGTCGGCCGAGAACCCGGTCAGCATCAGGTCGAAATCGAAACCCTGCAGATCGCCCAGTTCGACGGCCAGCAGTTCAAGGTCCCAGCCAGCATTCAACGCCAGCTTATTGTCGGCGATGACGTAGGCCTTCTTCTGGGCCTCGCTCCAGCCCTTGGCGACCATGGTCGGTATCTGCGTCAGCCCCAGCTTGCGCGCAGCAAGCAGACGTCCATGGCCAGCAATCAGCCCGCCATCTTCATCAACGAGGATCGGATTGGTCCAGCCCCATTCACGGATTGAGGCAGCGATCTGCGCAACCTGTTCATCCGAGTGCGTGCGGGAGTTGCGCGCATAGGGCGTGATCTTCTCTATCGGCCAGAACTCACTGCTCTGGGCCGGCCAGTTCTGATCCATAGATATCCTTGGATAGCGTTTGGCCGCGGAAGCCTTCAGGCTCGCGGCGCGCGGTAAAAATGTCAGGTCGAAGGGTAGTTGGGGGGCTATTGCCCTCGGGTCAGACCAGTTCGAGCTCGTTCAGTACCTTGGCCGTGTCGAGCAACTGGCCGGTCCGGACCGTGATTTCGATAGTTAAACTGCCGGCGGTCGCGCTAGCGTAGGCGCCGCCTTCGTAGAGTGCTTTTTCAATCGTCTCGATTAAATTGACGATCCGGCTGCGCTCGAAGTTCTCGGGCTTCGTGCGGATTGCGAGGCGGATCGTGCTGGTTGCACTTGCGCTCATGCGGCCTGCGCCTTGAGACTAAAATGGAGCACATAGCCCTTGAGGTAGGGAAGCCCGGTCGGCACTGAGAGCTCTCGACCTGTATGGCGATCAACAACCCATTTCATCCAGCGATTTACAGCAATTTCAATGGCATCACTCAAGGCCACCCCTGAATACATGCTGCTACCGACATAGTCAGCGAAATGCCTGCCATGTCGGCTATCGAGAAAGTCACGGACCCCTTTCGCATTACCTCCAGCCGCCTTCGAAATAGCCTGAAAGGCGATCGGCCATGCCACCTTCGCATCTGTGAAGCCTCCACTGGTGCCGTAGAAGCCCCACGCTTCGTTGGCAGTGGGCAAGGTCGAGTTGGTCATTTGTATCGCTCCGTTTCCGTGAAGCGACTACCGCTCTTGTCGCGACGACTATCCAGTCAATTCGACGAAATTCTGCGACTTTCTGCTTTCTGACCCCCGGTCGCCAACTCGCGGTTACGTGAATTTTGGACCATGCGCGGTTTCCGTCCCGCAGGCCCCAGAGTTTCGACCCGCCCCCCGGTTTTCGCTTTCGGCCGAATGTGTCTAAATGGGCGGAGAGGTGGATGATGGCGGATATTCAGAAGGAATTGGCGCTTCGGTTGGCCTGGTACATTGATCGCTATGGCGAGATACCTGAGCGCGATATGATCAAACTTTGGGGCGCGGCGACACTAGGACGCAAAGATGACGAGGCTGAGCGGATCACTGCCTTGGCTGACGATGTCCTCGAGTATTTCCGATCGATGGATTAACCGGCTCTCCCGATCGGCCACCCGTCAGGGTCCACTTCAACCGTCCTGCGATGACCGAACTGCTCGGCCGTGCGTGCCTGGTGGCAGTCAGCGCAGAGGCAGCGGATGTTGCTGTCATCGTCCGAGCCACCCAAGGTGAGCGGCACGATATGGTCAGGCACGGTGGCTGCGCGAACGATGCCCTTGGCAGCGCAGTTCTTACAGACTGGTTCAGCCTGAAGGCGACGCAAACGCTGGATGACCGCGCGGCGCCCACGCATTCTTGTAGTCATTTGGCGTTCGGGTAAAAAGCGTTGGACATCAAAGCGGCCGAGCCTTGGAGGGATTATGATTTCGGATGAGTTCCAGCAGGCAGTGAAGGCGGGCGTGTATGGCTTACTTATCGACGATACCGGTTCGCCGGGAGTACAGGCAAATAATCCCAACCTGCCAAAAGAAACGAAATCGTTGGTTGGTGTGCTTGTTCCACCACACGCGATGCCGGTTATTGCGGATCAATTACCAGGTGTTATTGATGAAATCCGAAGCATAACAGGCGCCAACGAAATGCATTTCGTTGACATATATGGTGCACGTAAAAATTGGAAAGGCGTCGATCCAAAAGTCAGGCTGGGAATTTTCGGGTTCATGTCTTGGATTTTCGATACATACGGTCTTAAACTGATTGTTCAGAGTTTCACGGCTGCGCAGCACCAAGATGTTATTAGTAGGCTTGGCATCGATAATGCCGGTCCATTCGACCTTAAGAAGATCGAAGATGCAGCCCTATTGTTTCTGCTTATTCAAGCAAAATGGCATCTCAAAAGTCTGAGTCATGCGCCTGGGGCTAAGGCTGGTGTTTTTATAGATGCCGGGAACGGATGGAAGAGATCCGATAGCAAGCATCAGGTTAATATTTTTAGTGATGTATTTATGAACGGCGAATTTGGTTTTTATGATTCAGCAAAAATGCCGCCCATACAAATTGCGGACTTTGCCGCATTCTTTCACAATCGAGTTAACCTCATTATAAATAAGGTTTCACCAGAACTATTTGACCGCCAATTGGTCGAAATTCTTCAACCTCTGCAAACTGGGTATTTAAATATACCAACCCTGTCCTGGGACGTAATTTTCCCGGAATTTCCGTCATATCAATAGCGTGGCTTATTCAAAATCGAACAACGCCCGGAAGCTGGTTGGCTCCGGGCGCAGTTCTCAATCCTCGATTTCGGAACAATGCCGAAGAACGTCCATAAAAACAAGGGAATCGGCCAGTTTTAGGCGTTATGTCAGCACTTTGCGGTTACTATCCCGCGCCATGCCGAACAGTTCTGCCAGCGCATCAAGGGCAAAGCTGAGGTTGGTGCGATCGGCCTGCGGCCAGCCACCCGCATCCTCATCTATGCAGACGAGCCGATAGGCGAGCACGCCGGGTGCCTTGCCCGGTGCGTCCTGTCGATCCCGGTCGCACTGGCCGAGCACATCGAGCACGGCGCCGTAGTGCCGCTGCACCTTCTCGACCAGAGTCCGGCTGGGAGGTGCGCCCACGCCGCCGAGCACGCCGTCGCTGGCCAGGATGCCTGTAACTGAAGCGGGGAACGGCATCGGCCAGCCCATCACCGCATGATGCCGGTGATAGATCTCGGCGTACTTCTGCCCAGCAGCAAACTGCTCAGCGTCGATCACACCACAAAACGCCAACCGCCCCAGCGCCGTGCCCAGCCGTTCGTCACGGGCCTGCCTGGCGGTCACCCCGTAATGGCGCTGACGTGCTTCCAGCACGGTGGCTATGACCTCACGCTGGGTTTCGCCAGCTCTGGGCTGCACCAGCTTGCCACAAGGGTGGCGCTTGCCGGCTTTGCGCTTACGCCCTTTTGCCATGGGTGCCTCCGTAGAGCCGTTCGCCGATCGAACGGACGAGTTCCCGCTCCGTTTGGCTCAAGCGCTGGTCACTGACCGAGACGGCAAGGATGCCGCTTCGCCAGCCGTCGCGTTTGAGTTCTTCGCCGTCACGCTGCCGTGCGCTGTCGTAGATCCGGGAGGTAACGCTCATGTGCGGATCTCCCTCAGCAGGGCGGCATAGCCGATGACATCAATCACGCTGTCGACGTGCCCGGGATCGTAGGCTAGCCGGACCAGCTTCAGGTCGATCATGCACAGCGCGACCTGTGCCGGGGTCACCGGCATACCGAGCGTGATCGACCAGCGAGCAGCGATCGATTTGAACTGATCAGCGGGATCACCGTAATCGTCGCGCCGTTCCTCCAAAACCTTGGCCGTATGGCCGAGAATGGACCAGCTGGTCATCGCACACCCCCGCGGGTCTCGATGGCCCAGATCAGGATGGCGATCGCATCGGCCTCGTTGTCATCGGCGGGTGCAAAGCCTTTCGCCTGGACGGCGGCGATGACAGCGGCCTTGTCGGCATTGCCCTTGCCGGTGATGAACTGCTTGATCGTGCCAACCGGCACACCTTGGTAGGCAACCAGATGCTCTTCGCACCAGGCGCTCAGGACAGCGAGAAGGCCGCCGTAGACATGGGCCGCATCGGTTCCGACGTGGCGCCGCACTTCCTCGAAGTGGATCGCCTCGATCGGTCCAGCATCGAGGTCGAGCTGTTCCAGCCAGCGGCGGAAGCGCAGGAAGCGCATCCCGCCGCCATCGAAGCGGGTGTGCTTGAACGACACTGTGCCGCTCGAGATGAAGTCATCGCCCGTCTGCAGCGCCCAGCCTGTGCTGGTGCCGAGGTCGAGAGCCAGCATAGCTCCGGTTGTAATCGTCTGCCGGGAGGCCGGCGGGGTTGCCCTGCGCGCTGGCACAGGCAAAGTCAGAACATCCATGATTGTTCTCCTGAAAATGGAATCGGTCGTGGTGAGGACGGCGGCAGCCTGGTGCTTGGCGGTACTGGCTGCCGTCGTCCGATCTGGGCTGGTGGGTTCACGTCATCGGCTGCTCCATCAGAACGGGATATCTGAGAGCTCGTCATTGAGCTGATCGAGCGCGGCGCGACTGGGACGGACGCTCACCACCTGTGCGTCCGGGAACGCGTTTTTGGCGGCGGCCAGGATCGGATGGCAGCGGATGACGTTGGCGATCTCATCGAGCGACCAGACCTGAGCTTGACGGCCGTGACGCTGGGCCCGTCCGGTATCGCGCAGGTCCCGCACCAGGATGACGAGGCCTTGCTCCGTCTCGAACTCCCACTGGTCGACCGGCAGCGTTTCGCCCTTGGCTTCCCGGGCAAGCTGGTCGAGCTTGTCATAGGCCCGCAGCATGGCATCGCCGTGCTGGCGAACGAGCTTGAGGTCGAACTCCCACACCGCAGCGTTGAACAGCTTATGCTGGGCATGGAACCGTTCAGCCCACTCGATCGGCACAAGCATGGGCAGACGCCCGATGCCCCAATGCTGGTCCAGTTCCCGGCCGCGCTGGTCGACGCAGTTGATGATGACCTGGATGTCGCTGATCTGACCATGCCGGGTCGGTGGCGCGCCCTTCATGCGCCCCTCCTTTCTTTGTTAAAAACGAGGCTGACGATGCGCCTGAAGCGCAGTCGGAAGCCCTTAGGGGGTATGGGGGGGAAGCGACTGCGCGTTCCGACAGCTTCCGACCGTGCTTCCGCCGCCTTCCGACTGGCTTCCGACTGACGCAAAACCGTGCTTCCGACTGCTTCCGACAACTGGATTTTAGGGCTCATCGGTCGGGCTCCAGGTACTTCACAACCCTGAGACCAGAGGCCTTGCC
>Ga0164293_10000285_pt1 | contig 38874 bp, 28 predicted proteins | sample GEODES118metaG_FD_111487 | JGI IMG/M metagenome (GOLD analysis project Ga0164293, IMG submission 111487) | Eutrophic lake water microbial communities from Lake Mendota, Wisconsin, USA - GEODES118 metaG | ecosystem: Environmental > Aquatic > Freshwater > Lake | place: USA: Lake Mendota...
CGAGCACGACCAGGTCCAGTCATCATCCATCCACCCATCGATTTGGCCGAGATTCATGACCGGGATCCGCGATGCGGCGAGCTTGTGAAGCAGGAGTGCCTGCGGACTCCCGTCTGGCCACGTTCGAAACCAGTCCGGCGACAGCAGCACCGATCGCACCACGAGACGATCCACGACTTCCGGCACCGCCGAGAATCGGTCGAGGGTGGCGCGTCGGATCACGATCCGATCGATCGCGCGAATGCCAAGAGAATCAAGCGCCGGCAGCAGCGTGCGGGATCCGGTTGATCGCGTGCTGCGCGACCCTGCATCGATGAGCGTGGCGCGGCTTCCGAGCTGCACCACGTTCGCGCGTCCCTCGCCCAGCGCAAGACACGTCCATCGAATGGAATCGCCTCCCGCACCGACATCATCGTTGGCGGACCGGACGAGCAGGACGGCGATCAGGATCCAACCCAGGATCGAGGAAACGACCCAACCACACCGGACGGATCCGGGCACACGCCACCACACGAGCAGCGCCACCAACCCAGCAACGCACCACCAACCCGGCACACGCCCAACGTCCCATCGCGATGCCGGCAGCGCACCTCCCAGCGTGATTCCCAACCGCATGCATGCCACGCACGCGTCCAGAACCGGCTGGAAGACATGTTCCACTCCAGGAATCCAGCCGATCACCGTGCCCGTCGAGGCTGTGACGGTGATGAGTGCAGCGCATGGACCCAGCAGCGTGCTGGTGAGAGCGCACCAGGGGTGTGTGGTGCCCACCGCGTGAAGTGTGATGGGTACCGAGACGAGCCAGGCCGCCAGGCTGGCGGCGACCGCGTCTCGAATCCACATCAGACATCGCCTCGGCCACGAGGTCGCACTGTCGAGCGCGTGACCGGGAAGGCATCGGGCGACATGTCCGGCTCCCAGCAGGAGGCCGATCACGGCTCCGAAGCTCAACTGGAACCCCAGATCCCGCGCGAGGCACGGATCTCCAAGCACAAGCAGCGTTCCACACACGCCCAGGATCGCCTCGGGCCGCCAGCCTCGCCGAAGGCACAGTGAAAGACCCACACTCGCGCCAGCCATGCCGGCTCGGGTCACCGACACGCCCGGCGCAACGGACACCACGAACAGCGCGGCCAGCGCCATCAGCAGCCAACCACGCAACCGCCACGGCAGGCGCAGAACCTCCAGCAGGATTCGGGCCGCGATGAGCAGGATCGCCACGTTGAATCCGCTGATCGCCAGGAAGTGGCTCAAGCCAGCCTGATGAAAGAGGTCGCGGGAAGTCTCGAGACCCGGCAGCGACCGTCCAGTCGTCATCGCGACCAGCAGCGCGCGATTGCGCTCGGGCGATCTGGAGCCAAGGCAGGCGAGCAGGTTCGAGTCGATCCAGTGATGCAGCCGATTCACGCCTTGCCGAGACCATGTCGGCGGACGCACCAGGGATGGCAGCAGGTCGGTCCGGATCACGGCCGTCGCGCGTCCGCATGCCTGGTGCGTCGACCGCTCACAGGGCCTTCCTGGATTGACGCGACGGCTTGGTGACATCCACCCAAGCACCTCGATCTCGGTCCCGACCTCGATGTCGGGCGGCGTCGTCGCGACCAGCAGCGTCACGAGACCATGCTGGTCCTGCCATTCGCGACCATCATGCGCGCGAGTGACTTGCAGCGTGGACTTCCATGGAGCCTCCGAAGGCGGCTGGATCCACGCATCCAGCAGGTCTCGCCCGCTTGACTCCACCGGAAGCAGGCGTTCCTGCAGGGTGCCGCGCACGCGCACCAGCGTCTCGGGCGCTTCATGTCCAGGGCGCAGCGCGTCCGGATGCACGCGCACGACATGGTCGGCGGATCGGACGAATCCAAGCAGCGCCAGTGAAAGCAGCAGCAGGACTCGTCGCAATCCTGATCTTCGGTGCAGCCACGCAACGATCGGCGTCACCAGAGCCGCGGCGAGGAATCCGTCGATTCGGGCGTCGGCACCCTCCATGTCCTGGAGCGAAAGCCCCGCCATCGCGCCAGCCCATGTCGCGCAGCCACATGCGAGCCCGAGGGAGATGTTCCACATTCCCCAAGCCTGATCGGAAGCCAGGTCGCTTCCGGGACTTCATGCGTTTTTTCAGCCCGCTGCCGACTCGATGCAGCGCCGGACCAGATCCAGCACCCGCCGGCTGTCCAGCAGGTCGCGTGCACGTCCGGCGGCATCGCGCCAGGAGAGCCGGTGTCCAGACACCACCAACGCGATCGCGGCGTTCATGACCAGCATGTCGCGCCGGGAGCCGACGTCGCGGCCCTCCAGGAGCGCCGTCGCGATCGACACCGCCTCGGCCAGCGTCCGCGCAGGCTCCGGAGGCGAGGCGTGTGTCACGATGCCGAACATGGAGGGCTCGAGTTCCGATTCCTCCACCACCGATCCCCGGTCGACCAGGATGTAACGGGTTGGCGCGCACACGCTCGCCTCATCAAGACCATCACGGCTGTGCAGCACCATGGCATGCGAAGCACCCATGGTGGCGAGTGTCTGAGCGACAGGCCGCATGAGACGCTCATCCCACACACCCAGCACCTGGCGCAGCGCACCTGCCGGATTCGTCAGGGGTCCGATCGCGTTGAAGATGGTCGGCCCCCCAAAGGCCTTTCGGATCGGGGCGGCGTGCGCCGCGCCGGGGTGGTGTCGGGGTGCCATGCAGAAGCAGAATCCATTCGTCTCGAGATCATGGGCCTGTCGCTCGGGCGTCGAATCGATCGAAACCCCCATCGCCGCGATGGTCTCGGCGCTTCCAAATCCGGTGCGGGAACGGTTGCCATGCTTCGCGCAGGGCGCACCATCTGCGGCGGCCACCAGTCCAGCGAGCGTGCTTGCGTTGAAGACCTTCGGCGCACCACCCGTGCCGCATGTGTCCAGGATCCGTTCGGGCGGAATCGTGGTTGGAATCCGGACCATGCGACGCTGGAAGGCCTTCACGAATCCGATCAGTTCGCGCGATTCGGGCACGCGCAGCGCGAAGGCGCCGAGCCATCGCGCGAGCGCCTCGCCCGGGACCGTGCCCTCCATGACACACGCCATGGCGGCCTCGGCCTGTTCCGTGGTGAGCGTTCCACCGCCCTCCAGCACGTCCAACGAGGTCCGGAAGGGGCCCGGCATGATTCGGTCTGAAGCGCTCAAGGTCCCACCGCGTAGGTCTGGAGGAGCTTCTGCACCTTCACCTGTTCCGGGTTGATCTGCAGCGACTTGCGGAACGCCGCCATCGCCTGTTCGGACTGCGCCGAATCCTTGCGACCCCCCTGCAGCCAGCTGTTCAGCATGTTCACACCGACGCCATTCCAGCCAGGCCAGTGCTGCGGGTCCACGCGAACCGACTCGCGATAGCTCTCCAGACTCCGAGGGAAGTCGCCTTGTCGAAAGCAGGCCCAACCAAGCCGCTCCCAGCTGTTGGCGGTGGGCGCGATGCGCACAAGCAGACCAGCCGCGTTCACGGCCTCGCGATATCGCCTGGACTGCGCGTAGGCGTTCAGCAGGTTGATCAGCAATTGAGGCGTCGGCTCCATCAATTCCGCGGCGGTTTCGTACTGCGCCACCGCATCCGCAGCCCGTCCGGCACGTTCATACGCCACACCAAGATTGATGCGCGCGGTCCCGGAGTCGGGCTTCAGCTTGACGGCCTTCTCGGCGTAGGTGATGGAACTCTGCGGTTGATCCAGCTGCAGGTAGGCCGTCGCCATGTTCAGGTTGGCGTCGAAGTCTTCGGGCCGAATCAGCAGCGCGCGGTGGTAGCTGCGGATCGCGTCAATGAGCCGGTTCAGCACCTGCAGTGCCTTGCCACGACCAAAGTGCGCGTCGAAGTTGCCGTTGTCCAGCGTGGTCGCGTTCGCGTACGCGGTCTCGGCCTCGGTCCACTCCTTCAGCGAGGCATGCGCGTCACCCACCCCCACCCACGCATCCGGAAGCTTCGGATTCTCTCGAAGCACCTCCTGGAACATGGAGAGCGCGGCCTCGTAGTCGCCACGATCGATCTTGGCGCGCGCCTTCTCGATCGTCGCGGCCTCCTCGACCGTCGGCTTGCCCGCCTGCAGGGTCTCGGTGATCGTCGGTGGCGGTGTCTCGCCGCGAATCTCCTGGAGGGTTCGGGTCTTGCAGGCCGGAAGGATCAGGAGGGCACAGAGCGCGAGCACCAACCCCGCAAGCGATCGGGCGGCACGTCGCGCCGGGCGGGCGAGTTCACGAAGCCTCTCCGCGTTCACCACGTCCCAGGGTCGACCCTTGCACGATCCTTCCTTCGGCGTCTCCAGAATCATCGGTGTGCGAGCCCACGCGCGCCGCCGCAGGATCGCCGCAAAGGCGCTGGTGCCGCAGGTTCCGGCGCCGATGTGCGCGTGCCGGTCCTTGCGGCTGCCGCAGGCGCCGATCGAGTCGTTCAGGTGGAAGACCTTGATGGAGCGCTCACCAAGCTCGTGGATCATGTCCTGCACGGTTGCCTTGGCGGACGTGGGCGTGTCCATGCGATGGCCCGCGGCGACGGCGTGACAGGTGTCGATGCAGAAGGCCACGCGTTCCGGCTCGCGGACCATCGTGCGGATCCGCGCAAGGTCCTTGCATCGATAGCCAAGGTTCGTTCCCGACCCGACGGTGTTCTCCAGACAGGTGATCACCCTGAGGCCGCGCAGGTCCGCATGCAGCGCGTCCAGGCTTCGCGCGATCCTTCGCAGGCCCTCCTGCTCATCCTTCGTGGGCTCGGCATCGAGATCGTTCGGTTCACTCGGCTTGCGGGCTGCACCAAGATGGGCGCCGGGATGCATCACGCACAGACGAATGCCAAGCTGCTCGCACCGTTCCAGTTCACTTCGCTGCAGGGCAAGGCTTCGATGCCGGGCCGTGGCATCCGGATTCGCAAGATTCACCAGGTAGCTGTTGTGACTGACGGTGCGGTGATCATCCGGGTCCGACCAACCCGCGGCCTTCAGCGCATCGAACCATGCGCGAACTTCCACCGCACCGAGGCCCTTCGGATTCCATTGCCGCTGGTTGGCCGTGAACACCTGAACGCAATCCAGCCCGAGCGCGATCGCCTCGTGCACGGCATGGGCGGGTCCGCCTGCGGCGCTGCAATGGCTCCCGATCCGCGGCATGTCACGCGCCAGCGTTCAGGGCGCTGGCGGCAGCCACGATGCGCTCCGCGGTGCGGACCGCCGCGAATCCAGCCTCCGCGTCCACGAACGGCTTGCGTCCGGTCCGGATCGCGTCGATGAAGTCCTCCATCTGCAGGCGAAGCGGCTCGCCGGCGCCCACATCGAGCGGCTCCAGCGAGACGAGCTCCATCCAGTTCATGCTGCTCAGATCCTTGCCGGCCTTCAGGTCGGCGCGGATCTGCGCCATGCGTGCATCGTTCACGGTGCGCCGGACCACATTGCCCTTGCGTTCCTGGAAGTCGGCGCTCACGTAGGCCTCCGGCGAGATCAGGCGCATCTTGCGCTCGGTCTTCATGGCCAGGCGGCTGGCGGTCACGTTCGCCACGCATCGGTGGCCATCGGGCCCGGGCGGGAAGGTCAGCCGTGCATTGCACACGTCCTCGCTGTCACCAAGCACGTTCACCGCGCTTGCATCCACGCGCTCCGGTTCCCGCTCCATGAGCATCAGCAGCACGTCGATGTCATGGATCATCATGTCCAGCACCACGCCCACATCCACGCTGCGGAAGGTCATGGGGCTGATGCGATCCACCTCCACGAAGCGGGGCATGCCGAGACCGAGCTTCCGGATGGCCACCATGACCGGGTCGTAGCGCACCACGTGGCCCACCTGCAGCAGCGCACCGCTGCGCGCGGCCGCGTCGGCGATGGCACGAGCCTCCTCCACGCTGGGCGCAAGCGGCTTCTCGATCAGGCAGTGCACACCACACGCCAGGAGCTTCTCGGCGGCCGCCCGGTGATGGATCGTCGGCGTGGCGATGGTCACCACGTCCACGCCAGCCTCGATCAGCGCCTCCACGTCGGCGTGCCCGGAGCCTCCGTACTTCTCAACCATCTCGGCGCGGCGGTCGGCGTCGCGGTCCACCACACCCACAAGCTCCACCCCCGCGATCTGGGTACCAAGGCGGACATGGTGGCGACCCATCCGGCCCGTGCCGATCACGCCATAACGAAGGGTTCCAGAGGCGGTTTTCACGCCGCAAGGATAGTCGTTCGGATGGTCAGGGCGTCGGATACCGCTCCTGCTCCCGACGCGCCCGGCGATCCTCGCGCTCCAGCTCCTCGTGGGCGAGCGTGAGTGCGTGCGTGGTGTTCCACCACAGCAGCGCAGCCATCACGAGCCCCCATGCCAGGCCAAGGTCGGACATCGTGATCACGAGATTCGCCAGACTGTCCCAGGCATCGGGCGCCTGCGATCGGGAAGCCCTGATTGCCATCACGGGCAGCGCAAGAACCACGAAAATGCCCCACATCCAGCACCAGATCGTGGCGATCCGGCGCACGAGGGCGTCGCGCAGGTAATCCGCGATGTTGCCCATGTGGAACAGCACCACCACCCACGCGATCTGTGACGGCACCGCCAGTGACGCCGCGAAGGCGATCCACCAGTCCTGGGGCGAACGCATGGTCGGATTCGGAGCGGTCGTTGGCGCGAAGATCGCCATCAGCATCAGCAGCGAGAACGGGATCCACGCCACATTGAACAGGGCGATCCACGGACGCAGCCTCGACGATTCTGCCAGCCCGAAACCCTCGGCCCCCTGCGCGCCGATCGGGCGCGTCAACAGGATCGAGGCCATGAACGCCGCGGGTCCAAGCGCGACGTTGATCCAGTGTGGGCTGGGCCTGAACGAGAGACCACAGGCGTCCATGAAGGTCTCGCTCAGGATCGCCCGCAGGATCCATGGGAACACCAGCAGCATCACGACGACGAGGCAGCGAATCATCACCGGCATGACGACACGCGGACCCTCGCGATGCAACTCGTTCTCGAGCCATCGCTGACGGAGGGCGCGATGATGTCCGCACTCCGGACAACGCATCGGTGGTGGATTGCCGGCCAGGATGTAGCCGCACCGCGCACACCTAGGCATGGAATGCCGGGTGCTCATGCACTCGCGACGTGCGATCGCCGGTGTGCCGGTTCCGCCGCGATCCGAACCGCCTGCCGGAACATGCGAAGGCCGAGTGGCTCTCCGGCGCGCTGGGAAGGATCCAGCCGTGTCCACCACGGGTGCTGGGTCCAGCGCGTGAACCGCTCGGGATGCGGCATGAGGCCGAACACCAGACCCAACGGATCGCAGATGCCGGCGATGGCGTCCATGCTGCCGTTGAAGTTCTCCCCCTCGGCATAGCACACCGCCACCTGCCCGTTCGCCTGCAAGGCCGCCAGCGTGGATGGGTCGGTGATGAATCGACCCTCGCCATGCGCGCTTGGCAGCAGGCCCGTCTCGTGATCAAGCTGCAGTCCTCGTGTCCAGACGCACCGCGTGCCTGACGGAATCGTGACCCGCGTCCACGCGTCGTGGAATCGCGCCGTGCGGTTCTGGCACAGCGCCACGGATGGTGTTGCAGGTTCGCGCGGCCATGCACCGCGAACGGGCCCAGGCAGGAGGCCCGCCTGCACGGCGATCTGGAAACCGTTGCAGGGGCAGATCATGGGCACGCCGCGCTCGATGGCCGCCGCCAGCGCCGGATAGATCCGCTCGCGCATCAGGACCGCCATGATCCGGCCGGCCGCCACGTCGTCGCCAAAGCTGAAGCCGCCAGGCAAGCCGATCAGCTGGAAATCGTCGATGCGAGTCGGTTCCCGTTCAAGCGCCCCCAACAGGATCGACTCGGGCTTCGCGCCGGCGGCATCGAATGCGGCCGCCAATTCCGCATCACAGTTGATGCCCGGTGCGGTGATCACGAGTGCTCGCGGCTTCACGCCCATCTCACCAGCCCTCCCCACCACTGGACCACGCTTCTCGAAGCTCCTTGATCGACATGCTTTCTCCCGCCACGGAGACGTGGCCTGAATCGTCGAATCGCCCCAGGACCGCGTTGGGCAGGCTCCCAAGCATCGAGCGAACACGCGCCAGATTCGTGTCGGAGACCTCCAGCAGGTAGCGGGACGGATCCTCGGCGAACGCGCGCGCGTGCGGCGAAAGAAGACCCGTGCACGGCATGGCCTGCAGGTCGATCTTCACGCCAAGGTCACCACCGAACGCCATCTCTGCCGCGGCCACCAGCACACCACCCTCGCTGCAGTCGTGCGCACTGCACACAAGACCCTCGCGGATGCAGGCCGCCACGGCGCGCGCCACGATGGGCCCCTCCTTCAGATCCACCTGCGGCAGCGTGGTGTCGCATCCATCCAGCGAGCCGATCATGAGGCGGTGCGAACCCCCCATGCGACCATGTGTCCGGCCCACCAGAAGCAGCGCGTTGCCGGCTCGCTTCGCGTCCATCGTCACGCAGCGATCCACGTTCGGCACGATGCCGACCCCGGAAATCAGCAGGGTTGGCGGAATCTGGATCGTGCGACCGTCCTCGGTGGTGAACTGGTTGTTGAGCGAATCCTTGCCGCTGATGAATGGCGTGCCATAGGCCAGTGCGCCATCCAGACACGCCTCGGCCGCGCGCACGAGGCTTCCCATGTTCCTGGGATCGCGGCAACTGGGCCAGCAGAAGTTGTCCAGGATCGCGATGCGCGATGGGTCCGTGCCCACGCACACCAGATTGCGAACGCACTCGTCGATCGCCGCAAGACCCATCCAGTAGGGATCCGAGGCCAATCCAGTCGCGAGTCCGTTGCCGATCGCGACGCCTTGACTCGAACCGGCGACAGGCTGGATCACGGCCGCATCGCCCGGTGCGCCATGTCGACCCACCAGCGGCTTCACCACGCTCGTTCCCTGCACCTCGTGGTCGTACTGGCGGATGATCCATGCCTTGCTCGCGATGTTCGGACGCGCAAGCAGTGCGCGGAGGGTCTGCAACAGTCCGCCCGGAGCGGGTGCGGCGCCGATGGCTGGCGCCTGTGTGGCGGCCCATGCCGGATCCCACACGGCCTCTCGCTCGGGCATGGGGATCGCCTCCTCCAGGAAATGGGTGGAGAGACGACCCATCTCCTGACCGTTCCACAGCAGGATCAGGTCGCGCTCGGGCGTTCCGAAGGTTCCAAGTTCGCACATCTCCACGCCATGCGCTTCGGTGATCGCCCGCAGCGCGGAGAGATTCGTCTGCGGCACCGCAAGCACCATGCGTTCCTGCGCCTCGCTGATCCAGACCTCGACGGGCGTCAGGCCGGCGTACTTCAGGGGCGCACGATCCAGATGCACGGTCGCACCGACCGAACGGCCCATCTCGCCCACGGCGCTCGAGAATCCGCCGGCACCACAGTCGGTGACCGCGTGGAACAGCGGACCGCCGTGCACATCGCGTGCCGCCAGGAGCGCGTCCAGCGTCCGTTTCTGCGTGATCGCGTTGCCGATCTGCACGGCATGACTGAACTCGTCGGCGTGTGAATCGGTGAGTTCGGCGCTGCTGAAGGTGGCGCCATGGATGCCGTCACGGCCCGTGCGCCCACCCAGCACCACGATCGTGTCACCCTCGTGCACCTGACCACGGATCAGGTTCCGTGGCATCAGGCCCACCACACCGCAATAGACCAGGGGGTTGCCGACGTAGCGTGGGTCGAACCACACGGCCCCGTTCAGGGTTGGAATTCCCATCCGGTTGCCGTAATCGCGCACGCCCTGGACAACCTGTCGAAGAACGCGTCCGGGCGGCAGGCATCCCTTCGGCTCCTTCATGTCTCGCGGAGCCACGCAGAACACGTCGGTCGCCGCGATCGGCTTGGCGGCCAGTCCCGTGCCCATCACGTCGCGGATGCATCCACCCGCGCCGGTCGCCGCACCGCCGTACGGCTCGATCGCACTTGGATGGTTGTGCGTCTCGACCTTCACGCACACCGCGTTCGCGTCGTCGAACGCGATCACGCCCGCGTTGTCCACGAAGACGCTCAGGCACCAGTCGATCGAGTCCGGACGTCCAGGCTCCATCAGGTGATGGGTCGCCGCGGCCACCGTCCGCTTCAGCAGGTTGTCGATCATGAGCGCCGAGCCTTCGACCACATGTCCCGCGCGTGCCCCGGCACGCTCGATCAGGGATGGGGATCCGGGCGCAAGACCAGCTTCGGTGTAGCGAACGCGGCTCTTCAGCGTCTTGTGGACACAGTGTTCGCTCCAGGTCTGGGCGATGGTCTCCAGTTCGATCTCGCGCGGTTCGCGTCCACGGCTGCGCCACTCCGACTGGATCGCGCGCATCTCGTCAAGATTCAGGAAGAGGTGCGCCTCGCGGCTGAGACGCTCCAGCTGGTCGTCGGTCAAGTCGCGGATCGGCACGTCGCGCGTGCTGGCGTCGTGCGCCCGTGCCTCCGGGAAGCGATCCGGCATCCATGGTTCCGAGCGCATCGACTGCACGACCGGATTCGCGAGCAGGCGCCGCCCGATCTCGTCGGCCTCGGCGCGGTTCACGCCAGCCAGATCCCACCGATCACCGGTGAGCACGCGCACACGACCATTCACCAGCCGCTCGATCGCCAGCTCCACGCTCTCGGCCGCGGGGTCGGCCACACCAGGAAGCGGGAGCACCTCGACCACGAATCCCTGGGAGGTGTGCGTGCCGATGGTCGCCACCTGAGTGACGGGATCCGCAAGAAGCCGTTCGGTGATGTCCCGCAGGTGGATGTCCGACAGCGCTCCCTCGATCAGATACACCTGCGCGCTTCGGACGGCACTTGGTCGTGGCAGTCCAGGCTCCACCGTTGCGCGGCGCAGCAGCGCCTCGCCACGCGCATCAGGCAAGCCATCCTTCGTTCGCACCTCGATGCGGTGAACCGCGGTCATCGCCGCAGGATAACGCGCCAAAAACGGCCAACTTTCCGCACAGGGCGAACTTCACGAATTCAGAACGCCAGCTGCAGCTGGGTGCGCATCACGAACTGGTCGGTGGCACTGATGCGCCAGCCCGCCGGCAGGTTCTGCCACGAGTAACCGACGTCGCTGATGCCGAAGCCGATGTCCCAGGTCCACTTCAGGTCCTGGCCATCGATGTACCAGTTCACGCCGGTGGTGACGATATTGAAGGGCACCTGCTGCGCGACTTGGCTCAACGATCCGGTGATCGACGAGATTCCCGAGGAGTCGTTGAAGTCGATGTAGCCGTATTCCCATCGCGTGTACCACTCCCACTTCGGCAGGAAGTACACCGACGGCTGCACGACGACACCGTAGGCGTTCACGTATCCAGGCCCATTCAGCGTGTTGATGTTCGTGGTGCCGTTGAACGTGTAGGCGAAGCCGCTCTGGGAATTGATGTAGTTCCAGAAGCCGCTCGCGAACAGGCTTGCCCCGCCAAAGTTCCACTGCATGTCCAGTGTCCACGCGTCCCAGTAGTTCTCCGGCAGACCCGTGGTTGACGTGTCAACCTGCTGGTTCGGCCGAGTGGCCTGCGTGTGATAGGCGAACCCAAGCAGCATGCCCTGCTGCTCTCCCGGCGCGCTGGTCATGCTGGTGAAGTCCTGCCAGCTTCCAAAGGGCTTCCACTCCAGGCGCGTGGTCAGGCTGTAGCTGACTTGCTGTGTGTACCACGGAGCGTCCATCGGATTGCCGCCGACAAGCAGGAACGAGGTGCCCGCGATGTAGGACGATCCACCATCGTCCACGGACAGGTTCCACCTGAAGTCATCGCCCTGATACTGGAATTCGATGCCCTGCGTGTACCAGAGGCCATAGTTTCGGACGATCGTCGACCTGTTCACCGCCATCTGGTTGGCTTCGGTGACCAGTTGCTCGCGCGCATACGGTGACCTGTACTGGCCAAATCGAAGACTCCAGTTGTCGCTGAAGTGGATGCGAGCCCACGCATCCATGAGATACAGCTGTCCCGTGGTTGGTCCTTGCGTGTTCGAACCCTGATTGTCCGTCGCGTTGCCAAGCGTCAGCGTGTTTCCAAGCGCCACGTTCGTGCGGACCATGTACTCCACGGCGGGACTGAAGATGTGTCCCTTGAACACAAGCTCGTTGTAGTTGCTGTCGAAGCCGTAGCGATCCTGGATCAGGTCCGGAATTTCGTAGGGCGTGGCATAGCCGTCGGACTGCAACTGGTTGTCGCGGACATGACTCCACATGAACCGCGGCTGGATCAAGCCACCCACAGACAGCTTGAAGCGGCCATCCGGGCTGGCCAGGAAGAAGCCATCGTTCCATCCGGCCGTCATGGCGTCCTGACGAAGGCTCGCGCGCTGTTCGGAGTCGGCAAGCACGTCAGCCACGATGCCGCGGATCTGGTCCGCGCGCTCCTGGCTCAGCCACTTCTCGCCCTCGATCGCCTTCAGTTCCGTGACCTGCGTCTCAAGAGCCTGATTCTTGCGCTCCAGGGAATCGATGCGCTGCAGCAAGTCCTCAAGCGTGGGGCCTGCAGGGGATGTGCTTGAGGCATCCTGTGCCCAACCGGGGCCCACAAATCCACAGACACCCGCCAACACAGCGCAAACGCTGATCCAGCATGGGTTTGTGGAAGTCTTCTGGTGCATGAACGCAGGAATCCTACCACCACACGGGTGGCTGAAAGACTCCGCCTTGAATCGGCACTTCGTCAGGCTTGGCTTCAGCGGGATCCAAGGTTCTTGGATCGTCGCATCCAACTGTCAGAACACGAGTTGCAACTGGGATCTGAACACGATCTGGTCACCACCGCCCACGGGCTCGACACGAAAGTCCGTGCCTGCGATGCCGGCTCCGTAGATGCCATTGGTGAACCACAGGGGATCGCTGCACCAGCTCATGTCGGTGGTCAGTTTCACGTACTTGCCACCCAGGAACCAGTTGAACCCCAATGTGTAGATGTTCGTACGGCCCGCATTGAACACATTGGCCGATCCGGTGGTGGCACTGTTCGGGAGCACGTTCGCGCCAACATTCTCGGTGTTCAGCCACTCCCAGCGTCCATACAGCTCGACGGCATCGGTGAGGAACCAGCCGCCCTGCACCACGGCACCATAACTGTTGATGGACGGACCATCGTTGGTGTTCGACACGGGGAGCGAATAGGCCGTGTTCATGACCCAGTACGCGAAGATGTTTGCACCGCTGGTGTTCCACGCCACGTCGAGCGACCAGGTCAGGAATTCACCATCGGAGTTGCCGTTCAGCGGGATGTTGTTCGCGCCCGTGAACGACGACGATTGTTCCCCGCCCCGCTGCCAATTCACCCACGCTTCCAGCAGCAGTCCGTCCTTGTTGCCCACATAGCTGTTCAGGTCGTTGAATTCCTTCCAGTCGCCGAAGGGCATCCAACCCGCATGCGCCGTGACCGCCCACTGTGCGGCACCGACGCCGTTGTTCTGGTTACCGACGGGTGCGACGGGAACGTTGGTGCCATTGTTGAACCCCGACACGGCACCCGTGTTGGCGTTGCTGCCACCATCATTCACCATGGCCTCAAGAACCACCTGCTCATCGCGCCAGCCGAACTGCACGCCCTGAGTGAACTTGGTCGAGAACATCTGGTCGACCAGCGAGCGCTCCACCGCAAGCTGACGCCGACTGCTGGTGATCTCCTCGCGCAGGAAGGGGCTCTTGAACTGGCCGATCGAGAGCTTCATGCCCTCCCCCAGATCCTTGATCACCATGGCCTCCTCCATGCCCATGGTGCTGCTGCCCGCGCTGCCCGAGTTGTTGTTGCCACCCGGCGTGGAGATCGCGTTCTGGTTCTGCACATAGATCAGCACGACGCGGTACTGCCAGCTCGGATCCACCACATGCCCGAAGAAGTCCAGCTTCATGCGGCGCACCTCGAAGCCATAGGCGGTCTTCTTGTAGCCACCCGCGCCAGGCGTGCAACTTGCGGCCGTTCCACGCACCGCACCGGCGCCTGGATTCGCGTTCAGGATGTTCACGTCCCTGTCGCTGTAGAAGTTCGCCGCATAGCGAAGTTGCAGCTGTCCACCGAGGTTCAGCTTGAAGTTCCCGTCCGGCGTGGCGATGAAGAAGCCGCGATCCGGGTGGTAGCCGGTCAGTGTGGTGGCTTCCTTCAGGCTGGTGCGGGTCTCGGCATCCTTCAGCACGCCCTCGACGGTCTTCTGGATTTCGGCCGCCCGCTCCTGGCTGAGCCACTTGTCGTTCTGCTGAACCTGCAGCTGATCCACACTGGACTGCAGTGACTTGTTGATTCGACGCATCTCATCCAGACCCGCGGAGAGCGACTCGTTCTGCTGGCGCAGGATCTCCAGCTCGCGTTCCATCTGCGAGATCCGGTCATCGATCGGGGCGGCAAGAATCGCGGTCAGAATCGGCAGGGCTGGGTGCATGCGAGCCTCCGTGACGGATGGTCAGGTTCACACAACGTGAACCCAATCTGAACACACACGGGATGGTGTGAAGACCGCGTTCACGGCGTGCGTCCATTGTGTTTGAAACACATTAAGACGCCGCGTTGCCCACGCTGCTGCTGGGCTACCAGAAGAGGTCATTCCGCGTGAAGCCCGAAGGACGGAAGAATCTCAGAACAGCAACTGCAGCTGGGTGCGAGCCACCAACTGACCGCCGCCACCCACACCCTCCTCGCGGTACTCGGCGCCCGCGATGTTGTCGCCGAAGAGACCCGTCTGGAAGATCAGGGGCTTCCAGCTCACCCCGAAGTCGCTGGTGAACTTCAGGCCACGGGCCCCGCCGATGTACCAGTTGAAGCCGACGGTGCCGATGTTGTTCACGAATGAGTTGTAGGCACCGAGGAAGTTGATGTTCTCGCCACTCGGCGTGTTGACGCTCTGGGGGCTGTTGTCAGGCGTCGAGGCGGTGCTCATCCACTCCCACCGCGCGAAGAGTTCCACGTCGTTGGACACGAAGTACCCACCCTGCACGATGGTGCCATAGGTGTTGATCGAGTTGTTCCCAAGCGGCACGGTGTAGGCCGTGTTCATGGCCCACGCCGCGAACAGGCTGGCGCCACCGAGTTCCCAGGTCGCGTCGACGGTCCAAGTAAGGAAGGTGGCCTCGGCGTTGCCCGAGCCTGGCGTCACGATGGTGGACGTGTTGCCGACATCCTGCTGACCACCGCGCTGCCAGTTGATCGCGGCACCCAGCAGCAGGCCCGAAGCCTCGCCGCGCATGCTCGAGAAGTCGTTGAATTGCTGCCACGATCCAAACGGCTTCCACTCGCCGCGGCCCGTGAAGGCCCACTGGGCAAAGCCGACGCCGAGATTGTCGCCCGTGACGGCGAACACGTTGGTACCCGAGATGGATCCGATGTTCGCGTTGTTGGCACCGTCGTTGTAACTGATCATGGCGCGCAGGGAGTCATTGCTCCAGTCAAGTTCGATGCCCTGCGTCCAGCCCGTCGAGAACAGCGTGGTCGTGATCGAGCGCTCGATCGCGAGCTGACTGCGACTTGACACAAGCCACTCACGCAGGAAGGGACTCTTGAACTGACCGAACTTCACGCTGAATCCAGCGCCCAGATCACGCGCGAGGTACGCGTTCTCAAGACTGAAACCGCTGCCGAAGTTGTCGCCACCGGTCACGCCACCGCCGTCCGCCAGACTTCCGCTAGTGCTGTTGGAGCCGTTGGCGGCGCCCACGGGATCCAGGTTGGAACCGAAGTACTGCTGATAGGCCAGCGTGAGGCTGTACTGCCAACCCGGATCGATCACGTGTCCCGAGAATCCAAGCTTCACGCGTCGCAACTCGAAGCCGTACGCGGCCTTGGCGATGCCCGACTGATTGAAGTTTGGCTGAGGCTGCGGGGGAAAGTTCAACGTGTTCACGCTGTTCGCCATCGCGCGATCACTGAGCCAGTTATACGACCACCGGACCTGGTTCTCGCCGTTGATCACCAGCTTGAAGTTGCCGTCTGGACTGGCGATGAAGAAGCCGTCCTTGTAACCGCTGGTCGCGGCGGATGTCTGCAGGCTGGCGCGAGTATCCGCATCGTTCAGCACATCCTGCACCACGGCGCGGATCTCGTTGGAGCGTTCCTGGGTGAGCCAGCTTTCGCCCTTCTCGCGCATCAGGTCCGAGACCGCCTTTTCCAGGGCCGCGATGCGGGCGTTTGCGTCGGCGGAAGCGGTCGGCGGCGTCGCGTCGGCTGCAAACACGAGGCGTGCGGCGGTGACTGCGGCGACTGCGGATGCGATCTGAAGGCGCATGGTGGCTCCGGGATTCAACGGTTGCTTCACAGGGCCACCGACGTGGCCTTGTCACAGAAGGATCCGGCGCCCGCCCCGCCGCGTTTCGAAGCAGACAGGTTGTCAACAACACAAGGGCCGCAACGCCAAGGTGGCGGCATCTGTGTTGGCCCCTGAGGGTTCAGTGGGGGAACTTGGCATGGAAAAAGGAAAACCCCCCGGCCCTTGAAGGACCGGGGGGTTGAGTCTGAGTGAGGCCGACTGGTTTCAGCCAGTCAGCGGATGACGCGTCCTGATCCGAGGATCAGAACAGGAGCTGCAGCTGGGTGCGGAACACGATCTGTCCGCCGCCGTTCGCGCCCTCAGTGCGGTAATCCGCACCGGCGATGTTCTGACCGAACAGACCGGTCTGGAACGTGACGGGGTTCCAGCTGACGCCGAAGTCAGTGGTCATCTTCACGTTCTTGCTCATGTACCAGTTCGCGCCGAGGGTGCCGATGTTGTTCACAAAGGCGCTGTTCGGTGTGTTGTTGGTCACGTTTGCACCAGAGATGTTGTCATTCGCGGTGCCAGCGTTGTTGTGAGCGGTGCTCATCCACTCCCATCGAGCGAAGAGCTCGATGGCGTCGGTGATGAAGTAACCACCCTGAAGCACGATGCCGTAGCTGTTGATGTCGCTAGCGCCACCCGGGAGCGAGTAGGAGGTGTTCATCACCCACGCGCCGTAGAGGTTGGCACCACCGAGATCCCAGGTCGCGTCCACGGTCCAGCTGAAGAACTCACCGTCAGCGTTGGCGTTGGCCGGCGTGTTGCTGGCGTAGGGCTCAGCGCCCTGCTGACCACCACGCTGCCAGTTGATGCCGCCACCAACCAGGATGCCCGAACCCTCGCCACGCATGCTGGTGAGGTTGTCGAACTGCGCCCAGTTGCCGCTCAGCATAGCCTCGACGCGGCCAGTGAAGGCCCACTGCGTGAAGCCAACGCCGCCGTTGCCGTTGGCGCCGTCAACGCTGGTGCCCGAGATCGAACCGAGGTTCGCGTTGTTGGCGCCGTCGTTGTAGCTCGCCATCACACGGAGCATGTCGTTGTTCCAGTTCGCCTGGATGCCCTGGGTCCAGCCGGTGCTGAACAGGGTGCTGACGAGCGAACGCTCGACGGCGAGCTGGTACTTGCTGCTCACGAGCCATTCACGGAGGAACGGGCTCTTGAACTGACCAACCTGCACGCTGAAGCCGTTGCCGAGGTCCTTCTTCACATAGGCGTTCTCGAGACCGATACCGCCCGCGAAGTTGTCGCCCTGGCTCACGCCACCGCCACCAGCGAAGTCGGTGGAATTGGTGCTCTGGACGTTGCCGTTGAAGAACTGCTGGTAAGCCAGAGTCACGGCGTACTGCCAGCTCGGGTCGGAGATGTGACCGCTGAACTCAAGCTTCGCACGACGGACTTCGAAGCCATACGCAGCCTTCGAGATACCGGCGCTGTTGAAGCCTGTCGCGCTGGTGGCACCGCTGCTGTTGGTAGTGGTGATCTGGCTGTTGTTCATGTCACGGGTGCTCAGCCAGTTGTAGGCCCAACGGGTCTGGAGCTGGCCGTTCATCTGCAGCTTGAAGTTGCCATCCGGGCTGCTGATGAAGAAGCCGTTGTTGTAGCCACTGGTCGCCTGGGCGGCCTGGAGGCTGCTGCGGGTGTCGGCGTCGGTGAGGACGTCCTGCACCACGGCGCGGATCTCGGTCTCGCGCTGCTCGGTGAGCCACTTGTCACCGTTGGCAGCCTTGAGCTCGGCGATCTCCTTCTTGAGGTTCGCGATCTCGTTCATTGCATCGGTGCCGCCATCGACGGACGCGGCGAGGGCCGAACCGGCCAGCGCAGTGCCCGCGAGCAGACCAACAAACTTCGTCAGACTCATGTGAATGCTCCTATCTAGAAACTTGCGGCCGTGACCTTGACCCTTGGTCCGTGCCGTGCGTCATCCACCCAACCGTCAGCGTCCCTACCCCGACAGGCAGAGACCGGTGGGCGTTCCCTCTATCGGTCCCTCGAGACCGGGAGGTTGAGGGGCAGATGATAGCGAGGTGGGCCGGACGGCAACTGCCAACCGGTCAAAAACCGCGTTTCTGGGTCAAAAACAAGGTTTGTACGGCCATTTTTGAAATCACAAACCCATGTACAGCTTGGCTTTGCGATCAATCTGGTGATTGTTTTGGCGTTTTTTGCTTGGGGGTCTGCCGTGCGGGGCCGGCGGAGGCCAGAAAATCCATGGCCTGACCGATTCGATCCACCGGAACAAGTTCGATCCGGTTGCTGGTTCGGATATCCGCCTGTGCCTGAGGAACCAGAAGCGATCGGACTCCACGGCGGGCCGCGGCCGTGATTCGCTGCTCCAGGTGACCGCACGGTCGAATCTGTCCGCTCAGGCTGATTTCACCAATCGCTGCAAACGCGGGCGGCGTGGTTCGGCCCATTCGCGCCCCGGCGACGGCCAGGGCGACAGCGAGGTCCGTTCCGGGTTCCAGCAGACGGACCCCTCCGGCGGCTGCCGCATAGACATCCTGATCCGCCAGGCGAAGCCCCGCGTGCCGTTCCAGCACAGCCAGCAGCATGGCCAGGCGGTTGGAATCCAGCCCGCTGGCCTTGCGCTTGGCGCCACCCAGGATGCCAGTTGCGGTCAGGGCCTGCACTTCCGCCAGAAGGCATCGGGATCCGGCCAATGCGGGCACGGCCACGCAGCCCGGTCGGGGGTCGAGCGCCGGATCCGAGGCCAGCGTGGACTCATCCACTGCCATGAGCCCGGACCCCGTCATTTCAAACAACCCGACCTCAAAGGTGCTTCCAAAACGGTTCTTGATGGCGCGCACGCCGCGGTGGGCGTGGTGGCGGTCGCCCTCGAAGCTCAGCACCACGTCCACGAGGTGCTCAAGCAGGCGTGGCCCGGCGAGCAGGCCGTCCTTCGTGACATGCCCCACGATCACCACCACACAGCCACTGCCCTTGGCGAAGGCGACGAGGTCGAGGGCGCAGCGTCGCAGCTGGCTGGCGCTGCCCGGCACGGCGTCGACATCGCTTCGATGCACCAGCTGGATCGAGTCAACCACCAGCACGGCGGGCTGCACCCTGCGGGCCTGCTCCAGCAACCGTGCAAGATTCGTTTCCGCCAGGATCCAGAGCCGCTCCTCGCGGCCGGCGGACGCGTTCGCCGCAAGCCGCTCCGCACGCAGGCGCACCTGATGCGCGCTTTCCTCGCTGCTGGCGTAGAGCACGGTGGTGCCGCGATCCGCCAATTCCGCAAGCGCCTGCAGCAAGAGCGTGCTCTTGCCGATGCCGGGATCGCCGCCCAGCAGCACGGCGCTGCCGGGAACGAATCCGCCACCAAGAACGCGGTCAAATTCAGGCACGCCCGTGGGCAGGCGCGGCACAAGGGCCGCCTGCACGCGGCCAAGAGGTTCCGCGGAAACCACCGCCTGCGCGGTTTCGGTGCCGAGATTCATGCTTCCCGGCGCGGCCTTGGCCTCGATGAACTGTTCCAGCGCATCCCATGCGCCACAGTCCGGGCATTTGCCCATCCACTTGGGCTGCACCGCGCCGCACTGACCACACAGGAACTGCGTGCGTTGCTTCGCCATGCGATGCAGTCTAGGTGTGCGAATGGACGCACTCGTGACACAGGCCGAATTTCATCGATTCAGACGGCGACATCGATCGAGTCGGAGGTTCGATCGACGCCGCACTGGATGTCGTTTGCTCGGGCGATGGGCCCGCGCGATGTCGGAACTCTAATGCATGGACCGTGGAAGGCAAGTCGGAGTCGCCACGTACGATGTGTTCGTGCGCTCCGTCCTTCACACTCTGGATGCCCTCTGGCAGCTCGCGCGACTGGCGATCGTCACGCGCGGGCGCTTGCGCGGGCGCTACTGGCACTGGCGACGGGAGACGGCCTTTGGCAACGATCCATCACGCATGCCGCCCCGGATGGAGCGCGTGCGCGCGGTGCTGCGCTACGGCCACTGGGTGGGCCGCATGCGCAGGCTGGCACGCTGAGGCGCTGGATCAGTGGATGCTCTGCAGACCCTGGCGGCGATCCGGGATCGCGGCGTCGCTCATGGCGACCGGATGTGAGCTGACCGAGCCGGTGCCCTCCACCAGCGGGCTGAAGCGGCTGCCAATCATGCCGATGCGGTGATTGGGGTTCTTCTGGCGCGGCAGCATGGGGCCGACCAGGTACATCACCGCGACGCACAGGAGCGAGCCCGCCCAGATGGAGCCGGCCCAGCCCATGTAGGTGAACACGGCGGTGATGAGCAGCATGACCAGCGCGGTGGGAATCATGCCCTCCCACGCGAGCTTCATGAGCTGATCGAAGCGGAAGCGCGGCAGCGTCCAGCGGATCGCCATGGCGAACGCCACCATGAAGGTGACCTTGCCGAGCATCACGCCGACCTGCGCGAGCACCAGCGGCAGGCCGCCCTGCATCGGCAGGTCGAGCGAGCCACCGAATGGGTTCAGGCTCCAGCCGCCCAGGAAGAGCACGCTGAAGAACGCCGCGCCCGTGATCATGTGGAAGTACTCCGCCAGGAAGAACATGGCGAAGCGCATGCTGCTGTACTCGGTGTGGTAGCCGCCCACCAGCTCGCTCTCCGCCTCTGCAAGGTCGAAGGGCGCGCGGTTCGACTCGGCCAGCATGCAGGTGTAGAAGAGCACGGCCGCGACCGGGTGCTGCAGCAGGTTCCACATGCCGTTGCCGTGGCCCTGTGCCTCGATGATCGCGTAGGGATCGAGCGTGCCCGCGGTGAGCACCACGCACAGCAGCGCCAGACCCATCGGGATCTCGTAGCTGATCATCTGCGCGCTCGCGCGCAGACCTCCCAGGAAGCTGAACTTGCTGTTGCTGGCCCAGCCACCGAGCGCAACGCCGTACACGCCCAGGCTGGCCACCGCGAGCAGGTAGATCATGCCCACGTTCACCACGGCGCCGGCAAGACGCACGGTGATGCCTTCCACGCCAAGAGTCTTGGCCAGACCGAACGGAAGCTGCGAAAGCTCCAGCGTGCCACCCCACGGCACGATCGCGAAGCTGATCATGGCCGGGATCATGATGAGGGTGGGCGCGATCATGAAGAGCACCTTGTCCGCGCCGCGCGGGGTGTACTCCTCCTTCATGATGAACTTCAGGCCGTCGGCGATCGGCTGCAGCAGGCCGGCGGGGCCGACGCGATTGGGGCCCACGCGGTCCTGCATCCAGGCGCTGAGCTTGCGCTCGAGCATGATGCCGTAGGCGCATCCGCCCAGGATCACGTGCAGCATCACCAGGATCACCAGCATGCCGGTGACGATCTGGCAGAAGGCGGGCGTGGGAGCGACCCACGAGGGCAGGTACTGGGTGAGGTTCTCGAGGCCCATGAGGGCAGGCATTCTAGGGTCAGACCGCGACCGTCTCGCGAACCGCTGGACGGGCCGGCGGCCGCGTGAGGTGCGGGAAGTAGTCCTGGATCGCGAAGACCTGCCACGGGCCCGCCTTCAGGGCGGCCATGGCCTGCACCGCGGCGCGCGCACCCGCCACCGTGGTCACGATGGGAATGCCGCTGCGCACGGCCTGGGCGCGGATGCTGCCCTCGTCGGTGTTGCCGCCCTTGCGCGTGGCGGTGTTCAGGATCAGGTGGATCTGGCGGTTCCGCACCAGGTCCAGCACGTTGGGCCGCCCGCCTTCACTGATCTTGGCGACCAGCGAGGTCTGGATGCCCTGCTTCGCGAGTTCCGCGTGCGTGCCGCTGGTGGTGAAGACCTGGAACCCGATGCGCTGGAGCGAGCGGGTCATGTCGGCCGCATGGCGCTTGTCACCCTCGCGCAGCGACAGGAACACGCTGCCCTCGGTGGGCAGCGAGACGCCGGCGGCCATCTGCGCCTTGGCGAAGGCGATCGGCAGGTTTCGGTCCGCGCCCATCACCTCGCCGGTGGAGCGCATTTCGGGGCCCAGGATCACGTCGACACCGGGGAACTTGCTGAACGGGAAGACGCTCTCCTTCACGGCGAAGAAGCTCTGGTCCTGCGTTTCCTGCACGCCCAGGTCGTCGAGCGTGGCGCCCATCATCACGCGCGCGGCAAGGCGCGCGTAGGGCACGCCCTTGGCCTTGCTCACGAACGGCATGGTGCGACTGGCGCGAGGGTTCACCTCGATCACGAAGACCTGATCGTCCTTCACCGCCATCTGCACGTTCATCAGGCCTCGCACGCGCAGGCGCTTCGCCATCGCGAGCGCCTGATCCTTGATGCGGCGCACGATCACCGATGGCAGCGAGTAGTGCGGGATGGTGCAGGTGCTGTCGCCGGAGTGGATGCCGGCCTCCTCGATGTGCTCCATCACGCCACAGATGACCGCGCGCGCGTTCGCGCTGCGCTGCGGCAGCAGGCTGGTGCGGCTGCGCTCGTCGGGCTCGAAGTCGGCGATCACGTCCACGTCGACCTCGATGGCGTCGTTCAGGAACCTGTCGATCAGCACGGGCGCGTCGGCGAGTTCGCTCGCGATCACCGCGCTGCTCATGTAGCGGCGCAGGCTGTCGGCGTCGAAGCAGGTCTCCATGCCGCGGCCGCCGAGCACGTAGCTGGGGCGCACCAGCACGGGGTAGCCGATGCGGTCGGCGATCTCGACGGCCTGCTCCAGGCCGCGCGCGATGCCGCTTTCGGGCTGGCGAAGCCCGAGTTCCTCGATCATGGCCTTGAAGCGGTCGCGATCCTCGGCCTCGTCGATGCTGCCCACGCCGGTGCCGACCAGCGGCACGCCCGCCTTCACCAGGCCGTGCGCCAGGTTCAGGGGTGTCTGCCCGCCGAACTGCGCGATCACGCCGGCCACCTTGCCGCTGCGGCCCGGCACGTCGATGCCGCCGCCGTTCAGGCGCTCGACCACGTTCAGCACGTCCTCGAGCGTGAGCGGCTCGAAGAAGAGCAGGTCGCTGGTGTCGAAGTCGGTGCTCACCGTCTCCGGGTTCGAGTTGATCATCACGCTCTCGAGGCCCATGTCCTCGCAGGCGAAGGCGGCCTGGCAGCAGCAATAGTCGAACTCGATGCCCTGGCCGATGCGGTTCGGTCCGCCGCCGAGGATCACGATCTTCCTCGTGTCGCTCAAGCGGATCTCGTCATCGAGCACGGGGGCACCGTCGACGAGGCGCGGCGACTCGTAGGTGCTGTAGAAGTAGGGCGTGGTGGCCTCGAACTCCGCCGCGCAGGTGTCGACCAGCTTGTAGACGGGCTCGATGCCGAGCTTCTTGCGATGGGTGCGCACCGCAAGGATGGTCTCGCTGGTGATCGCGCCAAGGAACAGGTTCGCCAGCTGCGCGTCGCTGAACCCCTTCTGCTTCGCGCGGAAGAGCGTGTCGCGCGGAACCTGCTCGAGCTTCGAGAAGCCGCAGAGCACGTCCTCGAACTCCACGATCTCGCGGATCTGGTCGATGAACCAGCGGTCGTAGCCGCTCAGTTGGTGGATGCGATCGTTGCTCCAGCCTGCGCGGATCGCGTAGCGCACGTAGTACAGGCGGCCCTGGCTGGGCACGCTGAGCTTGCGCGCGATGGTCTCCTCGGGAATCGGCCACTGCAGCGAGCCGTCCTCGCGGGTGGCGGCGGCATCGCGGCGCGCGGCAAGCCATCGATCGTTGCGATCGAGGCCCAGGCCGAACCGCTTGACCTCCATGCTTCGGATCGCCTTCTGCAGCGCCTCCTGGAAGGTGCGGCCGATGCTCATGGCCTCGCCGACCGACTTCATCTGCGTGGTGAGACGCTCGTCGGCCTCGGGGAACTTCTCGAAGGTCCAGCGCGGCAGCTTCACCACGACGTAGTCGATGCTGGGTTCGAAGCAGGCGCTGGTGGTGCCGACCACGTCGTTGCGGAGCTCGTCCAGCGAGTAGCCCACGGCGAGCTTGGCGGCGATGCGCGCGATGGGGAAGCCGGTCGCCTTGCTCGCCAGCGCGCTGCTGCGGCTGACGCGCGGGTTCATCTCGACCACCACCATCTCGCCGTCCTTCGGGTTGATGGCGAACTGCACGTTGCTGCCACCGGTCTCCACGCCCACCGCGCGCATGATCGCGAAGGCCGCGTCGCGCATGCGCTGGTACTCCTTGTCGGAGAGCGTCATGATGGGCGCCACCGTGATGCTGTCACCGGTGTGCACACCCATGGCGTCCACGTTCTCGATGCCGCACACGATGATGCAGTTGTCGTTGCGGTCGCGGACGACCTCGAGCTCGTACTCCTTCCAGCCGAGCACGCTCTGGTCGATGAGCACCTGGCCGATCATGCTCGCGGCGATGCCGCGTCGCGCGATCTCCTCGACCTCCTCCATGTTCCACGCGATGCCACCGCCGGTGCCGCCGAGCGTGAAGGCCGGGCGGATGATCGCGGGCAGGCCGATCTCCTGCACGAATTCGCGCGCCTGCTCCACGGTGGTGACGGTGCGCGACTTCGGCTGGCGGAGCCCCAGGCCCTCCACGATGGTTCGGAACGCCTCGCGATCCTCGCCGCGGCGGATCGCCTCGCGGTTGGCGCCGATCATCCTCACGCCAAGTTCCTTGAGCGCACCCGAATCATGGAGGGTGCACGCGCAGTTCAGCGCGGTCTGGCCACCGAGCGTGGGCAGCAGCGCATCGATCGGCGTGCCGAGGTCGCGTTCCTTCTCGATGATCTTGCGGACCGCCTCGGGCGTGATCGGCTCGATGTAGGTGCGATCGCTCATCGCCGGATCGGTCATGATCGTGGCGGGGTTCGAGTTCACCAGCACCACGCGGTAGCCCTCCTCGCGAAGGGCCTTGCAGGCCTGCACGCCGGAGTAGTCGAACTCGCAGCCCTGGCCGATCACGATGGGACCGCTGCCGATGATGAGGATCGTGTGGATGTCGTCGCGTCGGGGCATGAAGGGAAGCGTGACGGCGGCGAAGGAGGTCGCACGGGGCACGCGGGCCGCTGCCGTGATCGGCGCGCTGTGCCCAAACTCGGCGGAGGATAGCGGGTCGTGCGGTCAGCGCGACGCGTCAGGGCACCTTCGGCGGCGCGGCCGCACCCTGCGCGGGCGGTGCCCCTGCTGGCGGCGGCAGGCGTGCCTCGAAGGGCGCGGCTTCGGCATCGCGATTCTGGTGATGCAGGTTGGTCGCGATGTTCCGGCACAGCTCGATGGTGTCCGGATGGGTGGGTCCCAGGCGGCTCTCGGCGATCTGCAGCGCGCGGCGCAGATGGGGCTCGGCCTCCGCGAAGCGTCCCTGGGCGTCGATCACGATGCCAAGGTTGGTGAGCGAGTCCGCCACGCGCGGATGGTCCGACCCGAAGGCCTTCTCGCGGATGGCGAGCGCGCGCCGATGCAGCGCCTCGGCTTCGGGGCGGCGCTCGAGATGGGCGAGCACGTTGGCCAGGTTGTTCACGCTGTCGGCGGTCTTCGGGTGGTCGGCACCGAGCGTGCGTTCACGGCTCTCGAGTGCCCGGCGGTACAGCGGCTCCGCGTCGGCGTATCGGCCCTGCACCTTGTAGATCACCCCAAGGTTGTTGATCGGGCCCGCGAGCGACGGGTCGTCCGCGCCGACCAGGCGGGTGCGCGTGTCGATCACCTGGCGCAGCAGCGCCTCGGCCTCGGGATGCTTGCCCTGGAGGTCCAGGGCGATGGCGAGATTCACCATCGTGCGCGTGATGGCCATCTCGTTGTCCGGCACGCGCGCGCGGCGGATGTCGAGCGCGCGGCGATGCGTGGCCTCCGCCTCGGCGTACAGGCCCTTCGCCTCGTAGGCGCGGCCCAGCGTGGAGAGTGCCGGCGTGATCTCGACCGTGTCGGCGCCATGAAGACCTTCCTGCGTCGTGAGCGCGAGTTTCGCAAGCGCGATCGCCTCGTCGAGGTCCGCGTTGCCGAACAGCACGTCGGCGATGGCGAGTTGCAGTTGTGCCTGAACCTCGGGCTGCCCCTTCAGCGCGCCTTGCTCGATCTGCCGCATCGCCTGCCGCATGGCCTGCTTCACCGTGAAATCGCGGTCGCCGCCCAGAAGCGGATCGGCGGAAACGAGCGAGTCCGTGACGAGTTTCGTGACCGCCTCGGCCTCGCGGGCGCGCGCCTCGGCGAGCTTGCGCGCGTGCACCGCCTCGCGCCACTGCCACAGCGCAAGGCTCAGGCCAAGCACGAGCGAAACCGACACCGCCGCGATCGCCGTGGCGAGGGCCTTGCGCCGTCGCACGAACTTCCCGAGGCGGTATCGCGCGGAGGGTGGTCCTGCCAGCAACGGCTCGTGGCGCAGGTAGCGCTCGATGTCGCGCGAGAGGTCCGCTGCGCTCTGGTAGCGGTTCTGCGGCTCCTTGCGAAGCGCCATGAGCGGGATCCACTCGAGCTCGTTTCGCAGGCACTGGATGAGCTCGAAAGGCGCCTCGCCTCGCCGCTCGCCGATGCGCGCGGCCAGCGGCGTGTCGCGCTGGATGATCGTGGACACGCGCGCGCTTGGGCTCGCCGGGTCGACCTGCGTGATGACGCGCTGCACCTCGATCAGGCCCTTGCCGCGAAGGGCCGCGCTCTCGAACGGGGTGAGACCGGTGAGCACCTCGTAGAGCACGGCACCAAGGCTGTACACGTCGCTGCGAGTGTCGACCTCGGCGGCGGTCGGGTCGGCCTGCTCCGGACTCATGTAGTCCGGCGTGCCGATCATCTGGCCGATCTCGGTGTGCACGGTGTGGGTGGGTACGACCGACAGGGTCGCCTTCGCGACACCGAAGTCGATCACCTTCACGCTCGGGGCCTGTCCCTCGACATCGAACGCCAGAATGTTGCTCGGCTTCAGGTCGCGGTGGATCACGCCCTTCAGGTGCGCGTGCTGCACCGCCTCGCAGACCTTCATGAACAGCGCAAGCCGATCGCGGATGCCCAGCTTGCGCGCGTCGCAGAAATCGGTGATCGGCTGGCCCTTCACGTACTCCATCACGAAGTACGGCCGACCCGACGGGGTCAGTCCACCATCGAGCACGCGCGCGATGCCGGGGTGGTTCATCACCGCCATGGACTGGCGTTCCTGGTGGAAGCGGCCGATCACCGCCTTCGAATCCATGCCCGCCTTGATCACCTTGATGGCGACGCGCTGCACGAACGGTTCGCGGCGCTCGGCGAGCCAGACCGTTCCGAAGCCACCCTCGCCGAGTTGCGACAGCAGCTTGAAGGGACCGATCGAGTCGCCCGCGCGCTCACTGTCACCCACGCGGAACGGCACGACCGTGTGGTCCGCCGTGCGGTCCTCTGGCTGGGGTCGACCGGGGCCTTCGGGCATGGCGGGAGCATATTCGCGGTGGGTGCCGAGACGAGGACGGCACGCGTGTAGAGTGCGTCCGTGATCGCGAGCCTGGAAGGTGAATTGATCTCGGCAGAGGACGGCACCGCGCTCGTGCAGGTGGGGCCGATGTCGTACGAGGTGCTCGTGCCGGCGGCCGACGTGCCGGCGTTGGCTGGGCAGCGGGGTTCGGTCGTTCGTTTCGTGACGCTGCACTACCTCGAGGGTCAGGGCCAGGGCAGCAGCTTCTGGCCCCGGCTGATCGGCTTTCGCAGCGCCGAGGATCGCGACTTCTTCGAGCTGTTCACGACCGTCAAGGGCATCGGCGTGCGCAAGGCGCTGCGGGCGCTGCAGCGGCCGTTCGCGGAGGTCGCCGCGGCGATCGCGCGGCGCGACGAGAAGGCGCTGACGGCGCTGCCCGAGATCGGCAAGAAGATGGCCGAGACGATCGTGGTGGAACTCAAGGACAAGGTCGCGCGGTTCACGGCCACGGCCGGGGGCGGCATGGACGCGCCAGTGGCGGCGGGCATGGCCGTTCCGGTGAGCCTCCCGGGCGCCGCGGGCGACGCGGTGATCGTGCTGGTCCAGCTTGGTGAGGCGCGGCCGATGGCGGAGCGTCTGATCGAGCGGGCGCTGCAGGTTGAAGGCGCGAAGGCCGCGGCGGAGGTGCTGGTGGCGGCGGCGTTGCGGTTGCGCGGGTCGGTCTGACGCGGCGCGCGGTTTCGTCTGCACTACATTGCACGCATCATGCGCTACGCCATGATCATGGCCGGTGGCAGCGGCACGCGGCTCTGGCCGATGAGCCGCAAGGGTGCACCGAAGCAGCTTCTTCCGTTCATCGGCGGCAAGAGCCTGCTGCAGATCGCGGGCGAGCGAGTGGAGGGCGTGGTTCCGGCGGAGCGCAGGCTGGTGTGCGCATCGGAGGCGTATCGAGCGCAGGTGATGGCCGCGGTGCCGGCCCTGCAGCCGCAGAACTGGCTCGGTGAGCCGGTGGGGCGCGACACGCTGAACGCGGTCGGTTTCGCGGCGGCGGTGCTGGTCAGGCGTGATCCGGACGCGGTGTTCGTGGTGATCACGAGCGACCATCTCATCACGCCCCAGGCGGAGTTCGCGAACCGTCTGGCCGAGGGGTTCCGTCTCGTGGAGGCCGATCCGTCGCGTTTCGTGACGTTTGGCATCACCCCCACCTTCGCCGCGACGGGCTACGGCTACGTGGAGCGCGGCGAGGCGATCGCGGGCTTCGACCGGTGCTTCCGCGCGAAGCGGTTCGTGGAGAAGCCCGATCGCGCGCGGGCGGAGCAGTATCTCGCGAGTGGCGCGTTCAGCTGGAACAGCGGCATGTTCGTCTTCCATGCCGGCAGGTGCCTCGAGGCGATCCGGTGGTTCCAGCCCGAGAGCGCGGCGGGTCTCGAGCGCATCGCGCAGGCGTGGGGTTCGCGGCAGCAGGCGAGCGTGGTGGCGGAGGTGTATCCGACGCTGCCGAAGATCAGCGTGGACTATGGCCTGATGGAGCCCGCGAGCGTGGATGTTCGCCGCACCATCGTGGAGGTACCGATGAACGTGAACTGGAAGGATGTTGGAAGTTGGCCCACCTGGGCGGAGACTCTGGCGGTGGACGCCGAGGGCAATCGAGCGAATGCGCGCACGCAGCATCTTGGCGCGCGGGGCGTGGTGGTCGCGAGCGACGATCCGAATCACGTGGTCAGCGTGGTGGGTCTCGAGAACGTCATCGTGGTGCGAACGGCCACGGCCACGCTGGTGTGCCGCGCGGACATGGCCGAGCGGGTGAAGGAGATCGCGGGGCACGTGCCCCCCGATGTGCAGTGACGGTGGACGTGCGGCGATTCCTTGCGGTCGATGTGGGCGGCAAGCGGACTGGGCTTGCGCTGGGCGACTCACTCACGCGCGTGGCCATGCCAGTCGAGGTGCTCCATGTGCCACGGGGGCCCGCGCTTCTCGATGCGATCCTGAAGGCGGTGCGCGCGCACGCGCCCGACGCGATCGTGATGGGGTTGCCGCTCAACATGGATGGAAGCGAGGGACCGGCGGCCGAGCAGGCGCGCGCCTTCGCAGCCGAGGTTCAGGAACGCGCGGGCCTGGTGGTGCACTTGCAGGACGAGCGACTCACGAGTTTTGAGGCCGACCAGCGCATGGCACGAAGCGGGCGAACGCGTGGCGAAAAGAAGGAACTGCGAGATGCGCTGGCGGCGGCGGCGCTGTTGGAGGACTTCTTACGCCGATAACGAGGGTCGGAGGTTGTTATTGGGCACTAAGTAACAGATGCCCAATAACAACCTCCGACCCTCGTTATCGGGCGGCGTCGCACGCCGCGCGATCGAGGTACCAGCGCAGGTCGCCGCCAATCGGCTCGATGCCCAGGATCGGAAGCTCCAGATAGTCATCCTTCGCGGCGGCGACGCGCTTGAGCATCGGTCCCTTCGCGGCACCCATCACCAGCACGGCGACGAAGCGCGCCGCGTTGATCGCCGGATAGGTGAGCGTGATGCGCGGTGGTGGCGTGACGGTCGGTCCCTCGCACAGTCCAACCAGTCGATCCCGCACCTTCAGCACTTCGGTGTTGGGGAAGAGGCTCGCGGTATGACCGTTGTCACCCATGCCAAGCAGCACGAAGTCGAGTCGCTCCAGCCCCTTCCCGCGCGCACCGAGTGCCTCGCGCAGGGTGCGCTCGTAGGTGATGTCCGGCGACGCGTCCTCGACCGGCATCGGATGGACATGCTCGGGCTTGATGCCCGAGTGCTCCACAAGGATCTCGTGGATGTGCTTGTAGTTGTTCAGGTCATCGTCGAAGCCGATGCGGCGCTCATCGACCATCCAGAGATGCGTCTGGCCCCACGGCATCCCGCGATAGCGCGGGTCGACCATGAGCTTCTCGTAGAAGGGAAACGGCGTCTTGCCGCCGGACAGGGCCAGATGGAACTCGCCCGTCTTGCCGACGCAGTTCACCGCCTGCGCCATGAGATCCGCCGCCAGGGCGTCAAACACCTCCTCGGCGTCATGGCGCGCCTCGACGCGGCCGCGCAGGCGCGGCGTCATGATCGGTGCAAGCGCGGGATCCTCTGGAAGCAGGTCGCTCATGCGCGCGAAGGTACCGCGATCATGCGCCCGCGTTGAACCAGGCGCGGCCATCACGGGCCAGCAGGGTGTCCGCACTCGCCGGGCCCCAGGAGCCGGTGGCGTAGTTCGCATGGATGTCCGCACGCAGCGAGGCGCTCCGGCCATCCAGGAACGGCATGACCGCGCGCCAGGCACTCTCCACCTCCACGCGGGGCTTGAAGAGGCTCTGATCGCCGCGCATCGCGTCGATCATCAGGGGCCCGTAGGCCTCGACAGGCTCCACCTTGAATGCCTTCTCGTAGTCCATCGTCATCTCGACATCGCAGATGCGCATCTCGCCAGGCTTCTTCGCGCCAAAGCGAAGACTGAAGCGTTCGCCCGGCGCGATCTCGATCACCATGCGGTTTCCACTGAGAGGTCCAGGAACGGACTTGCGGAAGAGGTTCGCGGCGGGCGGCTTGAACTGGACCACGATCTGCGTGCACTTGCGCGCCATGCGCTTGCCGGTGCGCAGATAGAACGGGACGCGCGCCCAGCGCCAGTTCTCGAACTCCATCCGGAGCGCGGCGAAGGTTTCCGTGGTGGTGCCGGGCCTCACGCCCGTCAGTTCGTGATAGGCCGCCTCGTCGGCGCTCTTGCCGTACTGCCCGAGCGCCGCGAAGCGCTCCATATGCGCGGGATCCGGCAGCTGCAGCGCGTCGATGACCTTCACCTTCTCGGCGCGGATGTGGTCCGCACTGAAGTCGGTCGGCGGCTCCATGGCCACGAAGGCGAGCACCTGCATGAGGTGGCTCTGGATCATGTCACGGATCGCGCCGGTCTGGTCATAGAAGCCGATGCGCTGCCCCACGCCCACCGTCTCCGCCGCCGTGATCTGCACGTGGTCGATGTAGCGATGGTTCCACACCGGCTCGAAGATCGCGTTGGCGAATCGGAACGCGAGCAGGCTCTGCACCACCTCCTTGCCGAGATAGTGATCGATGCGGTAGATCGCCTCCTCGTCGAACACGCGGCCAAGCGCACGATTCAGGCTTGCGGCGCTGGCGTCATCGTTTCCGAAAGGCTTCTCCACGATGATGCGCTGCCAGGAGCGTTCGCGCTGGTTCAGGCTGCACCAGCGGCGGCCTTCGGTCACGAGCCCCGCCGCACCGATCTGCTCCACGATCGGTTCGTACAGTTCGGGCGCCACGCTCATGAAGAAGAGCACGTTGCCCCTGGTGCGGTGGCACTCGCCCAGGCTCTCGATGCGGGCACCGATGCGTCCGTACGGTTCCGCGGTCGCCGCGTCGCCGGGTTCGTAGTAGATGCGCTGCGCGAAGGTCTTCCACGCCTCGGCGTCGAAACCCCTCGCATGCTTCTGCGCCCATGGTGCAAGCTCGTCACGCCACTGCGCGTCGGTCTTCTTCGAGCGACTCACGCCCAGGATGCACGTCGCGGGGTTGAGCGTGCCTGCGCGGTGCATCTCGTACATCGCGGGGATCAACTTTCGGTGCGTGAGGTCACCACTCGCACCAAGGATCACGAGCACGCAGGGTTCGCCGGTTCGCATGACGCGAAGCCTAGCGAGGCACGCGCGGCACGCGCGCGGCCCCGTTTCCACGGCTCACCGGCCGGAGCGTTTCGCCCGCTTGCCGACCTTCACGTGCGCCACGCGCACGGTTCCACCCTCCCGCGGGTGGTGCTTCTGCAGCACGTCACGCAACCGAGAGCGGTCGACGTGCGTGTAGACCTGCGTGGTGTTGATGTCGGAGTGGCCGAGCAGTTCCTGCACCACGCGCAGATCGGCACCGCCCGAGAGCAGGTGCGTGGCGAAGCTGTGCCGAAGCTTGTGCGGATGCACGCCATGCACGCGCGCCACGGCCGAGTACTTGCGCACGATCTGCCACACGGCGACGCGCTCGATCGGGCGACCGCTGAACGAGAGGAAGAGTCGGAACTTGTCGCGCGCGTCGCCGAATCGCGCGAGGCCGGGCCTGCATTCCTTCAGGTATCGCCGGACCGCCTTCACCGCGGGATCCCCGAGCGGCACCACGCGCTGCTTGTTGCCCTTGCCCAGCACCACCACGCTCGCAAGCGTGTCGTTGTAGTCGTTGATCTTCAGGGTGCCCACCTCGCTGGCACGCAGTCCCGCGGCGTACATGACCTCCAGCATCGCGCGGTCGCGGATCCAGAGGTCACCATGCTCCGCGGTGGGCGCCTCGACCAGCTTGCGCATCTCGTTCGGGGTCAGCGTGCCGGGCAGCTTCTTCCAGCGATGGGGCCGTTCGAGCAGGCGCGCGGGATCACGCTCGATGCGGCGCTCGGCGTGCAGCCATCGGAAGAACACGCGGATCGTCGCGAGATGCCGCGTGATCGTGCTTGGTTCAAGGCCGCGTTCGCGACGGAGCCGCTGCAGGTGATCCGCGAGGTGCTGCATCGAGACCTTCGCGGGATTGCGCGCACCGTGCGCAACCAGGTCCGCGGACATCTGCCGGAGGTCGCGCGCGTAGGCCTCAAGCGTGGCCGGGCTCAGACCGGTCTCGACCCGTGCCCATGCGAGGAAGTCACGCGCCCAGGTTTCGTACAGCCTTGCTTCGGGCATCGACGCTCACGGTCAACGGAGTCGCCGCAGGCATTCCCACGCGGCGAACGGCCGGCTTCGGCGCGTCCAGCGTGCCATAGGCCATTTCCATGTTCAGCCGATGGAACGTCGCGCACCCATGCTGGCCGCCACAGCACACCGCGTACATCTGCTCCGCGCTCGAAAGCGTGAAGCGATGGTTGCACCGGTGGTCGCCCCGGTCGATGTGGGGACAGTGGTTGGTGTCGGACATGGGGTCAGTGCCTGGAAACATGGACCATCGGTTGCATCGGCCGCCGGGGTCCCGGGGGTCCAAAGATAGGAAGGATCAGGGTTTCGATCCAGCGGGCGCCCCGGAGATCCGCGTTCCTGGCGAGGAATCGCGGTCTTCGTTCAGCGGTAGGTCACCGACCGCGGGAAGAACTGCAGGTGGGCCGCCTTGCGCGCCGCTTCCAGCGTGGCCTCCGCCGTGTCGTTCGCCCGCGCACAGCCCTTGCGCAGGATCTCGAGCACCAGGTCGTCGCGCCCCTCGAACTGCGCCCGGCGCTGGCGCATCGGCTCAAGCAGTTCGTTGATCGCCGCAGCCACTTCCTTCTTCACGTGGCCGTCACCGAGGTTGTCGCCGCGCGCATAGCGGTCCTTCAGCTCGGCCACGCGTGCGGCGTCGGGGATGAACGCCTCCACGTACTGGAAGAGCGCGTTGTTCACGTCGCCCGGTTCGGTCGGGCTCTGGCGGCCGGTGAAGATCTTCATGACCTTCTTCTCGACCTCCTTCGGCGGGTCGCTGATGAAGATGGCGTTGCCGAGACTCTTGCTCATCTTGTTCTTGCCGTCGATGCCGACGAGGCGGCCGACCTTGCCAACGTCGGCGCGCGGCACCGGGAAGACGCCGCCGAGCTTCACGTGATCATGGTCTTCGGCATGCTCGTCGACGCCGCAATAGATCTGGTTGAAGCGACGCGCCACCTCGCGCGTCATCTCGAGGTGCGGCACCTGGTCCTCGCCCACCGGCACGCCGACCGGGCGGAACGTGAGGATGTCCGCACACTGACCCACCGCATACAGGGGGAAGCCGAACGAGTAGGTCTCGCCGAGATCCTTCACCTTGATCTCGTCCTTCAGCGTGGGATTGCGCATCACGCGGTTGAACGGCAGCAGCATGGCGAACAGGAAGCAGAGCTCGTGGATGGCCGGAATCTCGCTCTGCAGGAAGACGGTGGCGCGGTCGGGATCGATGCCCATCGCGAGGTAGTCGCGCACGATCTCAAGACAGTCGACACGGATCTCGGCGCTCTTCTCGCAGCGCGTGGTGAACGCGTGGTAGTTCGCGATGATGAAGTAGCAGTCGTGCGTGGACTGCAGCTCGACGCGACGCTTCACGCTGCCGACCCAGTGGCCCAGATGCAGGCGACCCGTGGGCGTGTCGCCGGTGAGGATGCGCGGCTTCGAGCTCATCCCGGCAGTGTAGAGAAGAGGATCAGGTTGGCCGCGTTGAACGCGGCGTGCGCGGCGAACGGCGCGAGCAGGCTGCCGCTTCGCTCGAAGAGCCAACCGAACAGCAGGCCGAGCAGGAACAGCGCCGGCAAGGCACCCGCCCGCGCCTCGGCCGGAACCGCGTTCCAGTGCACGAGCGCGAAGAGTGCCGAGGCGCCGATCATCGCGAGCGTGCGAGGCAGCCCAGCCGACTTGAAGGCTTGCTGCACGGCGCCCCGCCAGAGAACCTCCTCGGTCAGCGGCGTCAGCAGTGTCACGGCAAGCGCCAGCAGCCACGCGAGTGGCTCGTGCGCGTGCTCACGAAGCTGCTCCAGCGTCTGGTGCGCAACCTCGGGAACGGCCGGGCCACCGGCCCGGATCTGGATCCATTCACCAAGTCGCGTGGTCAGCGCGACGACGGGCCACGCGAGGAGGAGACCCATCAACCCGGCACCGATGGCTCGCGTGTTCGAGCACGTGGCCGGTGCATCAACCGGCCGGTTCTGGACACCGAGCGCGTTGCTGCGAAGTAGCCACCACGCACCGAGCGTCACGCCACTTGAGGCGAGGATCGCCGCAAGCGAGATGCCGGGCGCCGGGGTCGTGCCCGCGGTCGCTCCGAGGAGCGAGGCGACCACCGAGGCCACCAGGCCCGAAAGCAGCACCCCGCACGCGATGAGAATCTGGTCCTCATAGAGTCCGAGCCGCCAACGGACGCTTCCGGCACCTCGCAGCCAGCCCTTCCGCACCGCGATGACGGCTGCCACGAGAGACCACGCCACAAGCAGGGCCAGAGCCAGATGCTCCGGGAGCGACGGTGTTCCGGGTACCGCGGTGTCGGCAAGGTCGGCGGCTATAACTGCATCCCCCGCCATGGCACCCGACGCGCTGCAGAAGATCGTGAACAGGAAGAGGCGTGAGGTGGCCGAGCGCAAGGCACAGACGTCGCTCGAGGCGTTGCAGTCGCGCGTGGCAAGCCTGCCGTCGCCGCGCAACTTTTTCCAGGCCGTCGTGGCGCAGGGCTCACCCCGCCAGAGCCGGGTGATCGCCGAAGTGAAGCGGAAGAGCCCATCGGCGGGACTCATTCGCGCGGATTTCGACCCGGTCGACATCGCCCGACGCTATCACGAGGCCGGTGCTGCGGCGATCAGTTGCCTCACGGACGAGGCGGATTTCGGCGGCGAGCTTGGCTTCATCGAGCGGATCCGTGACGCGGTACCGCTGCCGGTGCTGCGCAAGGACTTCATCGTCGATGCATGGCAGATCTGGGAGAGCCGCGCCGCGGGTGCCGACGCGATCCTGCTGATCGCGGAATGCCTGACGGAACGTGAGATCGTGGACTTCCAGATTCTCGCGGTCGAGCTGGGCCTCACCACGCTTCTTGAAGTGCACGACGTGGAGAGTCTCTATCGCGTCCAGCCGCACATTGGCTTCCCGCATCCCGGCTATGCGCTGCTTGGCATCAACAACCGGGATCTGCGCACGATGACCACCAGCCTGGCGCACACCTTCCGCATGGTCGACATGATCGACGATCGATCGATCGTGGTGAGCGAGAGCGGCATCCGGACCGCGGAGGATCTGCGGCGGCTGCGCGAACACGGCGTGCACATCGCGCTGGTCGGCGAGCATCTGATGAAGCAGCCGGACCCTGGGGCCGCGCTTCGCGAACTCCTCAACGACCGATAGCGAGGGTCGGAGGTTGTTATTGACCACTTCTTCCGAACTGGTCAATAACAACCTCCGACCCTGTTACGCGGACTCAGATGAGTCGCTCGGCGATCTGGATCGCGTTCAGCGCCGCGCCCTTCAGCAGCTGGTCCCCCACGGCCCACGCCGCCAGCGCGTGACCCTCGCGTCCGCCGTGATCCACGCGCACGCGTGACACGAGCACGTCGTCGCCCTCGGCGGCCATCAGTGGATCGGCCGGCGAACCTGCGCGCTCGTCGATCACGCGCACGCCGGGCATCGCGGCCAACGCCGCACGCGCCCTGGTCACGTCGACGGGCCGTTCGAACTCCATGTGCAACGCGACCGCGTGCGAGCGACGCACCGGCACACGCGCACACGTCACGCTCACCCGCAACCCCGGCAATCCAAGAATGCGCCGACTCTCCTTCATCAACTTCGTCTCTTCCTCGTTGCTGCCATCGTCAAGCAGCGCGCTGTCGTGCGGAAAGACGTTGAACAGCGTGGGTCGCTTGAACACCTTCGCCTCGATCGCCTGTCCACCAGCCCACTGTCGTGCCTGCATCTCGAGTTCCTGCATCGCCGGCAAGCCCGCGCCACTCACGGCCTGATAGCTGCACGCCGTGAGCCGCACGAGCCCGAAGAGTCCGTGCAGTGGTGCCGCGGCCATGAGCGAGACGATCGTGGTGCAGTTCGGATTCGCCACGAGCTTCGGCTTCGCATCCAGCAGGTGTCCGTTGATCTCGGGCACCACGAGCGGCACGGCAGGGTCCATGCGGAAGGCGCTCGAGTTGTCCACCACCACCGCGCCCGCGGCCACGAGCTTCGGAGCCCACGCACGACTGGTCGCGGCGTCGGCGGCAAGGATCGCCACATCGACGCCCTCGATCGCGCTGTCATCGAGCGCACGCACGGTCACCTCGCCATGGGCGAATGGAAGCGTTCCTCCCGCGCTGCGCTGGCTTGCGATGGCCCGCAGTTCGCGAACCGGGAACTTGCGTCGGTGCAGTCGCTCGAGCGCCTCGCGCCCCACCGCCCCCGTCGCGCCAATGACCGCGACGATTCGCCCGCGACCGCAGTCTTCGGTCACTGGTGGGGACCCACCAGATAGAAACGCTGCACGGAGACCTCGAAGGTGCTGCCATCCTCGCGTTGCATCACGTAGGCGCCCTCCATGGTTCCCCATTGCGTCTGGAGCGGGGCGAAGCTGCTGTACTCGAACTTCTCGCCAGGCCCAAGGACGGGGTTGTGGCCGACGACACCCATGCCCTGCACCTCATGTCGCTCGCCATCCGCGTCGACGATCGTCCAGCGGCGGCTCCGCAGACGCACGCGCTCGGTGCCGTTGTTCATGATCTCGATTCGATAGTTGAAGAGATAGCGGCCGGTCGCGGGATCGCTGTGCGAAGGCAGGTACCGCGGCTCGACGGTCACCAGAATGCCGTGCGTCTCGCACGCGCTTCCTTTGCAGCTGTGGGCAACCTGCGTCATGGGATTCAAAATACGGACCGGGACCGTCCAAGCCAAGGGGGCGGACGAACATCCACCCTGCGGCACACCGAAGGATTCATTCACGCTTCATTCAAACCAGCCCTTGCGGCGGATCCAGATGGTCCGGATATCTCCCTCGCCGACGGACTTCCAGTCGAGCGCCTCACGCCGGTCGCGATGACCGGGGCATCGAACCTCGACCACCAGCGGCACCACATCGGGCAGTTCGATGGGCGGTGTCAGGCCGTCCGGTCCAGTGCAGGCCGCGAACGCGTTCGGGTCCGGCGGCAGGCCATTGCGGGGCTCCTCCAGCGAGATCCACGCACCGGACACGGGGGTGCCCTCCTTCTCATCCAGGATCTCGAACCGCACGGGCTTCCACTGCAGTCGTCGCGATCGCAGCGTGATCGAATCCTTCGCCTTCATGGCGAGGTCCGCGTTGGCGTCGGCTCGTCCCGCCATGCGCGCGGTGATGCGGTTGCGGAATCCGGAGACCTGCTCGATCTTCGCCAGACCATCGCTCGCCGTGGACACGCACTGCATGTCGGGGAAGCCCCAGCCCTCCTCGAGGCCTGGCGCAGGCAGGTACAGGAAGGTTCGCGCGAGCACCTCCGCACCCTCGACCGGCCCGCCAGTCTCCGCGTCGACCACGCGCACATCCATCGCCGTGCGCGTGCACGGCTTCATGCGCATCTCGAAGACGGCGCCATCCTTCAGGTTCTCGAAGAGCAGTCGAGGCCGGTCGGAGTTGCCCTGCATCGAGGCTGGGAACTCCTTCTTGAACACGGCCACGCTTGCGGGCTCGTAGCCCGGCCGCAGCAGCGTGATGTTCGTGTTGAGCGGCGGAACCCACACCCGCGCCGAACCATCCGCCTTCGACCGGACCGGCTCCTGCCGTGACGGAAGCAGCGACAACAGCGAGATCGCGTGCCTGTGAAGCGCCACGCCCTCGATCGGCGCGCCGGTCTGCGCGTCCTGCACGTGCATGTCGAGGGGTCGCGGGAAGCACGCCGTCAGCGAGGCAACGGCAAGCAGCGCAAGACAGCGTCCGAAGCGCAACTCAGCGAGTCCACGCGGACAGGACGTCGATGGACAGCGGAGCATGGGCATCGGCCAGAGCGTACGCGTCGGCCTCGCCATGCGCGGAAGCCCGCCACGCGATCAACGCGACAAGGCCGGAGATGA
>Ga0164293_10000286_pt1 | contig 38817 bp, 36 predicted proteins | sample GEODES118metaG_FD_111487 | JGI IMG/M metagenome (GOLD analysis project Ga0164293, IMG submission 111487) | Eutrophic lake water microbial communities from Lake Mendota, Wisconsin, USA - GEODES118 metaG | ecosystem: Environmental > Aquatic > Freshwater > Lake | place: USA: Lake Mendota...
CCGCGCCGTTTGTCAGCCAATCGCAGCTCTATTTCACGTCTCCCTACACCGAGAATGTTGGTGGCTACGACAACACCAAGAATCTGGTGGTTGAGGCCGTCACCAGCACATCCCCAACCGCCAGCCAGGTGTCCCTGGCCGGCTACTCGATTGATGGCAACTTCGACCTCAATGCCGATGGCTACAAGGACCTCCTGATCAGCGATCCCAGCAACCGATCCGAGGGCCTGGCCAACCAGTACGCCCTCTTCGGTGGCGACTTCCTCGACATCGCCAACCAGATCGGCACCCCCAGTGACGACACCCTGCTGGGCACACCCCTGGCCGATGTCATCGCCGCCATTGCTGGCTCGGACCGCATCGAAGGGCGCGGTGGCAAGGATGTGATCCTCGCCGGCGACGGTGACGACCAGATCAGCCTGATCGACAACGACTTCCTGCGCATCGATGCTGGAGCCGGTATCGATTCCCTGGTACTCCAGGGTCCGGTCAACCAGAACTGGAGCTTCACCGAGGCAAGCTCAGGATCCGATAGCGCCACGTATTACATCCGTCCCGGCAACAGGCTGAAATCAGTGGAGCTGATCAGCAGTGTGGATTACGGTGCCAATCTCCTCAGCATTGATAGCTTCGGCGTCGAAAATCTCAACGAAGATCAGGTGCTGTTCCTGGTGACGGATGCCCAGGACTCGATCCAGCTGAGCTCCGATTTCAGCCGCAATGCCAAGGCCGACATTGTCTATGGCGGTGCCCGCTGGAATGGCTTCACGGCCAGCGATAGCCCTGCGCTGGTGTTCGTACTGGTGCCCACATCCGAAACAGCCGTCAACGGCGAGGGCGAAAACAGTTGGCTGGCCAGCCATGTCATCAGTACGGCGGTCATGGCGCCGGCAGCCCTTGCGGCGGAGCCCCTGGCCGCGGTGGCACCCAGCAGCATGCTCACCAGCGACAGCCCTGATCCTGCGGATGCCTATCTCGCCTGGCTCAAGCAGCAAGCCGGCTCCCATTCCCTCCAGAGCGACGATTACACCGTCACGGCGATGGCGGCGAAGGAAGGCGACAGCCTTCTCTACGAGATCAAACGGAAGGGGCCCCTCAACAAAACCCTGGCCATTCAGTACAGCTCCAGCTCCGACAACGGCACCACCAGCCTGGGTGTCGATTGCCCCGCAGTGGCAGGTGTTCTGGTGTTAAAGCCCGGTGAGATCAGCAAGATGGTCACGGTTCCCACCTTCGCGGATCAGATCGCCGAAGGTCAGTCGGAAAAGGCAAGTCTCCGCTTCCAGGCCGTCGATCCCCAGCGCTTTACGCAGGAACTCCACCTGCTCATCAAACCCTCCCAGCCAGTGGTGTTGAGTGGCTTCAATCTCGAGGGGGGTGAACTTCAGTTCCGCGCCGATGTCAATAGCGCTGATCAGAACTCCTTGAGCTTCTGGGTGAGCCAACGCGACAGCGCCCAGTCCTCAACGGTCTCCGCCAGCCGCGAGGTGATGCTGGCCGACTTCAAGTCGGATGGCCGTTTCAACCTGTCCAGCGATGGTCCCTTGCCCCTGGATCAGGATGGCCTCGCCAATCAACAGGTCGGCACCAGCCTGCGCCTCAACCTTGATGGCGGATCCAACCAACCCCTGGTCTCCGTCGTCGGTCCCGATCTCACCTGGCAGAGCAGCGTTCAACTGCTGAACGGCAACCAGGTTCAGTTCTCCCAGAACGCTCCCCTCACCAGCTGGCGCGCCGACAGCGGCCCGGGCCTGGTGACCTTCGGGCTCCAATCCAAGACCGGCAACCTCACCCTGATCAGCGGCGCCAGCGGTGGCACCAGCGGCAGCCTCAACCCCGCCAACGCCAACGACGACAACACGGCGAACGGCTGGCAATCCACCGAGGCCCGGGCCATCGGCAGCCGCGCGATCACCGAGGGCCAGAACCTCAGCGGCCGCGACTGGATCCCCACTGCCAGCCAGGACGGGATCTCCCTGGCCCTGCTCAACATGGCGATCGATGGCAATCAGGTGACCGCCAACTTCAGCGGTGGCGTCACCTGCGTGTTCTGGCAGGCCACAGGCAACGCCCCAGCCGTCGTCCCGGCTCCGGCGGCCGTTGAGGTGCAGCGCCTGGCCGGATACAACAACAGCATCGGCTTCTACACGGTGGATTCGATCATCGGCAGCGTCGCTGGCCTCAATCCCGGCGACAGCGGCTATCTCCAGGCGGCCCTGGCCCGCTGCAAGAACGAGGATCTGCTACTGAATCCCAACTCCCTGCCCGCCTTCGGGGCTTCCGCCACCTACAACTCCCTGCCCATTGACACCCGTAAGAGATACGGCCTGCTGCTATTACAGAACAACGATCCTTCCGTGATCTTCTCCTCCTTTGCCGCCGCCAACCCCGCTGGCGCCACCCAGATGGTCAGCCTCAGCAACAGTGCCAACACCCTGATGCTCGGCATTGAAGACCAAACGGTGGCGGGAGCCAATTGCGACAACGACTTCAACGATCTGATCGTGCGCATTCGGAACGTCTCGGTGCAACTGTTCTGAGGGCCCCATGGACGCCTCAGGACCCGACCGCTCACCCATAGCTGAGCCCGGGCTGGGCACTGGGGGCCAGCCATGATCATCCTCGGCATCGACCCCGGCCTGGCCCGGGTGGGCTACGGCGTGATCGAGGTGCAGCAGCGAGCGCGTCTGCTCGACTGCGGCATCCTGCGCACCGACCCCGGCCGCAGCGAGGGGGAGCGGATGGTGGAGATCGCCGCCGACCTGCGCACACTCGTGCGCCGCTGGCGGCCTGATCTGGCGGCCGTGGAGAAATTCTTCTTCTACCGCTCCAGCACCACCATCTCCGTGGTGCAGGCCCGCGGCGTGGTGATCATGACCCTGGCCCGCTTCCGGATCCCGGTGGTGGAATTTCCCCCGATGCAGATCAAGCTCGCCGTGGCCGGCCATGGCCACGCGGAAAAGGCGGAGGTGCTGGAGGCGGTGATGCGCGAACTGGAGCTCGACCAGCCGCCCCGGCCCGACGACGCCGCCGACGCGCTGGCGGTGGCGCTCACCGGCTGGTTCCAGCGCTGAGATTCGGATGGGCACCGCCGACCCCAAGCAGGCCCTGCGGGGTATCCAGCGCCGCCGCCGGCGCGAGGCACTGCCTGGGGCCGCCGCCGGCCTTCTGGCAACGGCGCTGCGGGAACTGCCGGCCTGGCTGGCCCGCCAGCCCCGCGGCCTTCACCTGGGCCTCTACCGGCAGCTGGGCAGCGAGCCGGATCTCGACCCACTGATCGCCACCTGGCCGCCAGCGGCCCCACCGCCGCTGGCGCTGCCCGCCGTAGTGGCCGACGCCCACGAAGGCCGCCAGCTGGTGTATCTGCCCTGGTGCCCGGGACAGCTGCTGCACCCGGACAGCTGCGGCATCCCCGCCCCGATCGGGCCGCCTCCCCTGGCCGCCGCCGACCTGGCCCTGCTGCTGGTGCCCGCCCTGGCGATCGATCGCCGCGGGATCCGCCTGGGCTATGGCGGCGGCTGGTACGACCGCCTGCGTGCCGATCCGGCCTGGCGGGCTGTACCGGCCCTGGTGGTGCTACCCGCTGCCTGTGTGGTGGAAGCCCTGCCGTCCGATCCCTGGGACGTGCCCTTCGATGGCTGGATCGATGAATCCGGCCTGCACTGGATCGCTCCCCCCTGACGCCACAGCCTGAGGGCAGGCGCCCGCAACCGTGGCCCGCAAACGTTGCAAGCTCCTACGACTGCGGAGCAGCGATCGCACTGCCGGCTTCGGTTTGGCAGGATCGGAGAAGAGCAACCGTCGTGCCATCCCTTGGACCTGAGCGCCCTCCAGAAGCAGGCCACCCGATCCGCCGACCTCCAGCCCCAACCTTCCGGCTCCGCCGCCGCGATGGCGCCGGGCCCCACCGCCTCCGAGCGGGTGCTGGCCGCCGAACTCCAGGGCCGCAGCCAGGCCTGCGATGCCCTTTCGATGATGGTGAGTTCGATCGCCCGTATGGTGCAGGCAGGCAAAACCTGCGACAGTCGCTGGAAAGCGTCCTGACTTCCCTTCCTGCCATGTCCCGTACCTTGCTGCTGCGGGTTCTTCCCGTCGCCGCCGTGCTGCTCACCCCGGGGCTGGCCGCCGCCCATGGGATCGAAAGCAGCCTGCAGCGCCTCGGCGATCTGCGCAACGGCATGCAGCTACAAAGCCAGTACTCCACTGGTTTGCCCGCCGCCGATGCGGCCGTGCGGCTCGTGCCTCCGGCTGGCGGTCAGCCGATCGCCCTGGGCCATACCAACGCCAAGGGACAACTCAACTTCTCCCTGCCGGCCCAGGCCAGCGCCGATTGGGAGATCCAGGTGGATGCCGGGCCCGGCCACCGCGACTACCTCGAAGTCAACGAGACCGGCGCCGCTCCCCAGGCCCACCACGCCCCCGCCATCAGCAGCCTGCTGATGCTGCTGGCCGCCACCGGCACGCCGGTGCTGCTGGTGGGCCTGCTGCGCCGCTCCCGCCGCTGAGCAGGATGAGCACCGGCAGTCCAGCGCTCGACAGGATCGTGGAGCGCCTCTCCAGCACCACCGATCCGAAACGGCGCTACGAATACGTGCTCTGGCTGGCCAAGAAGCTCGAACCCCTGCCGGAGGAATACCGGCAGGAGGTGTTCAAGGTGCGCGGCTGTGTCTCCCAGGTGTACGTGGTGGGCCAGTTGCAGGAGGGCAAGCTGCACTGGCAGGGCGATTCCGATGCCGCCATCACCAAGGGGCTGCTGGCTCTGCTGATTGCAGGCATGGAGGGGCTCACGCCCGAGCAGGCCGCGGCCCTCGACCCCTCCTTCCTCTCCGCCACCGGCCTCCAGGCCAGCCTGACCCCCTCACGGGCCAATGGCTTCCTCAACATCCTGCGGATGATGCAGAGCCAGGCCCGCAGCCTCGCCACCCCCAGCTCCGAAACTCCCAGCCCCGAAGCCGGCTGAGCGGGCCGATTTCTAGGATCCAGAGGTTTTTGGTTGGGGGCCCATGGCCATCGGCGTCGGCTTGCTTGGTCTGGGCACGGTGGGGGCCGGCGTTGCCGACATCCTGACCCACCCCGAGGGGCGCCACCCTCTGGTGGCCGACCTCGAACTCCGCAGGGTGGCGGTGCGCGATCCGGCCCGGCCCCGCCCTGTGGCCCTGGCCGATGGACTGATCACCACCAGCCCTGAAGCGGTGGTGGACGATCCGGCTGTGGAGATCGTGGTGGAAGTGATGGGCGGCCTCGAGCCGGCCCGCTCCCTGATCCTGCGCGCCATCGCCGCCGGCAAACCGGTGGTGACGGCCAACAAGGCGGTGATCGCCCGCTTCGGCGAGGAGATCGCCGCTGCCGCCGCCGCCAAGGGCGTGTACGTGCTGATCGAGGCCGCGGTGGGGGGTGGCATCCCGATCATCGAACCGCTGAAGCAGTCGCTGGGGGGCAATCGCATCCGGCGCGTCAGCGGCATCATCAATGGCACCACCAACTACATCCTCAGCCGCATGGCCGAGGAAGGGGCCGCCTATGCCGAGGTGCTCGCCGATGCCCAGCGCCTCGGCTACGCCGAGGCCGATCCCGCCGCCGACGTCCAGGGCGGTGACGCCGCCGACAAGATCGCCATCCTCTCGGGCCTGGCCTTCGGCGGGCCGGTGCCCCGCGCCGCCATCGCCACCGAAGGCATCGACCGGCTCGAGGCCCGCGATGTGGCCTATGCCGCCCAGCTGGGCTTCGTGGTGAAGCTCCTGGCCGTTGCGGAACGCATCGACAGCCCCGATCCGGAGGCGCAGCTCCTCGATGTGCGGGTGCATCCCACCCTGGTACCCCGACAGCATCCGCTGGCCGGGGTGAATGGCGTCAACAACGCGATCCTGGTGGAAGGGGAGCCGGTGGGGCAGGTGATGTTCTACGGGCCGGGGGCCGGGGCCGGCCCCACCGCCTCCGCCGTGGTGGCCGACATCCTCAACATCGCCGGCATCCGCCAGGTGGGCGGTGCCGAGGCCGGCCTCGATCCGCTGCTGGCAGCCAGCAGCTGGCGCCAGTGCCGGCTGGTGGACAGCGCCCTCACCAGCCACCGCAACTACGTGCGGCTGCTGACCCGGGATGAGGCGGGCGTGATCGGCCGCATCGGCACCTGCTTCGGCGATGCCGGCGTCTCGATTCAATCGATCGTGCAGTTTGAAGGCCAAGGCATGGCCCCCGAAGCCGGCGCCGCGGAGATCGTGGTGATCACCCACGAAGTGCAGGAATCCCGATTTCGTTCAGCCCTCAGCGCGATCGAAGCGCTGGAGGACGTTCAGACCGTGGCGGCCTGCCTGCGCACGCTCTGAAACACTCCAATTTCTCCTCCAGCATATCCCGATCCAAACGTAGGGGAACAATCCCTTCCAGAGCAATGCGTCGCTGTGAAGCACAAATGCAGCACAAATAAAGCAGATTCAATACTTGCGCGAGCCATAGCAGTTGCGCGGTTCTGCAGCAGAAACACAGCAGCACTTAAGGGCGAAGCTGATTAGCCTCTAATTGGCTTTCTCCCGTCAGCCAATTACTTTTTCAATCTTTTATTCATGATTCAATCCGTTAGCCAAACGCTTCGCAGCGAAGTGCTGTCGCAGCTCAAGAACCTGCCCAAGTTGGCGGTTTCGGCAGCCCTGATCGGAGGCGGCGCCGCCTCTGTTCTCGGAGCAGGCTCTGCCCAGGCACAGCAATGGTTCACCTACGACCCGGTGACCCCCCCAAACCCGCCCGAGCTCACGGTGGGCGACAAAACCTTTACGTTCCGCAGCTTCCAGGACAACGGCACCTGTTCCGCCACCGGCACCTTCATCTGTACGGTGAGCGTCACCGGCAGCGGGACCGGCCCCTATCAGGTGGATATCGATGCCGCCAATCCAACTGACGGCAGCTTTGTTCCCGGCCCCTTCCAAGGCAGCTTCGAATACGAAGTGGCGATCAACCCAGCCATCAATCCTGTAGCCACGTTCGCCAGGGCATCGCTTGACGCCAATTTCGATCAGGTCACGCAGAACTCCTTCTTCACCAAGGAACTCCGGGCCAACAACAGCTCCGGTGTCATTCTCGACACCCTGGCGGTGAACTCCTCGAACAACTGGGGGCCGGACAACACCACCGCGATCGCGGGCCAGACCAGGCTCTATGTGAGGGATGTCTGGAACCTGGCCTCCGGCGATCGCTTCGACAACATGATCAACGGCTACACCCAATCCGTTTCCGAGGTTCCTGGTCCTCTCCCGATCCTGGGCCTGGGAACAGCCTTCGGCTTCAGTCGCAAGCTGCGGCGGCGAATCCAGAAGGGCGCATCCTCTCTGACCTGAGCGCACGGATCAGAGGTCACGGGCCCTGCTTCGGCAGGGCTTCCACCCTTCGGCAAGCGGTGATCTGCGCGTTGAGGGTTTAAATGGGGGCCCACCACCTAATTTGCAGGGCTTGTCCGCTCCCGGGGGTCCCCTTCAACGCCAGCCAGGACGGCACCCACGGGCCACGGCCCTGGGTCTAATCCGGCTCGCCCCGGAACCAGCCTGATCGTGGCCAGCAAGAGCCGCATCAATTCGCTCGATCCGCCCAGGCCTCGCGCTCCGGCCAGATGCAGGTGCTCAGCGCCCTGGGGGATCCGCTCTATGCCATCGGTGCCGACGGCGCCATCGAGCCGCGGCTGGCCACGGCGCCGCCGATCCTCAGCGCCGATGGCCTGCGGGCCCGCATCCCGCTGCGCCAGGGGGTGCGCTTCCACGACGGCACCCCCTTCGATGCCGCCGCCATGGTGCGCGCCTGCAGCAGCCATGAGATCGAGCTGGAACTCAAGGCTCCTTTCTCGCCGCTGCACCGCTTGCTCTCGCCCATCTTCCTCACCCCTGTCTCCCCCACCGCCTATTGCGGCCACACCGACATGCCCGTCAACGACCACTTCGTGGGCACCGGGCCTTACCGGCTGAGCTTCTTCAGCGCCCAGCAGCAGCGGCTCACCCCCTTCATTGCTCGTACTACGGCACTACAAAACAGATGTGCTTCATATGCCAAAACCAGGCCTTTGATGCGGCCGCCAGCTAGAACAAAGGAAAGCGGAACATGCCGAAGCGCTCACCTGGATCACAACCGGTAGCGGAATGTACACTTCCCCTACGCGAACGAAACAATCCTTAAGGACGCTCTCCTCTCTCCCATGGATCTCCATCCAGGCGAGTGCATCCGCCTCAGCGGCGATGCCGCTGCTGACGGCCCGCCGGACCAGCTGTACCAGGTGATCGGCCTCGACGACCACGCCGATCGCCTCTGGCTGCGGCGCTGGCCCCTGGCGCGCCATGGCTCGCCGGTGTTCGAGCTGGCCCTCAGCCAGGTGCGCTCCGACGCCCACCGCTGCCTTCCCCACCCCCCTTCGGCCAACCACTGCCGCCCGTGAGGCTGGAGTGCCCCTGGGGGGACGTCGGATTGAATGGGTGATGTCCGACCCCCTGGGTTTGCTCTCCGCCCCGGCCCCTTCCTCCGCCAAGCCGTCCCGCCTGTTCTGCCGGCAGACCTCCCGGCAGTACTCCCGGCTGCGGCGCCTTTCCCTGCCAGGCGCGTTGCCCCTGGCGCTGCTGCTGCTGGTGGGCGGCTGCCAGCCCCCACCGCCAGGGGCCAGCCTGATCGTGGCCAGCAAGAGCCGCATCGATTCGCTCGATCCGGCCCAGGCCTCGCGCTCCGGCCAGATGCAGGTGCTCAGCGCCCTGGGGGATCCGCTCTATGCCATCGGTGCCGACGGCGCGATCGAACCGCGGCTGGCCACGGCAGCTCCGATCTTCAGCGCCGATGGCCTGCGGGCCCGCATCCCGCTGCGCCGGGGAGTGCGCTTCCACGACGGCACCCCCTTCGATGCCGCCGCCATGGTGTTCTCGCTGAACCGCTTCATGGCGATCGGCACCCTTGGCTATCAGTTCAGCGACCGGGTGAAGGCGGTGCGCGCCAGCGGCAGCCATGAGATCGAGCTGGAGCTCAAGGCTCCTTTCTCGCCGCTGCCCCGCCTGCTCTCGGCGATCTTCCTCACCCCCGTCTCCCCCACCGCCTATCGCGGCCACACCGACAAGCCCGTCAACAACCGCTTCGTGGGCACCGGGCCCTACCGGCTCAGCTTCTTCAGCGGCCAGCAGCAGCGGCTCACCCCCTTCCCGTACTACTGGGGTCCCCGCCCTGCCAACGCCGGCATCGACCTGGTGACCCTCAGCAACTCCACTGCCCTGTTCGGTGCCCTGCGCAGCGGCGAGGTGGACGTGCTGCTGGCCAGCGGCCTGGAGATCGACCACCAGCAGGCCCTGCGCCGCGATGCCGCCGCCGGCAGGCTCCATGAGGGCAGCGGTCCGCCCCTGTCGATCGGCTTCCTCTCGCTGCTCACCGACCAGCCGCCGCTCAACAACCTCACCCTGCGCCAGGCGATCGCCCGCAGCCTCGATCGCCGCACGATCACCGAACGGGTGAGCCTGGGCATGCGGCCGCCCCTGCGCCAGCTCATCCCCCCCAGCCTCCCCGGCTCCGATCCCGATGCCTGGCCCGCCTACGACCCCGCCGCCGCCCGCCAGCTGTTCCGCCAGGCCGGCTACTGCAAGGGCAAGGTGTTCGAACTGCCCCTGACCTTCCGCTCCGACGTCCCCTCCGATCGCCTGCTCGCCCTCACCTGGCAGGCCCAGGTGCGCCGGGATCTCGGCGATTGCCTCGAGCTGGAGGTCAGCGGCATGGAATCCACCACCGCCTACGACCAGCTCGGCAAGGGCGCCCTGCCGCTGTTCTTCTACGACTGGGTGGGTGATTACCCCGATGCCGAAAACTTCCTGGCCCCCCTGCTGAGCTGCGAAACGGCCTCAGCCGACCGTTGCAGCAAGGGCAACAGCGCCCTGAGCGGCTCCTTCTGGAGTGCCCCGGGCCTCGATGCCGAACTGGGTCGCAGCAGCCGCATCACTGGCCCTGAACGGGAACGGCTGTTGCGCGCCATCCAGCGGCGCACCGCCGCCGCCGTGCCCTACCTGCCGGTCTGGCTGATGGCCGAGCAGGCCTGGAGCCGGCCGGAGCTGACGACCCCGCGCTTCGACGGTTCCGGCCGGCTGCGGCTGGATCTGCTGCAGCGCCTGCCTGCCCCCCGCCCCCAGGAGGTCCGCCGATGAGCCGCCGCTCCGACCTGCTCCGCTACCTCGGCGCCCGCCTCGCCCTGGCGCCGCTAATGCTCTGGCTGATCGCCAGCCTGGTGTTTCTGCTGCTGCGGGTGGCACCGGGCGATCCGATCGATGCCCTGCTCGGGCCCAAGGCCCCCGCCGCCGCCCGCGCCGCCCTGCGTAACCAGCTCGGCCTCGACCAGCCCCTGCCGGTGCAGTACGGCCACTTCCTCAGCAAGCTGCTGCACGGCGATCTGGGCCTCTCGCAGAACAGCCAGCAACCGGTGGCTGAGATCATCCGCCAGAGCTTGCCGGCCAGCCTTGAACTGGGGCTGGTGGCGCTGCTGATCGCCGCGGTGCTGGGGCTGGCGGTGGGCTTCAGCGGCATCGCCCGCCCCGAGGGGAAGGTGGATCTGGCCGGGCGCCTGTTCGGCATCGGCACCTACGCCCTGCCCCCCTTCTGGGCGGCGATGGTGGTGCAGCTGGTGTTCGCCGTCTGGCTGGGCTGGCTGCCGGTGGGCGGCCGCCTGCCCGCCACCGTGCTGCCCCCCGAAGGCACGGGGTTCTACCTGCTGGACAGCCTGCGGGCCGGCAACCTCCAGCAACTGCAGGGGGCCCTGCGCCACCTGGTGCTGCCGGCCTCCACCCTCGGCCTGCTGCTCAGCGGCATCTTCACCAATGCCCTGCGTCTGAACCTGCGCCGCGCCCTGGGCTCCGATTACGTGGAGGCGGCCCGCAGCCGCGGCCTCAGCGAAACCCGGGTGGTGCTGCGCCACGCCCTGCCCAATGCCCTGCTGCCGGTGCTCACGATCACCGGCATCACCGTGGCCTCCCTGATCGGCGGCGCCCTGCTGATCGAGGTCACCTACTCCTGGCCGGGCATCGCCTTCCGCCTGCAGGAGGCAATCGCCCAGCGCGACTATCCGCTGGTGCAGGGGATCGTGGTGGTGGTGGCGGCCCTGGTGGTGCTGATCACCGTGGCGGTGGACCTGCTGGTAGCGCTGCTCGACCCCCGCATTCGCTTCTGATCGGCCCCTGCCCCAGCCAGGGCCCGGCCCAGGCCCTGGCTCAGCGGCGCATCTGCGACTGCCACTGCCTGGCGCTGGGCGGATCGAGCACGTAGGCCTTCACCCCCTGCTGGATCCGCTGCTGGGGGGGAATCGAGAGCGAAGGTTGCTGGAGGGTCTGCAGAAACTCGCTGCTCACCTCCAGCAGCACCCCCTGGACGGTTTCGGGATCCACACCCACCAGGGCGTCATCGACGCGGAACAGGGCCTCCTCCCGCGCCGACACCCGCACCGGCGAAAAATGACTGGCGCCATCCACCAGCACCAGCCGACTGCGGCGGTCCTCGGCGGGAAGGAACAGCGCCAGCTGCTCGCTCAACGGCGGCGTGACCAGATCGAGGCTGCCGGCCAGCAGCAGCAGCGGCACCCGCAGGGGCCGCACGCCGCGACCGGGCCACAGCAGGCTGCCGAAACCGTTGAACACCATCACGCCCCGCAGATCCGCCGGGGCCACCTGGGGCAGGGGCTGCTCGGTGGTGGGCAGCTGGCACTGCAGCAGCCGCGAAGGATTGGCGATCGGCAGCCGATCCATGGCCCTGGCACAGCGCTGCACCAGGCCGGGCTCTGGCGCCAGCCCGGCTGCGATCAGGGCCGTGAGTCCTCCGAGCGAATGGCCGCCGAGCACCACCCCCTCCCCCTCCACCCCGAGCACCCCCTGGCGCTGGGCCTGCAGCACCGCCTGGGCATCGGCCAGCCGCACGGCCATGCTCTCGGCCCCCGGAGGCGGGCGCAGCCCCTCGAGGGAGGCCTTGAGGGCCGGTCCATCGCTGCCCGGATGCTGCAGCACCACCACCCACCAGCCCCGCTGGGCCAGGGCCGCCGCCAGCCAGCCCAACTGGTCCGCATTGCCCCCCAGGCCGGGCATCAGCAGCAGCCAGGGCAGGGGGCGTCGATCGGCAGGTCGATCGGCAGGCGGATCGGCAGGCGGTGGGCTCCAGATCTCCAGCGGCAACGGCTCGGAGCGATGGGCCACCGCCAGCTCCTGCCGCCGCAGTCGCGGGCGGCCTAGGAACGCCATCGCCCGCGGCCTCACCCGGCGCTGCGGCAGGGCCAGCTCCTCCAGCCGCCGCAAGCCACGGCGCTGCAGGCTGAGCTGAAGGCGCCACTGGTCGGCCATGCCGATCAGGCCATCGAGCTGGAGGCTGAGCCGCGGTACCGGCAGGCCGCGCAGCAGCTCCAGGGCCGTCACCTCGCGGCGCTCCTGCAACAGGCGCCGCAGCGTGGTCTGCAGCGCCAGGGTGGTGCTGCGGCCGTCCGGGGTGGTGAGCAGCTGACCCAGCTCCGCCAGCATCTGCCCGCCCGCCCAGCTGTCGAGCAGCTGACGCCCGAAACCGGCCTCCCGCAGCAGCGGCGCCCGCAGCATCTGGCGCAGATCGTGGCGGTTCTGGGGCGTCAACAGGGACAACCACACCCCCAGGTCGGTGCCGCGCGGCAGGTCCTGCGGCCCCCGGCTCCAGGCCTCCAGCTGGGGGAGGCTCATCGGGATCTCCAGCCCATCGAGCCGCAGCTGCAGCTGGTCCGCCCCCCGGGCCGCCGTCGGGCCCAGGGTCGAGGTGCCGATCAGCAGACTGGCGAGGCAGACCCCGAAACAGCGAACGCGATTTGGAACAGGCACAGGCGGAAGCTCGGTCCTGGTGGCTTCAGTTTCCCGCGCCACTGCGGATCGTGGCGATTCTGCGCCTGATCGGGTCGGTGGGGGCCGGGGGGGTGCTCTACCTGACCCCGATCGTTTTCCACCTGGAGGCCTTCAGCGCCGGCAGCATCACCAGGGGACTGGCCCTGGCGGCCCTCGCCGGCACCGGCAGCCGGATGATCAGCGGGCTGCTGCTCGATCGGGGCACGAACTGCTCGGTGCCGGTGGCGGCTTCCGCCCTGCTGGCGATGGCGAGCGATGCCGTGCTGTTCGGAGCCAGGGGCTTCGGCGGGTATCTCACCGGGGTGCTGCTGCTCGGCATCGCGATGGGCTTCTACTGGCCCGCCATCGAGCTGGCGGTACCGCTGAGCTGCCCGCCCATGCGGTCGGCGCGGGCCTTCGCCCTGGTGCGCAGCGCCGATGCCCTCGGGATCGCCCTCGGGGCCCTGCTGGGGGCCCTGCTCTCCTCGATCGACAGGCTGCGGGGCATCTACGTGGTGGATCTGGTCTGCCTGGCCGCGGTGCTGGTGCTGCTGCTGCGGAGCGGGCCGCTGCCCCAGGGGAAACGGCGCCCGACCACGGCCCCCGGCCGCCCCGCCTGGACCTGGCTGCCCCCCCTGCTGCCGATGCTGGCCGTGGCGGTGCTGGCCACCGCGATGCCGGCGCTGATGCAGAGCGCCCTACCCCTCGATCTCGTGCGCGGCGGCCTCCAGCGCCCTGCCTTGCCGGAAAGCATCGGCGCCCTGCTGATCGGCCTCCAACTGGGCCTGCTGGTGCTGCTCCAGTGGCCGGTGGGCAAGGCCCTGGCCCGGCGCCCGGTGGCCAGCGGCCTGGCCCTGAGCCTGCTCTGCTTCGCCGGCGGCTGCGTACTGCTCGCTGCCTCCACCCTCAGCCGCCACGGCATGCTGCTGGTGATGGCCGCCCAGCTGCCGCTGGCGCTGGGGGAGGCCGCCTTCCTGCCCACCGCCACCGAAGCGGTGGTGGAACTCAGCCCGCCGGACCATCAGGGACTGGCGATGGCCCTTTTCTCCCAGTGCTTCGCGGTGAGTTCCCTGGGGGCGCCTCTAATGGCGGGTGCCCTGCTCGATGGCCAGGGGCATGGCGCGGGGCTCTGGCTACTGATGGCGGCGCTGGTGCTGCTGGGCCTGCCGCTGGTGCGGCAACTCGCCCAATACCAACGCCGCAACCTGATCAAGGCCCTCAGCCGCGGCGGTGGCGGTGGCGGTGGCGATAGCGATGGCGATGGCGGTGGCGGTGGCGATGGCGGGCAGGAGATCCTCTACCGGTTCGAAAGCGACCGCAGCGACAAGCCGGATCGATAGGGAGCCCTCAGGTCGGGCTGGGGGTCTCCGGGGGGGCGGCGGGCGCTTCCCCACGCCAGGCCTCGTGGGGCAGGGGCTCGGTGCCGTATTCCCAGTCGTCGTAGTCGGGGTCGTTGCGGATCTGCTGGTGCACCTCCTTCTGAGCCTCGAAATTGTGGGGATGGTCGGGGGTGGTGGTCATCGCGCAGGCAACCGGTCTTGCCCCATTCTCACCGGGCCCGGGCCGCCAGGCGGGTATCCAGACGATCGGCGTAACCGGTGAGTTCGCCGTACCCCCGACCCTGCAACGGCGTGGCGCCCTTATGGCCGGCGTAGCGCATCGCCCCCTCCCAGTAGGTGGCCGAACTGGTGGTGAGCTCCTGATCGGCCATCAGCGGGCGGATCTCCAGGTCGAGATCGAGCCGGGGGATCCGCAGCCGCCAGGCCGCCGGATAGGTGGCTCCGCTATGGGGGCTGCGCCAGCGCTCGATCACCTCGAGGTTGAGATCGGCAGCCTTCAGCTCCTCCTCCGGGCCCCGCCCGCCGGCCCCGGCCGCGCCGATCCAGCGACCACCGCTCTGGGGCTCACGACTGCCATCGGCATGGCGAAGGTCGTAGAGCATCAGGGCCGAGCCATCGTCGAACTGGGCGGAGAACCAGTCCCAGCCGATCGTGCCGGCCGCCAGGGAATTGGTGAAGATCTCGTGGTCCTTCCAGCTGATGCCGTGGACGGCGAAGCGGTTCTCCCCCACCCGCAGCGTGCCGCTGGTGGGCTGCTGGATCAGGGAGTAGTAGTACGAGGAGTTGCCAGGTTCGGGCCCCTTCTGGCTGAGCCCATCGCGGCCCTGGAGCACCGGCTCGCGGCTCTGACGCACCTCCAGATCGATCTCCGCCTCCTCGGTGGCGGCCTGGATCCGCACGCTGCCGTCGGGCTGGCTGCGGATCTGCCAGTCGTTGAGCCAGACGCCGTAGGGCTCGGCGCTGGCACCGGCCAGGCCGAGGCTGCCGCGGCTGAAGCGCTCCTGGTGCAGAAATCGGTCGGATGCGATGTCGCTCACCGTGAAGTGGGCAGAAAACACCTGGGGGCTGCGCCATTGGGACGTGCCCTGGGGGGCTCCCGGCGCCAGCGCCTGGCGGAACACCGTGAACTGGAAACCGAACGGCCGGCCCTCGGCGCTCTCCAGGTTGCCGGTGTAGTACCACCACTCGGTCTGGAACTCGGGATGGGGGCCTAAATCCTGCGGAAACCGCCAGCGATGGGGGCCGATGGCCCGCTCAAAGCCGGCGGCCTCAGGCTCCGGCAGGTCCGCCCACTGCATGCGGGTGGTGGCAGCGGCGGGGGCGACACCGCCCAGGCCGATCAGCAGCCCCAGCAGCAACGCCAGAAAAGATCGGAAGAAGGCAACTGGCATTGGGCTCATTCCTGCCGCAGGGCGGTGCTGATGTTGGTGCTGCCGAGGCGCAGGGCCGGAAACACGGCCGCCAGCAGGGCCGCCCCCACCGCGATCAGCAGCGACTGCCAGAAATAGTGGGGTTCCAGGGCGATGCGCAGGGTCCAACCGAAGGAGCGCACGTTGATCACGTGCACCAGCACCCAGGCCAGCACGAAACCCAGCGGCATCGCGCAGAGGCCTGCCATCCCTCCCATCAATCCGGTCTCGAGCAAGGTGAGCCTGCCCAGTTGGCGAGGGGTCATGCCGGTGGCGCGCAGCACGGCGAATTCCCGACCGCGTTCGAGCTGCAGGCTCATCAGGGTGCTGAAGATCCCCACGAAGGCCACCAGCACGGTGAGCAGCTGCAGGGCGCCGGTGATCGCGAAGGTGCGATCGAATATCTCCAGCGATCCCTGCCGCAGGGCCCGATTGGTCTGGATCAGCAGGTCCTGGCGGTCGCTGAAGCTGCTGCGCAGTTCGGCGGCCAGGGCATCGGCATCGCCGCCCGGCGCCACGAACAGCCCCAGCGACGCCACGCCGGTGGGGCCCCACAGCTCCTCTGCCAGGCCGGCATCGATCAGCAGCGTGCCGCGGTCGGAGGAATAGTCGTAGAAAACCGCCAGCACGTCGAACGAGCGCACGCCCTGCGGCGTCTCGATCGCCAGGGTCTCGGGGATGCGGTCGCCCCGCTCGCGCAGGTATAGGGCCTCGGAGATGATCACGCCGCGGTGCTCCTCCATCGCCTGCCAGGGGTCGCCCAGGTCGGGGCGGATCCAGGCATAGGGGCGTTTGCCGCCGGAAACATCGCCCCCGGCGGCGATCATCGTCACCTCCTTGTCGTACTCGGGGAGGCGCACGTCGATGTTGTCGTAGGTGACCACGGCGCTCAGGTCAGACCGGTGGTGCAGCGCCGCCACGATCTCCGGATCCACCCGCCCGATCACCCGGTTGGCGGTGGTGGTCGGAGGCGACACGAACACATCAGCCTGCAGGGTCTGGTCGAGCCAGGTGACCACCGTGCCGCGGAACGAGCCGATCATGATCGAGATGCCCACGATCACCGAAACCGCCACCATCAGCGCCGCCACCGCAATGGCGGTGCGACTGAGCGAACGGAGGATGTCGCGAGGGGCGAGGCGGGCCACCACCCCCTGGCCGCGCAGCAGCCAGGCCAGGGCCGCCATCACCGCAGCCACCGCCGGGGGCATCAGCAGGGCCGCCCCCATCAGCAGGGCGAACAGACCGGCGAAGGCAGGGATCAGGCTGCTGCTGCGCCACAGCAGCAGCAGCAGCCCGAGGCCGATGGTCAGCGCCGCAGCCAGCAGGAACCAGGGCAGCAGACGCCTCCAGCCGCCCTCCAAGCTGGAGCGCTTCAGGGCCAGCTGGGGCGGGGTGGCCATCGCCTCCCAGGCCGGGATCGCCGAGGCCAGCAGAGCGGAGGCCATGCCCACCAGCAGCCCCTTGGCCAGACTCCAGCCCGAGAGGCTGATCTGACGCACCGAAACCACGAAGTAGAAGTCGTTGATCGTCTGGGTGATCAGGCCCACGATCGATCGCCCCAGCAGCACCCCCAGCGCCAGGCCCAGCAGCGAACCCACGAGGCTGAACAGGGCCGCCTCACCGAGAATCAGGCTGAACAGCTGGCCCCTGGTCACCCCCAGGCAGCGCAGCACCCCGAACAGGTCGCGCCGCTGCACCACGCTGAAGGTGACGGTGTTGTAGATCAGAAAGATGCCCACCACCATCGCCAGCAGGCTCATGGCGGTGAGGTTGAGGTTGAAGGCGGCCGTCATCTGCTGCACCGCGTTGCGCCGGGCCTCCGCCGGCTCGAGCCGCAGGCCGGGGGGCAGCCACTGACCGATCGCCTCCAGGGTTTCAGGCCGCTCCACGAGCAGATCGATGTGACCCACATGGTCCGGGGTGGCCAGCAGCTCCTGGGCGGTGGAAAGATCGAGCAGCAGCAGATCGGCCAGCGACCGCCTCTCCACGGCGCTGTCGCTAGCGACCGTGCCCACCACCTGCAGCACCGCCGGCCGGCCGGCCAGGTCGAGATGGAGGGAATCACCGGCTGCGATTCCGTGCTGCTGCGCCGTTTCGGCAGCGATCACGCCGGTGGCGGGGCGGGTGAGGAAGGGCACGAATCCTTGCCCCAGCTCACCACTGTCGCCGAGGGTGTCGCGGAACGGCGCCTCGGCGAACAGATCCACGCCCACCAACCGCAGCAGCTGGTTGTCCAGCTCGCGGGCCCGGGCGTAGCCCTCGAGCACGGGCGCCGCCGCCACCGAGGGGAAGGCGCGGCGGAAGGCCACATAGTCATCGGAAGCCACGCCCGCGGGGGCGATCGCCACGATCCGATGGGTGGTGCGGCCGGTGATCGCATCGGTGGAAAGGGCGAAGGCCCGTTGGGCCGAACCGCTCGCCAGGTCGATCGAGACCAGCATCGCCACCCCCAGGGCGATGCCCAGGATGCAGAGCAGGTACTGAAGGGGCCGCCGCAGCAGACGCCGGAGGGCCAGGCGCCAGAGGGGCCGGTTGCTCACCACCGGCGGGTCCGCGGGGCTCATGCCGCCTGAGCGGCGAGCGTCGGCCGCTCCGCCACCAGATGCCCCTCATGCACGCGCAGCACCCGGTCGGCCCGGTCGGCGATGGCGGCGTTGTGGGTGGCCATGATCAAGGTTCGGCCCTGGCGGCGCGTCAGCTCGATCAGCAGCTCCAGCACCACCTCACCGGTGTGCTCATCCAGATTGCCGGTGGGTTCATCCGCCAGCAGCAGCACCGGATCGTGCACCAGGGCGCGGGCGATGGCGACGCGCTGCTGCTGGCCTCCCGAAAGGCGATCCGGCATGGCGCCGGCCCGGTCGGCCAGACCCACCCGCTCCAGCATCGCCAGGGCCGGGGCCTGCAACTCCCGGAAGGAACGGCCAGCCAGCTCCCCCGGCAGGGTCACGTTCTCCAGCACCGAGAGGGTGGGAATCAGGTTGAAGAACTGGAAGATGAAGCCGATCCGGTCGCGGCGGTAGAGGGTGCGGGCCTGCTCATCGAGTTCGGTGATCGTCACCCCGCCGATCGTCACCTGGCCGGTGCTGGGCCCATCGATGCCCCCGATCAGATTGAGCAGGGTGCTCTTGCCGCTGCCGCTCTGGCCGAGCAGCACCACGAATTCACCGGCGGGGAGATCGAGATCCACCTGGCGCAGCACCCAGCGCTCCTCTTCCCCCTCGCGGTACCACTTGCTGAGGTTGCGCAGTTGGATGGCGGCGGCAGCTGGTTCGGGGGCTTGGGCTGGGGGGGAAGCCGGGGGAAGGGGCATGGCTGAGATCCGGGCGCGGAGTCCGTCGCGGCCCGGACCACCCGGACGGCGTCACGGTAGGGCCTGGGCCCGGAGGCCCGTGGCCCCTCAGGCGAACCAGCGGGCCAGGGCGGAAACGTCCTCACCGCCGAATCCGGCGGCGATCAGGTCGTCCTCCAGGGCCGCCACCCGTTCACTCACCGGCAGCGCCAGGCCCACGGCCGCGGCCTCCGCCTGGGCGATCGCCAGATCCTTGCGATGCAGATCGAGGCGGAAGCCCAGCGGGAAGTCCTCACGCAGCATGTTGGCGGCACGGTGCTGCAGGGCCCAGGAACCGGCCGCCCCGCCGGCGAGGGCCGCGCACACCTCCTCCATCGGCAACCCCAGCCGGCGGCCCAGGGCCAGGGCCTCGGCCACGGCGGCGTAGCTGCCGGCCACCATCACCTGGTTGAGCGCCTTCACCTGCTGGCCGCCCCCCACCGGTCCGAAATGGCTGATCCGCTGCCCCACCTGCTCCAGCAGCGGCCGGGCCCGCTCCAGCTGGTCCGCCGCGCCGCCCACCAGCACCGAGAGGCGGCCGGCGCGGGCCCCTTCGGTGCCGCCGGTGACGGGCGCATCCAGATAGGCCACGCCGTGCTCCGCCAGGCCCTCGGCCAGCTCACGGCTGGTGGCCGGCGCGATCGTGGAGAAATCGATCACCAGGGCACCGGGCACCAGGCTCGCCACGGCTGCCTGCGCCCCTGGACCGAACAGCACCTCCCGCACGGCCCGGTCGTCCCGGAGGCAGAGGCAGACCAGATCGGCCCCGGCCACCGCCTCGGCGGCGGAAGCGGCAGCCCAGGCCCCGGCTGCCACCAACGGCGCGGCGCGACCGGGGCTGCGGTTGTGGACCCGCAGGGCGAAACCAGCCTCCAGCAGGCGGAGGGCCATCGGAGTTCCGAGGGCCCCGAGGCCAAGGAAGGCAACCACAGGGGCGGTCACGGGCTTCAGACGTTGAACAGGAACTCCATCACGTCGCCTTCCGCCACCACATACTCCTTGCCCTCACTGCGCAGCCAGCCCCGGTTGCGCGCTTCCGCCAGGGAGCCCGCCTCGATCAGCTGGTCGTAGCCCACGGTCTGGGCCCGGATGAAGCCGCGCTCGAAGTCGGTGTGGATCACGCCGGCGGCCTGGGGAGCGGTCATGCCGGCGCGGATCGTCCAGGCCCGGGTCTCCTTCTCGCCGGTGGTGAAGTAGGTGCGCAGGCCCAGCAGGGCGTAGGTGGCGCGGATCAGGCTCTGCAGCCCCCCCTCGTCGACGCCGAGGCCGCTGAGGAATTCGGCGCGCTCCTCCTCGGGCAGTTCGATCAGTTCGGCCTCCACCTGGGCCGAGATGCGCACGGTGCCGGCCCCCTCCTTCTCCGCCAGGGCCGCCACCTCTTCGCAGTAGGCATTACCGGAGGCCAGGTCGTCCTCGCTGACGTTGGTGGCGTAGATGATCGGCTTGGCAGTGAGCAGCCCCAGGGGCTTCACAAACAGGGCCTCCTCCTCGCTGAGCGTCACGTTGCGGGCGGCGCCGCCCTGCTCCAGCTCCGCCTGGATCCGCTCGAGGGCCCCATCCTCCACCTGGGCCTCCTTGCTGGTGCGCACCTGCTTCTTGAGGCGCTCGCGCCGCTTCTCCACCTGGGAGAGGTCGGAAAGGCCCAGCTCCAGATTGATCACCTCGGCATCGCGGGCCGGCCCCACCGAGCCCGAAACGTGAATCACGTCGTCGTTCTCGAAGCAGCGCACCACGTGCACGATGGCGTCCACCTCGCGGATGTTGGCCAGAAACTTGTTGCCCAGCCCCTCCCCCTGGCTGGCGCCCTTCACCAGGCCGGCGATGTCCACGAACTCCACCCGGGTGGGGATGATCTCCTTGCTGCTGCTGAGGTCCGAGAGCTGCTGCAGACGCGGGTCCGGCACGGACACCACCCCGGAATTGGGCTCGATCGTGCAGAAGGGATAGTTGGCCGCCTCGGCCTGGGCGTTGGCCACGAGGGCGTTGAACAGGGTCGACTTGCCGACATTGGGCAGCCCGACGATTCCGGCTTTGAGCATGGTCGGAATCTACGGTTCGCCCGATCCCCCATCCGCCTGAGTTTCCTCCCTATACCCGAACCACAGCACATCCACCAACCAGCGAGACTGATCGAAGCAATGAGCCGGCCGATTCCAGCCCCCACCCCTCTGCCCCAGGCGCCGGCCGCCCCAGGCCCTTCCGCTCCGGCCACGGTGATCCCTGCCCCCACGCCCCTCCCCCGCCGTCCCCGGCCGCGCCGCCGGCGTTCGCTGTGGATCGCGCTGGGCGCTTCGGTGCCGCTGCTGGTGGCCCTGGCCGTGGGGCAGCGCCAGCGCCTGCAGGCGGCCCGCAACCTCACCCCCTACACCGTGGAGGCCCGCCAGGGAACTCTGCCGGGGGTGATCACCGCCAGCGGTGAGCTGGATGCGGTGGAACGGGTGAATGTGAGCCCCAAGCGGCAGGGGGTGCTGCTGGAGCTGTTCGTGGATGAGGGCGACCGGGTGGTGGCCGGCCAACCGCTGGCCCGCATGGACCCGGGCGACCTGCGGGACCGCCTGCAGGAATTGCTGGCCAACCTGCGCTCGGCGGAGGCCGAGATGGCGCGCAGCGGCAGCGAACTGGCCCGCAACGAGCCGCTCTTCCGCCAGGGGGCGATCAGCCTCAACGATCTCAACCGTTTCCGGGCCGATTTCGAGGTGAAGCGGATGGCCGCCAATGCCGCCCGCCAGCGGATCGAGCAACGCCAGGTGGAAGGCCAAGAACTGATCGTGCGGGCCCCCTTCGCCGGGGTGATCAGCCAGCGCTACGCCGATCCCGGCGCCTTCGTCACCCCTACCACCACCGCCTCGGCCTCGGCCGGCGCCACCAGTTCGTCGATCGTGGAACTGTCCCAGGGGCTTGAGGTGCTGGCCAAGGTGCCCGAGAACGACCTCGGCCGCCTGCGGCCGGGCATGCCCGCCAGCGTGCGGGTGGATGCGTTCCCCGACCGCCGCTTCGAAGCCCGGGTGCGGCAGATCGCACCCCGGGCCGTCAAGGTCAACAACGTCACCTCGTTCGAGGTGAAGCTGCAGCTGCGGGCGCCGGCGCCCGAACTGCGCATCGGGATGACTGCCGACATCGACTTCCAGACCGGCAGGCTGCAGGCAGACACCCTCGTGCCCACCGTGGCGGTGGTCACCGAAAAGGGCCAGCCCGGAGTGCTGCTCGTGGGCAAGAACCAGGAGCCGAGCTTCCAGCCGGTGGAGCTGGGGGTCAGCAGCGGCAAGGACACCCAGATCCTCAGCGGCCTCAAGGCCGGCACCCGGGTGTTCATCGACCTGCCGCCCTGGGCCCGCAAACGCGACAAGCAGCAGTAGGCCAGGCCGCAGGTGCTAGCGACGGGCGGCCAGAAACCTGCGGCTGGCCTCCAGGATCCGGCCGCTGGCCTGGCCGTCGCCGAAGGGATTGTGGGCTCGGGCCATGGCCCCGTAGGCCTCGGCATCGTCCAGCAGGCGGCTGGCCTCGGCCACGATCGTGGCGCTTTCGGTGCCGATCAGACGGGCCGTGCCGGCCTCCACCGCCTCCGGCCGTTCGGTGGTGCGTCGCAGCACCAGCACGGGCTTGCCGAGGGCAGGCGCCTCCTCCTGCAGGCCCCCCGAATCGGTGAGCAGCAGCGTGCAGCCCCGCATCGCCGCCACCAGGTCGTCGTAGTCGAGGGGTTCGGTGAGAAAGGCGCGCGGGTGGTCGCCGAGCAGGGCCTGCAACGGCTCCCGCACCGTGGGATTGCGGTGCAAAGGCAGCAGCAGGGCCGTATCGGGATAGCGCTCCAGCAGCTGGAGGAAGCCCGCACCGATGTCCTGGAGCCGGCTGCCCCAGTTCTCGCGGCGGTGCACCGTGGCCAGGATCACCCTCCGGTTGTTCCAGTCGAGCCCGGGAATGCTGAGTTCGGGGGCGGTCTCGGCCATCAGCAGCAGGGCGTCGATCACCGTGTTGCCGGTGGTATGGATCTCCCCCACCACCCCGGAGGCCCGCAGGTTGGCCGCCGACTGGGCCGTGGGCGCGAAGTGCAGCATCCCGATCTGGGAGATCAGGCGCCGGTTCGCCTCCTCGGGGAAGGGATCGAGCAGGTCATCGGTGCGCAGGCCGGCCTCCACGTGCCCCACAGGGATCTGTTCGTAGAAGGCGGCCAGGGCACTGGCGAAGGCGGTGGTGGTGTCCCCCTGCACCAGCACCAGATCGGGCCGATGGGTGGTGAATTCCTGGCGCAGACCCTGCAGCGCCGCGCAGGTCACGTGGGTGAGGGTCTGGTTGGGGGCCATCAGGGCCAGATCGTGGTCGGCCGTCAGGCCGAACAGGGTCATCACCTGGGTCACCATCTCGCGGTGCTGACCGGTGAGTACCACCCGGGTGCGCAGATCCGCCGCCTGCTGGAAGGCCAGGATCACGGGCGCAAGCTTGATCGCCTCCGGACGCGTGCCCAGCACAATCGTCACCAGTGGCAGGACACCGGGGGAGGGGGCGCCGGAAGAAACAGCGCCGGAAGAAGCAGTCAAGACCTGGCCGCAGACCAGGTGATCCTAGGGAGGACCGGCCAAGTCGAAATTCCGCGTCAACATGGGGGCACTCCCTCCCGTGCAGCGAAGGAAGAGGCCCGATGACCGAAACCCCCTTCACGAGTGCCAGCTCGAACGCCGCCTCGAGCGCCATGGTCTCCGACCGGCCGGCGCCGCCGCCGCCGATGGGAAGCAGGCAGGGGGCAGGAAGTCTGCCGGCCAACCTGGAGGCGATCGTGCGGATCGCCCACGAAAACAACTATTCCGACATCCACCTGGGCGTGGGGGAGGAGCCGCGCTTCCGCCATCGCGGCGACATGATCCACACCGGCTGGCCCGTCACCGACAGCGTCACCTTCCGCGACTGGCTGCGGGAGATGCTCAACCCGGCCGAGATCGATGGCTTCCTGCGGGAGAAGGAATTCGACGGATCCCATGCCTTCCCCTTTGTGCGGGTGAGGATCAACCTGCTGGATGCCCTGCGGGGCCCGGCGATGGTGATGCGTCTGATCCCCCAGACGATTCCTTCGATCGAGGATCTCTCCCTGCCGGTGGTGCTGAAGACGCTGGCGGAACGCCCCAAGGGGATGCTGCTGGTCACCGGACCCACCGGCTCCGGCAAGAGCACCACCCTGGCGGCGATCATCGATCACATCAATCGCACGATGAAACGCCACATCCTCACGATCGAGGATCCGGTGGAATTCGTGCATCAGAGCCGCGAATCCCTGATCCGCCAGCGGGAGGTGGGCGCCAATACCAAGATGTTCAAGAACGCCCTGAGGGCGGCCCTGCGGGAGGATCCGGACGTGATCCTGATCGGTGAGATCCGCGACCAGGAAACCCTCACCACGGCGATCGAGGCCTCCCAGACCGGCCACCTCGTGTTCGGCACCCTGCACACCAATTCCGCCGTCAAGACGGTGGAACGGGTGCTCGGCATGTATCCGCCCCAGGAACAGGAGAGCGTGCGCCGCGCCGTTTCGGAGTCGCTGCTGGCGGTGATCTCCCAGGGCCTGATCAAGACCAGCGACGGCAAGCGCACCGGCTACCACGACATCCTGATCAACACCGATGCCTGCAAGGACTACATCCAGCGGGCCGAACTCGATGAGATCGAGGACATCATGAGCCGCAGCGCCTTCGATGGCATGCAGACCAGCAACCAGGCCCTGGCGGAACTGGTGCAGAGCGGCAGGGTGGAAGCCGAGGACGCCCTCGCCCAGAGCCTTAAGCCGGCGGAGCTCTCCCAGACCCTGCGGGGCCGCACCTGAGGCCTGGAGAGCCCCTCGGTGGACCTCAGCTGCGCAGGGTGGCCGCCAGCCGCTCGATCAGCAACACGCTGAGGCCCACGGAAAGGCCGAGCATTGCCAGCCTGCCATTCCAGATTTCGGCCTGGGGGGTGAAACCGCGCCGCCAGGCATTGAGTTCTTCCTGGGAGACCGGTTCCGGGCCCAGGGCCTGGGGAGCCGACGACTGGAGCACCGGCTCAAGGGCCGGGTCGATGGGGGGAGTTACCGGGGCCATCGGGCCATCCCAACGCTGTGCTGAATAGCTTAAGGGGATTAAAAGCAAGGAAGGGTTTCGTAAAGCCGCCCTGCTTCCTCCAGCGGCAGCCGCGGCGCCACCCCCAGGGCCGTGGAACTGCAGGCCCCGACCTGGAGCCGTTGGGTGGCCGCCAGGCCGATCATGGCGGCGTTGTCGGTGCAGTAGGCAAGGGGGGCGACGCGCCACTGAAGGCCTGCCGCCGCCGCCTGGCGCTCCAGCAGCGACCGCAACCGGCGATTTGCCGCCACCCCGCCCACCAGCACCAGGGTGTCGAGCCCCTCATCCACGGCGCAGCGGCAGCTGCGCTCCACCAGCACCTCCGCCACCACCTGCTCGAAACTGGCGGCCAGATCAGCCAGGGGCAGGGGTTCGCCCCGCTGCTCCAGCGTCTGCACGTGGCGCAGCACCGCGGTCTTGAGGCCGCTGAAGCTGAAGTCGTAGGGGTGGAATCCCCCCTCCGGCCGGGAGACACGGCCCTTGGGCAGGGCGAAGCTGTGGGGATCCCCGCCGGCGGCGGCGGCCTCGATCGCCGGGCCACCGGGGTAAGACAGCCCCAACAGGCGGGCCACCTTGTCGAAGCACTCGCCGGCGGCATCGTCGTGGCTGCGGCCCAGCCGCCGGTACAGGCCCGGCCCCTCCACCCGCACCAGCTCGGTATGGCCGCCGCTCACCAGCAGCACCAGGCAGGGCCCGGGGGGCAGCGCCTCCCCCAGGCCGGCGGAGCAGAGATGGCCTTCAAGGTGGTGCACCCCGAGGAAGGGTTTGCCGTGGAGGTGCGCCAGGGTGCGCGCGGTGACCGACCCCACCAGCAGGGCTCCCACCAGGCCCGGGGCCACGGTGGCGGCAATGCCATCGAGTTGGTCGAGGCCGACACCGCTCTCCGCCACCACCCGCTCGATCAACCCCGGCAGGGCCTCCACATGGCGCCGCGAGGCGATCTCCGGCACCACCCCGCCCCAGCGGGCATGCTCCTCGATCTGGGAGGCCACTGCGGACGCCAGCACCAGGCGATCGCGCACGATCGCCGCGGCCGACTCGTCACAACTTGTTTCGAGGGCAAGAACCGTGGACATTCGCCTCTGTCAGCTCCCCTACTGTCCGCTGGTGACATCCTGCCCCGCGGCTCCCTCCATGCGCCGTCTTTTCGCCGTACTCCTTTCCGCCTTCCTGCTCATCGGCTTCGCCCCCGTGGCAAACGCCGACATCGGCGGACTGACCCCCTGCGCTGAGAACGCCCGGTTCCAGCAACGTGCCGCCACCGCCGCCACGCCCCAGGCTGAAGCCCGCTTCGAGCTTTATAGCCAGGCCCTCTGTGGTGCCGATGGCCTGCCCCACCTGATCGTGGATGGCCGCTTCAGCCATGCCGGTGACTTCACCATCCCCGGTATCGCCTTCCTCTACATCGCCGGCTGCATCGGCTGGGCGGGCCGCTCCTACATCCAGGCCGTGCGGAGTCGGAAGGACGCCACCATGCACGAAATCCAGATCGATCTGCCCCTCGCCTTCAAGAGCACGTTGGCTGCCGCCACCTGGCCCCTGGCCGCCTTCAGCGAATGGTCCAGCGGCAAGCTGACCGAGTCGGACAGCAAGATCACCGTCTCGCCCCGCTGAGCTTCAGGGCTCCCCGTTCCCCCGACTCAACCCGATATCGCTTCGCCATGAAGAAGTTCCTTACCACCGCTCCGGTGTTCGCCGCGATCTGGTTCACCCTCACCGCCGGCATCCTGATCGAATTCAACCGCTTCTACCCCGACCTCCTCTTCCACCCCCTCTGAACCGCAGGATCAGAACCGCCGGAAGGCAAAAATTGCGGCCCCACAGGGCCGCTTTTTCATGGCTGCCTGTTGGCTGCCTGCTGGCTGCGGAACTTCAGCTCAGCTGCATCAACTGCTCCAGAGCGCTGAGCGACTCCTCCAGGTCTGCATTCACCAGCACGGCATCAAACTCCGGCGCTGCCGCCAGCTCCACCCGCGCCCGCTCCAGGCGCCGGGCGATCGCCTCCTCGCTGTCGGTGCCACGGCCGCGGATGCGGCGCTCCAGCTCCTCGAAGCTGGGCGGCTCCACGAACAGCTGGAAGGCGGCCGGAAAGCTGGCGCGCACCTGGCGGGCCCCCTCCAGTTCGATCTCCAGCAGCACCGGCCGCCCCGCCGCCAGATGCTCCTCCACCGGTGGCCGGGGAGTGCCGTAAAGATTGCCGGCGAACTCAGCCCACTCCAGGAAGCCGCCCTCCGCCACCTGGGCTTCGAACCGCTCCCGGCTCAGGAAGAAGTAGTGCTCCCCCTCCACCTCCCCCTGGCGGGGAGTGCGGGTGGTCGCCGAAACCGAAAGCCAGATGGCGGGATGGCGCTGCAGCAGCAGGTTCACCAGCGTGCCCTTGCCGACCCCGCTGGGCCCGGTGATCACGGTGAGCCGGCCAGGGGAGACGGGAGGGGCCATGGCGCACGCAGGAGGCAGGAATGGCGAAAGAGTAGAAGTGAACGGGCCTCTCCCCTGTGGCTCCGCTCCGCCCCTGCAAGCTGCGCTCCCCGATGGCTGCCTCCCCGCCCTCCCGGGATCCGATCCAGGCCCTCGATGCCACGGGCGTGCAGGCCGTGCTCTCGGAGCTGCGGCCGGCGCTGATCCCCAGTCGGTTTGAGAAGGCCCAGCAGGGCGATCCCCACACGATCCAGCTCGGCCTGCGCAGCCTGGAGGGCATCCACTGGCTCGAACTCAGCTGGCTGGCGGAGGCCCCGCGGCTGCTGGCGATCCCCGCCCCCCCCCGCCAGGGCGAAGGCAGCACCCTGGCCCAGCAGCTGCAGCACGGCCTGCGCGGTCTGGCCCTGGTGGCCCTCGAACAGCAGGGCTGGGAACGGGTGGTGGAGCTGCACTTCGCCCGGCGGCCCGGGGAAACCGCCCAACGCTTCCTGGTGCTCGAACTGATGGGGCGGCACAGCAACCTCTTCCTGCTCGACGAGGACCGGCGGGTGATCGCCCTGGGGCGGCAGGTGCGCGCTGACCAGTCCCGCCTGCGACCGATCGGCACCGGCGACCCCTACGGCCCCCCGCCCCCGGCGGCCGGCGATCCCCCCCGGCTCGAGGAGAGCGAGGCCCACTGGCGGCAGCGGCTGGCCCTGGTGCCGCTGCCGCTCAAACGGGCCCTGATGGAGGCCTACCAAGGCATCTCCCCAGCCCTCTGCCGCCAGTTGGTCGGCGCCGACGACACCCTGCTGCAGCGCAACGTGCGCGACCTGACCCCAGGCGACTGGCAAAGCCTGCGCCAGCGCTGGCAGGCCTGGCTCGAAGCCGTGGAGCAGAAGCGGTTCACGCTGCGGCGGGGCGGAGCCAGCGACTGGTGCTGCTGGAGCGAGGCGGGCCAGGGGCCAGCGGTTCCGGAGCCGCTGGCGATCAACCGGGGCCTGGCGGACTACTACGGCGAACGGCTGGAGCGGCTGCGCTGCGGCCGGAGGCGCCATGCCCTGGAGCAACGGCTGCGCCACGCCACCGACAAGGAAGGGCGTGAGGCGGAACGGCAGCGGCAACTGCTGGCGGCCGTGGCCGGCAGCGATGGGCTGCAGCAGCAGGCCGATGCCCTGCTCTGCCTGCCCAACCCCGACCGCTCCGAGATTGATGCCGCCCAGAAGCTCTACCGCCAGGCCCGCAGGCTGCGACGCTCCGTGGCGGCGATCACGCCGCGGTTGGAACAGCACGAACAGCGGCTCGCCGCCCTCGAGGCCAGCCTGATCTTCCTGGACCAGACGGAGGGGGAGGCGCCGCTGCAGGCTCTGGAGGAGGAGCTCGACGAACTCCTCGGCCTGGTCTGCCGCCGCCGCGGTGCGGCAACGGGCCGGGCGGAACGACGCCGCAACGAGGCGGGGGGAAGCGGGCCGGTGCCCCTCGAACTCCGCACCGACGCGGGCCTGCGGGTGCAGGTGGGCCGCAACCATCGCCAGAACGAGTGGATCAGCCTGCGCCAGGCCCGCCGGGGCGACCTCTGGTTCCATGCCCAGGAATGCCCCGGCAGCCATGTGGTGCTGAAGGGATCCGAAGCCCCCCCCGGAGAAGCCGATCTGCTGGCCGCCGCCGATCTGGCCGCCCATTTCAGCCGCGGACGCGGCAATGCCCGGGTGCCGGTGGTGATGGTGCCCACCGACGAACTGCAGAGGATCCCCGGCGCCGGGCCCGGCACGGTCCGCCACCGCGGGGGGGAGGTGCTGTGGGGAGAGCCCGCCCGGGCCCTGCCGCTGCTCCGCCCCCCTAACCTCGAACGGGAAGAAAGGCCATGAGCGACATCGAGACCCCCCCACCCGTTGCCGTCGCTGCCCCGGAGGACTTTCCAGGCGAGGTGCAGATGAGCCTGGTGGACCATCTCGAGGAGCTGCGGCGCCGCATCCTGCGCAGCCTGCTGGCCGTGGTGATCGGCGCCGCCGGTTGCCTGGTGCTGGTCAAACCGCTGGTGCGGCTGCTGGAGCAGCCGGCCGCCGGCATCCGTTTCCTGCAGCTGGCGCCGGGGGAATACCTGATGGTTTCCCTGAAGGTGGCGGGGTATGCCGGCCTCACCCTGGCCCTGCCTTACATCCTGTTCGAGGCCCTCGGCTTCGTGCTGCCGGGCCTGACCCGCCGCGAACGGAGGCTGGTGGCACCGGCCGTGGCGGGGTCCACCGTGCTGTTCGCCGCCGGCCTGGCCTTCGCCTGGTGGGCCCTGGTGCCTGCTGCCCTGCGGTTCCTGGTGGGTTACGGAGCCGATGTGGTCGAACCGATGTGGTCGATCGAGCGCTATCTCGACTTCGTGCTGCTGTTGATGGTGGCCACGGCCCTGGCCTTCCAGCTGCCGGTGCTGCAGCTGTTGCTCGGCGTGCTGCGGCTGGTCGACTCACGACGCATGCTCGCCTCCTGGCGCTGGGTGGTGCTGATCAGTGCCCTGGCCGGCGCCGTGCTCACCCCCTCCACCGACCCGGTCACGATGCTGCTGCTCAGCGGCGCCATCACGGCCCTCTATCTGGTGGGTGTGGGCCTGGTACGCCTCACCGAAGGGGCGCGCTCGGCCGCACCCGGCCCCGTGCCCCTGCAGGGGGGCTGAGGCCGGGCCGATCAGAGCAGGAATTCACTGAGGCGTCCCGGCGCCGGCTCCAGGGCGAGGGAAAGGGCCTTGCCCAGGCGGGGCCGGTCGCGGCCGCTGCGCAGCCAGTGGCGCACCTCCGGCGCCACGCCCAGATCGTTGAGGGCGGCCGCCAACTGGTCCATCCGCTCGGCATAGGCCTCGGCGGTCATCGGGAAGGACTGCTGCTCCAGGTATCCCCACATCACCTGAAGATAGAGACGGCCCCGGCGCTGCACCAGCTGCATGGCGAAGGAGGCCTGCCAGCGCTCCCGCAGCAGGGCGATCAGTTCGGCACCGCTCAGGGGGCCGGCATCGGTTGGAGCCATGGCGGCGCTTTGCCCCGGGGAACCCATTCCGGAGGCCCACTATGGCGCCGTGCCGGCGAGCCCGCTCATTTCAAACAGGTAACAATGCGTCGCCGTCGCCGGGCCCCGCCGCCTGCGGCGCCGCGACCGGGCAGGGGCAAGGTTCATAATGGGCGCCACGTTGCCCCGCTGACACCGGAACGTTCCGTATGACCCAGATGCCTGCGAGCGCCTCGAACGGTGACGTCCCCGGAATGGGTCGTCGGCAGTTCATGAATCTGCTCACCTTCGGTTCGGTGGCCGGCGTGGCCCTCGGGGCGCTGTACCCGGTGGTGAACTACTTCATCCCCCCCCGGGCGGCCGGGGCCGGTGGCGGCACCACCGCCAAGGACGCCGCAGGCAACAGCGTGACCGCTTCCGGCTGGCTGGCCTCCCACAAAGAGGGTGATTACAGCCTCGTGCAGGGCCTCAAGGGCGATCCCACCTACCTGGTGGTCGAGGGTCCCGAAGCCATCGGCAACTACGGCATCAACGCGATCTGCACCCACCTCGGCTGCGTGGTGCCCTGGAACAGCGGCGCCGGCAAGTTCATGTGCCCCTGCCACGGCAGCCAGTACGACGCCACCGGCAAGGTGGTGCGTGGCCCGGCCCCCCTCTCCCTGGCCCTGGCCCACGTGAATGTGGAGAACGACAACGTGTTCCTCTCCCAATGGACCGAAACGGACTTCCGCACCGGCGAGAAGCCCTGGTGGGTCTGAACCCGGACCAGAACCGCACCAGATCCTCCGCTCCAGCGCCAGCTTCCGTCCGCTTCCTTCCCATGCGTCGCTCCCTCTCCCTTCTTCTCGGCAGCCTGCTCGCGATCACCGCGATGGTGGTCGGCGCTGCCCCCAGCTGGGCCTATCCCTTCTACGCGCAGCAGAACTACACCAGCCCCCGTGAAGCCACGGGCAAGATCGTCTGCGCCAACTGCCACCTGGCCAAGAAAGCCACCCGGGTGGAAGTGCCCCAGGCCGTCTTCCCCGACACCGTCTTCAAGGCGGAAGTGGAGATCCCCTACGACACCTCCGTGCAGCAGGTGGCCGGTGACGGCAGCCGCACCGGCCTCAATGTGGGCGCCGTGGTGATGCTTCCCGAAGGATTCACCCTTGCCCCCCAGGACCGCCTGAGCGAGGAACTCAAGGAGGAGACCAAGGGGATCTACTACACCCAGTACAGCGACACCCAGCCCAACATCCTGCTGGTGGGTCCTCTCCCCGGTGACCAGCACCAGAAGATCGTCTTCCCCGTTCTCTCCCCCAACCCCGCCACCGACAGCAACATCCACTTCGGCAAGTACCAGCTGCACGTGGGTGGCAACCGCGGCCGCGGTCAGGTGAATCCCACCGGTGAGAAAACCAACAACGGCGTCTTCAACGCCACCAGCACCGGCACCATCACCGATATCGAGGTGGGCGACAACGGCGCCGCCACCGTCACCATCAAGACGGCCGACGGCAGCGTCACCGAAACCATCCCGGCCGGCCCCAGCCTGCTTGTGAAGGTGGGTGACCGGATCGAAACAGGTTCCCCCCTCACCAACGACCCCAACGTGGGTGGCTTCGGCCAGATGGATGCTGAAGTCGTGCTGCAGAACCCCGTGCGGATCTACGGCATGCTCGCCTTCTTCGCTGCCGTGGCCCTGGCCCAGATCATGCTGGTGCTCAAGAAGCGTCAGGTGGAGAAGGTGCAGGCTGCCGAGGGGATCGTCTGAATCCTCCCCAACCCTTCCCTGGAATGCTGTTCGCCAGCTTCACCTCCCCGGGGCCCCTGGTTTTCCAGCTGGGCCCCTTTGCCTTGCGTTGGTACGGTCTGCTGATCGCCCTGGCCGTGCTCACCGGCCTGCTGCTGGCGATGCGGCTCGGCCGCCGGCGCGGCATCGATGATGCCCTGATCGCCGATCTGCTCCCCGTGCTGGTGATCGGCGCCGTGCTCGGGGCCCGCAGCTATTACGTGGCGCTGGAATGGCGTCAGTACCAGGGCCACTGGCAGGACGCCCTCGCCATCTGGCGTGGCGGCATCGCCATCCATGGCGCCCTGATCGGTGGCACGATCGCCACGATCCTGTTCTGTCGCTGGCGTCGGCAGAGATTCTGGCCGCTACTGGATGTGCTGGTGCCCGCCGTGGCCCTGGGCCAGGCGATCGGTCGCTGGGGCAATTTCTTCAACTCCGAGGCCTTCGGCCTGCCCACGGACCTCCCCTGGAAGCTGACGATCCCGGTGGCCAACCGTCCGAGCGAGTTCCTGGAGCAGGCCACCTTCCACCCCACCTTCCTTTACGAATCCCTCTGGAATCTGGGGGTTTGTGGCCTGCTGCTGCTGCTCTTCCGCCAGGCGGGTCGCGGCCGGATCCAGCTGCCGGCCGGAGCCCTCAGCTGCGTGTATCTGATGGCCTACAGCACCGGCCGGGTCTGGATCGAAGGCCTACGGCTCGATCCCCTCTGCCTGTTCTCCACCCCTCCCTTCTGCAGCGGCGGCCTGCGCATGGCCCAGCTGATGAGCCTGGTGCTGATCGCCATCGGCGGTCTCGGCCTGTGGTGGTTGCTGATCCGTCAACGTTCCCTTCCCGATCCCAGTGGAGTGACCCCATGAGCGAAACCCAGCCGAGGGCTCGGGTGCAAATCGTCGGAGCGGGCCCCGGCGCCCCCGACCTGCTGACCCTCCGGGCCGCCCGGGCGATCGAACAGGCCGAGGTGCTCGTCTGGACCGATTCCCTGGTGAGCCCCCAGATCGCGGCCCTCGCCCCGGAAGGATGCGAACGGATCCGCACCAGCACCCTCACCCTGGAGCAGGTGCTTGAGGTGGTGGTCGATCGGGCCCTGGCCGGACGCAACGTGGTGCGCCTGCACGACGGTGACCCCTGTCTCTACGGCGCCCTGCAGGAGCAGGTCTGCCGCCTGGCCGATGCGGGAGTGGCGGTGGAGGTGGTGCCCGGCCTGAGCGCCTACCAGGCCACGGCCGCCGCCCTCGGCAGGGAGCTCACCATCCCCGGCCTGGTGCAGACAATCGTGCTGAGCAGGGCCGGAGGTCGCACCGGCGTGCCCGAAAAGGAATCGCTCGAACGGCTCGCCGCGCTCGGGGCCTCCCTCTGCCTCTACCTCAGCGCCCGCCACGTGGAGGAGGTGCAGGCCGAGCTGCTGCGCCATTACCCGGCCGACACGCCCGTGGCGATAGGGTATCGGGTGAGCTGGCCCGACCAATGGCTCACGGTGGTGCCCCTGGCGCAGATGGCCAGCACCAGCCGCGAACGGGACCTGATCCGCACCACCCTCTACGTGGTGAGCCCCGCCCTGCAGGCGCCGAGCGAAGCCCGCTCCCTCCTCTATTCCGCCAGCCACAACCACCTCTTCCGAGGGGGGGCGGACTAGGGGCGCCGGATCGTCCCTTCAGCCGATCACCGCCACCTTCAGCCGATCACCTCCACGTCGATCACCTCGGCGGCATCCGCCGACCGGGGTACGCGCCGGCCGAGCTCGGCGGCGGCGTAGTCCCCCAGCTTGCGGGTCATCATGTAGTCGATGCCGCCGCCCACCAGGCCGCCCAGCAGGGGAATCGCCTTGTGCAGATTCACCACCCCCTCCTGGCCGAACTTGCTCACCAACCGGAAGCCCACGGCCCGGTTGATGGCGGCGAGGGCAGCGGCCGGCAACCGCCGGATCTGGGCCTGGGCGAACTGCTGGCTGGCCTTGACGCCGATCTGCTTGAGCACCTCCCCGGCCTCCTCGCCGATCAGGGTGAGCAGGATCTGGGTGCGCACCGAATCGTCCTCCAGCGAGAAGCCATAGAGGTCGGCGATGGCGGCCACAAGGCGGGTCTGGATCACCCAGGTGGCGGTCACCGCCGCCGGCAGCTGCACCGGCAGGAAGGCGAAGCCGCCGATACCGGTCACGAAGCCGGTGCCGGCATTCCAGCGGGCCTGGTCCTCGATCAGCTCATCGATCGCCTGAGGCAGGCCCACCTGGTCGGCACGCTGCCGATATTCATGGGCCAGCTGGGCAGCGGACTTGAACCGCAGCGGCTCCCCGCCGATCGGATTGGGAAGGGGCGCACCTTCGATACCCCAGCGCACGATCGACGTGACCAGCTCCTCTGCCCAGGCCTGGGGGTCGAGGTCTTGGGCCATGGGCGGAGGCGCGGGGCTGGTTCCCAACCGTAGACAGCGACTGGCGCCGCGATCACCCCACCGCAGGGAGCGGATCCCCGCCATCGAGATGCGGCGCCTCCGCCACCAGCTCCCGCTCAAGCCGGTCGCGATCAAACCGACAGCCCAGCCGCTCGGCGATCGACTCCAGATCCCGGGCGGCATTGCCCAGGCAGCAGGTGCCGCCGGGGGATGGGGTCACGTTGAACACCAGACCCGGCATCGCCGCAATGGTCACCTCCCCGAGCATCAGCCGGCGCTCGCTCTTGTTGATCAGCTGGGGCCGCACCCCTCCATAGCCCTCGGCGAAACGCAGATCCTCCAGCCTCAGACCAGGAACGATCTTGCGTGCATCGGCAAGGAACAGGCGCCGCCGCAGCCAGGGCACCTCGAACAGCAGGTTTCTGAAGATGTAGTTGCGGATGTCGGCCACCCCGAACAGCTGCCAGAACACCGCCAGCACCGCCCAGTCCAGCCGCAGCACCTGCAGGAACTCCCAGAAGGAGGCGGGCACATAGCGCTCCAGCAGGGGGAGCAGCAGGGCGGTGGGGCCGAAGCGGGTCTTGCCGGGAGCCCGCACATCCGGATCGCCGTGGATGGCGGCGAAGGGCAGTTTGTCGTTCTGCACGGTGTAGACCTTGCCCCGCAGCAGGTCGGGCGTGAAGTAGAAGCTGCCCGCCACCGGCAGACAGGAATACTGGAGGCCGAAGCCCATCCGCTGCGCCATCAGCAGGCTGTGGGCACCCGCATTGACCACCACATGCCGGGCCCGGATCGTGACCCCCGGCTCCGCCTGGGCAGCGCCGGCCTGGAGCTGCACCACAAACTCGTCCCCCGCCGGCGTGATCTTCTCCACCGTGGTGCCGAGGCGCAGATCGAGGCGGCGATCGGTGCCGTGGAGCGCCTGCCGGGCCTGGTCCACGAACGATTCGGCCAGCGCCTCGTAATCCACCGCCGTGGCGGAGCGGCGGATGCCGATCGCCAGCAACTCCTCCGGACGCAGCTCCCCCTCCACCAAGGCCACATGGGGCTCCCATTCGGCGATCTGCTCCTTGTCGAGCAGCTCCATGGCAGGAAAGTGGGGCGAAAACTGCTCGAAGCGACGGCGCAGCAGCGCGCATTCCCGCTCCCCCACCGCCAGCACCATCTTCGGAGTGCGGAACACGCAGCGGTCCCGCTGCTCCGGCTCCAGCAGATCGGCGTAGTGGGAGATCATCTCGGCCGTGCGCTTCACCTTCAGCGCCTTTTCGAGGGTGTAGTTGGTCTCGATGTCGCCGCAATGGATGGTCTGGCTGTTGTTGGTGGCCTTCGAATTCACCTGGGCCAGCCGCTCGTAGCGCTCCACCAGGGTGAGATGCCCCAGATCGGTGTACCGGGCCAGTTCAAACAGCAGGGCCGTTCCGCAGACCCCCCCTCCCACGATCAGCACATCGGTGCGGAGTTCAGCTTCCTGGGGCGTCCCAGCTTCCTGCGGCGAACCCGCTGGCCCCTGGGAACCACCGAGGGGTGCAGGGGAAGTGGAAGCCGAGGAGGGGGAGGAGGCCGTGCTGCCGGACAAGCCTGGAGGGGGTGAAGGAGAACCCATCGTCGCCCATGGCCGCAGGAGCCAGGACCCTCTGTGATCTACAATCTTTTCACTGCGGACAACGCACGCGGGCGATTAGCACAGCGGTAGCGCACTTCCTTCACACGGAAGGGGTCACTGGTTCGAATCCAGTATCGCCCATTTTGTTTTCCAGGGGTTTCTCGGCGGTCTCACGGGCTGGGTGGCTGAAACCTTGCAGTCGCCCTTGGCATGAACCTTGCTTGCAGCAATGCACAGGCCTCAATCGAGGCCACCAAGATGGTCACCAGCAGGATGAAAGCCTGCTCATGGGAGGAGAGTCCTGACTGCTGTTCCAGCAGCGGAGCAAGTGCCGGCCACAGTGGAGAGGATTCCGCCTCGGGATAGACCCGCTGGAGTCGCTTCTGCAGGCGCGGATCCGCTAGGGATGGCTCGCCGGCACTGTGAGCGAAGTCATTTCGCACGGTGCGGATGGCGTTCAGTGCAGCTTCGATAGAGCTGTCGATCAGGCCGAGCCTTGCCGCGAGGCTGATCTTGGCGCCGTAGCTGCCGAGGGAACGATCGGGAGTGAACAGCTTGTCGTCAGGCTCTGCGCTGGGGGCCATCACGGCCTTGAGCAGATGCTCTAGGGACAGGTCCAGCCGAGCGGCACCCACCAACACCAGACCGCGTCCACGCTCCGTCATCATCTGCAGGGCCACGTTGCGGGCCTGTTCCGCAGCCGCAAGCGTGAGCGGATCCGGGCTCATGCCTTCTTGCCCTGATCGCGCAGATCCTCGTAGAGGGTGGTGTGGTTCAGAATAATGTCCTTCAGTCCGACACGGGCCTCAGCGGAATTCAGGGACTGGCTGCTCATTGCTTGATGGACGTCAAGGGCGCCAATAATGGCGTCCATCAGTTCCCGATCGAGATCTGGTGAACTACCAAACTGCTGCTTACTATTGGCCGCCGCCTGCTGGCTCAGAGTCTTGGATTGGCGGAGTTGGTTGGGAAGAACGACACAGGCAAAGTTGACCTGCTCCTCTGGAAGCCCGGCACTGAAGATCTCATTGAGCTTGGCGATGATCTCCGCCAGCTCCACCTTATTCTTCTCTTGCACAGCCCCACCGCCTGGAGCCATGCCAGGAATGGGGATACTTTCCCCCTGCCGCAGATCGAGCTTCTTGGTGCCGAGGTTGCGGAGGTGATGGTGGGTGAGCATCACCTTGGAGAGATCCACCGTGTTGATCTCACGCTCAAACTCCAGCAGTGGAAGAAGCGCTTTATAGAAGATCGCCCGTTTCTCCAATCCGGTGTTGGCGTAATCGAAGATCTGCGAGAGGAACGTGTAGAAGCGCCCATAGGTGCCGATGTCGCTGCGGAACAGCGTTAGGGCATCCAGCTCCTCCTTGGCACGCTTGAAGGCCTCGCCGTCATTGATGTCCTTGGCGTGGAGACAGGCGAGCCTGGCTTCCTTGTGCAACGTCATCAACCGCTGGGCCACCGGTTCGATCGCGCCCATCAGCTGCTTCGGGCGCACCTTGTCACTGATGCTTGCATCCAACAGCACCTTCACCACCCGGTCGATCTCAAACTCGTCGTAATGGCCCTGGGCATCGAGCTTGGTCTTGAGATCGAGGATCAAAACGGGATCGGTGGCCTCGGCCAGCTCCGCGGTGGCGTAGTAGGTCTTGAAAGCCACAAGGATGTCGTCCGGTTCATTCACGAAATCCACCACATAGGTGGTGTCCTTCCCCGGATGGCAGCGATTCAGGCGCGACAGCGTCTGCACGGCCTGGATGCCATCGAGGCGGCGGTCGACATACATGCCGCAGAGCAGCGGCTGATCAAAACCGGTCTGGAACTTGTTGGCCACCAGCAGAATCTGGTAATCGCTGCCCTTGAAGGCCTCGCGGATGTCTCCCTTGAGGTCGGGGTTGAGCATGGCACTGCGCTCGGTGAAGCCATCGGCACCGATCTCGGGGTCGTTCACCTCACCGCTGAAGGCCACCAGGGTGCCGAGGGGGTAGCCCTGCTCCTTGATGTACTTGTCGATAGCGAGCTTCCAGCGCACGGCTTCTTTACGCGAGCCCACCACGACCATCGCCTTGGCCTTGCCATCGAGCAGCGGCCAGACGAACTGTCGGAAGTGCTCCACCACGATCTGCACCTTCTGGGCGATGTTGTGGGGGTGGAGCTTCACCCAGCCCATCAGCTTTTTGAGGGCGGCGCTGCGCTCCACCTCCCCACTGGAGAGGCTCTGGCCGTCCTGGGCCAGCTGAAAGGCCACCTTGTAGGAGGTGTAGTTCTGCAGCACATCAAGAATGAAGCCCTCCTCGATCGCCTGGCGCATCGAATACACATGAAAGGGCGCCGGCAGGTTGCCGGGGCCGGCGGGCTCACTGGGATTGGGCCGCCGTCCGAACAGCTCCAGGGTCTTGGCCTTGGGGGTGGCGGTGAAGGCCACATAAGTGATGCCGGCCTCCCGGGTTCTGGCGCCCATCTGGGCCGCCAGGAGGGTCTCGATGTCCACCTCTCCGCCATCGGTCAGATCGGCCACCTCGGCGGCGGAGAGCACCTGCTTGAGCTTGTCGGCGGCAGCGCCGGTCTGGGAGCTATGGGCCTCATCGGCGATCACCGCGAAGCGCTTGCCGCTGGTGGCGGTGAGCTCCTGCATCTTCTTGATCAGGGCCGGGAAGGTCTGGATGGTGCAGACCACGATCTTCTTGTCACCCGAGAG
>Ga0164293_10000289_pt1 | contig 38588 bp, 50 predicted proteins | sample GEODES118metaG_FD_111487 | JGI IMG/M metagenome (GOLD analysis project Ga0164293, IMG submission 111487) | Eutrophic lake water microbial communities from Lake Mendota, Wisconsin, USA - GEODES118 metaG | ecosystem: Environmental > Aquatic > Freshwater > Lake | place: USA: Lake Mendota...
GAAGGCATATGGCAACGATAATTTGGCGTGATACGACAGCGGGCGGGCATACTGTTCATGGCGTTGGTGCGACCGACCCGAATTTTAAGCCGGGGTACACCAAGCCTAGCTGGAATGGCTGGATCATAGCGGGCCAGACGGAGTTCCAAGCTTTCTGGCAAGAAGATGGTAGCTACAATAGCGACGGGACGCAATCTGAGTTCGACCTTGTTCCTATGACGATGTTCGAGCTCATCGACGACTCGGGCGTAGACTACGCTTTCTTGAGCGGGTTCGGGTATTTGGAGTCTTGGAAAGGCAAGGTGCGCCCAGGGTGCCGTAATGATAATGGCACTATCACGTGGCAGCAACCTGGTGGCTGCGGCTTCTACACTGCTGACGCGTCTCACTTTAAAGAGGTTAAATAATGGCAACGATTGTGGTAAGTAAGTACGGCATGAAGTTCTACACGCGTGATTGCACGAAGAATGCCATCGGCGAGCAAGGCGAGACAGAAGGAGTACTCCGTCATCTTGTCGATGCCGGCCACCGCGTGCTCTACTTCGGTAAGCATGAAGGCGAGCTGGACGGCGTCACGTTTCTGGAGCCGCATCTAACTGATCTCGACGACATGAGTACTGCCGCGCATCAAGAGGCGCTGTGGAAGCTTGACACTGAGATGGTAGGTGATCACAAGCCGACTGTCGCATTGCAGATCAATGGCATGGCACCTACGTTCTCATGGATTGACAATCCACGTGGTGCAAGGCTGCAAAGCTTCGCTGTTCGTATGTGCGCTCCTTGGCTTAACGTTCTTCAATCGCTCAAGCTCAACCGTCTTTGCATCAACAATGATCCGCGGTCTTATCCTCGTGATCAAGAGATGTCGTATGGCTGGGACTACGTTCGGCCAAGCGTGCTGCTCGATCAATGCTCAGCACAGAAGAAGATGACAGTTGGCGGCAAGGAGTACTTGCGGGTCAGTCATTATGCGAAGGCTGAATCGTTCGGTTGGCTGCCTCATAGGCACAATCTGAAGAAACGTGATGTAGTGATCGTTGCTCATAGTCACTTCGATGACAGCTTAGGTTCAAAGGCGACATGGCCTGATCTCGAGCGATTGCTGCAAGATACGGACTGTGTAGTGTACGGCAAAGGATGGGAAGGAACTGAATGGCAGCAGCGTCACCCAGATAAGTTTCTTGGACCTGTGAAGCCGCTCGAGGTTCTTGACATCGTCAACGAAGCTAAGGCCTCGTACGTCTGCGATCACACGCCTGGCTTTAAGACCGGTAAGCCGTATGTCTTGACTTCGCAAGGCTGCGTGCCGTGTTGGTCTTATGCTCAAGTTGTGTACGCGCTTGGTAATTACGATGGTGCTATGGAGTTCGCGTATGAAGCGTTCTCGCCAGACTATTGCGTTCTGGATCAAGCGATCGAAGACCCTAACTTTGGAGGAGGTGGCTATGTCCCCAAGTGGTAAAGTATTGAAGCTTAAGAAAGGTCAACTTGCTTTCATCGGCGGCATGGCTGTTCATGCACGAGACGGCAAGATCGAACTCTACGTGTATGGCACGGGAGAGATCATCATACCGACCAATACTCGTGATCACGGTCCGTTCGACACAAGAGAATCAATCGACAAGGTGTGGAGACAAGTAAATGGAAATCCAGTGGACGAAGAAGATCTGCAAGGATCTGGAGATGTGCGGAGCCATGATATTCCCGATCGTAGCCAGCAAGATGCAACCGCCGGGCTGGCCTGATAGGATCGTAGTTCATAAGGGTTGGACTGGCTTCATTGAGTTCAAGGGTGAGAGCACTGCGGTGCGCCCTGTGCAGGTTGTGGTTATGCGCAACTTGAGAAAGCGGGGTAAGATCGTGTATCTCGCGCGTGAACCTGGGATCCTGTACGATCCGATCGACTGCAGAGTGGTAGGGTACTTTAATTGTGGATCGGAACTCCTCGAACTCATTCTGCAAGACCTGAGATAACTGATCGAGCAAGTGCATTAGTTCTAGAGATTTTACAAACCCGTTTTGGTAAATGCATTTCTGTTTGTATCATATTGATATAGATAGATAGAGATTACTTGGCTTTAGGTGAAAAAACCAATAAATATAAGACAATTAAGACTCACAAAAATTGACGGTGTTACCTGGCGGTCTGGACATGCAGTTGAGTGATCAGTTATCTCAGGTAGTGAAACTGATGTCTGGTAAGGCTGAAATGACTTATACTGTGTATATTTGGGTACTTTCATAGTAGAAATGACTAACTGCTCTTGCAGTTGAGTGATCAGTTATCTCAGGAGATGACATGGAGCAACGTGAGAGAAGATTTAATCGTAGACTTGCAGTCCTGCCGCATGACAGGATATGTCCTTGCTGTAACAAGCCAATCCTTAAGAGCAGAAGTTGGGTGATCAAAGATGGATGGATCTCGTGTAGACGATGCTACTACAAAAGCTTTCGAATATGCCATTCAGAACGAGAAGAGGATACGAAGCATGCTCCTTAAGATGGCAAGAGGCGATCGCAACGTTGCAGAGGAAATGTTTAGCGACGTGGCATTAGAGAGGCTACCCAGGCTCTTTGAGCTTTATGACGAGAGCCGTCCCGTGGACAACTACATGCTCAACAACATACGCTGGTATGCCTTCAAGTATATGAATCGGCGTAAGCACCACGCTGAGCTTGAGCACACTGGCATTAGAGACAAGCACAGTCATCTCGATGCGCTTGACTTACTGAACGAACTTGACCGCTACTTGATAGAAGCTAACGTGCTGTATGGCATGACCTACACTGAGATAGCTGCTGATCTTAGCTGGCCTTCTTATCTTGTAAGCAGAGCTGTCAAGACAGCCAAGAAACGTCTTGCAGAGTGTTACGAAGAGAATCGTGATTGGGTATTCGTTAAACGTGTTATAAGGATCTTATGCAATGTATAATGACGATGATGGTGATTGGGATGGCTCTAACTTCGTGGACATCATGTTCGTACTGGGTGGAGCGGTCATGATCGTAGCTCTAACGATGGCGGCCTATTACGTATGGTAGAAGAGTATGTAATCGTTGCAGTAAAGGGCAAGTCCTCTGAGCTTCTTCGCAAGGGCGACGTGTTGACGATGGCCCAGGCCGCTGCCCATCGAGCATATAGGAAGCCAGGTCCTGAGTGGGCTGTGGTCGTAATGTCGTACTCTCGCTACTTGGAGCTCAAAGATGCCGATGGACCCATTGCCGGCGGGTAAAGGCGGTAAGCCACCTTATGATCACGAGCGTCGCTGTAAGGCGGACCGTCGTTGCGGTCTTCGTTGTGAACGCTGGGCTCTAAGGGGTAGTAACTATTGTCAGTTTCATGGTGGCCGTCGTAAAGGTCAAGGCAAGTACTGGACTCAAGCTGTGGCGCGGTTTTACAAGAGAGCATTAACTGAATCCCTCGCGGCGGTTGTCGCTGAGCATCTGGAGATGAAGCCAGACGATCAGCTTAGCCTCTTTGAGGAGTTGGCTCTCGTTCGCGAGGTCGCTAATAATCACGTAAAGATATATGCCGCCGCCGTCGAGACTGGCAAGCAAGAGACGATCATGGCTGCTGGTGAGCTCATGGCCCTCTCGATGCAGCAAGTCGCTGAGATGTGCAAGGCCGCGTCCTCAGTGAATAGCACCCAGAAAGACAAGTTCAGTGCTCACGACTTAAACTACATTATTGAGCAGATCATACGCATTAGCTTTGACTGCTTTAAAGATAACGATCTCGTTAACGTATTCGCATCCCGCATACGCAGCGAGCTTCAATTGAGCGAGAAAGACCGGGGTACGTCCATCACTCCGGATCAGGAAGTTTTAGAGATGGACAGACTTACTTTAGGAGAACCTCTACAATGAGGACGATCATCACTTCTTTGTTCCTAGCCTTGTGCTGCACCGTCGTTTACGGGGCTGACGTGACCTGTGCCAACGGCGTGTGCACCAAGGCGAAGAACACTGTGAGCGCCGCAGGCAGCGCCACGCGATCTGTCGCAAAGCGAGCGACCTATCCTGTTCGTCGACTCTTCCGAGGCCGCTAATGTTTGACTGGCTCTACTTATGCTGCAATCAATGGATGCTCGACCTCTTCCTAGAGACCTTGCCGCCTATTGATAACCTACGACACGTCGTCGTCGTCGCTAACGCCCCGGGCATTAGCACAGATGACCCTCGTTGCCGCGTGGTGCAGTATGATGGACCAGCTCATCCATACAGCCTTTACGTAAAGCTCGACCTTTGTCGTTTCACAGACATCGACTTCTTGTATAGCGACGACGATGTCATATGCCTACGTGACCCAGCCTACTTAGGTACGGCATGGTGCACGGGCAGCCACTTAGACCGGCTAGGCACGTCAGTCCGGGACTTCGGTCTGTGCAAGATGCTTAGCGATGTCTGTGAATACGACTTTACACCTGTGGATGTTGGTTGCGATGCTGGCATCTACTACATGCGTCACGAACTCAAGCCTGAGTTCGAACGCTGCGTTAAAGAGTTCTTCAGTCACGAGCTATTCGCGCTCGTCTTCGACAACCCGAGCACGAACTGGTACCGCACCATCGATCAGCGCATCATGAGCGGGTTCTTCAATCGTCACGGGTACAACTTCATCAAGTCGACGCAGGACATCAAGGTCATCTACTCAATGCAGAGTACGATCATCAAGCGTCGAGCTCCAACCTTCTACCACTACGGCTGCTCGTCCCGCAAGAAGGAGGCGTGGCAGCTACTACGAGACACCTATGTGGGCTCAGCTTAACCACCACGACATTCAGAATAAGCTGTGGCGAACTAAGAAAAGGTTCGCGCTCGTTGCAGCTGGCCGAGGAAGCGGCAAGACTGAGCTTGCACGTCGGCGTATCGTTCGCTTTCTTCCGATCAAGAAGCCTTGGTCGAACCCGATGTACTTCTATGCGTTGCCTACGTATGGGCAAGCCAAGCGCGTAGCATGGGAAGAGATCAAGAAGCTCGTACCTAAGCACTGGATCGACGGTGAACCTAAGGACGGTGAGATGGTGATCAAGACTATCTTTGGCAGTAGTCTCTATGTCGTAGGGCTTGACAAGCCACAGCGCATTGAAGGAAACCAATGGGATGGTGGCATCATAGATGAGTTCAGCGATCAAAGGCCGGGTGTCTTTGATAAGTCCGTTCGTCCAGCACTCGCTCACAAGACAGGCTGGTGCTGGATGATCGGTGTGCCTAAGCGCTTCGGCATTGGTGCTGTTGAGTTCAAAGATAAGTTCTACCGATACATCGATGAGACAGCTGACCCTGACTTTCAATCGTTCACATGGTCAAGCGAGGACATTCTTACAGCCAGCGAGCTCGAGAGCGCACGTCGTAACTTATCGCTCGAGGACTACGACGAGCAGTTCCGAGCATCGTGGGTCAGCGTACGTGGCGCTGTCTTTCACGCGTTCCAAGAGGTCTTTAATGTAGTGTCAGAAGCAACGTATAAAGCTGACATGCCTATCGTCGTAGGCCAGGACTTTAACGTCGACCCAATGTCATGGGTCCTCTGCCACGTTGCAGCTAACGGCCTCGTTGCGTTTGACGAGCTACGCATCAACAACACTAACACGCAGGCTTCGCTGGATGCACTTCATCAAAAGTACGGGCACCATAAAGCGGGATGGATCTTCATTGGTGACGCGAGCGGTCGCGCGCGCAAGACCAGCGCTACATCCACAGACTACGTCATCATCAAGAACGACTCAAGGTTCCCGAACAAGACGATGTCGTACACGAGAGCTAACCCAGCCGTAGAAGATCGCAACGCTTCAGTCAATGCTCTATTGAATAACGCGAATAACGAGCGACGCCTATTCGTTAACCCGCGCTGCAAGTGGCTCATACGCGACTTAACTTCGCTGTCATACAAACCTAACACCCGCGAGATTCAACTAGGCCCAGGACTAGGCCACATGAGCGATGCACTGGGGTATATCGTCTACAGGCTATTCCCATTGAAAACTGATCACAAAATAAAATCATCGTTGGTGACGCGTGGTTAAGCAGCTTACGTCTAACATCATCGTAAACGAGACAGACAATGTACTGTCCCAAGCGCCCGGGTCGATCAAGTACGACAAGATACGACTGATGCGCAAAGACCCGACGATCTTTCTTGCAAGGCTGATGCTGCGGTCACCTATCATCGCGTCATCATGGACGATCGAGCGAGATGATGCTGAATTGCAGGTTATCGCAGACGAGGTGTCCACCCAGCTGATGCCTTTGAGATTTCGCTTCCTTGAGTCCGCGTCCCAAGGCCTCATCGACTTTGGGTGGCAAGCTTTTGAAAAGGTGTGGTCCATAGAGAATGGTCGCTACACGCTCAAGAAGCTGAAACCTTTACTTCAAGACGTCACTGACATTCTTGTAGACATTGACACTGGCAACTACATCGGAGTGAAGAATGGCACTGACGACGACGACGTCGAGCTGAAGCCTTTCGACTCGCTCCTGTTGAACATCAACGTTGAGTGCGACTATCATTACGGTCACTCGTACATGACTAACGCTGAACGCGCGTATGACGCGTCCGTTAGAGTTTCACGCAGCGCTGACATCTACGACAAGAAGATCGCAGGCGCCCACTGGCTGATTCGTTTCCCGGATGGTGGCGAGAGTTTGCATAACGGTGTGATGACACCTAATGACGTTATCGCCAAGGGCCTGTTGGATGCGCTTGAGAGCAGCGGTTCTTTCGCCATACCGCACAGAATACTCGACACGCTCGAGCAACTGTCAGGGACACAACCGCAAGCATGGCAGGTCGAGCTCATCGAATCATCAGGGAGCGGTGCTAACTTTGAAGAGAGGCTACAGCGCTGTGATCGAGAAAAGGTTAGAGCCTTCGGTGTACCTGAACGATCCATCCTTGAGGGTCAATTCGGTACGAAAGCCGAAGCGGATTCACATGGCGACTTCGCGTTGCTTGGCATTGACCTACTGAACCAAAGCATCGTCGAGCAACTTAACACACAGCTTGTGGATCAGATTCTCGAGCTCAATTATGGACCGCAGTACAAGAGCAGAGTGTATCTTAAAGCTCAACCGCTAAGCGATTCGTCTGTGTCTTACCTACGTCAGCTGTACTCGACGATCTTATCGAACCCCGACGGGTTCATCTCAGAGTCCGCATCACTAGACATTGACGCCATTCGAGACCGATTGCAGATTCCATACGTTGAGGTGCAAGATGCCTTTGGACCGTAACACTTTAGAGTTAACTGTTGGTCGTGATAACGTTCGTAAGTGGGCTGACATGGACAATGACGGCGACGAAGCCGACATCGAGCGTCGCGTAGAGCACGCTCTCGAGTGGGCCGCGCTGCACTTCAGCTCGCTCGCGCCTGGCGCTCCTAGCAACACCGTCTCAAACGATGTCATACTGAAGTTCGCTGCAATATGGCTCTATGAATCGCGCGGCCGTGCAGAGGAAGATGCCACGCGTAGCCCTGTGGCACACTTACGAAAGTACTGTCACACGTGGGTTGACGCGTATAACAAGTCCACTATTCGTTTCACACCTCACACAGCACCGAGCATCATATGAGTTCTGACCGGCTTTACTGGTATCGTCTCAAGGTCACGCGTATCATCGACGGTGACACATTTGAGGTCGTAATCGATAAGGGTCATCGAGACTACGCTGAACGGCGTGTACGCCTATATGGCGTCGACGCCTACGAGAAGAACACGGAGCTTGGCTGGCGCGCCTATGAGATAGCTACCGACTTTCTTGTTCTCAACACGTGGTACTTTGCCAAGTCTCACCAAGACAAGATCGATTCGTTCGGCCGGTATCTTTACGAGATCTTTCTTGACGACGGGTGCACCGTGTCTCTTGGACAGATGCTTATCGATAATAACGTCGCGGTACCTAGGACGCGCTAATGCAAAACATCACCGCCCTGCAGACACGTGAACTCGCTCGCGTCGAGAACTCGATGGCGCTTGAGATACGAAAGGTGATGACGGCGTTTAAGCTCATTGCGATTCGTAGAGTTGCGCGCGGTGATTCGAGCATAATAACTCAAAAGGAAATCGATCGCCTAGTTCGAGTTATAGCTGCCGGGATGGCTGCTGCCTCGTCATTCGGGCAACGTAGAGCGCGTTTAAATGCACGCGTGGTAAAGGCTAGTATTATTGATCGGTTCGAAGACGATATGTCGTATATGCCACAATCGTTACAACTAGTGACCGACTTTACCACGTCGATAAACGCCGACATAAACCAGTTCACTAGAGACCTCATCTCAGAGAATCTTCCAGTGTCGACGATGAAGCGCAAACTATCAGAGCGCTTTGCAGCATTAGGCGTCAGCCCTACGAATGCGTATCAGCTCGAGAACATCGCCCGCACTCAGGCGCAGATTACTTATAACGCAGCTAAGTATCGAGAAGAGCAGCAGGATTACATACAGGAAATTCTCTGGGGCTATAAGTATGTAACGACCGGCGACGAACGTGTAAGGGCTGAACACGCTGTTCTTGAAGGTGTAACTTTGCCCAAAGACGATCCATTCTGGAAGCGGTATTATCCACCAAACGGGTGGTCGTGTAGGTGTCAAGTGATACCTATCTTTGAAACACGAAAGATCAAGAGACCACCTAAGAACGTTGCGCCACCTGACCCTAAGTTCGCTAACACACCTGATCGCATATGATAACAGATGCACTCTACTTGACGATGTCCGGCAGCTTAGACGTGGCTGGTTCGGGCCTCATATGGGAGAAAGAGGTCATCTATGTCGCTGAGTTTACGAAAGGGAAGCAAGAGTTCCGCGTCGATGAGAAACTCATCGACCACTGGATTAAAGAGTTCGGCATAATGTCTCAGCATGGCTTCAAAGTCAAGCTGCCAGTTGAACACACTTTTGATCCTGAGAAGAACAGGGGCCACGCCATTGCTTTTACTAAGAAGCTCGACTCTAAAGGTCGTATCGGCATGTTCGCTACTCTCGAGTTCTTAGATGCTGAAGCTGCGAAGCTTGCTCGCTCAACAGACGTAAGCATCTATTCTCCGCCTACATATCAGATGGGGAATGGGTATACTGCGAATAGACCGATAACGCATGTCGCGTTAACTGATTATCCTGTCGTACCCGGCCTCGATCCTTTTGAGACGTTGGCCGCTTCGCTTAAAGAGGTGATGGAGATGTCAATCAAAGACTTAGCTGCGAAGCTGAGCATGTCGATCCCAGCTGAAGTTACCGATGATGACGCGATCTCTGAGCTCATCGTCGCCGAGGTAACAAAGCTCAGGTCCGCGGCCGCAGATGCGACCAAGCCGAACGATAAGACCGCGGCTATGGAAGCGTCGATGACCAAGATGATGAAGGAACTTCGCTCTACCAAGATCGATGCACTCGTATTGGACTGCAAACTGACTCCTGCTGAGGCTACTCAGTGGAAGAAGACGTACTCTGAACCTACCACGGTTAGCTTCAGCGTCAATGACGGTTTTGACTCAGCGTTCTCTCTCGCGGCTCAACGGACTCCGATCGCTAAACTAGGCGAGAAGACCGCGTCGCAGTACAATTTCGATCCCGAAACCAATCCTCTGATGAAAGACGCAAAGCGTCGGGCTGGAGCGTAACACGTGCCAAGCACAACACAAAAAGCTAACATCGGCGACCTCATGATGAGCGAATATCATGAGTCGTACAACTTCGAAGCGCTGTTCCTGGCAGCCGCCGTTACGGTGCCGGTGAATGCGGAAGTCCTCGGGTACCCAGTAGTGGTGTCTGGCACGACCGCCACCATCCAAACTGCGGCCCAGGTCACTGCGTTCACCGCTGCGTCATCGTGCAATGTCATTGCCGACGACACGCCAGCTGTCGCCGCATTTTCAGCGGTGGCTTCAACAGTCAAGTACCGCGTCTTGCGACGTGGCCCCGCCATCGTTCATCGTTCAGGTCTCAGGACGGCTGATCCCGCAGCAGCCAACTACGATATGACCAAGTTCATCGCTGCGCTTCTCGTCGCCGGCATCGTTGTTGTCAACGAAACCGGTCTGACCGCCACGATCTCTTAAGGAGGCTGCTTTGCTTGACATCTTCACCGGTGACGCCTTTGGCGTCATCTCATTAACGAGCTCGATGGAGATTCTTCCTGTGATGCCAACTCGACTGAGCGAGTTGGGTCTCTTTTCCGAAGAGGGGGTTAGCACCACCACTGTCGGGATTGAGTTCAGGAACGGATCGCTGTCGCTCATTCCAACCCAACCTCGAGGCACGATGCCCGAGTACGGGCGTGACGAAAAGCGTATCGTACGCACGTTCGCCATTCCTCACATCCCGAAGAACGGGTCCATCAAAGCTGAAGAGGTTCAAAACCTCCGAGCCTTTGGTAGCAATGATTCAACCCAAGCCGTAGCTGCGGTCGTGAACACCAAGCTAACTGGGTTGAAGCAAGACCACGAGTTCACCGCTGAATGGCACAAGATGGGTGCGCTTCGAGGTGTACTGTTGGACGCTGACGGCACAACCGTCATCTACAACATCTTCAACGAGTTTGGCATCAGCGAGACTAACGTCAACTTTCCAATGGCGACCGCTAACGGTGTAGCAACTGCCGCACGCACCGTAGGTCGTAATATGCGAACGGCGTTGGGCCAGTTGACGTACCGATCGCTTCGCGCACTCTGCAGCCCGTCGTTCTTTGAATCATTCATCAACAGCGTGGATGTGAAAGCAGCGTACGATAAGTGGCAGGACGGTCAGTTCTTCCGTGATGAGCAGCGTAAAGGTTTCCTTTACCAAGGCATCTATTGGGAAGAGTTCGACGCTTCGGTCGGTGCGACGCCGTACGTCCCGGTGAACAACTGTCGGTTCATTGCTGAAGGCGTACCTGGTCTCTTTAAGCGGTACAATGCGCCCGCTGACTTTATGGAGACCGTGAACACTGTCGGCAAGGCGTACTACGCGAAGCAAGAACCTCAGCGCTTTGGCAAGGGTGTAGACCTTCACACCCAGTCAAACCCGCTTCACATCTGCGTACGACCGCAGACACTCATCCGAGGCACTGCAACCTAAGATGATTGAGACGAATGTCACAATCTCACTAGACAAGCTTAAGCTGTGGCGGAAGTCAATTCGGTCACAGCTTAAGCAGTCTTCTGCCGGCCCTCTTACTGATGTCTTTAAACAGTGGGCCGTACGCTACCGTTCTTTCGCGCAAGAACGGTTTGATCGAGCAAGTAAGGGCGATGGTACGTGGGAGCCGCTGTCTCCATCTACGATAGCTCGCCGTAGAAAAGGCTCGTCGACAATTCTTCGCGACACGGGCACGTTGTTCGCGGCACTAGCACCGATGTGGGCTGCGCAACCTGGCAGCATCAACGAACTCATAGACGGCGGTGTGAGAGTAGGCTTTGGAGGCTCGGCGTCTCACCCTGAAGGCTTCGCAACTATCGCACAGATCGCCAGCTACCATCAAACTGGCGGCGGTCGGCTACCTAAGCGCGAGATTATCGTACAACCAACGTCAGCTGTAATAAGCGCGTTTGCATCTGATCTTGAAAGGGCTCTAAAGAATGCTGAATGAAATTTACAACTTCATATTCAATCAGTTAAAGCGCACTGCACCGGACTTCATACGCGATGGTAACATGCAAGCGATGACTGAGTCGGACTTCTCAGCCAAAAGAGCAGTGTCAACGTCTGACTTCCCTGAGATACAGATGGGGCTCGTTCGCGTAGTAGGCCCCCTGTCGTCTACGTCCTCACACTCTAAGTATGAACTCGAGTACGACATAAGCGTAGCGAGTGGTGACTTGACGCAAGAGCGTATTAACGACATAATGTGGTGGCTCATGACCCGTGTTCAGTACCTCAACATGAATAGGGGTATATTCGACTATAAGAGTTCCCAGCCTATTACGTCCGTTACGTTTTCGGATAGCGTGGTAGGGCTAAAGGTAGAAGAAAAGATGCGAAGTATCGTCGGCTTTTCTTCAGTGTCTAAGATAAGGGTTTTAGTCAATGTACCGCATCATCTGTTCATTCCTACTAATTGTGACAATGTGTAACGGCGTCTTCGCGCAGGACAAGCCACCGCCCGAAAAGAAGTCGCCTGTCGTATTTCAAGACGAAGCAACACCGCAGTCACTCACGTCGTTTCGTCGCTCGCTGGTTCGAGCCGCTGAAGAAGCCCATGATTCCGGCGAGATCACGCGTGGAGAGCTGTTCAAGATCCGCATCTCGTCCCTCAGCCGCCCAGTTTTGAGGCAGATGCAACAAGCAGTTGCTGAACAGGCTGTACACGAAGGCAAAATCGTCGCAGGCTCACCGATGAGCGCAGTGAACTGGGACAACCTGCTCCAGTTTATTAAAGAGTTGCTACCAATCATCCTCGAAATCGTCAAGATGTTCTCCTAACATGCGATCACTGCTCCTATTATTAACTTTGACGTCGTCGGCATTTGCACAGATCGAGACCTCCGTCTCGAAAGTGAAAGTGTTCGACGGCGTCGTTGGTGCTCGACCCGTCGGAAGTCTCCTCTTCATTGACGCTGTTAGCGAGCCTAAGCTTATTGATGCCGCCATCATTAAGATCGTAACCCCTGCAAAGTTTGTTAGGGTTCGCGCAAGATTCAAAGGTACATTTGACCTCATGCCCTTACAGAAGATAAGTGAGACCGAGCATGCGCTCATTGGGCAAGGTCGTTTCGCTGTTGAGATCACGACGTTCGACCCTACGATGGGGATTGATGATGCCGTTGTTGATGTGGAACTGCAAGAGCTGGAACCAGATCTTCCTGACAGTGGTAAGTTTGATGGCATTGCAGCTCGCGTTAGGTCTTGGTCGAAAGGCTTACCGAAAAATAAGGAGCTAGCGGCTTGCTATGCGGACGCGTCACGTCGTTTACTAGAAGAGCCCGCAATGACAATCAACATCGCGGCTGATCAAATAGTCGTCTGTAGAAACAAAGTGCTGCAAAATGGCATCCAGGGCTATACAAAGTTCATTGAGGAGCTAAACTCGGATCTTAAATCCCGTTGGAGTTCCGCCCCGTTCACCAAAACGCTAATGTCGGAATACTACCAAGAAGTTTCAAGAGGCCTGTCTAATGAATAACTTTCAAGGCTGGGGTCCACCGGACAATACATCTGTTGAAGACAGACTCACGCACGAGCGTCGAGGCTTCGATCGTCTGTACAGCGACATGCCTGTGTTAGCTGGAAAACGATCTGGAGCGCCGTTAACGAACCTAATGACTGAAAGATGGGAGCAGTTTCAGTCAGGCAAAGGGAGAGGTGCTGGTTCGTTCGACTTGACGCTCGTGCAGGAGTTTACTTGGGGCAAGGGCTTTGACTGGCTGCCTCAGATCATTGGGAGCTGCGTTGCTAGCAACACACTCCGTCCTTGGGTGACTCGATCCTGCTACCAGATCGGTATGCGGGGTGATGGGAGCGAGTTTCTTGGACGAAATGAATTCTCACCATTCAACTTATCATTCTATGCGCCGTTCTCATACGGTGAGGCACGCCGTCGGGCTAACATGAAAGGCGCAACATCGCGCGATGACGGGTTGTACTGCGAGGCTATGTACAACTCTCTCACAAAATGTGGAGTGCTACCGTGCAGCACGCCTGTGCTCATTGATTTACTTAAGAGACTTAACGTCGCTGGCGAGCGTGACTTCCCAGAGCCTCAGAATGCTCAAGTGTACCGCCAGTTTGGCAACTGGCAGCATCTCGATGAGCTGATCAAGTATTGCGACTTCAGGCTGCTTGAAACTCAAACACTAACAACTGCCGACGAGCTGTTAGCCGCGGGCAAAGAGTTTAAGCCCGCGTCTGTATGTAGCCCTGTCGCAATTCGTAAGATCGGGACGCATAAAGACGGTTTCGACATTCACGCCCGGGACCCTAACAACACGTGGATGCACTGCATGAGTTTCCAAGGATTCGTCTTGTCATCAGACGGCAAGGTGTTTCAGAAACTTTGCAACAAGTCATGGGGCCCTGAACGCGTATACAACGTACCCATCGAAGAAGTCGATGCCTGGTTCAAGCGTAAGATTCTTACCGTCCAGACCATCGGCGAAATCGATCTTCCCAAGTCAGTACCATTCACTTAATGGAGACCGTGGTGGATGTTAGAACAGGAGTTATCTTCTATGCCACAGTGTGGCTCATCGGGTTCACGACCGCATTTGTTCGCGTATTGCGCGATGACGATTATAAATCTCTTGTGCACTGCATTAGTGTCAGTAGTGCATCTGGATTTTTCTGCTTCGCAGTCATTAGCATTACTGGCGATGATAACGTTAATGATATCAGTAGAAACTGGTATTGGCTGGGTGTTGCAGCACTTATGGGTTTAGCTGTTAAAGAGCAAGATGCGATCGCTCGAGCATTGCTCTCTAAGATCTTAAAGGTGTTTACCGATGACGACATTAGGCCCTAAGCCAAAACGCGTAGACATATACGTTACCCGTGGCCTAACGTGGGCTAAGGGCCTACGCATTAGTCTTGAGAACGGTACGTATCTTGACCTTACAGGTCACGCGTTTGTCGGTGGCATCCGCAAGACAGCTTCATCGCCTTCGTTCTATCAATTCTCATTCTCACAGTTGTCGGCCACTACATTCAAGTGGGAACTACTTAGCAGCGTGTCAAGCTCGATGCCTGTAGGCTGCAATGAGTCCGATCCTGCTTCGAAGTACGTGTACGACATCATCTGGACTCGCCCAGGGAACGATCCCGTGTGCATCATGAAAGGCGTGGTTACACTTAACCCGAAGGTGACATGAGCGACGTACTTGATGTACACATTATCGACGACTATGATGTTATCGTAGAGCTGACTAATAGCGTCGTGTATGTTAGTTCGGCTTCAACCGGCGACTTCGTCAGTTATGCGCAAGAGCAGCAACTTACTTTGACGCAGCATCGTCAGGTACGTCGTAACCTTAACATGGGTTCAGCCCCGACATTGACTTATAACGTTAATGGGCGACTGACATCCATTGCGTATGCCGACGGTTCGTCTAAGACATTCACGTACGACGTCAACAGTGTCTTAACTACGGTACAATTCACAGCCGGCTCACGAGTGTACACCAAGAGTTTATCGTACGCTGACGGGCGGCTTGCTAGTATCACAGAGACGATCATTGGAGTATAATACGATATGGTAGACTCTACTCTCCCTGTTGTTCTTAACGTACTCGACGTGGTAATTGGCGCGCCCGAATATGTCGTGGCGGTCCCGCTAGTGATCACGAGCCTTTTAGACTTCGTACAGTGCTGTAGACGTAACGAAGCAACTAAGCCAGACTGTGCCTTCTTGGGTGCCACTGTCTTGGGAATTGACCCTATGGAGATCGACAATGAAGTCAGCGGTTGAGCAGGTGTTTAACGGGTCGATACCTCAAGTTGCGATCGGCAGCGCATACGACCCCTTAAAGATAAATAGAGGCAAACACACGGGTCAGTTTAACCTAGGCTCAGGACTGAGCGACAAGTTTATAGGGCCAGCACCCTTAGGTGTCGGGAATCTTGCAGAGACGTCGCTCGCCATACCTAGTGCGTTTATTCATCCTGTGAAGATAGTCAATGACCTCTTTTGGGTTTTTGGATCGGACGTAGCAACTGCAGGTGCCACTCGTCGTGTTCAACTTTGGACGTACGTACCCTCAACAGCAACGTACACGTTCGTAGGGGCCGTAACCTTGACGCTCCCGACAGCCACCGCTCACACAGTTCGCGGCTTACGCGCAGTGCTTACGAACTACTCCACTGGCACTGTGTCAGTTAGCGGCGCAAGCGTCACTGGGTTAGGCTCATCTTGGCTTACAGGTTTAAGCGTTGGCTCTAGGATCGGGTTCGGCTCTATTGACCCGAACCAGATCAGTACGTGGTTCCAGATATCCAACATCTCGAACGATACGTCATTGACACTAACAGCTAATGCAGGCAGCTTCCCGGCAGGCACACCTTATGTGATACAGGACTTGATGATCGTCCAAGCGACCACGAACGCCACGGTTACTAATGGTGGCATCTTCGTAACTAAAGGGCTTAGGTTTGAAGACTTTACTAACCCGGCAACGACGATCCCGGCAGCTACGACCGTAGACAAGATTAAAGCAGTGTACTGGCTTAGAGATGCTGCAACCGTTACGACAACGATAGCTGGCGGTTGTGCATTAGGCGACCTCGACTCCTTAACTCAACAGTACGCGTACGTACCGCACAACACAGCTAGCGTCGCGATTCATCGATATAACATCAGAGCTCCGCTTACGTTAGTCGCAGGCGGCGCTACGTTAACGGGATCTGACATACTTATCACTGGGTCTCAAGCTGTCCCTGGTACGTTGTCGCAGGTCAATAACGGGAGAGTAGCCACACTTCAACACGGGCCCGGGTCAGGCGTACCTTCGTTGTACTTACTAACGACAACCCGTGTACTTAGGGCACCTTTGAGCAGTATTACAGCGGGGAACACTTCATGGTTAGCTGATTCAATGTCTGAGGTCCCAACAGGCGGTGTGTCGACTAATTTAAGCTCCGGATCTTCGCCTTTTGCAGCCTTTGACATCGCAACCAGCATAGACAAGATTGTGATAGCAGTCGGCGGCGCAGTTCCCACTGGTGCATTGTATGTTACCGACTATAATACTGGCGGCCTTCAATTAGACAGGCGAGCATCTTGCGCAACAGGTCAGGTACCGTCGTCTCTTAGGGACCTCGACAGCCCGATACACATTCATTACATCACGTCGTCCGTCCCATCGCTATGGGTTGAGGATGGTTGGTTATTCTGGGTGTATTCAACTGGGTCCACTACCACGTTAAACGCCTTCACCGCGTACCCATTAGCAGCTGACATTGATTTTGAAGCTGACGTACCTAATCGCATCATATGCCCTAAGATGTCATTAGGGTCTATCCCTTCAAAGCTATATCGTGTAGCGGTGAATGCAGTACAGAACCTCGGCAGCATCGCTCTCGGTGTCGCGCCTGATATGTTCAAGACCCACGTCAGGACCTCTGGGATTGATACTAACACTGGCGTATGGGTCGATGTGCCTCCGAATGGTGACTTAAGTGGCTTGGATGCCAATGGCGACATTCAGTTCTCATTTACGTTTCGTACGGTCGGGACCGTAATGCTGCCGGCACGCATTCAGTCTCTCGCTCTGATCTATGAGACTGAAGACTCGCTGCCAAGTCAGTACCGGTGGAACTTCGGTGACTTTAACCAGACCTCGGGCACCTTCGCGTTTAAGCAGGCTGAACTTTTCAACATCGCGGTCCCGCTTCACACCATCAACATATACCGCGCTGACACAAATGCGCTCGTCTTGACACAGACTAGCGCGGAGACCACTAATGGTACGTTCGAATACTTCAATGGATCGACCTGGGTCGTAGGCTTGGGCCTAGACATCATCGGCACGCGTCGTAGATTCGTCCCAACTGGATCGCTGCCCGGCGGCGTTGACCTTTATGCGAAGTTAACGGTGGCGTAATGGCATTAGAAGCAGCCGGCGGTGTTGTCCTAATACGATTAGACGACATGCCTGGCATCGTGCAAGATATGCTAGTCGTGCGTCTCCCTGTGTACGGCGCACGGCTCCCAGTTTCCCTGCCGACAACATACATATTTCAAGCAGCTGACGGGCCGGTCATTATCAACCGATCCTCAAGCGCTCGAGCACGGCGGTTTATCCTTTGCAGGAGAAGCACATTGTCATACTTAAGACAATCGACTAGTGTTACGGTTACTGTTGGCCCAGTGATAGACAGTTCTGGGAACGTTGTAACGACAGCTGTACGCGCTGACTTTAAAATTTCAAAGGCTGGCGTCACCTCTGTGCTGCCTGCTGCTTCTGTTGTTCATGACTCTAATGGTGTTTACAGCATAACATTGACGGGCAGTAACGTCGATACGCTTGGGCTCTTTGACATATTCATGGGCAACCCGTCTATGTCCATGAGTGTCGCTAGTTATCGAGTTTTGGCACCGGATAGCTTCGACACTATGATGACATTGTTACCAGGTTCGCTGGACGCCGTGCTAAACGAAGCAGCATCTGCAGCAAGTGCTGCGGGATCAGCTGATATGAAGCTCAACAGTAAGCCATCATTGGCTGCAATTGAAGAGTCAGCAGTCCTCGCTAAGCAGATTACGAGCGAGACCATTCAGACTTCTATACAGAACCTGACTGACAGATCCGCAAAGATAAACGTTTGGGGTACGTCGCTCTTGGAGATCCCAGACACTGGCTCAACGTCATATGCTTTCACGGTCGTGATAAAAGACGACGAAGACAGGCTAGTCGACCTTGACTCGATCCCGACTGTCATCGCGACAAATGCAGCAAACGCAAACCGCTCAACGAACCTGTCAGCGGTTACACTTCACTCGACTGGAGTTTACCGTTTCACGTACACAGTAGCTAACACTCACGTAGCTGAAAGCCTGCGCATCGCCGTGTCTGGTACCGTATCAGGCGAAGCGCGCTACTCTGAGTGGATAGGTGCTGTTGTGGATTACAACAGCATAACTCTTCTTCAGCAGATTCAACTCGACTTGGCAGCTAAACCGACATTGTCGCAGATGGAGTCGTCAGCACTCGCTAAAGAAAGCACAGTCGCGTTAGTGCCCACGACAACTCGTGACTTAGTGTATAGTGCGATGCCCGACGGTCCTTGGCCTGATGGTTCTTTCGGCGACCGCTTACTGATCTCGAACAATAACAATCGGTCTGTCGGCGTTACGGGAGCAGGATCTGGTCATGTCCACTGTGTTGTGCACGAGATTGTCGAGAATGCTTTCACTGGGCCAGCTATCGACGCTACAGCTGTCGTTAAGCTACAAAATGGATTGGCATTGCAGAGCACGCTTCTAATAGTCGATAAATGCACGAGTCTTATTCCCGCATTGTTGTAGGTATAACCATATAGGAGGACACCATGGGAGTCTATACGGGCCATCTAGGGGCCATAAACGGCATATCAAACGTTAGGAATTGGACGATCGAAGATACGTCCGACCCAAAAACAGCTGTCACATCGGCTACTCGCCGAGGCACCGCCCGTAAAGGTGGTGTTAGGAGTTGGACGGGCACGTTCTCTCAATATGGAGCTAGCCCTTCTTACATGCCGGGTGACACGATCCCATTCGTAGGGTATCGTAACTCGGCTACCGACATACGCAACACTGCCGGTATTCGTAGTACTGGTGATGTTATCGTAGACAGTGTAGCGCTTGCTTGGAACTGGAACGCTAACGAGATTCTTAGCACAGTCACTAACTTTAGCGGCGACGGTGTTTTGACACACGCTTCTGGTGCAGGAGTTCTTGACGCGACGGTTCCTGAGTTCCGAACCCCGTGCGGTACAAACGTAATGCTCAGCGAAGCTGTACTGCCTGACGTGCTCACTGCTTCACTCACGTTCAGCATATCGAATCAGGCTGTCGTGAGTTCGTCAACCTACGACGCTGTCAGTGGTGCATGCTGGACGAAGCGGAAGCGAGGGTCTGCACTCGACTTCACGTTGGCAATCACACAGTACAATGAAGCAGGGATTGCGCCAGTCGCGATCAGCGATGACGCGATCGTTAAGCTCTTCGTTAACACTACTGACTTCTGGGAACTTAAGTGGTGCCAGCTTCAAGGTGTCACTGGAGTTAGCGTTGACGTTGAGACCGGTGCTATCATTCAGCAGACTCTTAATCTTAACTTCAATGGCGTTAGGAATGGTGCGCTAGGGCACATCCGAAGGCCTGGTTCTGCAACCGATTACTGGCCATCAACACCATGACGCACGCTCATATCACAGGCGCTTCATCACCTATTAAGCTGGGTGGGGTGGTGTACAACGTGTCTCCGCTCACCGACAAAGACATCGCCGAGCTAGACGCCTACGTACGTCATGTGCACATCCAGACGGCCATAGACGCGTCAGCGAACCAGACATCGAGCATGATCGACAGATTAGTGAATGCCGCCGTCTACCAAGCGTCATCGATCACGTTCATGTCACCTCAAGGCGCAGCTATCATTAAGAGCCAAGATGGTGTTGCGCGTATTCTTTGGCACGGCCTTAAGCATAATCATCCCGATCTCACACATGAGCGGGTTCGCCAGATGATGTACGATAAGACGACGATTGCTGAGGCAAATAGAGTCTTCAAAGAGCTTAATGTAGATCCGCTCGCGGAGGTAGCGGCCCGGGGAAAAGCGCTGGCGGCCGCTCAATCTCGCAGGAAGAAGTCTACCTCGAGATTATCAAAAGGTACAAGATCACGCCCAAAGAAATAGCAGAGCTTACGCGCTATCAACAGTACGCACTACTTGGCATGATAGAGCCCAAGCATAAAACATTTGACACGCTCGAGGACTATCACGAATGGCTAACGAAGCGGTCATAGACATCAAGGCGAATAATCGCAAGCTTGAGTCAGATCTTGACGAGTCAGAAGCCCTAGTGAAGCAGTTCGCAGGTGGTGTCAAGATCGCACTTGCAGCTGTAGCTGGTGCATTTGTATTTGGTGCGGTAAAAGACACCATATCGGGTTGGATCAGCGACGCGTCCGGTGCCAGTGATGCGACTGCAAAGTTAGCAGCGGTTATCACCTCTACGGGAGGCGCCGCTGGCTACACCGCAGATCAGCTGGCGCAGATGGCCGACGAACTTGAAAAGACCACTGGGATTCAAGCTGAGTCAATCCAACAAGCTCAAGCGCTCTTGCTTACGTTCGATAACGTAAGAGGTGATCAGTTCCAAAAAGCGACTGATCTTGCAACTGACCTCGCTACAACGTTGGGAGTCGATGTCACAGCCGCTGCGCGTATGGTCGGCAAGGCGCTCGACGATCCTGTTGATGCAGTCAACGCGCTCGCCCGAGCAGGTGTTGACTTCACCGACGAACAAAAGGAGATGATCCAGACGATGGCTGAGTCTGGAGACGTCCTCGGCGCGCAAGAGCTAATACTGTCAGCGCTTGAGGGTAAAGTAGGCGGTGTAGCTGAAGCGATGGGTAAGACGTTCTCTGGGCAAGTCGCTATCTTAGGTGCGAAGTTCGGTGACCTCGGTGAGACAATTGGAGGGGCACTCATCCCTTACATCGAGGCGTTACTGCCAGCAGCTGAGATCGCGATACAAGGCGCACAGGCTCTTCTTGATATCTTCGCAGAATTCGCTGGGGCTGGTGAAGACTTTCAGACTTCGTTCGCGGACAGCATTGTCGAAGCTCTTCGGACAGTAGTCACGTTCGGTGTCGACACCTTCACGTATCTGATGGCAGTCTCAGAGACTTGGAGCATGCAGTCTGAGCGTGATACGCTCGCGGTGTACTTATCTTTCACTACTCTTTTCGAAGATCTCAAGCACTGGTTCACCGAGGCGATGCCGGCCTACTTGAAATGGTTCGGCGAAAACTGGACAAACATGTTCGATGACGTTGCGAATTACACGTCAACGGTTGTCTCGAACATGTGGACTAACCTAAAGAACTTCTTCAGTAACATTTGGAAGTGGCTGTCCGGTGAGGAGACTTCATTCGAGTGGAAGGGGTTAACTGAAGGTTTCGAAGCAACTACTAAAGCACTGCCCGAGATCGCAAAGCGCAACTTAACAGACACGGAGACCTATCTTAAGGACTCCATAGCGCAAATGGACGATGATATCGCAGCAGTGTATGCACGTCGTAAGCAAGAAGGCGATGCGTTCATCGAGACTATGTTTAAGCGTGACAAGAAAGTCAAAACTGACTTCGAAACCACAGAGTCGAAAGAGCGACGAAAGCTAGGTAAAGAAGAGAAACCCAAAGAGGACAAGTCCAAAGAAGATAAGTCCAAAGAAGCCAAGACTAAAGAGGACAAACCTAAAGAGCAAGCGCAGCCTAAAGAACCAGTGATATCGGGAGGCCAAACAGTTGGTGTAGAGGAGCTTTACGACCGAATAAGCCAAGCATCTGCAAAGTCGCCCGAGGTTGATGTGAATGCGCAACAGCAGGCTATGGCTTTGATGCAGATGTTTAAGCCTATCACACAAGATCAACAAGTTGCAGCTGATAAGGAAAGGCAAGAAGATGAGAATCTCGAGATCGCGAATGTGAACGTACCTGCACCGCCGGAAGTACCAGTGATGCGCAAGGAGAATTTCGCTAGTAAGGAGACCGTAGACTACTCTAATGTTTTCACCTTGATGGTACAGAAGTTAGGTAATGTCGAGTACGCAGTTGACCGTGTGGCAGTCGCAATTAAAGAGCTTGATGTAGGAGCTGTGATCTAATGGGGCTTTACTCTAATGTTGTCGCATGTGAAGAAGTTCATGGCTCTAAGAAAGAGTCAGCCTCGCTAACTGGCTTTAACGCTTCAGTGTCACTCAAGTGTGCATATGCCGATAGGTACGACCTCGTGGACGACCTGATAAGCAATGCTAGATCCTGGCCCGACTTCGCACTCGCAAAGGCAAGGCAGGCTTCTATATCTCCAGTGTATGCCAAGTACACTACACCAGCTGGTCATCAAACCTGCGAGTACGAGGACGCTGTTGTCACTGTGACGTACAGCACAGAGGCGGATCGAGACTTGATCACTGAATCGATTGAACCCACAGCTGAGTTCAGAACGCTCGACCACCGTAATTATCGATGGTCGTCTGCTAATGGCCTGTTGCTTAATGAGAACGAGACACCCGGGCAGCTCATTCGTGGCCTTAACATCGTGCGAACGCTACATAATGTACCCGCGGTGCCGGCTGCGCTCTTAACACTGCCAGGTACGGTGAACCTTGCAGCGTACACATCCGTCTTACTTGGGCTAACGTTTGCGCCTGAGACGCTGCTGTTCGGCATCCAACCTATCACGCGAAGTATAAAGCTAAGCGGCAGCACTGGGTATAATGTCACTGTGAAGATGTCGTATAAGGCATCAACGTGGAACAGATTTTGGAATCAGAAGACAAACAGTTACGAACCTATCTATGAGTACGGTGGCGGCGTCGTTAAACCGTATGTCCCGCTCTCTTTTTCGGACTTCCTATTCTAATGTACGTCCCTGGAGATAAGGTCAAAAAAGAGCATCTCAATGCACTGATAGCGTTGCTTGGCGACGGCTTTTCAGGCGAAGGCTTCGTGTCGTCACAAGGAGATATTGTACAGAAGACTAGGCCCAAGCCAACTGATGATGTCGTTATCATTCCTCAGCAGGCGATGCCCCGCTACTCAGCGTATGTTGTCACTAATAATAACGGGCTAGATCCTTTTGCGTACGATGCCGACACTAAGAAGCCTTTGATGAAGGTGACACGACTCGATGTGCAAAGCAGCGGTGACGCGTTGATGGTCACTAACGACGGCGTGGCGATTTCAGCAAACCAACGAGGGTATGGTCGCATCCTACGTGAAGGTGAATTTGCTTGGGTGCAAGCGGACGAGAACTGCACAGGTCCATGCGGCATCGACCCGTCAACAGGCAAGCTAAAGCAAGGATGGCCTGGTTTCATATCTGGAGGTTTCGCTAACATTGATGGCGCATTATGCGCATACGTCACTAGGTATCGAAGCCTCCTTATCGGAAAGGCCGTATCCGGTGGCGGTGGCCAGTGGTCTCGTGTTAATGTAACTCTTTACAAGACGAACGTCAACATAGGTCCTCTTCCCGCAGGATTAGCAGTTCCTCCACTGACGACTGCCGTCATACCGTCTATAAATCTTGCACCTAGCACAGTGCGTGTTGGTGGTACCTGTCTCTTGGTCCCTAATAATGGGCTTTACTTTTGTGTTGAGGTTTGCTAATGCCTTTAGGTAAGTGCTGTTGCTGTTGTCAAGATGACCCTACTTGCCCGTGTGTATGTGTAACCAGGAACGCCTGTGAAACAACGCTAGTGATCACTGGGAATCACCCTGCAACCCTAAAGTTTCCTATAGAGTACACTCGCAACCCAGAGTCGTTCCCTCCTCAGGTTGACTTCTGCGGCTTAGAGGGTTGTGCTCCAGTTAATAGGCTAGCGTCTAGTAATCACACACAGCTGCGGTCTTGGTCTGAACAGGATAAGTTCTGGGATGATGCGTCTGCCACTATTAAGGTCTGCTGTGGAGAGATAGACTGCGTCGGGTGCGGACCGTTAGCATCCGCCGGTACACTTACGGCAAAGGCTGTTAAGACATCTTCAAGATGCTATAGGGCTGATCTTAGGTACTCTAGCTTAGAAGTGAAGATACGCCGTGATCGTAAAGAGATCGGCGGTATCTCTGTGTGCGGCATATCCGTTAGGGCGAACTTAACATTCAAAAGATACCTTACAGTCCAAGACCACACGTGTATATACTTTTCCGCTAGGCGAGTGCTCGGCGGTGCGCCTTGCGGCAGCATTAGCATACCTAGTGATGAGTTCATTACGTGTGGTTGGTGTGAAGTCAATAACGTAAAAGTTGGAAGCTTCTCGTCGCCCAACGTATCAGGTGCACCTTTCCCTTCTCCACCAGCTGGCTGTGACCCATTAACTGACGGCGAGTGGGATGATCCTGACCCGGAAGACATCCCGCCTTGGGATGGTTTTCCTTACAACTTCTTGTATGATAACGACAGGCAGCTGGAAACATTTTGCATTGTTAGAGAGAAGTTCATTCCAGGAGCAACTGACATCGGTTGCAATGCGTCCTTTACAGTTACACTAACGGCAGATGACACTATATCAGACGAAGAGCCAAACTTCCCAGAGCCGAACACGTGGCCCTGTTGTGGTAAGTCCGAGATAAGTCAATGGTACGGGTACTCATACTGCCAGGCTACACATGCTGACCCTTACGTATGTGGGGAGTACATTTGCCCTATTAACCCGTCGCCCGTTGTGGCTTGCCCATCATATAGCGGCTTTGGATTCTTTCAAGGGCGTAACTTAGACTGCCTAGGTGAGTTCGGGTCTAACTGGACGGTGGACCTTGCAGGGCTCATATCGAGTACAGGCAGTGCTCAGCAGTACTGTAACAGCAGTTTTGATCCTTTGCTCGGCGGATCCATCACTGTCGATAGGTGCGCCTTCGCATGCGCAACGTCCAGGAACCGCGGATACACGCTTGATTATGACATCGTCAATCAGACCCTACTTTTCGGAGAGGCATTAGACTCATGGCAGCTAACTCTAGAATGTCCGGATTGATAGTGACTCGCTTTGTGAAGGGTGAACTTCGCAGACAAGAGCGTGTGCTGCAATCGGATGAGTATGTCGATCGCACGGCTGAAAAAGGTAGGCTCGCATGGGCAGCTCTACATAAGCAGCATCGTTTGACGATGGAGTGGTTGAGAACTGTATGGAAGCCGATGATACCCAAGCTATGTGGGTGCGATGATAGCTTTGAAGAGTACCTTCGCGATAACCCTCCATCTTTTGAAAGCGAAGAGTCTGACTTCGTATGGGGCTGGAGGTTTCATAATCACGTGAATAGTAAGCTGCTGTGCCACCCGATCTTGAGCTTACAAGACGCCGTCCAGCTATGGCGCCCTGATTTAGTGGTATCAGAAGAAATGTAGCGATATACTACAGCAAACCGAGATGCTCTATAATGCATCCTAAAATGGTACGATAACTATATCGAACAGTACTGTGAAAGTGCATTCTAGTGCGTACCAGGAACCCAGTTTTTCAGTAATAGACTGGTTTGCTATTGGAACTAGCATCTAGCCAGCTTTTTGTACTGGCTCCGATACCAACTCGAATAGGTATGCGTAAGTTGATCGAAGGCTTCTCAAGTATACGTGCGATGTCCTTTTGGGTGTCTTCAGTGTACTGCTCTTTAGGCATCGTGATGATAAGTTCGTCGTGCACGCTGCCAATGACTTCATATCCGGCTTCCATCAAGGCGACCATTCGCTCTTTCATAAGATCAGCTGCAGATGACTGATTCGCTGTGTTAAATGCTTTGCGAGCATGGTCGGCTGGCAGATGCCGTCGGCGACCATATAGGTTACGAACATACCCACGCTGCCTGCAGAGCATCTCGGCCTCGCGAGATGTTCTCTTAAGCCCAGGGAGCTTAGCGTGATATGTGTTATAGATGTCATTGCCCCGTGCTTTAGCTAGTCGATTAAACTCGCTCACGTCGGTCGTGTCGATGCTCTCGACGACATCAGGGTCTACGCTAAGGGCATTAATCAGCCTGGCCTTCCCGCCGCCGAAGGCCATCAAAAAGTTAACAGTCTTTGCAGGCTTACGTTTGATCCCGCACAAGTCAGCGACCCACATGTGATAGTCTTGGTCGGGGTTCTTGTTATACGCTTCAATCGCATCGGGGTCTTTGATGTAGTGAACGATCGTGCGGTACTCGATCTGGGAGTAATCACAGGATATCAATATGTGACCTTCACGCGGCTCGACAAGCTCCTTAGCCTCGGGCATCAGCTGTTGCATATTAGGCTTGCTGCAACTCATACGGCCTGTACGAACGCTAGCGTTATACGACGGGTGTAACACACCATCAATGTTACGTTCGAGATACGTCGACAAGAACGTGCCGTTGAATGTTGCTAAGCGACGGTACTCTAACATCAACTTAAGAACTTCAACAGGTGCGCCTGGGAAGGCCATGTAAGATCTTAAAGCGTGCTTGTCGAACGATGGTGAACCGTTGTCGGTGTAAGCTATGACCGGTAGCCCATGAGCATTGCAGATAACATCAAAGCAGTCCTCGTCAGAGTTAGCTCTAATGCTGTATCCGATTAGCGACTCGAGTTCGTCGTCTATGGTCGACATACGGTGTAACGTCTTCAGCTGCGTTAGCATCGTGTTCGTTACGTTGATGTTCATGCCTGATCGTTCAATGTGATACAGACACATTGCGATTTTATCCTCAAGATCGCAGACAAACTTGCACTCAGCACTAATGTTATCTTGAAGATAACGATGCAGTTTACGAGTGACAAACACGTCATCAGTACCGTAAGATGCCATCACGTCAGCGGGTATCCATCCGAAATCCTTGTTATCTTTGAGATACGGTTTCATCACCTTTTCATGATGACTGATGTCGTGACTGAGCCAGTCTCTTGACAAGAAGTCAAGGCCATAGCGCATACGGTCAGAGTTAAGAATCTTTGCGTGCGCTAAAGTATCTGTAACCTTGCAGTTAACCTCGACTCCAAGGTTATTGCTGAAGACGTGCATATCGTACTTGACGTTGTGATTAACCCACGTGCCGCATGAGTTCACGACTTCCTCGAGCCATTTATACACTGGCTCCCACGGGAGGTTGCCGCCGCGATGATGGCATACTGGGACGTACCATGCATCAGGGCAATCATCAACAGTAACACAAGCCCCTGCAATGTAGCAGTCCTTCCACACGTTCAGAGCGTCTAGCTTTGTGTTACCACTAGTCGTCTCGAAGTCAAGATATAGGTACTTCGCGCCAGCCAAACATGGCAGATCGTCGAGAGTCGTACATAGTCTTCCGCCGTTGGATAATCTCATAATGCGAACCTATCATGTGGAATTTCATAGTGTTACCACCTCTGTACTCTTTTAAGCAGAGAACGTCAGTGATGTTAGGGGTGTTAAGTATGAGACCAGCACACGCTGCGCACGGCGAATATGTGCTGATCATATAGGATGGTGTGGTCTTATCGCTGAGCTTTAGTAGGGCATTCGTTTCAGCGTGCACACACCCGCATTGGCCAGGTTCAGCGCTGCACGATTCATTATCAACGCCACTCGCAGGTCCGTTGTAGCCGAATGCGAGTATCTCAGTAAGACCGTGATCGACAATAACAGCGCCAACCTGTAGCCGTTTGCACGTAGATAGTGCTGCGACGCTGTTTGCGAACGCTATTATAACTTCAAGTTTCTCATGGTATCGCTCCAAGCCGTTACACATGTTCGTCTCCTATTGTAAAGTTCGCATATCTTAGCGACTGTGTCGTCAGTGATATCTGGCCTGTCACTTGTCACATGCAGTTTGTAATCCGCGTAATGAGTCATCAACTTGAACGTATCATTCACGCGGAGAACCTCATCTATGGTGAAGATTTCGTCCTTCGATGCTGCATAGCGATCACGAATGATAGCCGGCTCTGCAGTGATGATAATCGTAAAAGCGTAGTACTTCAACAACAGTGTTGCATGAAGTATCTTGGGTTCTTTAATCTTGCAATCACGACTCTGTAGAGACACTGAGTACGCGATTTCACTAAGATGATATCGATCTCGAACAGCATTCACTGAAGCTAAGTGAATATAGTCATCGTCGCTCCATGAGTCTGGCAGTGGACCCAGATGCTGGTACACCATGTTAAGCCTCTTGGCTAACTTGTGGGCCAGCGTTGTTTTCCCGACGCGATCGGTGCCTTCTAAGATAAGCATGCTCTAAAACCTCTGATTCAATAGGGACATCAAGAACGCATTGCAATAACGTACGAAGTGTGGAGTTGGTAACGACAGACAAGTCTTCACGTATTTTGAGCTTACGGTACTGTACTTCGCACGCGCGCGCGAACTCGATCTCACTATAATGCGAAGATAAGAAAGACCTATGGTCCCACACGCCGACCATAGTTCCTAGCGGGTTAAATTGAACAGCCTCAATCGCTGCTTTTAAATTCTTCTCGTAAAGATGTAAGTCAGCGACTTGATGCTGGTACCATCCAGGCTTTATACCAACACAAGATGCGACAAAGCGCTGTATTGAGGTGTTAACGAACACGTCATACGGCATGCCTAACCACGCATCGTTCGATCGCATCGTAGCGATCATGCACAGTTCATCGTTTATGATCATAAAGTCGTAAGCAAGTGTACACGGGCAGTCCTTAGCCCATGACGCGTTGGCAATATCGCTGCTTTCGTACAACGGCAACACAGCCCTACGCGTATTAGGTGCGTCTTTCAGTAAGCCGATCACATGCTTTACTGACTTTGTAATACGCGGGCCGTACGCACCTAGCACTTTTCCATAATTAGCGAAGTTTGCGTACTGAGGAGCATAGTGCATTATCTGATCCAAGTCGCCGTTCGGGTGCGGGTTAAAGTACCAGAAGAACTCGCCAGCTGCGTACCTAGGGTCGAGCTTACGATGCGGGTTCGTCAGCCAAGTCGCTGTAGTCGACGTCAAGCGTGCTGCGTAGCCGTGTGTGGCCAGTGTTCCGCCGATGCGACTTTGCGATGCTTGACCATGACTGAATAGGTTCGCCAGTACGTCGATCCACATTGAATCGATATCTCGGAAATGTTTCATCTTCAAAATTCCTATGACGTGTTTGTAGGTAAGCAGTTAAATTGAACACCTTCTCAGTCTTACCTACTGATGAAGATGTCACCCAGCCATCACGATACTTGGCCTCCCAATCTTCTCCACCCCAAGCGTCGTTGAGGTAGTGATAGGCTTGTTCAGCGACCCACTCACCAACGCATGGGCAGACTCCTTTAGCGATCTGTGGTACGGGATCATTACCTAATGGAACTATCGGTAGTCCCATTATAGTCGCAAGCTCCTCGTGTGTCAATCCCCGATGATGGTCAGGGTGAATAAACCTGCCAGCTGACGAGAAGATGGTAGGGCACGGTCGCTGCCACGAGAGTCGCTTTACGCAGTGCATGCTGAATGGCATCCCGCTGTTACGCATAAGCCAAGTATCCTGCATGCGCTCGGGCAGATGATCGCAGTCGTACTGCGCTAGCATGTTGAGATCCCAACCATTAGGTAGTCGTGCCAAGCAATCTTGTTCGTCCGGCGACAGCTTCGTTAAAGACATGTCAGTTCGATCTCGCATATGCCAAATTGCGTCGTACAGCGTTGGGGCATATTCGGGCAAAGTCATAGGCGAGATGTTAAACGGCTTCGACCCATCGTAAGCAACGAAAAAGTATCGCTTACGATATTGAGCGTTGCCAAGACTGGCAGCATTCACGAATAAGTGGGCGACCCGATACCCTTGAGCTGCGACTTTTTGCACCAGCATATCAATGAGTGGTTTACCTGTTGAGTAAGCCTGTTGGACTGACTCCCAAGTAAAGATCGGGTACTTCCCAGTGCAGTAGTCCATAAACTCCCAGATGTCTCGAGTACACGCCGCGAATGGGCCGTGTATGGTGTCGTCATACCCAGCTGTCACTGTGCTAAAGCCTGTGCAACGAGGGTTTCCGAACGCAAAGTCAGCTGGGATGTCCGGCCAGTCTTTAGCCGATGAGTTGTGAATGTTTACATTGCACATCGCCTTAGCCGTCTCAACGCCGAACCCATGAACCTCTAGGTGATCAGTGACATCAGCAACTTGCTGAACGCCATGAGAAAACCCGCCCGCGAATACGTGAATGCCAACAGCTTTCATAGTAACTTTTCCAAGTTAGGTGGTGTGTACCCGGTCTTATTCGAACATCGTTGATCCGATGGTGACTTGGTCATGTTGCTTTGATGAACTTCTTCAAAGGCCTCGGGCAATCGCAGCTCAAATACAGCTGCTGTCCCTAACGTGACATACGACAAGTCAGCAAGACCGTCTAATACCTCTACCTTGTTGCAGTCTGCGAGCCCACCGATGACCTCTGCCAGCTCCTCCATCATCAGGTGCACTCTAAGCCATCGAACATCTTTGTCCCGGTTGTACGTCTTGAGCGCATCTTGCGCTTCACCATCAATGAGATGTGACAGTTGGAGCATAGCCGGGTCGAAGTCTTTGGGCCAATCATGGCGCGGAGTGATACCCATGCGATTGTGAAATGCTTTAACCTGCTCGAGTTGATCTTTCAAAATTCTACTCCTTCTGGGATGTGATCGGGCCTGTCTGGAATGTCGTCAAGGCCTTTGAGAAACGAAATGAAAGCGGACGTTTTAACATATGCACGCTGCCTACGAGTTAACGCGTGCTTCCTAACGAGAACGCTTAGAAGTCCTTGTGCAGCCTGTCTGTCCCAAGCGCACCAATCCTGAATGTCTTGCAGCTCAATGTACATTCTTGACAGCAAGTTCTGGACAAAGTCTTTAGGGAACGGCGTAGTGATAATCGCTCGACGAACAGTGTCAGGGTCACTCAGCTTGCTCTGTGATTCTATCGACTGTGTCAAGTCGAGATAGCCGAATGCTCTACTTGAGTAGAGACCGTCTAAGAAGTCATGCACATATTGAACGTGACAAGGCCTTACGAGGACAGACTCGCCTTGATTCGAGAATGTTCGAATAGCCAATGATGCTGCAAGACGAGCTAGCTTGTACCGCATAGAGCCTCTATCAACGATAGGTATGGTGTCCGTGAACTTGCCGCTCATCTTGCTACTAAGCTCAAGAACGAGATCAGTAGTCTCTTGGTCAAAGATAATGTCAGACGCTGTCCAACCCCAAAGTATCAGTCTACGACAGTCTTCAGATGTGTACTCTGGAGTATTCATCGGGATCTTGTCGTTAATAAGCGTTTGAGATACATCTGTGGCTGACACGAGTAGGCACGCATCGAATCGACGAACATCTTCTAGGCTACCTATGAGCTCTTTAACCGCATCCACGCCGTAGCTGTAGTGATCGATCGGACTGTCAGATCGTGGATTAGACAAAGCGATAAGACGAGTACGCGCGTGTGTACGTCGCTTTTCGATCTTAGGTATCTCTGCAACACCGCTTGATCTCATGTCAGTTAGTTTGCTGATGACTTCAGTCGAAGTTCCTTTGAGTTCTTCAAGGATGACAAGTCGCTTGTCATGCGTAGGTATGACTCCCCAGCTAACGAACCATCGTGACCCCATTTGTTGAAGCCCGCCCAGGAGCCCAGCGACGGTTGCGTTCTTGCACTCGACTTTCTCGCCAAGACCGTAGTGCCGCTGTAGGTTCATGGTGGTCTCAGTCTTGCCTTGGGCTGAGTCGCCTAGGATGAGAACCTCAACCCAACCCTTGATCTTCTTTTGATCGAACGTAAGGAATAGCGGCGAGTGGTAGGCAAGGTCAACCATTAGATGGATAGCCCTACGGCCATATATTCGGGTCACGTTGCGCTCTAGATCGTCATATAACGCATCCAACTTTTCCTTGAGACTACTATACGACCAATCCTTCGGCTGGAACTTATAGAGCGTATCTAAGTCCTTTAAACGATAGGAACTCAGGGCGTCCTGGCTGGTCTTGTACCTGCTGATAAGTAGAGTGGACTGTTGTGTTTGCGGATGAGGATACATTCGACCCATCATCTCATATGTTTCGTTAAGGTCAACACCTTTGCCGATACACACAGCTGGCTGCATCGACCTGTCGATTGACCTATTAGTGATCTCAAGACGCGGGCTAATGCGGACGTCCTCTACGTTATAATAAGACGTCGGTTCGAACTCGCAGACTTGACATCGTTTAGGTATCTCGAGCTCCTCCTTTAAGGCTGGTGCTTGGTTTGCTTTGGGCCTAGCGACCATTTCCAATATGGCCGGCGATTCAGCATTGATCGAATACACGTGCGGTTCTTCGTTAAGGTACACTGGGCATACTGCGCACTCCTCTATGTCTCGAGTGCACTTAACTTTGACACTCGACGGTATGACGTACGGCGAGGTGTCGAGCGTAGACACCGTGCATGTCATGACGACACGCTTGCCGGCATTATTTGCGTTGATGGCCTGTACAAGGTCAACTCGCCTTGGCTTTTCCATGACCTCATGGGCCTTCTTAGGCGCTGCAAAGTCGGTTGCTTCAGTGTAGACCCGATGAAGGTCGCCTCGTATAGCGATGAAGTCGTTTATGTCACCCTTAGGGAACTTGGCAGGGTCCAATGGAAGCAGTGCGCTACGAACCTTAGTGATACGTGAAAGGTGCTTGCATGTGTTAGTCTGGGACCTCTTGCCTTCTTCGTCAACATCAAAGCAAACAGTAGTAGGCTTGTCTTTAAAGAAGCTCGTTAACCTAGGATCCCAGTTACTCTCGCCGAGTGTGGATGTGACCACACCGATCCCATGAGGATTAAGATATCTTGCAGCTACGATTGCTTTGACTTCGCCGCCGACAACCAAGAGCTCAGGGTACTTGAGCTGATCGATTGGGAACAGCCTGACCTTGCCTCGGCCTTTTAGGTTACGGAACTTGTCTTTGCCGGGCGCGCCGGGTAAGTACAACCTAAGGTTGACGAAGTAACCCGACTCATTCTTGATCGGGATCGTTACACGGCCATCCTTCGTTCCTAAGCGATACTTCCTAATGTCATCGTCAGTGACTCCCCGAGCGTACAGCTCTTGTAAGAGAGGCTTGGCAGCCCATATGTCTGAGTGGTAGTCTTCTATGACGTCCGCTTTTATAACGCGGTCAGTGTTGATGTCATAGCGAGTTGCGAGATCCTTCTTGACGTCGGCTCGATTACTCTTTAAGGCACCAGCCAGAAAGGTGATCACATCGCCTTTAGCTCCGCATCCTGCGGTGCAACATCTGAATCGTTGCTTCTCAACATTAATCGCACAGCTTGGAGATGAGTCATTATGAAAAGGGCAGAGACAGCGAAGTTCGCTGTCTCCAGCCCAGTTGAATCCCCAGCCGATGCGTTCAAGCTCGGCAATTACGTTAATCATTACAGCTCAGTGTTTTGAACTTGACCTTCAACAATGTCGTCCGCTTCATGATCCACACGCAGCGCTCTGTCTGCGTGAGCAGCCTTGAGCTCACGGTACTGGTACGAGGTGTATTCAAAAGTAGCTTTGTCAACGAATGCACCAACAGCCTCAGGTGGGTTCTCGACATCAATACCGTACCACTGGCCTTTATCGTTCTCACGATAACGAGTGCGGAATGCAAACTTGCAACCGTACATCGGCGCCATACGCATCTTGCAGAGTGCGGCGAAGTTTGACCCAGCTCGGTGTTCAGCTCGCGAGAACGACATGACCGCCGGCAGCATGTTGAGTCCTTCAACGTGAATCAACACGACGAAGTTCAAATGCTCAACGTAGCGCATCATCTTCTCAGGCATCTCAGGGCAAGCCTCAAAGCGACGCTTTGCATCCCGTGCCTTAATGGCGACCGCGCTTGTAGGGTCAAACGACGACTCCCTGATCATCGGGAGATTGCCTTTGGCCTCAAGTGGATTCCACAAGCAGAACTCGGGAAAGAAAAACAACGGCGTGAAGATCACTGCCGAGCTTTCATTCTTTGGTCTGTTCTTTTCATCGATGTCGAGACTAATGATGCGGATCATTTGCGGTACGAGGACAGCATCACCAGGGCTGAACTTGTCTTTGTACTCGCCACGAGACACTGGCTGGACGACTTTGATACGCGGTGGGACAATGAACTGCCCCATGCCCTCAGTGCCAGTGTCGATCATCGCCGGCTGAAGGTAGTCGGGAAGATTGTCATTTTTGATTATGAGAGAACTCATTCAGTTATTCCTTTTCTTGGACGAATTGTGACCCCGTATACGGGGTAGGTTTTGTTTGGGTCAACTCCAGGAGGGAGCTGACGACCATTCGTTAGTAGCTCAGTGACGTAGTCAACTAAGCCAGGCCAGTGCGGCCTCACTGCGTCAGTCGCTTGCAACTCTACAGTGATGCCCAGTGCTTTCATTAACTCTTCATACTCGACACTTCCTTTCTTGGGAATTTGCGCAGCCATACGGATGCGCGGGGTGATGGTACAGTATGGCGTCCTGATTGGGTCAGAGTCGCCGGCTTGTGCCCACATCATACACAACAGGCGCTCTGCCAGTTCGTACGTGTTTCGTGTTCTCTTCTCGACTTCGTCGAAGATCTCCATGATCTTCTTTAGAGCGTAAGCCATGTCTGCAAGTTCTTTGATGTCGCCTTCATTATGAAGGTTGGCAACTAGCTTATCGTGCCTATCCTTCCATTCACCTAGAACTGTCATTGCGAAGTTGAAGTACTCTTTGTTGTGCTCTTTCATCTCCAATAATCCTCATTACGTAATGTTGCTCAGCGGCATGAAAGAAAAGCACTTTAAGCCACTGATACTCTTGAACTAGGAACGACGTTGCGAGCACTACTGGTACGCTAGTGCCTATGCATAGTAAGCTGTCTGTGTTGCGATCAAACCCTAAAGCCTTGATGCGCTTCATGAACTCTTCTCGGAAGCGAGAGTGGTCAAAGATGCTAGGTCTTGCGCCCGTGAAGACAACTGTCAACTTGCCGTAACGCGTTGCGTCACTGACGTCATAGTCTGTTGGGCTTATGATAAATACGCGGCTCATACTTGTGTCAGCACCGACGATCGGATGTCTCTTAGGATGTCTTTGATGTCAAGAGTTGATGCGGCATCGAGTCTCTTTTTAGCAACACGCGTTGCAATGACAGTGTCAATTGTGCTAGGAACTACCACTTCAGTGATACGAACAGGCACACGTGTACCTCGTCGATGAGCACGGTCTTCGCTCTGCTCGCGAAGGATGGCGCTCCAGTTCTGAGATATGTAAACGACGTGTGTGCAGTTGGTGTCAAGCCGTGATGGGTCATTTGGCGGGTAACCTAAGAGGTTCAATCCAGTACCGCCGGCTTGTGGATTGCCAATAAACCAACGGCAGGACGGATCCTCGTTAAAGCGCCTCTCGGCTTCAATACGATCTTCGAAACTCGAGCCGCCATAGAATACCACAGGGCTCTCGCCAAGTGCTTCTAGACGCGATTTTATGGCTTGGATATCCTCTACCCAGTTGGACCAAATGATCGTTTTGTCGTTCGGGCCTTTCTCCTCAACTAACGATGCGATGTAGTCGGCTTTGACGTTCGTCTCGAATGGGATGACGCGACGAGGTGCAGTGACATCGCCGTTCTCATCGATAACTTGAGGGATGACGCGGAACGATGAGGTGATCTGACTGAGGCGAAGCAACTGTGTCAAGATGTTGTTGACCGCGACTGCCTCGTTCTCAGCATTCTCAAGTGTGTTCTCGATCTCTATGACAAGTTCGTCTCTGAGCTTAAGATAAGCTTCAGCCTGTGTAGGCATCATTTCAACTTCAGCGACATCGTACAGCTTGTCAGGAAGATAAGGCAATGCTTCCTCCTTAGAGATGATGAATGAGTAGCGTGATAGCTTGTCTTTAAGAATCGGAAGGTTCTGGGCTTCTTCAAACGACAAGCCGTGCTGTGTTTGACGATACTTACCGAAGTACTTGCGGAAACTGTCGAATGAACGAAAGCCACTAGTACCAGGACCCATGAACTCGAAGAGAGTGTAAAGGTCGTTGACGTTGTTCGCGATCGGTGTACCCGTGAGAACAAGTCGCTTTTGAGCGTTACGACCGAGCTTCTGAGCGTATTCGTTACGCTTGGTTGTGTGAGCTTTGATGTAGTGTGCTTCGTCAAGAACAGCATAGTCGAAGTCAATCGCAGACAGTGCGTCCCAGGTTTGCTGCAACGTTTCGTAGTTGCATACGATGACTGAGATGGGCGACGGTGACTTGACCGCGTTGATAATCTGGGTGACACGAGTGATCACGCCACCTCTAAGTATGTGTACGTCACAGTCAGCGGTTGCGAACTTCTTAAACTCAGACGACCAGTTTGCGCGAACGTTGGGTGGGCATACGACGATGGCACGGTACTTAGGCTTAGCGCGGCGAGTGGCATCATTGCAGATTGCAGCGATGGCAACTGCTGTCTTGCCAGTGCCTTGCTTCATGAACAAGCCATAGCCTGGAAGATTAAGAGCGTTGACAAGTCCAACTCGCTGGTAAGGCGAAAGACTACCGAAGTTGATGTCACCACCATTCGGTACTTCACCCTCTAGCTTAAAGCGCGCTACGCAGTCAGCTGAGAGGCGAGACTCTGCGATGACTGCAACCCAGTACTTGAAGACGATTTCAGCGTCCTCATCGAGTTCAAGCGTTACGCCGCTGTCGCGATGCTTTAAGAGTCGTTCAGCAACAACATCACTCGCTGCGGCTCGAATGTAGCCGTCATCGAGGCGCTTCATGTCAGGCAGCGTCTGCCATTCGGGGCGCGTCCCGTAGCGAATCGATCTTGACCCGTCGCTGCTTTGATAGAACTCGCGAAGATGGAAGAACGATCCATCCTCACTTAACGATACATGAATAATGTTCATTGTGTTATCTCCTGCAATGTCTATACCTACTTGCGAGGTCCTTGGGGTTGATGTAAGTAATCTTCGATACACCAGAGCACGGTTCCCGTGGAACACTTGAGATGCTTGGCGACTATGTCAGCAGTTTGGTTATAGCAACTTTCATACATGGTGTCAATAGGCAATGAAAATGCTACACCGTACGCAGAACACATTGCGTGTTCCATCTCGATGGATCGCATGAGCGACTTGTATGAATCGAGGCGCTTCATCACCCGCATTGCAGTGCGAGCGATCAGTTTACTTTGAGGTTGCATTCTCGAGGTCCTTGATTAAGCGGTTGAGTTTTCGGAGTTGCTTGCGGAGGTCTTTTTTCTCTTCGGGTAGGCCCATGTGTAGGGCTTCCCAGAGCACATGCCCTTCTTCTTTGAGTTCAGATACGACTTCCTTAGCGAGCAAGAGGATCTCTTCGTCAGTGAATCCTCGGATGTCTCGCTCGTCATCATCGGACCAGAGCTGCATCTTGTACTCGAGTTCACCTATGCTTAGTGCGCGATCGATCATCATGTCCTCTCCGTGTAATACGCTACAACAGATTCACCTATCTTGCTAGCACGTTCTTCGGTAGGCGCCCAGCCAAACTCATTGACAATGCCAAAGTTGTCAGTCACGGTCCAGCACCATGAAGGTTCAGCAGTCTCTTCATACTCAACAGTCAGCTTATACTTTGTTGGGACGTGTCGCTGCGGAACAGCATCGACCGTGTGCAACCAGCGGGCTGCTTCGTAAACTGTCTTGCGTGGGTACAGCGATCGGTACTCACAGATGACCTGTGCTAGTGTCTTACGATCGAGTTGATGGCTGTTCTGGGGTCCAGACCGCCAGGCTTCACTACGAATCTTTGGCCAAAGTTCTTGCCAGCGCATTGTGTTATCTCCAAGTAAGTGAATGGACTCATCAGTGGCAGCACCAACTGCCAGACCGCCGCAGCGGTTTCGTCCTGAGTTAGTCGGCTTCGGCAAACTTAAGGCCAAAGTCTTCCTCGAGCGTCGCTAGTACTTTCGACTGTGTAGGCCCGACAGCGAGAACAACTCCAAGCTCGTTGACTGCGAAGTTAATGCATCGCTTATGCTGAGTTGGGTACTGATCGGGCACCTTGTCGAAACGAATCAGCGTGACTCCGATGTTTGAGGTCAAGTTAGTCAGAACAGTGGCAGTGTGGTCCGTGGTCAGCAGTGCTTTGAAAAGATCGGTCATCTGTGTTATCTCCAAGGTTCGTCGATTGCGAAGTGCGATCGACTATGCTAGAATTATCGACTACCAAAGGCAAAATGTAAATACCATTTTGGCATTTTGTTCAAAATTTTTTGACCGTTATACTATAGCTCTTTGCCGATGAAACACGGCTCTAAAATGCACTAGCCTTCATCGGGAAGAATTTTTCATTTTCTTTGCATTTGCTATTGACATCCATCTGGTGAACGCTAGAGATCTTAAAACGAATGCGTCCAAATGCACTTTCGGCAGTCGGTACGACTACTATATCGAACTCGGGAGAAGAGTGCATTCTAGTGCATCGTCCAGTCGAACATTGCAGCCGAGGCGGGCCA
>Ga0164293_10000290_pt1 | contig 38478 bp, 41 predicted proteins | sample GEODES118metaG_FD_111487 | JGI IMG/M metagenome (GOLD analysis project Ga0164293, IMG submission 111487) | Eutrophic lake water microbial communities from Lake Mendota, Wisconsin, USA - GEODES118 metaG | ecosystem: Environmental > Aquatic > Freshwater > Lake | place: USA: Lake Mendota...
CGCCCGATGCAGGGTGATTTCGATGCCCGCCGCAACGGCGTGCTGATCGCCTTCGAGGAAGGCACTGCCACCTTCTATGCCCTCAAGAACGCCGAAGACCGCGGGCAGTTCTTCATCACCCCGGGCACCAAGGTGTACAAGGGGATGATCATCGGCGAAAACAACCGGCCCCAGGATCTCGAGATCAACGTCTGCAAGACCAAGCAGCTCACCAACATGCGCTCCGCCGGCGCTGAAGAGCTCGACACCCTGCAGGCGCCGATGCAGATGACCCTGGAGAGGGCCCTTGAGTACATCGGCCCCGACGAGATGCTGGAGGTCACGCCTGAGTCGATCCGTCTGCGCAAGCTGCCGGCCAAAAAACCTGCCAAGCGCTGAGGCCGGCACTGCTGGCTCAGAGGCAACCCGACAAGGCCGTGGGACATACCTCCGATGCCCAGGAATCCAGCTTGATGGCAGACCCCCGTCTCGGGGAGGCCATCAGGCTGTTCAATGCGGCCGACTGGTATGCCTGCCACGACGACCTTGAGGCCTTGTGGCACGAAACTGCTGGCCCGATGAGAGCTGTGCTGCAGGGGATCCTGCAGCTAGCCGTGGGCCAGTTGCACCTGCAGCGCGGCAACCGTCGTGGGGCCACGATCCTCACCGGCGAGGGACTGGGCCGGCTGGCCTCCGCCCCGGGCGAAGCGCTCGGACTTGACCTGGATGCCCTGCGGAGCTCGGCCCGTGTGTGGCTGCTGGCACTGCAACAGGATCTGCCTGTGGAGGGCTTGCCGCCGCTGAAATTGCATGCAGGTGCCGGGGGGGATCTTGATCTGTAAATTGACAGGAAGCATGGTCTGTGGCGGCTTGCTGTTGTTCCTCCCTCGCCCTGCCGCAGGCCCGCTGGGCGCCCTGCTCACGGTCCTGTGCCTCACTGCTGCAGCCACCACCTGGCGTGGTCCTGCATCCATGCGTGTCGCAGCTCAGCCAGCACTCCCTTCACCCGCACTCCCTGCACCCGCATCGCCTGCGCCCGCATCGTCTGCGCCTGTGGTGACAGCCACCACCGGCCTGGTCACGATTGAGTCGGATCGCCAGATGGCTGACAACAGCACCGGGATCGTGACGGCCATCGGCAACGTGCGGATCGTTTACCCGGATCAGCGTGTGGTTGCCACGGCCCGACAGGCCCAGTACTTCAGCCGTGAGGGCCGGGTCGTGCTCAGTGGCCAGGTGAGCGTGATCCAGGACGACGGCCACAGCCTGCGAGCCGAGCAGCTCGTTTATCTCGTCAATCAGGAGCGCTTGGAGGCACGGCCTGCTGCCGGCCAGCAGGTGATCAGTCGCTACAACCTGGCAGCCCCCACGCCCTCATCGCCTGCCAGCGGGGATCGTCCATGAGCCTGGAGCTCAGGGATGTGGTGCTCGCCATTGGCGGGCGCGTGTTGGTGAACCACGTGTCGCTGCAGCTCAATCCTGGCGAGGTGGTGGGATTGCTTGGTCCCAACGGCGCCGGCAAGACCACCACCTTCGGACTGGTCACCGGTCTGCTGCGCGCTGACAGTGGCGCGGTGCTGCTGGATGGAGAGGACATCGCCCATCGCCCGATGCCCCAGCGCGCCCGGCTGGGCGTGGGCTATCTGCCCCAGGAGGCCAGTGTGTTCAGGCAGCTCACTGTGCGTGACAACCTCGCCCTTGCGCTCCAGGTCAGCGGCACCCCTGTTGATCAGCGACGCCAGCGTCTGTCCAGCCTGATCGATGAGTTTCACCTGGGCGCCTTCCAGCACCGCAAGGGCTACCAGCTCTCAGGCGGGGAGCGCCGCCGCTGTGAAGTGGCACGCGCCTTGGCCGTTGGCATGAACGGGCCTCGCTATCTCCTGCTCGATGAGCCTTTTGCGGGCGTCGACCCGATCGCGGTGTCTGATCTCCAGGAGCTGATCGATCATTTGCGCCAGCGGGGTATGGGCCTATTGATCACCGACCACAACGTGCGTGAAACGCTGGCGATCACCGACCGGGCCTACATCCTCTCTGAGGGTGCAATTCTGGCCGCAGGTCCCTCGGCCCAGGTGGCCAGCGATCCCCTGGTTCGTCGCCACTATCTCGGAGAGACATTTCGGTTGTGACTGCGGTGATCGACTGGCTGGCCCGTCTGGGCAGTCCCTGGCAGAAACTGTGGCTTCGCCTGCCGCTCCTGGACCGCTGGCTGCTCAATGAGTTGATCGGCCCACTGATCTTTGGGGTCGCAGCCTTCACAGCGGTGTCGCTGTCGGTGGGAGCTGTCTTTGAACTTGTGCGTCGGGTTGCTGAATCAGGTCTGCCCCTGGATGTGGCGCTGCAGGTTCTGCTGCTTGAGCTTCCTTCATTTCTGGTTCTTTCATTCCCCATGGCCACGTTGATGGCCACGCTGCTGAGCTATGGGAAGCTCTCCGGCAACAGTGAGCTCACAGCTTTGCGCAGTGTTGGCGTGCCCACCTGGAGGATGGTGGTACCCGCACTGTTGTTGGCACTGGCGATGACATTGCTCACTTTCAGTTTCAACGAGGCTGTCGTTCCACGCACCATGTTTGAAGCGAAGGCAACGCTTAACCGTGCGATTGGTCGAGCTGTGGCTGGTGAGCAGAAAGAGAATGTTATGTATTCTAAGTATGGCACTATTCAGTATCCCGATGGGTCAGAGCGTCGCGGCTTGACACACTTCTTTTATGCCCAGCGCTTCAACAAAGGCGCGATGGAAGACGTCACTCTTCTCGATCTCTCGCGTGCCAGTCAGCGCGTTCTGCTTCGCGCCAGCCGTGCTCGATGGAGTGAAGCCGATGCCCAATGGGAATTTCTCGATGGTCAGGTGTTCATCGTGCCCTCAGGCGAGGACGCTGCCTCTACGTCTGCTGACTTCCAGCGATATCTCTATCCACTCGGAGCTGAACCGATCCAGGCCGCGCAGTTGCCGCGCGACTCGAATTCGCTCACCATCGGTCAGGCACGCACAGCCGAGCGTCTGTTGCGCGAATCCGGTGACCTTCAGGCAGCTCGCAAAATGAGTGTGCGGATTCAGGAGAAGTTCGCCTTTCCCGCTGTCTGCCTGGTTTTCGGTCTGATGGGCAGCAGCCTCGGAGCCAGGCCCCAGTCGCGCCATAGCCGCAGCCAGGGATTCGGCCTCACCGTGCTGCTGATCTTTGGCTATTACGTGCTCGCCTTCACGTTCAGTTCCCTTGGCGTCAAGGGCACCCTCCCGCCCGTGGTCACGGCCTGGCTGCCGGTGCTGATCGGCCTGGGTGTTGGCGGCTCCCTGCTGCGCCAGGCCAGTCGCTGAACCAGCCTGGCCCTTCCACCTCGCTGTCCCGATTCAGACCATTCCCACAAGCTGTCGGCGCCTTGCGGCGACAACTGGACGGCCTTCAGGCCAGACTGCCCCCACCCCAACTCGAACCAGTGCCAGCTCTGCTCGCCGATCCCGTCACCGGTCTTGGCCTCACGGCCTTCGCCCTGTTGCTGCTGGTGATGCCACTGGCCTTCTGGTCGCTGAGTGGTCAGCGCACCAGTGCGGTCGTTCGCCTGCTGGTGGCTTCCGCCAATCTCTGTCTCACTGCCCAGCTGGTGCTGCGCTGGTGGGATTCGGGCCACTTCCCCATCAGCAACCTCTACGAGTCGCTGTGTTTTCTGGCTTGGGGCTGCACGCTCACCCAGCTGCTGGTGGAACGAAGCTGGCCTTCACCGCTGGTGCCGGCGGCGGCCACGCCTGTTGCACTCGGCTGCGTGGCGTTTGGCAGCTTCGCCCTCCCCGATCGTCTGCAGGAAGCTTCCCCACTGGTGCCTGCTCTGCGCTCCAGCTGGTTGGTGATGCATGTGAGTGTGATCATGCTCAGCTACGCAGCCTTGCTGGTCGGTTCCCTGCTGTCCGTCGCCGTTCTGTTTGTGGACCGGGGGAATGCCCTGGAGTTGCGCAGCAGTTCCATCGGCAGCGGTGGCTTCCGCCAGGCCCAGCTGGCCAGCGATGGGCCGGGGGCGATGGCTGCTCCGTTGCGGCTGCGAAGCGTGGACATGCCGATCGCCGAGCAGCTCGACTCTCTTAGTTACCGCACGATCACCGTCGGCTTCCTGTTGCTGTCGGTGGGTCTGGTGAGCGGTGCCGTGTGGGCCAATGAAGCCTGGGGAAGCTGGTGGAGCTGGGATCCCAAGGAAACCTGGGCCCTGATCTGCTGGCTGGTCTATGCCGCATACCTCCATACACGGCTGATCCGGGGATGGCAGGGCCGCAAACCGGCATTCGTGGCCTCCGCAGGTCTGGTTGTGATCGCTGTCTGCTACATCGGTGTCAACCTTCTGGGTATCGGTCTTCACAGCTACGGTTGGTTCTTTGACACCTGAGCGGCCCTGCTGTCACTGATCACTGGTTTTCAGTCGCCCAGGGTTTTCAGTCGCCCAGGGACATTCAAAGCTAAAAAAGCCCCCCTCTCAAAAGAGAGGGGGGCTTGGTCTACCCACTGTGGAGACAGATGATCTCCGCTCTCAAACCAGCGCAGGCTCCGGACGCCGGCTGTTGCGGATCCCGGTGATGGCATTGGCGTAGCTGGGCTGGTTGAACACGCCCGAGCCGCTCACGATCGCATTGGCACCTGCTTCGATCACCTTCCAGGCGTTCTCCGCCTTGATGCCACCATCCACTTCAATCCAGGGGTTCAGGCCCTTCTCGTCGCACATCCGGCGCAGGTCGCGGATCTTCTGCACCTGGTTGTCAATGAAGCTCTGACCCCCGAAACCAGGGTTCACGCTCATGATCAGAACTAGGTCGCACAGCTCAAGGCAGTACTCAAGCGTGTCGATCGGGGTGCTGGGGTTGAGCACGGCCCCAGCCTGTTTGCCGAGATCCTTGATCTGGGCGAGGTTGCGGTGGAGGTGGGGGCAGGCTTCCACCTGCACAGAGATGATGTCGGCCCCTGCCTTGGCGAAGTCAGGAACGTACTTTTCGGGTTCGACGATCATGAGGTGAACGTCCAGGGGCTTGCTGGTCACTGGACGCAGGGCCTCAACGATCAGCGGTCCGATGGTGATGTTGGGCACGAAACGGCCGTCCATCACATCCACGTGAATCCAATCGGCACCGGCCTCGTCTACGGCGCGCACCTCCTCTCCGAGGCGGGCGAAATCGGCTGAGAGGATCGACGGGGAAATCACCAGGGGCTTGGTGCTCATGCTGGCTCCACCGGGCATAGGGATGCCGGATTGTACGAAGCGCCTGCGGAGAGGCGCCCCCGGCCAGCGCTGATACAGTGACCCGGCTTGAAGCCTGAGAGGCCCAGCTGCCGGAGGTTGCGATCAACCTGACTTCAACCGCAGGCGCTGCTCCAGTCAGCCTCGGTCTCGAGTTCAGGTTCTGAGTTTCGCCGCTTTTGCGCTGCTCCCGGCCCTTCCCGCTGAAGCCCCCCTTGCCCTCTGCCGGACTGCTGTGGATCGCTCGCTGATTCAGGAAATTCTTGAGGTGGTCGAACAGGCCGCCATCGCCTCGGCCAAGCTCACCGGCATGGGCCTCAAGAACGAGGCCGACGCGGCAGCGGTGGAAGCCATGCGCCAGCGCATGGGCACTATCCCCATGCAGGGCCGCATCGTGATCGGGGAGGGCGAGCGCGACGAGGCCCCGATGCTCTACATCGGCGAAGAAGTCGGCAGTGGTGTCGGCCCCGGCGTCGACTTCGCCGTGGACCCCTGTGAGGGCACCAACCTTTGCGCCAACAGCCAGCGCGGGTCGATGGCTGTGCTCGCCGCCTCTGATCGCGGTGGCCTGTTCAATGCGCCCGACTTCTATATGAAGAAACTGGCCGCTCCCCCGGCCGCCAAAGGCAAGGTCGATATCCGCAAGTCGGCCACTGAGAACATCGAGATCCTCAGCCAGTGCCTGGGTGTCCCCAAGACTGACCTGGTGATCGTGGTGATGGACCGGGCCCGCCACAAGGACCTGATCAAGGAGATCCGGGCTACCGGCGCCCGCGTTCAGCCCATCTCTGACGGTGATGTGCAGGCCGCCATCGCCTGCGGTTTCACCGGCACCGGCACCCACTGCCTGATGGGCATCGGAGCCGCCCCGGAAGGTGTGATCTCCGCTGCAGCCCTGCGGGCTCTTGGTGGTCACTTCCAGGGCCAGCTGGTCTATGACCCCGCCGTTGCCCAGACCTCTGAGTGGGAAGGTCTTACCAAGGAGGGCAATCTGGCCCGTCTCGCCGAGATGGGGATCAGTGATCCAGACAAGGTCTACGAGGCCGAGGAGCTGGCCTCCGGTGAGAATGTGGTGTTTGCGGCCAGCGGCATCACCGACGGCCTGCTGTTTGACGGCGTGAAGTTCGAGAAGGACTGCACCCGCACCAGCTCGCTGGTGATCAGCACCCTCGACAACACCGCCCGCTTCACCACCACGGTGCACATCAAGGACGGCGCTCAGAGCATCGCGCTGCGCTGAGCCCTTCGCCGCTTCGAGCTCCCTCACCCATCTCCATGCACATCGCCGTTGTTGGTCTCTCGCATCGCACGGCTCCGGTGGAGATCCGGGAGCGGCTCAGCATCCCTGAGCAGACCATGGAGGCCTCCCTGCAGGCTCTCCGAGCAGATGAGCAGGTGCTGGAGGCCTCAATCCTCAGCACCTGCAATCGCCTTGAGATCTACGCCCTGCTCCGCCATCCGGAGTCGGGTATTTCTGCTGTCGGCGAATTCCTGGCCCGCCATTCCGGACTGGCCGTCGACGATCTCAGTCCGCATCTGTTCACGTACCACCACGAGGAAGCCGTGGGGCACCTGCTGAGGGTTGCCGCCGGACTCGATTCGCTGGTGCTGGGAGAGGGACAGATCCTGTCCCAGGTCAAGAAGATGGTGCGACTCGGCCAGGAGCACCGCTCCGTGGGACCGATTCTCAATCGTCTGCTCAATCAGGCGGTGAGCACCGGCAAGCGGGTCCGCACGGAAACCAACCTCGGCACGGGGGCCGTTTCGATCAGTTCAGCGGCCGTGGAGCTGGCCCAGCTCAAGGTGGGCCAGGCTCGCGGCGTCGATGAACTGGTGCCTCTCGATCAGGAACAGGTAGCCGTGGTGGGCTCCGGCCGGATGGCCCGGTTGCTGCTCCAGCACCTGCAGGCCAAGGGCAGTCGTGGCGTGGTGCTGCTCAACCGTACGGTGGCCCGTGCCGAGGCCTTGGCTGCCGACTTCCCGGGCCTGCCGGTGCAGTGCCGCCCTCTCACCGATCTCGATCACTGTCTCAGCACCTGCTCGCTGGTGTTCACCAGCACCGCCGCCGAGGAGCCGATCATCACGGCTGACCGTCTCCGAGGTCTCAACCGTCGCTCCAGCCTGATGCTGATCGACATCGGCGTGCCGAGGAACATCTCGGCTGACACCGCAGCCCTGAGCGGCGTGCAGTCGTATGACGTGGATGATCTGCAGGAGGTGGTGGCCCGCAACCAGGAGGCCCGCCGCGAGATCGCTGCAGAAGCCGAACGCTTGCTGCTTGAGGAATCCCGGCTCTTCCTGGAGTGGTGGGATGGACTGGAGGCCGTGCCGGTGGTGAACCGGCTGCGGCGTCACCTGGAGACCATCCGCGAACAGGAGCTGCAGAAAGCGCTCAGCCGCATGGGTCCCGACCTGTCGGCCCGGGAGCGCAAGGTCGTGGAGGCCCTGAGCAAGGGGATCATCAACAAGGTGCTGCACACCCCTGTCACCAATATCCGGGCCCCCCAGCCCCGTAGCCAGCGCCATGTGGCGATGAAGGTGCTGGAGGATCTCTTCGAGCTGCGGGACAGCGCGGACGAGGGCTGAGCGTCCCCTGTCCGCGTGCCTGTTAGGGCGCCAGACTCAGTGGAGTCAAGGAGCCTCTGTTGGAGCGCTAGCCAGCATCACTGTCACAGAGTGTGCCGGCGGTGTTGCAGGGGCTATCGCCCTTGGCAGGGGCTCCGTTACGGTGCCTCCGATCGTGTTCTGGAGCGGGCGACATGAAACGTGTTCTGGCCATCATCCTCGGCGGTGGAGCCGGTACACGGTTGTATCCCCTCACCAAGATGCGTGCCAAACCAGCTGTTCCGCTGGCTGGCAAGTATCGGCTGATTGATATACCCGTCAGTAACTGTATCAATTCGGAGATCAATAAGATCTATGTGTTGACGCAGTTCAATAGCGCATCACTCAATCGCCACCTCACGATGAGTTACAACCTCTCGGCCGGCTTCGGCCAGGGGTTCGTGGAGGTGCTGGCTGCCCAGCAGACCCCGGACAGTCCGAGCTGGTTCGAGGGCACGGCCGATGCGGTGCGCAAGTACCAGTGGCTCTTCCAGGAGTGGGATGTGGACCACTACCTGATTCTTTCCGGCGACCAGCTTTACCGGATGGACTACAGCCGCTTCGTGCAGCACCACATCGACACCGGCGCCCAGCTCTCGGTGGGGGCCCTACCGGTGGATGGCGGGCAGGCCGAAGGGTTCGGCCTGATGCGGACCGATACCTCAGGCCGGATCCAGGAATTCCGGGAGAAGCCCAAGGGTGAGGCCCTTGAAGCGATGCGGGTTGACACCCAGAGCCTGGGTCTTACGCCGGATGAAGCCGCCAGGCGCCCCTTCCTGGCATCCATGGGGATCTATGTCTTCAGCCGCGACACGCTGTTCGACCTGCTCAGCAGCCATCCAACCGCCACCGACTTCGGCAAGGAGATCATTCCTGCCTCCCTCGCTCGCGGTGACCGCCTCCAGAGCTTCCTCTTCGACGACTACTGGGAGGACATCGGCACCATCGGAGCCTTCTACGAAGCCAACCTGGCCCTCACCGAGCAGCCCAATCCGCCGTTCTCCTTCTACGACGAGAAGTTCCCGATCTACACCCGCCCCCGCTACCTGCCGCCCAGCAAGCTGCAGGACGCCCAGGTGACGTCGTCGATCATCGGTGAGGGATCCCTGCTGAAGGCCTGCAGCATCCATCACTGCGTGTTGGGTGTGCGCACCCGTGTCGAAGACGAAGTGGTGTTGCAGGACACCCTGGTGATGGGAGCCGATTACTTCGAGTCTTCTGAGGAGAGGGCCCTGCTGCGCGAGCGCGGCGGCATCCCGATCGGCGTGGGCAAGGGCACCACTGTGAAGCGCGCCATCCTCGACAAGAACGTGCGGATCGGCAGCAATGTTTCGATCATCAACAAGGATCGGGTGGAGGAGGCTGACCGGCCTGAGCTGAACTTCTACATCCGCAACGGCATCGTGGTGGTGGTGAAGAACGGCACGATCGCCGATGGCAGCGTGATCTGAGTCGGCTTTCTGAGCCGGCTGCCAGGCCAGGAGTTGCTGACAGCACTGACGCATGTCGTGATCTGAACCCTGTTCAACCGGTTGCTGCGGCCACACTGGCCGCAGTGGCTTGGCTTCTGGCTCTATGGCGAAGGCGCATTTCGGCCTGATCGGCCTGGGGGTGATGGGCGAAAACCTGGTGCTCAATGCCGAGCGCAACGGGTTTTCCAGCGTGGTGTACAACCGCACCTACGCCAAGACCGAGGAGTTCCTCGCTGGCCGGGGTGCCGGTCGCGACATTGTGGGTGCCCGCACCCTCGAGGAGTTCGTGGCCGCGTTGGAGCGGCCGCGCCGCATCCTGCTGATGGTGAAAGCCGGCCAACCGGTCGACGACACGATTGCCGCGATCGCCCCCTTGCTGGAGGAGGGTGATCTGCTGATCGACGGTGGTAATTCCCTCTACACCGACACGGAGCGCCGGGTGAAGGACCTGGAGAGCCGGAGCTTCGGCTTCATCGGCATGGGGGTGTCCGGGGGCGCCAAGGGGGCGCTGGAGGGCCCGAGCATGATGCCGGGAGGCACCCGTGCCGCCTACGACGCCATTGAGCCGCTGGTGCGCAAGATGGCCGCCCAGGTCGACGACGGTCCCTGTGTGACCTACATCGGTCCGGGCGGTGCGGGCCATTTCGTGAAGACCGTGCACAACGGCATCGAATACGGCATCGAGCAGGTGCTGGCTGAGGCCTACGACCTGATGAAGCGCTGCGCCGGCCTCACCGGTGATCAGATGGCCGCCGTGCTTGGCCAGTGGAACAACACCGAGGAGCTGGCCTCGTTCCTGGTGGAGATCACCGAGATCTGTCTGCGCACCAAGGATCCAGATGATGGTGGCGACCTGGTGGAGAAGATCGTGGATGCGGCCGGCCAGAAGGGCACCGGCCTGTGGACGGTGATGAGCGCCCTGGAGATGGGGGTGCCGGTGCCCACGATCTACGCGGCACTCAATGCCAGGGTGTTGAGTTCCCAGCGCGACCAGCGCCTGCTGGCAGAGGCGATCCTGCACCCCCCGGCAGCCCATGGGGTGGATCTTGGGGACCCGGCCACGGGCATGGCCCCCTTGATGGACGCCTGCGTGCTGGCTGCGATGGCCAGCTATGCCCAGGGCATGGTGCTCCTGCAGGAGGCTTCGACTTTGCACAGCTACAGCCTCGATCTTGCTGCCATCGGCCAGATCTGGAAGGGGGGCTGCATCATTCGCGCCCGTCTGCTGCAGCGCATTCAGAACGCCTATGGCGCCAATCCTGCCCTGGCCAACCTGCTGCTTGATCCCTGGTTTGCTGAGCAGGTGAACCGTCGGCTGCCGGGACTCCGCCAGGTTGTGGCCGGGGCAGCCCTGGCCGGGATTCCCGTGCCGTGTTTCTCGAGCACTCTCGACTACATCGACAGCTATCGCACCGCCCGCCTGCCCCAGAATCTGGTGCAGGCGATGCGGGACTGCTTCGGCTCCCACACCTACGAGCGGGTGGATCAGCCCGGCTCGTTCCACACCGAGTGGCTCGACTGAGCAGGTCCGCCTGCGTTCACCTCACCTGCGGGAGAACCCTGAGTGACCCAATACCACCTGGTTCTGGCCGATTCGGCTGAAGATCTGGCTCGCCAATGCGCTGAAACCATCGCCAGCCATCTCGACCTGGCGCTGGCCCAGCGCGACCGGGCCCAGATCGCGCTGGCCGGTGGTGAGACCCCCAGGGCCACCTACCAGCGTCTCGGCCAGGAGCACCTGCCCTGGGAACGGGTCGATGTGCTGCTGGGAGATGAGCGCTGGGTGCTGTCCGCCGACCCCGCCAGCAACTCCCGCATGCTGAGCGAAACCCTGCTGGCCCAGCCACCGGGCTCGGCTGCTCGGCTCCATTCGGTGCCCACCCACCTGGGATCCCCAGCTGAGGGTGCCTCAGCCTACGGTGAGCTGCTGCAGCAGCTCTGCCCCGGAGAGCCGCCCTGTCTCGATCTTGTGCTGCTGGGTCTCGGTGATGACGGCCACACCGCCTCGTTGTTTCCAGGCACGTCGGCTCTGAGGGTCCGCGATCGACCCGTGACCGTGGGCGAGGGCAAGGGGCTGCCCCGCATCAGCCTCACCGCCCCCGTGCTGTCCGCCGCTCGACAGGTGGTGTTTCTGGTGAGCGGGAGCGGTAAACGCTTGGCCCTGCAACGGTTGCTCGATCCGCAGGAGTTGCCGGAGCGCACCCCCGCCCGGTTGGTGCAACCCGTAGCGCCGGTCTGGATCCTCGCCGATCGGGCCGCCGCCGGAGATCTGGAGGGCCGATGCTGAGGGGATCTGACCCAGGGAGCGAACGGTTGCTGATTGCCGCTGGGCCGAGCTTCAGCGGCTGGTCCACGCTCAACGACACGATCATGGGGGGACGCAGCACGGGCCGCTGCAACGCCAGCTCCGAGGGCCTGCTGATGGAGAGCGAGGTGGTGGAAGAGGGCGGAGGTTTCGTGAGCTGCCGGTCAGCCGACTTCGTGCCGCCGCTGGATCTGGGCGCCTACGCCGGCCTGGAGCTGATGCTCGATGGAGATGGCCGCCGCTACAAGCTGGCGATTGCCTGCGCCGATCGCATCACCGGTGCCGCCGAGCTGATTCCGGGTGGCCTGCGCTGGGTGGCGGAATTTGACACCGAGAGCACCGGAACCACCAGAGTTGTGGTCCCTTTCCAGAGGCTCACACCGAGCGTGCGGGCCAGGCCCCTGGGTTTCCCCTTGCGCTTTGATCCATGCCGCATCAAGCGGCTTCAGCTGCTGCACTCCAAGTTCAACGACAGCGGCGGCCTCAATCCAGGCTTCCGCCCCGGTGCCTTGCGCCTGCTGTTGCGTTCGATTCACGCGGTGGTCTGAGCCGTGGGAGACCTGCGCGAGCTCGACCTGGCCCTGCTGGCGCGGGCGGCAGAGGTGTGCTGCCAGCCATTGCGTTTCGGCGTTGTCCCCGTGCAGGCTCCCCTGGCCGATGAATTGACGCTTCGCCTGGAAGCGCGTGACCCCTTGGGGGAGCGGCAGCCCCAGGTGGATCTGGAGCTGGAGATCTACCGCAGCGGCTCCGAGCTCAATGTGATGCTCTCCCGAGCCAACGACTCGAACACTCCCCTCCTCTGGCAAGGCCAGCACGCCGTTTGGGTGGAGGCCGTGAACGGGCAACGGTGTTCGGCCCCTGAAGGGGGCGCCAGCCTGGAGGGGCTGGCGCGGCGAATCAGGGCACTGATCAGCCCTGGGTGATCAGCGGTTGGCGGTGAGCTCGATCTGATCGGTCACCGCGCCCTTGCTGCTGGAGCTCACGAGCCGGGCGTACTTGCCGAGCACCCCCGTCTTGTAGCGGGCTTCAGGCTTCACCCAGGCAGCGCGGCGGCGGTTGATCTCGTCGTTCGGCACATTCAGCTGAATCAGCAGCTGGTTGGCATCCACGGTGATGCTGTCGCCCTCCTGCACCAGGCCGATGGTGCCGCCCACGGCGGCTTCGGGTGCCACGTGACCCACGACCAGGCCGAAGGAGCCGCCGGAGAACCGGCCATCGGTGATCAGGGCAACTGAATCGAGCAGACCCTGGCCCACGATCGCGGCTGTGGGGCTGAGCATCTCGCGCATGCCAGGACCACCCACGGGGCCCTCCTGGCGCACCACCACCACATCACCAGGCTGAATCTGTTTGTCGAGGATGGCGGCCAGGCAGGTCTCCTCGCTCTCGAACACCCGCGCCGGGCCGGTAATCACAGGGTTCTTGACACCGCTGATCTTGGCCACCGCACCCTCTTCGGCCAGGTTGCCCTTGAGGATCGCGAGGTGGCCCTTGGCGTAGAGCGGATTGCTGAGCGGGCGGATCACCTCCTGGCCGGCCGGTGGCTCAGACGGCACATCGGTGAGCACCTCACGCAGGGTCTTGCCCTCGATCGTTTTGCAGTCGCCATGCAGCAGGCCGGCATCCAGCAGCAGCTTCATCACCTGGGGGATGCCACCGGCCTGGTGCAGATCCACGGTCACGTAGCGGCCGCTGGGTTTGAGGTCGCAGATCACGGGCACCCGCTGGCGAATCGTCTCGAAGTCGTCGATTGAGAGGTCCACCCCGGCGGTGCGGGCCACGGCCAGCAGGTGCAGCACCGAGTTGGTGGAGCCGCCCACCGCCATGATCACGCTGATGGCGTTTTCAAAGGCTTCGCGGGTGAGCAGATCACGCGGGCAAATGTTGGCCTGGATGGCGTCAGCCAGCACCTCGGCGCTGCGGGCGGCACTGTCGGCCTTCTCCGGATCCTCGGCGGCCATGGTGGAGCTGTAGGGCAGGCTCAGGCCCATCACCTCAAAGGCGGCGCTCATCGTGTTGGCGGTGAACATGCCGCCGCAGCTGCCGGCGCCCGGGCAGGCGTTCTTCTCGATCGCCGTGAGCTCCTGCTCGTCGATCCTCCCTCCGCTGTACTGTCCAACCGCTTCAAAGGCGCTCACCACGGTGAGGTCGCAGGCGCCGAGCTTGCCCGGCTTGATTGTGCCCCCATACACAAAGATCGAGGGGATGTTCATGCGGGCCATGGCGAGCATGGCGCCAGGCATGTTCTTGTCGCAGCCGCCGATCGCCAGCAGTCCGTCCATGCTCTGGCCGTTGCAGGCTGTTTCAATCGAATCGGCGATCACTTCGCGGCTCACGAGGGAGTACTTCATCCCCTCGGTGCCCATGGAGATGCCATCACTCACGGTGATGGTGCCGAACAGCTGCGGCATGGCGCCGGCAGCGTGGGCTGCTTCTTCGGCACGCCGAGCCAGGTCGTTCAGCCCCAGGTTGCAGGGGGTGATGGTGCTGTAACCGTTGGCGATGCCGATGATCGGCTTGGCGAAATCGCCGTCGCCAAAACCCACGGCCCGCAGCATGGCGCGGTTCGGCGAGCGCTGGATCCCCTGGGTGACGGCGGCGGAGCGGAGCATGGAGGCGGCTTGTCGCGGTAGGAGAAACCTACCGAGCGGTGGCCATGGCCTCGAGCTGGCGCCGCACATCGTCGATCGCCTGGTTTAGTTCGTGCACCTTGTCGTGAAGGTCACGCTGCTGGCCGTTGCCAGCGGGGCGCTGGGTTTCGGACAGTTCACTGCCGTCCTGCAGACGGGAGATGCGCAGCATGCGCTGCTGCCGGCCTTGAAGTCGCCGACGCTCCGCCTCCGAGAGCAACCACCAGGCCAGCCCGGCAGCTCCGAGCACAGCCCCGGCCATGGCGCTGAGCAGAACCCCTGAGCCCTGACTGCGGGGATCGGGATCGGGGTAATGGCTGGGGTGGCCCATGGGGGCTCAAAGCGTTTGATGAAGCCTAGGCAGTCGGAACGCCGGCTTCCAGAGTTGGTCCGCCGAACAAGCGTTCCGCCACCGGACCGATCCCTGGCACGACGCGTCCGGCAGCATCGACCTCGGCATCGATGCAAGCTGTGTAGAGCGTGAGCTCGGGGCACTGCTCACCCAGCAGCTTCAGCCCGGGAGCGGCGGACAGGGCGGTGACCACGCGCAGCCGCCGACCCTCTACACCCAGGTCCCTCAGTGCTGTCAGCAGGCTCAGCAGGCGCTGACCGCTGGCGATCTGATCGATGAACAGCAGCACGCCGGCGCGCTCGCTGATTGCAGCGGGGAGGCCGTGAACGCGTCCACTGGCAGCGAGCATGGGGTGGGCCACCTGGGCAGCCGGCAGCACGGACTGGGCACCTGCCCAGAGTCCGAGGCCTGTGTTCAAGAGCGGCAACGCCAGCAGGGGAATGCCGGTGTCCACCACTTGGCCCTCGGTGGCCGCCAGATCCGTCTCCACCGCGATGGTCCGGTGGGGCAACCAGTCGCGCAGCGCCTCATAGGTGAGCCAGCGACCCAGTTCCGCGGTGGCGGTGGCGTAGAGGGGCTGGGGTGTGTGCCGGTCGCGCAGCACGGTGAGCCAGTGGCCGATCAAGGGGTGGGGCGGCACAACCACCCGCAGGCTCATCGCCATGGTTGCCATAACTTGTGGCACCAACGTAGGTCTGCACCCCATGGCAACTTTCTTGCCGGCATCCCCCAGCAGGCGCCCCCGGGCTCGTCGAGGCCTTAGGGCCTGGCTGATGGCGTTGAGCCTGGTGCTTGCTGTGCTGGTCTGGGCCGACGCGGCCGCAGCGATCACGGCGCCGGAGCTGCGCGGCCAGCGGGCCCTGCAGGATCTGCAGCCCGATATGCATGGCCGCAACCTGCAGCAGCAGGAATTTCTCAAGGCCCAGCTGGGCGGTTTTGATTTCAGTGGTGCCGATCTGCGCGGCGCCGTGTTCAACGGCAGCGATCTCCAGGGAGCCAACCTTGCAGGCGCCGACCTCGGCGATGTGGTGGCCTACGCCACGCGCTTCGACAACAGTGATCTGCGCGGAGCCGTGCTGCGCAACGGAATGCTGATGCAGAGCCACTTCAAGGGTGCCCAGATCGAAGGTGCTGATTTCACCGATGCGGTTCTGGATCTTCCCGAGCAGAAGGCCCTCTGCCAAAGGGCCGCCGGCACGAATCCCAGTACAGGTGTGACCACCCGTGACAGCCTCGCCTGCCGCTCGACCTGAACCCGGATACGATCGAGATCCGGTTCCGGAGGGGCTCAGCCTCCGGAGGTAACGGGGAAAGTCGGTGCGAATCCGGCGCTGTCCCGCAGCTGTGAATGGTCTGGTCATCGACCGGACCTCAGTCAGAACGCCCGCCGGTTGATTCCCCCTTGCGGCGCGGACCGTCTCCATGATCAAGATTCATACCGCCGGGCGCACCCTGCTGCCCCCGGCATCCCTGGCTGCAGCCTTGCTCCTGGCTGTCGCGGCGCTGCCTGCCCAGGCCCATCACCTGATGGATCTCAACGGGCTCACCCCCACTCCGGTGCATGGCTTGCTGAGTGGCCTGGCCCATCCTGTGCTGGGGCCGGATCACCTCGTGTTCCTGCTGGCGTTGGCGCTGCTGGGGCTGCGCCAACAGCGGCGCTGGATTCTCGGCCTGCTGGCCGTGGCCCTGGCCGGCAGCGCCTTCGGCCTGCTCATGCCGGGCCTTCCCGGAGCTGAGCTGCTGCTTTCGGCAACCCTCAGCCTGGAAGCTCTGGTGCTCATGGGCTGGTTGCCGGGCTGGCTGTTGTTGCCCGCGATCGCTGTGCATGGCTATGCCCTCAGCGGCCCCGTGATCGGCTGGTCGGCCATGCCTGTGGCGACCTATCTCCTCGGTTTGATGCTGAGTCAGGGGCTGTTGCTGCTCTCGGCCCTCGCCCTCCTGAGGCCTGTGGCGGTGCGGCTGTCCGCCCGTGTTTCGTTCCGCCGCGCGCTCGCCCTCGGCCTTGTGGCCATCTCAGCGACCTTCGCCCTGGCGGCATCCCTTGCCTGAGAGCGTCTCCATGACTTCCATGCGTCTGCCGGTCACCGTGGTGACAGGGTTCCTTGGGGCTGGCAAAACCACGCTCCTGCGCCATCTGCTTCTCAACGGTGGCCAGCGCCTGGCGGTGCTCGTGAATGAGTTCGGCGAGGTGGGAATTGATGGTGATCTGCTGCGAAGCTGCGGTTTCTGTCCTGAGGAGGAGCTCGAAGGGCGGCTTGTGGAGCTGGCCAACGGCTGTCTGTGTTGCACGGTTCAGGACGACTTCCTGCCCACGATGGAGTCGTTGCTCGAACGCGCTGACCAGCTCGACGGAATTGTGGTGGAGACCAGCGGACTGGCTCTCCCGGAACCTCTCGTGGCCGCCTTCCAATGGCCCGCGATCCGTAGCCGCACCCGGGTCAATGGGGTTGTCACGGTGGTGGATGGGGAGGCTCTGGCTGGCGGCTCCGTGGTGGCGGATGCAGCGGCCCTTGAGGCCCAGCGCCAGGCCGATCCAAGCCTCGACCATCTCACTGCCATCGACGCGCTGTTTGCCGATCAGCTGGCTGCTGCGGATTTGGTGCTGATCAGCCGCGCCGACTGCCTTGATATCGGCCAGCTCGAGCAGGTACGGGAGCGGATCGGTCCTTTGATCCGCGAGGGCACGGCCATGCTGCCCATGGCCCGTGGCGATGTCGCCCCCGAGCTCGTGCTGGGCCCGGGTATCCCGTCAACTGCTCACAGCACAGGCCAGCACGGCGACGACCACAGCCATGAACATGCTCATGTTCATGAACATGCTCACGACCACGACCACCATGACCACAGCCACGTGGCGATGGAGTCTGTGGTGATCAGGTTGGTGGGCAGCTTTGACCGGGTCAGCCTGGAGCCCGCGCTGCTGCACCTGATCCGAGACCATGGCATCGTGCGGCTCAAGGGACGCCTGTGGCAGGAGGGCAAGGCCAGACCGCTTGAGATTCAGGCCGTGGGTCCACGCCTTGAGAGCTGGTTCGCAGCCACCGCTTCCACCCAGTTAGTCCCCGCTTGCCCAGGCCTTGAACTGGTGGCCCTTGGCTTCGATCTGCCCCAGGATCGCCTGCGGGCGCGCCTGGAGGAGCTGGTCGCCGCGCCCACATCCCGTCTCCAGTAACCGCAGGCCTGCAGCCCTCGCACGAGGAAGCCTCATTCACGACCCAGGGCAAGCGAGCCTGCCAAAACAAGCCAGTCCAAACGACCTAGTCGAGTGGCAGATCTCCGCGAGCGCACACCCCGTTCCAGCAGAGAGCCGCTTCGGCATTCCACTTCGCTTGCACCGGCTCCCAGCTGCCCCTGGCCCTCTGCATTTGGACGTTGCCCTTGCCGTCGTGCTGGAAGCCGATCTGTTCGCCATTCACGAGCAGCCGCCAGCTCAGACCCAGAGCCACAACCCGCATCTGACAGTTCTGCCAAGGTCCATCGCCGAGGCGACACTGGAGCTCCACTGGTTCGGCCAAACCAGGCTTGCCGCCGCCGCCGAGCCCCTCCTGACCTGCCAGAGCACCAGGACCAACCAGCCCGCTGCCGAGCATCAGGCACAGGGCCAGGAAGACTGGATGGCAGGGGAGGAAGGAGACTGGCACGGATGGCCAATGCGCTCGTCTTCAACCTGACCCCGCGCGCGGGAACCGGACCTGTGGGCTGCCAAGATTTAACAAACCTCCTCCAACCAGGTGCCCGTTTTTCACGCTCGCGTTCATGTCTCCCTGAGACCATCGGTGCTCGATCCCGCCGGAGAGGCCACCCGGGCAGCTGCTGCTCGTCTCGGGGTCGATGGCATTCAGAAGCTGCGGATCGGCAAGGCGATCGAACTGGAACTGGTGGCACCGGATCGGGCCACAGCCCAGGCCCAGCTCGAACGGCTGAGCGACCGCCTGCTGGCCAACCCAGTGATTGAAAACTGGACCCTCGAGCTGGCCGAAGCCACGGGAGGCTCAGCCGCATGAGCGTTGGCGTTGTTGTGTTTCCCGGTTCCAATTGCGATCGGGACGTGCGCTGGGCCCTAGAGGGCTGCCTGGGGCTGAGCACGCGCTTCCTCTGGCATGAAGACTCCGATCTCAAAGGCGTTGACGCCGTGGTGATTCCCGGCGGCTTCAGCTACGGCGACTATCTCCGCTGCGGGGCCATCGCCCGCTTTTCGCCCGTGCTTCAGGCGGTGAAGGACTTTGCGGATCACGGCGGACCGGTTCTGGGGATCTGCAACGGCTTCCAGGTGCTCACCGAGATGGAACTTCTTCCCGGGGCCCTCACCCGCAACGCCAGGCTCCACTTCATCTGCGAACCGACTCCCCTGGAGGTGCAGCCCGGCCAGTGCCGCTGGTTGCAGACTTACACGGCCGGTGAGTCGATCGTGCTTCCCATCGCCCATGGGGAGGGGCGCTTCCAGTGCGACAGCAGCCAGCTCGAAGAGCTTGAGGGCAATGGCCAGGTGGTCTTGCGTTACGCCGCCAACCCCAATGGCTCGGTCGGCGATGTGGCAGGTCTGACCAATGCAGCTGGCAACGTGCTGGGTCTCATGCCCCATCCAGAGAGAGCCTGTGATCCCGCCACCGGCGGCATCGACGGCCGCCGTCTGATGGCCTCGTTGCTGGGCTGACACGGCAACGAGGCCAGGCATGACTGGCGACAAAAAAGGGGCCCTCAGGGCCCCTTTGACTGTTGGTGTTGAGACTGACGGTCTCAGTTGACGGCAGAGAAGAAGTCCTTCGACTTCACCGGGTCAGGATTCATGGTTTTGTCGCCGGGCTGCCAGTTGGCGGGGCACACCTCATCGGGATGGCTCTGCACGTACTGGAAGGCCTGGAGCACGCGGAGGGTCTCGTCGACACTGCGGCCCACGGGCAGGTTGTTGATCGTGCTGTGCATGATCACGCCCTCGGGGTCGATGATGAACAGACCGCGCAGGGCCACACCGGCTTCCTCATCGAGCACGTTGTAAGCGCGGGCGATCTCTTTCTTGAGGTCAGCCACGAGGGGGTACCTGCACTCGCCGAGGCCGCCGTTCTTGCGGTCGGTCTGCACCCAGGCCAGGTGGCTGAACTCGCTGTCCACCGACACGCCCAGCACTTCGGTGGTGCGGCTGGTGAAATCGCCGTAGCGATCGGAGAAGGCGGTGATCTCCGTGGGACACACGAAGGTGAAGTCGAGCGGATAGAAGAACAGCACCACGTATTTGCCGCGATACTGGCTCAGGGAGACAGTCTTGAATTCCTGATCCACCACGGCGGTGGCGGTGAAATCTGGGGCCTGCAGGCCGACGAGTCGAGACATGCTCGTGTGAGATGAGGGGGTGTTGCCGCTGGCAGGTAGGCACGACGCGCCGGGCACGACGTGACAGCCATGGCCGTAGTCGTACCGACTACCAGTTGGCTTGTAAGAATTTATCACAAGCTCCCGTTGGCCAGGGCCATAGGCTGGGAGGAGTCAAGTTGATCTCTATGGCCTGGGACCCGGGCGTGCTGCGGAAATACAACACCACGGGGCATTTCCGCCTGCTCAGTCAGCTGCGTGCGGAGCTCAAGGGCAATCCCCTGGTGCGCCCCAAGGATGGAGAGAGTGTCGCCGAGGTGAATCGCAGCAAGTCGTTGATTCGGGCCATTGCCGAAAAGGCCGCTGCCACCCGCAACCGTCGGCCTGCAGTCTCCGCGGAGCCGGCTCGAGAGGCAGGGGGCTTTCCAGGCGAAGCTGAAGCCTGAACACGACGGCCAGGCGGTCAACAGGGACCGCCCCTGGAACGTTGGCTATCTGTTGATCAGGTCGGGGCTGGGAGAGGCGAAGTCTCAATGACTTGGCTGTTGATCAGATTCGCTGCTGGTCAGACTCGTTGTTGATCAGCTTTGCGTTGGTGATTCGAGTTGATCAGACTTGGATCGACCTCTCAGACACGCAGATGGAGGGACAGCCTTTAGGGCATGCAAATCAGGCCTTGGAAAGACAACTGGCCACAGCAGCGAAACCAGCCTTGGCAACAAAAGCGGTTCTGAAACAGTTGTTGCGCTACGGGAGGCGCAGACTCGAACAAGTTTGCTGATGATCAGTCATGATCATCAAAATGGCTCGGGGGAGACTTGAACTCCCGACCTTGGGGTTATGAATCCCACGCTCTAACCAGCTGAGCTACCGAGCCGCTGACCCAGTGATCTTATCAGGCGCGGGGTGGCAGGAATTGCAGGGGGTTCACCGCCCCCTGACTCGCTGGATGGATCTCGAAGTGAAGATGCGGGCCAGTGCTACGGCCGGTGCTGCCCATCTGGGCGATGGACTGCCCCTGCTCGACCTCCTGTCCCACCTTGACTAGGAGGCGGCTGTTGTGGGCGTACAGCGAACGGCTGCCATCGGGATGGGCCAGGGTCACGAGATAGCCATAGCCCCCCTCGTGCCAGCCGGCGAACACGACACGCCCCTCCTTGGCTGCCACGATCGGGGTGCCCACATTGTTGGCTACGTCGATGCCCTTGTGCATGCGCCCCCAGCGCCAGCCGTAGCCGGACGTGAAGATTCCCTGGGCGGGCCAGATCCAGCCATTGCTGGTGTTGGCATTGCCAAAGGGCCGGGTGGCATCGCCGAAGTTGGGAAGATCGGGCCAGCTGGCGCCGCCGCTGGTGTTGGGCTTTAGCCCCAGAACCATGCGGGTGCGGCCGGGGGCGGAGTGGGCCAACCGGATCTGGGTCCCAGCAACTAGGCGGGCCGTTTCGATCCCGGGGTTGAGCCGCAGCAATTCCTGGAGGGTGAGGCCGTAGCGCTGGGCGAGTTTCACCAGGGTGTCCCCAAAGCGCACCACCCCCTGTGACTCCAGCGGAGGCAGGCTTTGCAATGGCGGAGTGCGGCGCAGTTGACTCGTATCCACCGCGGCCAGGTGCTTCACGTCACGGGTCTGCTTGCTGGGGATCACGAGCCAGTCACCTTGGCGAAACTCGTGATCAAGGCTCACGTCGTTGAGTCTGGCCAGGCGCTCCTCGGGCAGGCGAAGGCTGGTGGACAAGCTCTCGACGCTCACGGGCTGCCGAACCTTGACCCACACCCGGTCTGCGCTTGGGGCTGGCAGGGCTGCGACCAGCTGATCCAGGGCAGGTGGATCCAGAGAAGCCTGCTCCGGGTTGGGTGGAGCCAGCGCAACAACCGCCGCAGGCACTGCGATTGCTACAGCAGGAAGTGCAGCCTTGATGCAGAACTGGAGTAGTGGAACGGCCTTCATCAATGTCCTCGATTGTTCCCGAACGACATGACCCAGTGAGGAAGCCGTGAACCCTGGGTCGGGCAGACAGTAGCGGACGGCCTCATTGGGAGCAAGTTGCGAGCGCTACTCCCGCTCGTTAAACACTCAGAATGATGGCGTTCCTGCCTTGCGGCGCAGGGCATCTGGCGAGCTCAGTCAGCGCAGGCCTGGGTCAGCGTCCACCGATCTCGCGACGATCCGGGTCGTCTCGAACAGAGACTGCATCCAGCGCGCCGAGTTGGCGCAGTGCCTCGAACAGGACAACACCGACTGACACCGACAGGTTGAGACTGCGCACGCCGCCTGTCCCCTCGGCGGCGGCCCGGCAGGCCATGGGAATGGTGAGAAGCGCGTCGGCGGAAGTCAGCAGATCCCTCGGCAGGCCGTCGGTCTCGCGACCAAACAGCAACCAGTCGTCGTGCTGGAACGAGAACTGGTGGTAAGGCATCTGGGCGTGGCTGCTGAACGCCAGCAAGCGGCCACTCCGCTGACGCCGCTCGGTCTCGAACGGTTGCCAGGAGGCATGGCGACGCAGCAGCACGTGCGGCCAGTAGTCGAGTCCGGCCCGCTTCAGCTGGCGGTCGGTGATGGCGAAGCCAAGCGGTTCAACCAGATGCAGTTCACATCCAGTGGCTGCACAGGTGCGCGCCACGTTGCCTGTATTGGGCGGGATCTGGGGCTCAAACAACACGACCCTCGGCATCAGGCGAGCTCCGGAACCGGCCTGCCGAGGGCGGTGAGGTCGACGGCCCGACCGGCCACCACCAGCCAACTGGTTTCAGCGACGGGGGCCAGCAGCTGCTCAAGCGCTCCAAGACGATCGCGGAACAGCCCACCGATGTCGGTGGCCGGCACCACCCCCCAGCCGGTCTGCTCACTCACCAGCACGATCTCGGCCGGGCAGGCCTGAATGGCGGCGAGCAGGGTTGTGCAGGCCGCATCCCAGCCAGGGCCATCAAGCTCCAGGCCATGGGCCACCCAGCTGCCCAGGGAATCCACCAGCGCCAGCTGTCGGTCGTCCAAGTGCATCAGGGCAGCAGCGAGATCGGCCTCCACTTCCAGGCAAGCCCAGCTGTCAGGCCTGCGGCGCCGATGCAAGTCCAAACGCGCCTGCCAGGCGGGGTCGCCGATGCCCTCGCTGCCCGTGGCGACATACACGACGGCCCGGCCCGACTGTCTGGCCAGGTGTTCGGCCCAGCGACTCTTGCCACTGCGGGCCGGGCCCAGCACCAGGGACAGGGATGCCAAGGGTCAGCCGCCTCCGTTCATGTTGCGCAGCGTGGCCACAGACGATGGGGAGACGCGATTGAGATAGCGGAAGATCCAATACTTAAAGACCGTGGCAAGGACCACCGGGAATGTGGCGATGAACAGCATGATGAAGTTTTCACGTGCTGGCAATCCGAAGTGGTTGGCAACACCATCAAGCAGCACTGTCCAGCCCTCAGGACTGTGGAAGCCAACGAAGATATCGGTGAACAGGATGATTGCAAAAGCCTTGGCACTGTCGCTGAGGCCGTACACAACTTCGTCGAGAAATCCACGCAAGACTTGAAGGTCGCGCCTTCCGATCAAGCACACCACCACGAAACCGACCAGGCCTGCCAAGTCAGCGACAACGTTTTTGATCGCGTGGGTGCTCTCCAGATCCGCTTCTTCCTTGAGTTCCTTGGCCCGCTCAGAGAGTTGTAGATGGAGCTCTTCAGCAGAGGGCAGGGGCTTGCCATTGAGCACCGCGTCAAACTCGATCTCAGCGCGATAGAGCCGCAGTTTTTCGGCCGCGCGCTCTTCGAGCTGTGGCTTGGGGTACGTCAGGAAAGCGTTATCGGGTGCGAACCGGTCCACGACAGGTGAAACCAGGTAAGTGCGGCTGATCTGCTGGATCAACACAGGCACGAGCACCAGCAGCAGCAGGATTCGAAGCGACACCAGGGTGGAATCCCGGCGGCGACGGAATCCGGCCACCACGTTGGCCTCCGCTTCGGGATCCAGCTGACGGCGCACCTGGTTCACGACACCCAGCAGGCTGCGAGGCAACACCTCGGGCGATCGACTGATCGCGGGCAGAGGTGAGCGGCGCGCCTCGTAGCGGTTGACCACCGTTTGGATCAACTGGAACTGACGCAGCTCCTGTCCAGCCAGTTCACTGCGATGGGGTTGGAGCGAATCGCTGCTCTGGCGGCATACCTCCAGGGCAGCGCGGAAGCGCCGCAGCAGCTGGGCCTGTTCGCCGCGAGGAATGGTGAGTTGCAATTCCGGACGCACCGGCCGGTCGTTGTAGTGCTCCAGTTCGATGCTCTGGATCAGCAGGGCAGCTTCGTAGCCCCGCTCCAGGTCATGGCTGAGGTCAAGGGCTTCGGCGCGGCCGAAAGCACCAATCCAGTCGTTGAGTGCCATCGGTTCGCTCAGCGGGAGAAGACCCACCAGGTGAGCATCGGCACGATGGTGCCAGCCACGAGCAGCACCGTGACCCATACCCAGGCTTTGCTTGCGGCCGTTTCCTCGCGGCTGGGCACGTTGGTCCGGGGATTCACGACGTCCTCGATCATGGGCTCACCCGGATCGACATCACCCTGCAGCACGGCGTCGAGGCGTTGGATGGCAGCGAGGCTGGCCTGGCGGTAGCGGCCCCCGTCGCGCAGTGGCTGGCCCAGGGTGACTCGGGCGGTGCTGCGCAGCAGATCGGCCCCGAGCTGATCACGCAGGCCACCGTCGGCCACCACGGCGGCCCCGTTGGTCTGGGTATCGATCAGCAGCAGCAGCAGGCGGTGATCCTGCGACTCCACCTGCCACTCAGCCAGCAACTGTTCCCCCAGCTGCTCTAGCCCCAGCCCGTAGTCGAGCCGGGGCACCGTGATCAGGCGAGCCTCGATGCCCTGCTGATCAAGCTGCTGCAGAGCACGACTGATATCGCCGCTGGCGGCGCGGCTCAGCACTTCAGAGCGATCCAGCACCAACTCCTGCGGCAAGTCGGCGGGCAGGCCCGCTGCGGCGAGCGCCCAGGCGGGAGCCACCACCAGGAACAGGCAGAGCAGGGAGGCCAACAGGCCTGCAGTGGGGCGGCTGAGCACGACGGGGCTGCCAACGGAGCCCTAGTTTGCCGCTTGAATCCAGCCCCTGTCTGCAGCATCGCCCCATGGCTTCGCCGTTGCCTGCACGGATCTGCATCGGCTGTGGAGCCACCGCCCTGGGCCTCACGATCTGGAACCAGCTGAGCGCACCAGAGCTTGATCCTTCCCTGGAGCGTGCCAGCGTGTTGGCCAGTCTCCTGGCGGTGGGCCTGCTGCTGGTGGGCAGCCTATGGATTCAGATCGTGCCCCAGAACCCTGAGCGGGTGGTTCTGGAGGGAGATCAGGGGCTGGAAGTGGATGCGGAGCTGACTGAAAGTCTCAGGCAGGAACTGGGCTGGGGAACGCAGATGCTGCTCACGGCCACCCCTGCGGCAGTGGTGTGCGTGGTGTGGGGGGGGCGATGCCTGATCCGCCGTGGCCTGATCGGACCGGACCGCTTTGAACCCGGAGCAATTTGTGGCCGCGCCCGGCAGCAGCAGCGTGCCATTTCCCTGGTGGATCTGAGGTTGTATCCCGGTAGGGATGAATTTGCCGGATTGCTCAACGGCCTGCCTGCGGTGCTGGTGCAGCCCCTTGGCAACGAGGGGGTGCTGGTGCTCGGTGGATGGGCACCTCGCTGTTTCGACCGGAGTGACCTGGCCTGGACTGAGGGCTGGGCCCGCAGGCTCACAGCTGAATTGGCAACCTGGTGCCAGCCGAACGCCCTTGGGTCCCTGAACCCGACGGAATCCGAAACTGGGTGGTGACGCGGCCCCCCGGTTGGGTGAATACGACGCTGCCGTCCCTGGCGGCACGGCCATCCAGCTGATTGGCGCGGGTAATCAGACCGTTCTGCTCACGACGCAGCTCCACGTCACCGCGCGCCTGCACTTGATTGGTGCGCCAGTTCCAGCTGCACGCGTCTGCCGTGAGCCTGTCACCCGGCTGACTGAGTTCACAGCCCGCGGGAATGATCAGCGTGGTGGTCTGACCCTGCAGCCTGAAGCTCTGTCCACTCACCTGCATGGCGCCCCGCCGGCCCTTGAAGGGAAGCTCACTGCTGATTGTTTGTCGCTGCAGATCAATCCGGGTGGTCTGGGCCCGCAATGCGGCCTGCTCACCCGGCACCACCACCTCCACCGGCGCGGCCAGGAGCAGCTCCTGTCGGATGGTGTTGCCAGACAACGAGGGGCTCAAAAGGGTCTGCTGGCCGAGCTCCTGCTCAGTCCGGGTCCCGCGCACAGGCCCTTCGCCCAGCAGGTTGCCGCTGGCAGCCCACCACTGCACCCGCTTCAACGACAGACGGGTCTGGGCCGGGCCGCGATCGATCAGCTCTGGCTCACCGCTCAGCTCAAGCCTGTCGGCGTTGAAGTCGAACACGGCACGACGGGCGGTGAGGGTGAGGCGCCTCTGACTGGCGTAAGGCTGGCGGTCCAGAAGCATCCGTCCCTGCTGGGGATACCAGCGCACGCGCAGCGCTGAGATCACCAGGGGATCCTCCCCCAGTCGTTCAACCCTGGTGGGGCCCTCCAGTTGCACCACCTCACCGTCGTTGAGCACCACCCCACGGGTGGCCGACACGCGATACAGCGGCCTGCCATTGGCGTAGATCAGGCCACGAAGCTCCCTTGCCTGTGCCAGCTTGCGGCCAAGGTCGTAGCGGGCCTCCGGGCTGGTGATCTCCCAGGAAGGCTGACCCTCGGCATCCTTCTGGCGCAGCTCCAGCGAACGAAACACAAACGGCGGCGCGGTGGGCTCCTGGCGCTGCTGGGGCAGACAGCCAGCGAGCAGGACTGCTGCAGCCAGCGATGGCACGACCGCCGTTGGCGCCCTCATAGAGGCGTGTCCAGCTCCAGCCGCTGCATCACAGGCTGGGGCTCAGGAAGGGCCTGCCCAGACTCCAGCAGTCCCCACCGGAGCAGCGGCTGCCAGCCCCCGGTCAGGGTTGTGGCGCCGGACAGCTGCGGCTGCTCCAGCTGGCTTTGCATCCTGCCCGCCAGATCCGGCAGCAGCGGTGTGATCAGCACGGCGATCCAGCGACTGGCCTCCAGCACGGCGTAGAGATCGGCTGCCACGACCTCATCCTGATCACCTTGCTTCTTCAGGGACCACGGCGCCCGTTCATTGAGGTAGCCGTTGGCCTGGATCGCCAGTTGCAGGATCGCTTCGGCAGCGCCGCGGAAATCGAGCCCCTCCAGCGCCGCCAGGGTCTGATCCCCTGCCTGTTGGGCAGCCTGCGCGAGTGGATGGCCTGGATGCTGGGCGTCGCCGGCGGGGGGCACGGAATTACCAAACCACTTGCGGGCCATCGAACTGGTGCGATTGAGCAGGTTGCCGATCGTGTTGGCCAGGTCGTTGTTCACCAGGTCGCTGAAGCGCTGCTGCTGAAAATCGCCGTCGTCACCGAAGGGGATGTCGCGCAGCAGATACCAACGCACCGCGTCGCGGCCGCAGCGCTCCAGCAGCAGCTCCGGATCGAGCACGTTGCCCAGCGACTTGCCCATTTTCTGGCCCTCGCGGGTGAGGAAGCCATGGCCGAAGACCCGCTCCGGCAGTGGCAGCCCGGCCGACAGCAGCATCGCCGGCCAGTACACGGCATGAAAACGAAGGATGTCCTTGCCGATCACATGCAGCTGGGCCGGCCAGCCACGCTGAAGAATCAGATCTAGGTCGGCTGGATCATCGGCCTCCAGCAGGGCAGTGAGATAGCCGAGTAAGGCGTCAAACCACACGTAGAAGGTGTGGCCCTCATGGCCGGGCACAGGAATGCCCCAGGGGAGATCGATGCGCGAGATCGAGAAGTCGCGCAACCCCTGGGCCACGAAGTTCTCGACCTCCTTCTGGCGACTGGCTGGGGCGATGAAGCCGGGCCGGCGGATCAGCTCCTCGATCTGGCCCTGATAGTGCGAGAGGCGGAAAAAGAGGTTGAGCTCATCGCGCCACTCCAGGGGCTTGCGGTGCACCGGGCACTCGGGGTCCTGGGCCTCGTGGGGATCGTCCTTGAACTCCTCACAGGCCACGCAGTACCAGCCCTGCTGGCGGCCTTCCACCACATCCCCGCTGGCTTCCACCCGGGCGAAGAACTGCTCGACAAGGCGCTGGTGGCGGGGGTCGGTGGTGCGGATGAAGCGGTCGTGACTGATCTGCCAGCGCTGCCAGAGCTGGCGGTAGCCCTCACTCACGGCATCGCAGTGGGCCTGCGGAGTCAGACCAGCTGCCTCAGCGGTGCGCTGAATCTTCTGGCCGTGCTCGTCGCAGCCGGTGACGAACACCACGTGCTCACCTTTGAGCCGCTGGTAGCGGGCCAGGGCATCGCAGGCCAGGGTGGTGTAGGCGCTGCCCAGGTGGGCCCGGTCGTTGACGTAATAGAGGGGGGTGGTGAGGGTGTAGGACATGCAGCGGGTGATCGGTCGGCGGCGTTCAGACGCTCGCTGCAGCCGCCGCCGGATCTTACCGAGACGTTTCTTGCCGCCCGATGCCGGATCTGCAGGTGCCCGTGGTGGTTTGGGGAGGTGGCACGGGCGGCGTGGCTGCTGCCATCCAGGCGGCTCGCCGGGGAGCACACACCCTGCTCCTCACACCCGGTCCCTGGCTGGGTGGCATGGTGAGCGCCGCGGGGGTGTGTGCCCCCGATGGCAACGAGCTCAGTCCGTGGCAGACCGGGCTGTGGGGAGCCTTTCTGCGGGGGCTGGCCGCTGCCGAACCCACGGGCCTGGATCACAACTGGGTGAGTTGCTTCGGTTATCGCCCAACCACTGCTGAGGCCCTGCTGCGTGGCTGGGTGGCGGACCTGCCCCGGCTCGACTGGTGGCCTGACTGCCGGTTGCTTGGCGTGGCGCGGCGTGGCGATCGCGTGACTGGCATCACCCTGGAACGGCAGGGGATGGCCTGTCGGGTGGACCCTCAGCTGGTGATTGACGGTAGCGACCGCGGCGAGTTGATCGCCATGGCTGGTGCCGGGCACCGCCTCGGCTGGGAGGCGCGAGAGGAGTGGCAGGAACCCAGTGCTCCACCCCGCCGGGAATTGGAGACCAACCCGTTTTTCGCTGAACAGCCCGTGCAGTCACCAACCTGGGTGGCCATGGGTCAGCTGGGCGGGGATCAGCTGCCTGCCAGGTCGGCTGCGCTGAGCGAGCCATTACCTGAGCCTTTCCTGCAGGCTGCAGCGGCCTTCGGCCTGGAGCGCACGATCACCTACGGGCGCCTGCCGGGCAATCTGGTGATGCTCAACTGGCCCCTGCACGGCAACGACTGGCACAGGGGCCTGGGGCGAGCCTTTGCCATGGATGATCCCCAGGCAGAGCAAGAGCTCTTTCAGCAGATGCAGGCCCACAGCCTGGCGTTCGGCCGGGCCCTCAGCGAGGCCAGCAGCGGCTGGTTGCAACTGGCGGAGGTGTTCCCCTGCCTCGATTCCAGAAACGCGGCGTTGACGGGTGCCTCGCCCCTGGCGCTCATGCCTTACTGGCGCGAGGGTCGCCGTCTGCTGGGTCTGAGCACCGTGGTGGAAACGGATCTGCTGCCGGTGCGGCAGGGCGAGGCCACGATCGCGCCACTGCCGCGGCGCGATGGGCTCGTGGATGCGGTGGCCGTGGGTAACTACGCCAACGACCACCATTACCCGGGTGGCGACTGGCCACTGGCACCCAAATCCTGCCGCTGGGGAGGGCGTTGGAGTGGTACGCCTTTCAGCATTCCCTATGGAGCGCTCGTCAGCGCCGACACGAGCAATCTTCTGGCGGCCGACAAGTGTCTGAGCGTGAGCCACATGGCCAACGGAGCAACTCGGCTCCAGCCGCTGGTGCTCAACATCGGTCAGGCGGCCGGCCTGGCGGCCGCGCTCTGTCTGGAGCGGGCTTGTGCTCCGGCTGAATTACCAGTCACGGCACTGCAGGAAGCCTTGATCACCGAGCCCCAGGCCCCCGCAGCCCCCTTTCCGCTCTGGGACACCCCCTGGCACCATCCCCACTGGCGCGAGCGACAGCTGGCCTGCCTGGCCGATCCGGCGCGCTTGAGCGACAGGGGGCTACTCGATCTGCCGCAAGCCGGCAGCGCCCCTGCTGTGTTGCCGCCGCCGGAGCGATTCGAGCGTTCCTACCGGGGAGTGTTCGGCAGCGATGGCCATGGCACCTACCAGTTGCATACGCAGGAAGGCAGCTGGCCCCTGATCAGCCTGGAGCCGGCGGTGGCCCACTGGCTGGCGAACCAGGTGCATGGCATGGAGGTGGGCCTGGTGGGCGTGGCCAATCCCTGGGGCCCCTGGCTGCGGGTCACTCGGGTCTAGTCGCGACCCCTGAGAGTTCGGGGGCTTCCGCCTGCGGTTCAGAGGGTGGTGATCAGCTGCATCTGGTCGCGCAGGGGGTCGACCTGCCGCACCCTCAGCAGCAGGTGATCGCCAGGATCACATCCCCTGGGACAGTGAGCTGCCAGGTCCATGGCCAGTGCCTCCACATGCACCAGGCCCAGTCCGTCCTGGGGCCTGAGCCAGCGCAGGAACTGGGCTTTCCATTGCTCAGCGTGGTGCTGCTGAAACCACACCTGCTGCCAGTGGCGCTGGTCTTCGCGACTGATCTGCTGGGCCTCGCGCAGCGGCCCCTCCAATTCCCCAAGCAGGCTCGTGAGCCCATCCCCATCCAGGGGGGGCTTGCCCTCCAGGTGATTGCGCAGCTGGCGCTGCACCACCAGATCGGCATAACGGCGTATGGGTGAGGTGGCCTGCACATAGGCATCAAGGCCAAGGCTGAAGTGACGTTCCGGCCTGGTGCCGGTGAGTCCGCGGCTGAGGCAGCGCTTGATGGCAGCGTGTCGCACCGGCCCTGGGGGCAGGGCATCGAGTTCGGCGGCAGGTGGCAGCTCGGCCGGCGGCTGGCTGCGAAATGGCAGGGCCAACCCGTGCTGGCGGCCATAGTCCGCCGCCACAGCACCGGCCAGGATCATGGCTTCAGCCACCATCAGCCGTGAAGGGCTGGGTTCAGTGATCTCCAGCATTGCCTGGTCGCTGTCCTGGCGGATCCGTCCTTCTGGCTGATCCAGCAGCAAGGCGCCGCGGGCCACACGCCAGTGGCGGCGCAGCAGCAGCAGGGTGTGCAGGTCGGCCAGGTCGGAATCAGGTGGAGGGGCCAGCTCGATCAGCTCGTCGGCATCGGCATAGGAGAGCCGATAGATGGGCTTCACCCAGCTGGGGGTGAGGCCACTGGCCTGAACAGCCCCGTCGTTGCTGAGCTCCACCCATAGGCTCCAGGCGGCACAGCGATGCCCGGCCCGCAGACTGAAGGGACCGCTGGCAAGTTCCAGCGGAAACATCGGCAGGTTTCCGCCGGCCAGATACAGGCTGGTGGCACGTCGGCGGGCCTCCAGGTCGAGCGGCGAGCCCTCTGCGACCAAGCGACCCGGATCAGCCACGTGGATCCAGATCCTCGCTCTGCCGCCGTCGAGCGTCTCAAGGGCCAGGCCATCGTCGATGTCGAGCGTGTCTTCGTCGTCGATCGTCACCGAGCGCAGGGCGGTGAGATCACGCCGGGCCCCATCACCAGGGCATGGTTGCGTGGCCATCGCCAGCAGGAGTTCGGCCTCCGCAAGCTGTTCGGCTGAGAAGCCCAACTGCCAGCTGCTGTGGCTCAGGGAGGGCAGATGGTGGGCGTCCCAGAGGCCCAGGTCGAGCAGCAGGTGGCGAATCGCGCCGCTCTCAACGGCGCAATGGGCTTGCTGTAGCCCTTTCAGCAAAGGGGCGGGCAGGGGATCGCTGCAGTCACCCGCGGCCCAGCAAAGCAATTGGCCCAGGTCGGCCTCGGCCGTTGGGGTGCGCTGGTGCTGCTGGAGTGGCTGGCGCGCCCGTAGAGCGGCATGCCAGGCCTGCTGCTCCTGGTCCTGCAGGATGTGGCGGCGGCGCTCCTGCCGCAGCCGGCGCAGTTCAGCGAGCGGTCGGGCACTGATCAGCCCCTGTCTGAGCCGAAACCAGTCCTGGTTGCCTTCCAGCCAGCACCAACAGGCCGCCAGCTGGGCTGCGCCCGGCTCCGGACTCAGCAGTTCGGCCCACTCCAGCAAGGGGAGCCCGTCGGCTTGATCGCGCAGCAGCAGCCACGCGGCGGCCCGGTCGCGGGCGGGGGGCAGATGGGCAGCCAGCGCCTCCAGCGAAAAATCCCAGGGGGGCTGACCCAGGCGCAGGGGAGGCGGCTGATCCAACAGAAAACCCGCCAGCAGGGCGAGCTGGCGGGCTGGAACAGACACGCGTTTGCCAGAGTTGCCCAAGGCGACGACCGCACGACTGCCTTCCAGGGAAAGCACCACGCCGAGCTGGGGGTGACCACCCTCACGGAGGCCGACCAGATCACCGCTACGGAGGTGGGGTGTCGCCAGGGCCGTCAGCCCTCGGGATTCACGAAGGGCAGCAGAGCCACGATGCGGGCACGCTTGACCGCATTGGTGAGGTCGCGCTGCTGCTTGGCGGTGAGGCCGGTGAGGCGACGGGGCAGGATCTTGCCTCGCTCAGTGATGAACTTCTTGAGCAGATCGACATCCTTGTAGTCGATCGGATCGCCTGGCTTGATCGGCGACAGGCGCTTCTTGAAAAAAGAGCTGGTCATGGGATGGAACGGAGCCTCGAATGGGGAAGAGCGATGCCGCTAGGGGCGAACAGGAGCCAGGAACAGGAGTGATGAACCCAGGGGGTTCACTTGATCTCCTTGTGCACAGTGGCTTTGTTGCAGTGCGGGCAGAACTTCTTCAGCTCGAGCCGTTCGGTGGTGTTGCGGCGGTTCTTCTCGGTGGTGTAGCGGGACACACCGGGAGACCGCTTGGCGGGGTTGGACCGGCATTCGGTGCACTCAAGAGTGATCACGATCCGGACGCCCTTGTTCTTAGCCATGAAGGACGTTGCGCCGCTTGTGCGATGCGAATGGACAAGCATCCACCCTACCTGTCGACGTTCCCTCCTCCGGCCTGCTCTCCGGAGCGGATCCGTAGGATCGCCCCGTAATGATCCAGGCGTGGCATGCGGGTTTCGCTCCAGTGGTTGCAGGAGCTGGTGGCGGGCCCGGCCGATGCCTTCAACCCAGAGGTGCTGGCAGAGCGCCTCTCGATCGCTGGGTTTGAAGTGGAGGGGATTGAGGATCTGTCGGCCCAGGCTGCCGGTGTTGTGGTGGGTCGGGTTGAAGCCAGGGAACCTCACCCCGATGCCGACAAGCTCAGCGTCTGCCAGGTGCGCGTGGGCGACGGTGAGGTGCTTCAGATCGTGTGCGGTGCTGCGAATGTGCGCGCCGGCATTCACGTTCCAGTGGCCTTGGTGGGAAGCACCCTGCCAGCGGTGAACCTCACGATCAAGCCGGCAGAGCTGCGTGGCGTGGCCAGCAGCGGCATGATCTGTTCGCTGGCCGAACTGGGTCTGGCCGACAGTTCTGATGGCATTGCCATCCTGGATGAACTCCTGGACCCTGTGCCGGCTGTGGGCACTCCTGTGGGCCCGAGCTTCGGCCTCGACGACCAGGTGCTGGAACTGGCGATCACGGCCAACCGCCCAGATGGTCAGTCCATGCAGGGGATTGCCCGCGAGGTGGCGGCACTGGTGAACGGCCAGGTGATGTTGCCCGCCGTTCCGGCCCTTCCCACTGCCCTGCCGATGCCGGTTGCCGCTGAAGCCCAGCGTGCGATGGATCAGGGCGGGCTCTTCTCGATCACGGCTCTGTCTGGCCTTTCGGTTGCGCCGTCGCCACTGTGGCTGCAACGCCGGCTGCAGAAAGCCGGTATCAGGCCGATCAACAACGTGGTGGATATCACCAACCTGGTGATGCTGGAGACCGGCCAGCCGCTCCATGCCTACGACCAGCAGAGCCTGGCGGAAGCTGCTGCCACACCGGAGATCAGTGAGCTCGGGCTACGTGCGGGCCGAAGCGATGAGCCGTTCACCAGTCTCGACGGTGAAGAACGGCGCCTCGACGATGCCAACCTCGTGGTGACCTACGCCGATCGTCCGATCGCGCTGGCCGGTGTCATCGGTGGCCTGGCCGAAGGGGTGCAGGCCACCACCACGGCCATCTGGCTGGAGGCTGCGGTGTTTGCTCCCCAGCAGGTGCGTCGTTCGGCACGCCAGGCGGGTTTGCGCAGTGAAGCCTGCAGTCGGTTCGAAAAAGGTCTGCCAGTGGAATCCACTCTCGACGCTGCAGACCGGGCCGTGCAGCTGCTGCAGGATCTCTGCGGCGCCGAGGTGCAACAGCGCTGGCTTCACAGTCGGCCCCACAGCCCGCGCCAGCCTTTGTCGCTGCGTCGCGATGCTCTGCTCAATCTGCTGGGCCCTGTGCAATTGGGTGATGAGCCGTGTGACCTGCCCGATGCACGCATTGTGCAGACCCTTGAAGCCATCGGTTGTGTTGTTCAGGCCGACGCGGATGGCGAAGGCTGGACGGTGCTGCCTCCTCCATCACGTGCCATCGATTTGCAGCGCGAAGTGGACCTGATCGAAGAAGTGGCTCGCCTGGTGGGCTACGACCAGTTCGCCTGCCATCTGCCTGACCCGATCGAGCCCGGTGGTCTCACGCCCACGCAGCAGGCCGAACGGCGCCTCCGCCGGAGCCTCTGTGCCGCGGGGTTGCAGGAAGCCTGCAGCTTCTCGCTCATGGCTGCGGCACCAGGTCGGCTGTCGCTTGCCAACCCGCTCCTGGCGGATTACGGCCACCTGCGCGATGAGCTGCACAGCGAGCTGCTGGCGGCGGCCAGGCGCAACCTGCAGTCTGGGCAGGCCGGCTTCTGGGCCTTTGAGATCGGTTCGGTGTTCACGGCTGCCGATCCCGAGCGCAGTGAGCTGCTCCTGGCCGGGGTGATCTGCGGAGCCCGCAGGGCCGAGATCTGGAGCAGCTCCGGCAAGCCCCAGCCACCCAGCTATTTCCAGGCGCGTGGCGTCCTCCAGCAGGCTCTCGCCGATCTGGCTCTGGCGGCGGAGGACCGTCCCCTGCGCAATCACCCACTGCTCCATCCCGGCCGGGCTGCAGAACTCGTGTTGGAAGGCCGTCCCCTGGGATGGTTTGGTCAGCTTCACCCGCAGAGGGCCGCAGAGCTCGATCTGCCTGAGCACTGCTATCTGTTCCAGCTCGCCGTCGAACCTCTGCTGGTGGCCGCCACCCGTCGTAATCGCTGGCAACCGGCCTTCATCCCGTTTGCCACGGTGCCGGCCTCGGAGCGGGACCTGGCCGTGGTCGTGCCGGTTGAGACCACCTGCAGCAGTCTCCTGCAGGTGATCCGCAAGGCTGGCAAGCCACTGCTGGAGCTGGCTGAGCTGGTCGACCGCTTTGAGTCGGAGCAGCTCGGCGAGGGGCGCTGCAGTCAGGCTTTCCGCCTCCGCTATCGCGATGCACGCCGCACCCTGACCGACGAGGACGTGGAGCTTTGCCACACCCGTGTGCGGCAGGCTCTTGAGCGTCAGTGCGGTGCGGAGCTCCGCAGCTGAGCCTGCAGAGTTTGCCGCACCAGCAGCAGCTGATTTGGGTCAGTTGATGGTCAGGCCAGGGCGTTCTTGCGGTGCAAGACGGCCAGGGTTTCCACGTGGCTGGTCTGGGGAAAGAAATCGATCGGTTGCACTTCCTCCAGGGTGTATCCCCCCCGTTCCGTCAGCAGGCCCAGGTCCCGGGCCAGGGTGGCCGGGTCACAACTGAGGTAGAGCAGCACCGGGGGTGGGGATGCCAGCACCACGGCCAGTGTTCTGGGATCCAGTCCTTTCCGTGGCGGATCCACGAACAGCACGTCGCTCCCTGGCAACTGGTCAGCGAGTGCCGCATCCACATCCACGGCGTCAAAGCGACAACGCTCACTGAGCTTGTTCTTGTCCGCATTAAGACGAGCCAACCGCACGGCCTCGGGGTTGCGTTCCAGTCCCCGAACCTGCCAGCCGTCGCGGGCCAGTGGCAGGGAGTACGTGCCGATCCCGCAGTAGGCGTCGACCAATACGCCAGCACCACGACCACCTCGCAGACGCTGCAGTGCCTGGCTGAGCAGGGGCACAACCCGCTCCGCCTGACTGGTGTTCACCTGAAAGAACGTGTCCGCCCCGATGTGCAGTCGCAGGCCCGCAAAGTCTTCTTGAACCCAGCCACGCCCGTCCACTGTGCGCGTGAACTCACCCATCAGGGTATTGGTGGGTCTTGGTTGCAGGTTGAGGCAGACCCCTACGAGGCTCGGCCAGCGCTCCATCCAGCGACTGGCGAGTGCGTCCAGATCCGGAAGGTTGTCGTGGCTGCTGATCAGTGTGATCAGAAGCTCACCAGTGCCCCTGCCCACCCGCAGGGCGAGGTGCCGCAGTCCCCCCTCTCCCATGGCATCGGGACTGGCCGGCCAGCCACTCCTCTCGAGATCCTGTTTGAGCGGTGCGATGAGAGCATCGAGGCGCGGGTCGAGCACCGGACACCGATTCATGTTGACAATCCGGTGACTCCCGCGCCGGTAATAGCCGGCGCGGAGCAGCCCCTCGTTGGTGCGCTCAACTGGAATCACCGCCCTGTTGCGGTAAGCCAGGGGTTCGGGTGCCGCCAGGATGGGCCGCACAAAGGTGCGGAGATGGCCGATCCGCTCCAGGGCGTCAACCACCACTTGTTGCTTCCACTGGCTCTGGGCCTGGGCTGACCAGTGCTGCAGGCTGCAACCACCGCAGCGCGCAGCCAGAATGCAGGCAGGTCTGCAGCGTTCCTCACTGGGCTGCACGACCGCCACCAGCTCCGCCAGCCAGTGCCGCCTGGCGGGATGGCTGAGCTTCACGCGCACCACTTCACCAGGCAGAGCACCCGGAACGAAGCAGACCTGTCCCTGGGGCAACCGGCTCACGCCTTCAGCGCGATGGTTCAGTCCGGTGACCACGAGCTCCAGCTGGTCGCCAGGTCGCGGGGAGGTGGATGCAACGGCAGACACCATCCCAGAGCGGCAGCTGGTCTGACCCTAGGCGTGCAAAGTGCCGTTACACCTTGCCGATCGGGGCTGGGATGGAGACTCACACTCGATAAACTGTCAGGGGTGTAGGACCGCTGCAATGAGCGTCGTTCGGGATCTGATCCTCCAGGCAGACGACCAGCTGCGCTATCCCACGGGAGGCGAGCTCCGCTCAATGGTGGAGTTTCTCAGCGGCGGTGCCAAGCGACTGGCGGTGGTGAGAATCCTCACCGACAACGAGAAGAAGATCGTCGACGAGGCCGCCAAGCAGCTCTTTTCACGCAAGCCCGAATACGTGGCACCAGGCGGTAATGCCTATGGCCAGAAACAGCGGGCCCAGTGCCTGCGCGACTACAGCTGGTACCTCCGCCTGGTCACCTACGGAGTGCTGGCCGGCAGCACAGAGATGATTCAGCAGATCGGACTGGTCGGCGCACGTGAGATGTATAACAGCCTCGGCGTGCCGATGCCTGGCATGGTGGAAGCGATGCGGACGCTCAAAGATGCTTCCATTGCCCTGCTCAGCACTGAGGAGGCCAGCCTTGCTGGACCCTATTTCGATTTCTTGATCCAGGGCATGCAGACCCCGACCTAGTCGTGCCGGCACCAGATCCTTCCATCCGGTTGCGCTTGTCGCAGCCGGTTTTTTTGTGCGACACATGTCGTGTCCTGCATGAGACAAGAGCGTGCTGGCCCGTTGCTGTTGGGTGCTCTCTAAGTGCGAACCGGCCGTTCGGGCGCCACTGGCCGAACGACCGCAGGCCGTCGTTTCAGAGTCTCACTTTCGACTAAAGCTGCGTCTTGGTATCAGTCGCAATCAGGATAGATCGATGGTCGTCCGAGCCCGTGGCTCGCGATTCGCTCAGGCAGTTTTTGCCATTGGCTGCAGAGCTGCTCAGCAGACAGGACACCACTGCACAAATTGGCGAAGTGCAACGAATCACCGGTCGCACCCGCAGAACATCTCATTTATCCCAGGCAGGACACAATCTTCGTCTAGCAGAGAGCACAGGGCGAGACCATCGAAGACTTTCTCTTCTCCCTGGTCGCACTCCGCATTACCCCCCCCTATTCGGGTGCGCCATCGCGTTTGAGGCCCCTTGATCACCCTGAAAGCAGCCCCGGGACTGGGCGGAGATTCAGATGATCACCAGGCGTACCTGTGTCTTGGGCAGGTGCGCAGATAGCTAGACCGCGTTCACAATTGGGTTCTGAAGCGGCAAATGCGTTTGGCCAAGTGCTTGGACAATTGCCCTGATCTCTGTTTGTAGCGATCTAGGCCCGTGCCACCACACACAGTCATGCAACAACAGCAGTGGAGTGCTGCCGGTAAGGCAGTTGAAGAAGGCCAGGCCAGCATCCATGCACCAGCGATGCCAGAAGAGTCCGAGCGAGGGCGGGAGCCAGGCGCGTCAATTTCACTAGTATCCAGCCCCAGGTCCAGGAGCTAGTCACAAAAGAGACTAGCGATCCTGGTCGAAGCGCTGCTAGCCCGCCCTTTTGCCGGTGATGCTCGCCCGGATGATTGGACTCACGTGAGGCCATTCAATTCTCTCGAGGGTCTTACGGCTGCCTTGGCTTGAGTCCCGTTTAGGCTCTCTATTGAGACCCATGCAACAAGCTCAGCTCGTTCGGTAAAGCTCTTTCAGTAGCTGGTAAGCCTCGTTCAGGCGACGCATGGTCTGGTCGCATCCTCCC
>Ga0164293_10000291_pt1 | contig 38322 bp, 40 predicted proteins | sample GEODES118metaG_FD_111487 | JGI IMG/M metagenome (GOLD analysis project Ga0164293, IMG submission 111487) | Eutrophic lake water microbial communities from Lake Mendota, Wisconsin, USA - GEODES118 metaG | ecosystem: Environmental > Aquatic > Freshwater > Lake | place: USA: Lake Mendota...
AGCCCCCAAGCAGCTGACCAAGGCGCTCGACCGGGTGGTGGAGGGGCCCTACACGCTGCCGTCACTGGAACTTCTCACACCCGGTGACCCGCCGAAGCGCCGAAGCGCCGCCAACGACCAGATGGTGGAGTCAATCTCCTCGGTGCTTGAGCAGTTCAAAGTCGACGCGGCTGTCACCGGTTGCACCCGCGGCCCGACCGTGACGCGCTATGAGGTCGAATTGGGCCCCGGCGTCAAAGTCGAGAAAATCACTGCGCTGCAACGCAATATCGCCTACGCGGTGGCCACCGAAAGCGTGCGGATGCTCGCTCCCATTCCGGGCAAGTCGGCGGTGGGTATCGAGGTGCCCAACATCGACCGGGAGATGGTCCGTCTGGCCGATGTCCTGACCGCACCGTCGACCCGCAGCGATCACCACCCCCTGGTGATCGGTCTGGGCAAGGACATCGAAGGCGACTTCATCTCGGCCAACCTGGCCAAGATGCCGCACCTACTGGTGGCCGGCTCGACCGGATCGGGCAAGTCGAGTTTCGTCAACTCGATGCTGGTGTCCCTGCTGGCCAGGGCCACCCCAGATGAGGTCAGGATGATCCTGATCGACCCCAAAATGGTGGAACTGACGCCCTACGAGGGCATTCCGCACCTCATCACCCCGATCATCACCCAACCCAAGAAGGCGGCCGCCGCGCTGGCCTGGCTGGTTGAGGAGATGGAGCAGCGCTATCAGGACATGCAGGCCTCCCGTGTCCGCCATATCGACGACTTCAACGCCAATGTCCGGTCGGGCAAGATCACCACCCCTCTGGGCAGCCTGCGCGAGTACAAGCCCTACCCCTACATCCTGGCGATCGTCGACGAGTTGGCCGACCTGATGATGACCGCGCCTCGTGACGTCGAGGACGCGATCGTGCGGATCACCCAGAAGGCCCGCGCCGCCGGCATCCACCTGGTGCTGGCTACCCAGCGCCCGTCGGTGGACGTCGTCACCGGTCTGATCAAGACGAACGTGCCGTCGCGGTTGGCGTTCGCGACGTCGTCGCTGACCGACAGTCGGGTCATCCTGGACCAGCCCGGTGCGGAGAAACTCATCGGTATGGGCGACGGCCTGTTCCTGCCGATGGGGGCGAACAAGGCGATCCGTCTGCAGGGCGCCTACATCAGCGACGAGGAGATTCAGGCTGTCGTGCAGGCCTGCAAGGACCAGGCCGAACCCGACTACACCGACGGAGTCACCACCGGCAAACCGTCCGGCGACCGCGCGGAGGTCGATCCCGACATCGGCGACGACATGGACCTGCTACTGCAGGCCGTTGAATTGGTGGTCTCCAGCCAGTTCGGCTCCACGTCGATGCTTCAGCGCAAGTTGCGGGTGGGCTTCGCCAAGGCCGGCCGGCTGATGGACCTGATGGAGACCCGGGGCATCGTGGGGCCCTCGGAGGGATCCAAGGCCCGTGAGGTTCTGATCAAGCCCGATGAGTTGGCGGTCACGCTGGCCGACATCCGGGGCGGAGGCGGCGCCGTCGACGACGGTGCCGACGACGAGGACGACGAGAGCGACACCGGGGTGCCGGAGGACTTCTAGAGGCCCACCGATCTGCTAGAGCACCAGCAGCATCCGGGTGTTACCCAGGATGTTCGGCTTGACGTAGCTGAGGTCGAGAAACTCCGCGACGCCGACGTCGTAGGAGCGGCGCATCTCCTCGTAGACCTCGGCCGTCACCGGAGTGCCTTCGATTTCGGCGAAGCCGTGACGGCCGAAGAACTCGGTCTCGAAGGTCAACACGAACAATCGCTGCAGTTGCAGTTCGCGGGCCACATCCAGCAACCGGTCGACGATCGAGTGCCCGATCCCGTGTCCCTTGACCGCGGGGTCGACCGCCACAGTGCGAACCTCGCCGAGGTCCGACCACAACACGTGCAAGGCCCCGCACCCTACGACCTGCTCATTGATTTCGGCGACCCAGAATTCCTGGACCGATTCGTAGAGTGTCACGAGGTTCTTCTCCAGCAGGATCCGTCCCGCGTAGGTGTCCACCAGGCGCTTGATCTCGGGCACGTCGGAAGAGCGGGCCCGACGAATCAGAACCTCGCGGCGGCGGGCGTCAACCGACGGAGCCCCGGGCGAGTGGTCGGACACGTCCGCCACACTATCGGGCGGTATTGACCGCGACCGGGAACAGTTGGCGAAGATCGGTTCGCCGCCGCGGCCGGTTTAGCTTCGGCAGGCGGCGCGCGGCATCGTTGGTCACCGGGCGCTTGGTCGAACCGATATTCTGTTTGCCGTGACGGGCCAACCCGAGACTCCGCCGACCATTCGGCGTGACTGGATGGTTCACGTCCCCAACTTGCTGACCGGTCTGCGTCTGGTTCTGGTACCGATCTTCCTGCTCTTCCTATTCGCCGGCGACGGCCATGAAACGGCCAGTCGGATAACGGCATTCGTCGTTTTCGCGGTGGCCGTCATCACCGACCGGCTTGACGGCTCGCTGGCCCGCAGCTACGGCGTAACCAGCGAATTCGGCAAACTGGCCGACCCTATCGCCGATAAAATGCTGATCGGCGCGGCGCTGATCGGGCTTTCGATGCTCGGCGACCTTCCGTGGTGGGTGACGGTGGTCATTCTCATCAGGGAGATCGGCGTCACGGTGCTGAGGTTCGCCGTCATCAGCCGCGGGGTCATCCCGGCCAGCCGGGGTGGAAAGCTCAAGACGCTGGTCCAGGCCATCGCCATCGGGTTGTTCATCCTTCCGCTGCACAACTGGCCTGCCATGTGGACCACCGTGGCGTGGTGGGTGATGTGGGCTGCGATCGTCCTGACCGTGGTCACCGGCGTGGACTACATCGTCTCAGCGTCCCGGGGACAGCGGTCCCGGACCTGATCGGGCGTCGGGAACCATCCGGGCCGGCGTTGCGTTGCACTAAATGCTGCAACGACTCGAGGAGGACAGCGCGATGGCCTTACTGCTGCGTGAAGTGATCGGTGACGTACTGCGCCGTGCGCGCACGTCACAGGGCCGCACCCTGCGTGAGGTCTCCGACTCCGCGCGGGTCAGCCTGGGATACCTCTCGGAGGTCGAACGGGGTCGCAAGGAGGCCTCCAGCGAGTTGCTGAGCGCCATCTGCACCGCATTGGACGTTCCGCTGTCGAGGGTGCTCAGCGACGCCGGCACCGAACTGGCCTGCCGGGAGGGCATCGGCCGGTCGCCCGTCACCGGTCTGGATGTGGCCCCCGCGGTGATTCCGCACCCGGCCGCCATGGCGGTGGCCTGAACCTGCGGTTTTGCCCACAAATTGTCGAAATCCCGCGACCGGCCCGGCAACGTGGTGTGGTCTGCGCGCCGGAACCGATAAATTGGGCTAGAACTAGCTCAGACAAACCGACTCCAATGCGGCACTCGACTCGAAGGCAGGGCAACACCTAATGGCCAATCCGTTCGTTAAAGCGTGGAAGTACCTGATGGCGCTCTTCGGTGCCAAGGTTGACGAATACGCGGATCCCAAGATTCAGATCCAGCAGGCGATCGAGGAAGAGCAGCGTCGGCACCAGGGGCTCACGCAACAGGCCGCGCAGGTCATCGGCAACCAGCGTCAGCTGGAGATGCGGCTGAACCGCCAGCTCGCCGACATCGAGAAGCTGCAGGCCAACGTCCGTCAGGCGCTCACCCTGGCCGATCAGGCCAGCGCCGCCGGCGACACCGCCAAGGCCACCGAGTACACCAACGCCGCCGAGGCCTTCGCCACCCAGCTGGTGACCGCCGAGCAGAGCGTCGAGGACCTCAAAGTCCAGCACGACGGGGCGCTACAAGCCGCGCAGCAGGCCAAGAAGGCCGTCGAGCAGAGCGCCATGAATCTGCAGGCGAAGGTCTCCGAACGCACCAAACTGCTGGGTCAGCTCGAGCAGGCCAAGATGCAGGAAAAGGTCGCCGAGTCGCTGCGGTCGATGAACGAGATGGCCGCGCCCGGCACCACGCCCAACCTCGACGAGGTGCGCGAGAAGATCGAGCAGCGCTACGCCAACGCCATGGGCTCAGCCGAGCTGGCGCAGAACTCCGTCCAGGGCCGGATGGCCGAAGTTCAGCAGGCCGGTGTTCAGATGGCCGGGCATTCGCGGCTAGAGCAGATCCGCGCCTCGATGCGTGGGGATTCCCTGACTGCGGGCGGCACCGCGGCCCCGGCCACCCCGTCCATCACCCCTGAGCCCGAGCAGCCGCTCGGCCAGTAGGGGCAACCCAGAGGAGGCGAATACTCGATGACGGTGAACGCCGAGCAGAAGTCGGTTGTGACGTCGCGGCAGTGGCGGCGTTCCGTGCTGCAACGAAGCATCGACACCGTCAGCGAGTACGCCGATGTCGCCGCACAGAAGCTCAGTGCGGCCGCCGATCCGCGGGCCCGGCTGCTGCGTAAGCGGCGCTGGGCGCTGCGGTTCGGATTGTTCTTCAGCTTCGCGACGGTGTTCTGGGTGGCGGTCACCGGCTTGCTGGCCGTCTGGAGCACCCCGGTATGGGCGCTGCTGATCACCGGTGTGATCGCTGCCGGGGCGGCGGTGCCCGCCACTTTGTGGCTGCTGCGCTACCGGTGGCTGCGCGGTGAGCCGCTGCCACCCCAACGTGAGGTCAGCGGTCGCCGTCTGCCGCCGCCGGGTTCGGCGGCACGTTCGGCGATTTCGGCCCTGGCCGCCTCCGAGCGGGGTCTGCACTCGCTGCTCGGCGTGATTGATCGCGGTCGGTTGCTGCCGGCCGGTGAAGTCCGTGAGCTGACCGCCGCGGCCGGACGTTCGGCGGCGACGATGGCGGCCACCGCTTCGGAGGTGGCGGCCATGGAGCGGGCGGCGGGGGACAACCCCGACTCCCGGGCCTATCTGGCCCCCACCATCAACGCGCTGACGGCGCAACTCAACAGCGGTGTTCGGCAGTACAACGAGGTGGTCACCGCCGCCGCGCACCTGGTCTCGTCGGCCAACGCCGGCGCCGGGCTGTCCCAGCAGCGCTACCGTGCCGAACTCACCGACGCCACCGACCGGCTCTCCGGTTGGGCGCAAGCCTTCGAGGAACTCGGAACCGCGCAGCGGGGCTGACGGCTTTAGAGCGTCGGGCGCAGCGCCGGCACTGCCATGCCGATCACTCCTCGCACCAGTGCCTTAGTGAAGTTCCACATGTCAAAGTAGTCGCGCCACAGCGTGATTCGGCCATTGTGGACCTCGAAGACACCGCACACCCAGAACTGCAGTCGCAGCGGGCCGAACTGCAGCACGTCGGTGCGTTCGGTGAGCACCGAGGACCCGTTGACGGCGATGCGGTGGGTCTTGACCTCGAAGCTAGCCCGGCCCTCCATGGCGCGGAAGAGCTTCATGGCCCGCGCGCGGCCGTGGATCGTGGGGAAGCCGACGTTCTGATACACCAGGTTGTCGTCGAGGACGGCCCCGGCGCCGTCAGCGTCGGCGGCTTGCAGGCTGCTGAGTAACACCTCGACGACGTGGGCGTTGTCGATGTCGGTGCTGACGTTGATCTGGTCGGTCATGCTGCCCACCCTAGCTCCGGGTCGGCTGTGGCAGGGTGGGGCCGATGCGGGTCGCTGTGGTTGCCGGGCCGGAGGCCGGGCATGCCTTCCCGGCGATTGCCCTGTGCCTGCGTTTTCTGGCCGCCGGTGATGATCCGGTTCTGCTGACTGGCCGCGAGTGGCTCGATACCGCCGGGGCGGCGGGTGTGGAAGCGGTTGAACTCCTGGGCCTGGACCCGGAGGCCTCCGATGACGACGACGACGCGGGGTCCAAGATCCACCAGCGCGCTGCCCGGATGGCGGTATTGAACAAGCCTGTGCTGCAACAGCTTCAGCCCGATCTGGTGGTCTCCGACGTCATCACCGTCTGCGGTGGTATGGCTGCCGAGATGTTGGGGGTTCCCTGGGTGGAACTCACTCCCCATCCGCTGTATCTGCCGTCGAAAGGGCTTCCGCCGATCGGCAGCGGTCTGGCGCCGGGGACCGGTGTCGGCGGGCGGCTGCGCGACACCGTCATGCGGGCGTTCACCGCGCGGTCGATCCGGGCCGGTGACCGTCAGCGCAGCGCCGCGCGAACCGCCATCGGCCTGCCGGCCCACGATCCGGGTCCGCGTCGCCGCCTCATCGCCACCCTGCCCGCCCTGGAAGTGGACCGCCCGGACTGGCCGGCCGAGGCCGTCGTCGTGGGTCCGCTGCACTTCGAGCCGACGGCTGCCACGCTGACGGTTCCGCCCGGCGACGGGCCGGTGGTCGTCGTGGCACCCTCGACGGCGGCCACCGGGGCCATCGGCCTCGCTGAGTTGGCGCTAGAGCACCTTTTGCCCGGACGGACCCTGCCGCCGGGCTCCCGGCTGGTGGTGTCTCGGCTGGCTGGGGACGATCTTCAGGTGCCGCCGTGGGCGACGGTCGGCCTGGGGCGCCAGGACGACCTGCTGCGGGTCGCCGACGTCGTGGTCTGCGGCGGCGGCCACGGGATGCTGTCTAAGACGCTGCTGGCCGGTGTGCCGTTGGTCGTGGTGCCCGGCGGGGGAGACCAGTGGGAGTTAGCGAATCGTGTTGTGCGCCAAGGCAGTGCGCGATTAGTGCGGCCGCTTGCCGCTGACGCTCTGATTGCAGAGGTCGGCGAGGTCTTATCGAATCCGCGCTACCGGGCCGCGGCGCTTCAGGCAGGGGAGAGTGCCGTCGGGGTGGCCGATCCGGTACTGCTCTGCCATGAGGCTGGGTAACTTGGTGGCCGTGCGGTTGACCGAATTCCATGAACTCGTCGAGGCGCAGTTCGGTCCGGTGCGAGGATCCTCGCTGCTGGTGGACTATGTGCTGACCCAACTGGGTGGCCGCACCGCCGCGCAGGCCATCGAGGCCGGCGTGGAACCCCGCGACGTATGGCGGGCGTTGTGCGCCGACTTCGGCGTGCCGCGTGAGCAGTGGTAGCGACACGCCGCGCGCCACACTTGCCATCGAACACATGTTCGTTAGTGTGGGGGATGTTCGACAAATCCTGTCGTTGAAATTTTTGTCAGAGGCCCTCTCTAACGTCGCGGTTAACCGACCAACACCGGTCAGCCGAAACACCACAGAAACGGAGATAACCATGGCGCCACAAGCCCCAGACCGCGAGAAGGCCCTCGAACTCGCGCTCGCACAGATCGAGAAGAACCATGGCAAGGGCGCGGTGATGCGCCTCGGCGACGAGGTCCGCCAGCCCATCTCGGTCATCCCGACCGGCTCCATCGCGTTGGACGTGGCGCTGGGCATCGGCGGTCTGCCGCGCGGCCGCGTCGTCGAGATCTACGGACCGGAGTCCTCGGGTAAAACCACCGTCGCCCTGCATGCGGTCGCCAACGCCCAGGCTGCCGGCGGTCTTGCGGCGTTCATCGATGCCGAGCACGCCCTGGATCCCGAGTACGCCAAGAGCCTCGGTGTCGACACCGACGCACTGCTGGTGAGCCAGCCCGACACCGGTGAGCAGGCGCTGGAAATCGCCGACATGCTTGTGCGCTCCGGAGCGATCGACATCCTGGTCATCGACTCGGTGGCCGCGCTGGTTCCGCGCGCCGAGATCGAGGGCGAGATGGGCGACAGCCACGTCGGCCTGCAGGCCCGCCTGATGAGCCAGGCGCTGCGCAAAATGACCGGCGCCCTGAGCAACTCGGGCACCACCGCCATCTTCATCAACCAGCTCCGCGAGAAAATCGGGGTGATGTTCGGTTCACCCGAAACGACCACCGGCGGAAAGGCATTGAAGTTCTACGCCTCGGTGCGCCTGGATGTCCGCCGGATCGAGACCCTCAAGGACGGCACCGACGCGGTGGGCAACCGCACCCGGGTCAAGGTCGTCAAGAACAAGGTCTCGCCGCCGTTCAAGCAGGCCGAGTTCGACATCCTCTACGGCAAGGGCATCAGCCGTGAAGGTTCACTCATCGACATGGGCGTCGACCAGGGCTTCGTGCGCAAGTCCGGGTCCTGGTTCACCTACGAGGGTGAGCAGCTGGGCCAGGGTAAGGAGAACGCCCGCAACTTCTTGATGGAAAACCCCGATGTGGCCAACGAGATCGAGAAGAAGATCAAGGAGAAGCTCGGAATCGGGGCCGTGATGACCGACGAACTCGCCGATGACGTCCTGCCCGCCCCAGTCGACTTCTGAGAACCGCCGGGAGCAGGCGCACGCCTTGTGCTTGCGCCTGCTCACTGTGCGGGCTCGGACCCGGGCGGAGCTTGCCGGCCATCTCACTAAACGGGGTTTTCCCGACGACGCCGCCGACGCGGTGCTCAACCGGCTGGAAGCCGTCGGCCTCATCGACGACGAGGACTTCGCCGAGCAGTGGGTGCGCTCCCGGCAGGCCAACGCCGGGAAAGGCAAACGCGCCCTCGCCGCCGAACTCCGGACCAAAGGAGTCGAGGCGGAGTTGATCGCCGGGGTGCTCGACGGCATCGACGCCGGCGCCGAACGCAGCCGCGCAGAACAACTCGTGGAACGCCGGCTGCGGCGCGAGGTGCTCGGCGGCGACGACGCGAAGGTGGTGCGTCGGCTGGTCGGCATGCTCGCCCGCCGCGGATACAGCCAGAGTATGGCCGTTTCGGTGGTGACCGACGCTGTGGCCGCCGAGCGAGAACGCCGCCGGGTTTAGGCTGGTCAGGTCCGCTCCAGTTAGTCGCCGGGCTCCAACAACGTGTTCTGCGCCCCCATTGGTTCAGTCGCGCGTTTGGAACGCCGTAGCCTGCTCTCGAGTCGGGTGGCCGCCGCGGACAGGGCGAAGTTCAGAGCGATCATCAGCACCGCGATGACCATGAGAGCCGGAATGTAGTTGCCGTAGGTCGAGCCGATCACTGTGCCCTGGCGGACCATCTCCAGGTAGGTGATCTGGTAGCCGATCGCGGTGTCCTTGAGCACCACCACCAACTGCGAAACCAGCACCGGCAGCATCGACGTGATCGCCTGCGGCAGCAAAACGGACCGCATGGTTTGGCTCCAGCTCAGGCCCAACGCGGCAGCGGCCTCGCTCTGACCCCGCGGCAGGGAACCCACACCGGAGCGCACGATCTCGGCGATCACCGCACCGTTGTAGAGCGTCAGCCCGGTCACTACCCCCGCCAGCGCAAGGTGCTTAGACGGGAACATGTCGTAAAGCGCGAACAGGAAGTAGGCGAAGATCATCATGATCAGCACCGGCACTGCGCGGAAAAACTCGACGAAGACCGCACACGGGACCCGAACAGCCCGTATCGGCGACAGTCGCCCCACCCCGAGGGCGAAGCCCAGGATGGCGGCCAACACGATCGAGATCGCCGCCGCGGTCAGGGTGCCGAGAATGCCTGGCAGTACATAGGTTTTCCACAGATCGCCGGTCAGGAACGGCCGCCACTTAGCGGCCGTTAACTGGCCTTTGTCGGCGAGCCTGTCGACCACCGCCCACACCAGCAGACCGGCCAGCGCGACGGCCGCCGCCGAGATGACCCGGTTGCGCACCCGGGCCCGCGGGCCCGGGGCGTCGAATAGCACTGAAGTCACCGGGCCACCGCCCAACGCTTGCCCAGCCAGCCGAACAGCAGTCCGGTGGGCAGTGTCAGCAGCAGGAAACCGAGCGCGAAAATGCCACCGACGAACAGCAGTGCGGCGGTGTTCTCGATCATCTCCTTCATCAACAGCGCGGCTTCGGCCACGCCGATCGCCGAGGCGATCGTCGTGTTCTTGGTCAGCGCGATCAGCACTGAACCCAAAGGAATCAGCACCGCCCGAAATGCCTGCGGCAACAGGATCAAGCGCAGGTTCTGCCCGAAAGTCAGCCCCAGCGAGCGGGCCGCCTCGGCCTGACCCACCGGCACAGTGTTGACCCCGGAGCGCACCGTCTCACAGACAAACGCCGCGGTGTAGGCCGCCAAACCCAGCACCGCCAGCCGGAAGTTGCTGTCGGCGATCGACGTCGGCGACTTGGCATCGACGAGCGTGACGCCCAGCGTCTGCGCCAGGCCGAACGAACAGAACAGGATGATCAGTGTCAGCGGAGTGTTGCGGACGACGTTGACGTAGCCGGTGCCGATCCAGTTCAGCATGGGAACCGGCGCCAGCCGCATCGCCGCCAGCAGCGTTCCGAACACCAAGGCCCCCGCCGCCGACAAGGCGGTGAGTTGGACCGTAGTCCAGAACGCCTCAAGGATCTGGCCGCGGTACTGGCCGAAAACGTCCACGTGGTCTTTTCAGTACGGTTTCGAGTACAGGTGGTCTGTCAGTACCGGTCAAGCGGCGGCGGCGGCGGAGTGGGGATGCCGGCCGGTCCCAGGTTCTTCTCGAAGGCGGCCTTCCACGCCCCGTCCTTCTCCATCTTCGCCAACGCATCGTTGATCTTGGTCCGCATGTCGGTATCGCCCTTCTTCAGGCCGATCCCGTATTTCTCCTCAGAGAACGGCTTGCCGACGACTTTGAACACCCCGGGGGACTGCGCGGCGTAACCGGCCAGGATCACCTCGTCGGTGGTGACCGCGTCGATCGCGCCGTTCTTGAGGGCTTCCACACACGCCGAGTAGGTGTCGTACTGCTGCAACTGCACACCCGGATACTTGTCTTTGATCCGCTGGGCCGGCGTGGAACCACTGACCGAACACAGTTTCTTGTTGTTGGCCAGCGATTCGGCGCCGGTGATGTCAGTGGTGTCGGCGCGCACCAGCAGGCTTTGCCCGGTGATCAGGTACGGCCCGGCGAAGTCGACCTTCTCCTTGCGCGCATCGGTGATCGAGTAGGTCGCCACGATGTAGGACACCTGGTCGTTGGCGATCAGGTTTTCGCGCTGGCCTGACGGCGACTCCTTCCACTCGATCTGGTCCTCGGTGTAGCCGAGTTCCTTGGCGACGAACTTGGCGACGTCGACGTCGAACCCACTCATCGAACCATCGGGATTGCGCAAACCCAGACCGGGCTGATCGAACTTCGTCCCGACGACGATGGAGTTGCCCTTCTCGCCGCCGCCGCCACCACCGCCACCACCTCCGCCGCAGGCGGTGACGGTTAGCGGCAGCGCCGCGGCGAGAACGGCGGCACCTAGGAAGCGGACGGAGAAAGTGGGCATGGCGGGAGTTCCTTTCGCCTTACTGGTTGAGAACATCAGTGGTTGAGAATCTTGCCGAGAAAATCCTTGGCGCGCTCCGAACGCGGGTTGGCGAAGAAGTCTGCCGGAGTGGCGTCCTCGACGATCGCACCGTCGGACATGAACACCACCCGGTCCGCGGCCCGCCGGGCGAAGCCCATCTCGTGGGTGATCACCACCATCGTCATTCCGTCGGCGGCCAGCGACGTCATCACCGAGAGCACCTCGTTGATCATCTCCGGATCCAGCGCGCTGGTCGGCTCGTCGAACAACATCACCTTCGGTTCCATGGCCAGCGAGCGGGCGATGGCAACCCGCTGTTGTTGGCCGCCCGACAACTGAGCCGGATATTTCTGAGCCTGGTTAGCAACCCCGACCCGCTCCAGCAGCGCCATCGCCTGCTCCCTTGACTGGCTCTGGGACAGTTTGCGGACCTTGACCGGCGCCAGCATCACGTTTTCCAGGATGCTCTTGTGGGCGAAAAGGTTGAACGACTGGAACACCATGCCCACCTCGGATCGCAGGCGCGCCAGCTTGCGGCCCTCAGCGGGCACCAGCTCGCCGTCGATGGCGATGGTCCCGGAATCGACGGTCTCCAGCCGGTTTATAGTCCGGCACAGCGTGGACTTCCCCGACCCCGACGGTCCCAGCACCACCACGACCTGGCCGCGCTGAACGTCCAGATCAATGTCTCGCAGCACGTGCAGGGCCCCGAAGTGCTTGTTGACTCCCTTGAGCGAGATCATCGGAACCGCCCCGCCGCCACCCATGAGCCAGACCTTACCCACCCGTCACCGTCCGTGCCGATCTCCGCGTATCCGTACGATGATCGGGTGACATCGGTGCTGCACCAGAGCGCGGGCGAGGAGGATCCCTCGTCGTCGGCGCGCACCTACCAGGTCCGCACCTACGGCTGCCAGATGAATGTGCATGACTCCGAGCGCCTCGCCGGCCTGCTGGAGACCGCCGGCTACTGCCGCGCCCCGGAGGGCACTGACGCCGACGTGGTGGTGTTCAACACCTGCGCGGTGCGGGAGAACGCCGACAACAAGTTGTACGGCAATCTCAGCCACCTGGCTCCGCGCAAGCAGGCCGACCCCGACATGCAGATCGCTGTCGGCGGGTGCCTCGCCCAGAAGGACCGCGACGCGGTGCTGGCTCGGGCGCCCTGGGTCGACGTGGTCTTCGGCACCCACAACATCGGCTCGTTGCCGGCATTGCTGGAGCGCGCCCGCCACAACCGAACCGCCCAGGTCGAGATCGCCGAGGCGCTGCGGGAATTTCCCTCCACGCTGCCCGCCGCCCGCGAATCCGCCTATGCGGCGTGGGTTTCCATCTCGGTCGGCTGCAACAACACCTGCACGTTCTGCATCGTGCCGGCGTTGCGGGGCCGCGAGTTGGATCGCCCGCCCGCTGACATCCTGACCGAGGTCCGCTCGCTGGTCGATCAGGGTGTTCTGGAAGTCACCCTGCTGGGTCAGAACGTCAACGCCTACGGGGTGTCCTTCGCCGACTCCGACATCCCCCGCGACCGCGGAGCATTCGCCTCGCTGCTGCGGTCCTGCGGCGACATCGAGGGTCTGGAACGGGTGCGGTTCACCTCCCCGCATCCCGCGGAGTTCACCGACGACGTCATCGACGCCATGGCGCAGACCCGGAATGTCTGCCCGGCACTGCACATGCCACTGCAGTCCGGTTCCGATCGGGTGCTCGCGGCGATGCGCCGTTCCTACCGGGCGCAGAAGTACCTCGGCATCTTGGACCGGGTGCGCGAGGCGATGCCGCACGCGGCGATCACCACGGACATCATCGTCGGATTCCCGGGTGAGACCGAAGAGGACTTCGCGGACACCCTGGAGGTGGTACGCCGGGCCCGCTTCGCTGCGGCGTTCACCTTCCAGTACTCACGGCGACCCGGAACCCCGGCGGCTGCGCTGGACGGCCAGCTTCCCAAAGAGATTGTGCAGGAACGCTACCAGCGGTTGATCGACCTGCAGGAAGCCATCTCTGTGGACGGTAACCGTGCCCTGATCGGCAGCGCGGTGGAGGTCCTGGTGACCGCCGGTGAGGGCCGTAAGGATGCGGCTACCGCCAGGATGACCGGGCGCGCCCGGGACGGACGGCTGGTGCACTTCAGCCCCGGTTCGACCGCGGTGCGGCCCGGCGACGTCATCACCACCACCGTCACCGCGGTCGCACCGCACCACCTGATCGCCGATGCAGCACTGCTCTCGCACCGACTGACTCGCGCCGGTGACGCGCACGCCGCGGGGCGCCGACTGCGCACCGTCGGCCTGGGTCTGCCGACGATGGGCGCCGCACCGGACCATGCTCAGCCGATGACGACAGGATGTACACAATGACGCCCGATGACTTCGAGGCCTACCGGGCTGATCTTGAGGCGGCCGAACGGCGCGTTGCGGGTGAGATCGACCCCGGCGCAAGGGCTTTGGTTGTCGCCGTCCTGGTTTTCGTGCTGTTGGTCTCGTTCATCCTGCCGCACACCGGTGGCGCCCGCGGCCTCGACGTTCTGATGCACTCCGACAAGTCGATCGAAGCGGCGAGCGCATTGCCGGCCCGGTTGTTCAGCTGGTTCGCCCTGGTCTTCGGGGTCGGATTCTCGATGCTGGCCCTGCTGACCCGGCGCTGGACGCTGGCCTGGATTGCGTTGGCCGGCACTGCGGTGTCCATCCCGCTGGGCATGCTGGCGGTGTGGTCGCGGCAGACCGCCGCGGCGGGTCTGCCCGGTCCGGGCATCGGCCTGCTGCTGGCGTGGGCGACCGTGATTCTGTTGGCATTCCACTGGGCTCGGGTGGTGTGGACCCGTACCGCGGTGCAACTGGCCGCCGAGGAACAGCGCCGCCGTCAGGCCACCGAACGGGAAGCCGAGACGCTGCTGGACGGCCTCGAGAGTCCTACGGACGGTAAGGCCCGCCCGGACGATCGGTAGGCGCCGCTATCGCCTTTTGGTGACGGCCTGCGCGGCTGCGGCCGCCCATTCGCGCCACTGGGCCGCGCTGGCGCGAGCTTCCCCGGCCTCCCTGTCGCGACCGGCTGCTTCGGCCTTTTCCGCTTGACGTTCGAACTGTTCGGCGCGGGCCCGGAACTGCTCGGCCCGGGCTTGGGCCTCCGGATCGATACGTCCGGCGTCGACCGCATCGCGGATTTTCTTCTCCACCGCCCGCAGCCTGCGCTCCAGTTCGGTGGAACTGTCGCGGGATGCCTTCCCGATCGCATCCCACCGGTCGGTGATGCCACGCAGCGCCGTCTGCGCGGCTTTGACGTTGGACGCGTCGATCTTCTCGGCTTCTGCCAGCAGTTTTTCCTTCGCCTCGGTGTTGGCCTGGAACTCCGCGTCGCGCTCGGCGTTGAGCGCGTTTCGGGCGGCGAAGAAGGTGTCCTGGGCGGCCTTGAAGCGCTGCCACAGCGCATCGTCGACGTCCTTGGCGGCCCGTCCGGCGTCTTTCCACTCGGTGAGCAGATCGCGGAACTTGGTGGCCGTCGCCGCCCAGTCGGTGGACCCGGATAGTTCCTCGGCGCGGGCACAGAGCCGCTCCTTGGTCTCCCGCGCGCCGGCGCGCTCGCGGTCGAGTTCGGCGAAATGGCCGCCCCTGCGGCGGTTGAAGGCGTCTCGCGCCGCGGAGTATCGCTTCCACAGTGCGTCATCGGTTTTGCGGTCCAGTCCGGTGATGGTCCGCCACTCGTCGAGGATGGCGCGCATCCGGTCCCCGGCGGCCTTCCACTGGGTGGCGTTGGCTGCCAGATCCTCGGCCTCGGCGGCGAGGGCTTCCTTGCGGGTGGTCTGCTGAGCGCGCTGCTCCTCGCGGCGGGCACGCTCGGCCTGCGCCGCTTCGGCGGCGTGGTCGGCGATGGCCGACAGCCGGGCGGCCAGCGCATCGACATCGCCGAGAACGTTGGCGGTGGACAGCGATTCGGCCAGCGCTGCCGCGGTCGCCTTGATCTTGCGGGCGTCGGCGGTGCCCGAGGCCAGCCTGGTCTCCATCAGGGTGACCTCGGTGGCCAGGTCATCGAACCGGCGGCCGAAGTGTGCGTAGGCGGCGTCGGGTTCACCGGCCTGCCAGGAGCCGACGATCCGTTCTCCGGCACCGGTGATCAGATAGACCGTTCCGTCCTCGGCAACGCGGCCGAACCGTCGGGGGTCACTGGCCGGCGGGGCGATCACCGGCTGGGTCGGAGAATGCGGCCGGGGTCCGGGCCGGGGCGGCCCCGGCCGGGGTGTGGGAACCGGGGCTGATCCCCGGGATTCCTCGGCGCTCGCGTCGTCGATCGTCATGGCGTTAGAGACTCTCCTACCCTTCGCGCGGTGCTGGCCCGCGCCCCTGCCGCGCGAAGCGGCGCCGATGCATGGTGAGCCGACGTTGCTGTCGGCACCGGGATATTGAATCAGTTCGGCGTCGGCGGTGGCACTGGTTCGCCTGCGCGCTTGCCGCGCGGGCGGGATACCGGGCACGCTGGCGGTCAACCGAAAGGGGTTTCGTGGCCCAGGCCGACATCGCCGCCCTGCTTGCGCTGGGTGCCGCGTTCTTCATCGCGATCGGCAACGTGATGCATCAGCGCTCGGCACATGAGGTCACCGACGAACCGGTCGGCAACGTGGCGTTGTTCACCCGACTGCTGCGCGACCGGCAGTGGTGGCTGGGCAGTCTGGTCGCCGGGGTCGGCTTCGGACTGCAGGCCGCGGCGCTGGGCCTGGGATCGGTGCTGCTGGTACAGGCACTGCTGGTCACTTCGCTGCTCTTCGCGCTGCCGATCAACGCGCGAGCCACCGGGCGCCCGGTCTCGGCCACCCAATGGGTATGGGCCGCCCTGCTGGCCGCGGCGGTGGCGCTCATCGTCACCGTCGGCAACCCCACACCCGGGCAGTCCCGCGGCGCGCTCGAGGTGTGGACCACGGTGGTGGCGGTGCTGGCTCCGGTGCTGGTCCTCTGCGTCGTGGGGGCCCGGATGCTGGCCGGTCGGCCCACCGCAGCGGTGCTGCTCGGGGTCATCTCGGGTGCGTTGTGGGGCGTGTTCGCCGTGTTGACGAAAGGCGTTGTGGAACGACTGGGCCACGGCGTGTGGGCGGTGGTCTCGGCCCCGGAGGTGTACATCTGGGCCGCGGTGGCGGTGGCGGCCACCGCCTGGCAGCAGTCGTCCTTCCGGGCCGGCTCACTGGCCGCGTCGCTACCCACCATGACGATCGCCGAACCGGTGGTGGCCTCCCTGCTGGGAATCCTGGTGCTGGGCGAAACCCTGCGGCCCGGCGACCGGGGCTGGGCGTTGCTCGTCGCGGCGATCGCCGTCATGGTGGCCGCCACTGTCGCACTGGCCCGCAGCGAGGCGCAGACATCGTCGGAAGTCGGGAGTCGCTAGCGTTGACCCCGTGCTGACAGCAATCGGTCTGACCCCATCGGCCCCGGTACTGGTGCCCGAGTTGGCCGGCGCGGCCGCTGCCGAGGTCGCCGAGTTCCGTGACGGGGCCCTCGCCGCGGCCGCCGCCCTGCCGGACCGCTGGATCGCCGTGGGCGTGGGACCGGCCGAGCGTGTCATCGAACCTGACAGCCGCGGCACCTTCGCCGGGTACGGCGCCGATGTGGCGGTGTCGCTGTCGCCGCGGCCGGATACCGACCTCGCTGCGCTGCCGCTGTGTGCGGTGTTCGCCGGCTGGCTGCGTGGACAGGTCCGGCCCCAAGCTCGCCTGCAGGTCCGGGTGTTTCCCGCCGACTGCCCCGCCGACGCGGCAGTGGCCCACGGCCGGGCATTGCGAGCCGAGATCGACGCCGCGGCCGAGCCGACCGGTGTTCTGATCGTCGCCGACGGGGCCAACACCCTGACCCAGAGTGCACCCGGCGGTTACGACCCTGCGGCGCAACCGGTTCAGGATGCCCTCGATGACGCTTTGGCCACCGGCGCCGGCGATGCGTTGACCCGACTGCCGGACTGGATCATCGGACGCGTCCCGTATCAGGTGCTCGCCGGATTGGCCCCCGGACCGGTGCGGGCCACCGAGTTCGTCCGCGGCGCCCCCTACGGCGTCGGCTACTTCGTCGGCACGTGGGTGCCGCTGCCAGAGTCGGTCTCGGCGTCTCGGTGAGCCGGCCGATCGCCGTGGTCGGGCCCACCGGCACCGGAAAATCCGGGCTGGGCCTGCAACTCGCCGAGCGGCTCGGCGGGGAAATCGTCAACGCCGACGCCATGCAGCAGTACCGCGGCATGGATATCGGCACCGCCAAGGTTCCGGCGACGCAACGCCGCGGTGTTCCGCATCACCAACTCGATGTCCTGGAGGTCACCGATACCGCCACCGTCGCCCGCTACCAGCAGGCCGCCGTGGCCGCCGTGGAGGAGATCACCGCCCGGGGTGCGGTGCCGATCATCGTCGGCGGCTCGATGATGTACGTCCAGGCACTGCTGGATCAGTGGGCATTTCCGGCCACCGACCCGGCGGTCCGTTCCCGCCTCGAACTCCGCCTCGCCGAGGAGGGCACGGCCGCCCTGCACGCCGAGCTTGCCCGATTCGACCCGGCCGCGGCGACGACGATCCTGGCCAGTGACGGCCGACGGATCGTGCGGGCACTGGAAGTCATTGAGCTCACCGGCAAGCCGTTCGCAGCCTCAGCGCCGCGCATCGGTGCGCCCCGATGGAACACCGCCATCGTCGGATTGGATTGGAGCACAGACGAACTCGACTGCCGGCTCGCCCAGCGCGCGGAGATCATGTTCGACACCGGGCTGGTCGACGAAGTGCGCGTCCTGCTGGCCGCGGGGCTGCGCGACGGTGTCACTGCCGCCCGTGCGCTGGGGTACGCGCAGGTGCTTGAGGCACTCGACGCCGGGGGAGGAGACGATCATTTCGCCCGGGCGCGGGAACTGACCTTCATCGGCACCCGCCGGTACGTGCGCCGGCAGCGGTCGTGGTTTCGCCGCGATCACCGAATCCGGTGGCTCGACGGCGCGTCTGCGGGGCTCGCCGAGTCTGCCCTGGCGCACTGGCGGGACGTATCGTTGAGCGGCGAGGAGTGCGCACGATGATTTTTGCCAAAGGGCACGGCACCGAGAACGACTTTGTGGTGCTTGCCGATCCGGGTGCGCAGGTGGATTTGAGCCCGCCGGTGGTGTCTGCGCTGTGTGACCGCCGCCGCGGACTCGGTGCCGACGGTGTGCTGCGGGTGATCACCGCGGGGGCGGCGTTGGGTGCCGGCGTGCTGGCCCGGCTGCCGCAGGGTATCGGTGGCGATGACTGGTTCATGGACTACCGCAACGCCGACGGTTCAACGGCGCAGATGTGCGGCAACGGGGTCCGGGTTTTCGCGCACTATCTGCGTTCCAGCGGGCTGGAGCACCGCGACGAGTTCGTCGTCGGTTCGCTGGCCGGTCCGCGGCCGGTGGTCATTCACCGCGCCGACGACTACCGCGCCGACGTCACTGTGGAAATGGGCAAGGTCAGCCGGCTGGGCTCCGGCTCGGCCACTGTCGGCGGACGCCGGTTAACCGGTATCGGCGTCGACGTCGGCAACCCGCACCTGGCCTGCCTGGTACCCGAGATGACCGACGCCGAATTGGCCGACCTGGACGTCGGTGCGCCGGTGCAGTTCGACCCTGCGCAGTTCCCCGAAGGCGTCAACATCGAGGTGATCACCCCGGTCCGCGACGGTGCCGTCCGAATGCGGGTCCACGAGCGGGGTGTCGGAGAAACCCGTTCGTGCGGTACCGGCACGATCGCGGCCGCCGTCGCAGCGTTGGAACATCAGGGGTCGACGACGGGCGTGGTGCTGGTGCGGGTTCCCGGGGGCGAGGTCAGCGTCGAGGTCACCGCCACCAGCAGCTTTCTTCGCGGGCCGTCGGTCCTGGTCGCCCGCGGCACACTGTCCGACCACTGGTTGTTGGCGCAGCGGTGAGCCCGGGACGTTATTGGGATGCGCGACGTTGTACCGGCGTGACACCATCGAGATTCCGCTATGACAGATTCTGATCGCGCTATGACCGCCGAGCCCAGTCTCGGCGAGTTGGCCCTGGAAGACCGCGCCGCCCTGCGCCGGGTCGCCGGGCTGTCCACCGAACTCGCTGACGTCACCGAGGTCGAGTACCGCCAGCTTCGGCTGGAACGCGTCGTGCTGGTCGGGGTCTGGACCGAGGGAAGTGCCGCCGACGCCGACGCCAGCCTGGCCGAACTGGCGGCGCTGGCCGAAACTGCAGGCTCAGAGGTGCTGGAAGGCTTGATCCAGCGCCGCGACAAGCCCGACCCGGCCACCTACATCGGTTCCGGAAAGGCCGCCGAGTTGCGGCAACTTGTCGTGGCCACCGGCGCCGACACCGTCATCTGTGACGGCGAACTGAGTCCCGCGCAGCTCAACGCGCTGGAAAAAGTCGTCAAGGTCAAAGTCATCGACCGCACCGCGCTGATCCTGGACATCTTCGCTCAGCACGCCACCAGCCGAGAGGGCAAGGCGCAGGTGGAACTGGCTCAGATGCAATATATGTTGCCGCGGCTGCGCGGCTGGGGTGAGTCGATGTCCCGGCAAGCCGGTGGCCGCGCCGGCGGCAGCGGCGGTGGCGTCGGTACCCGCGGGCCCGGCGAGACCAAGATCGAGACCGACCGGCGCCGCATCCGGGAGCGGATGTCACGGCTGCGCCGCGAGATCAAGGACATGAAGAAGGTCCGCGACACCCAGCGCAGTCGTCGCAAGGAAAGCGATGTGCCGTCGATTGCGATCGTCGGCTACACCAACGCCGGCAAGTCAAGCCTGCTCAATGCCCTGACCGGGGCCGGGGTGCTGGTGGAGAACGCGCTGTTCGCCACCCTCGAGCCCACCACCCGCCGCGGAGAGTTCGATGACGGGCGGCCTTTCGTGGTGACCGACACCGTCGGATTCGTCCGGCATCTGCCCACCCAACTGGTGGAAGCCTTCCGGTCCACCCTGGAGGAGGTTCTCGACGCCGATCTGCTGGTCCATGTCGTCGACGGCTCCGATGCCAACCCGATGGCGCAGATCGAAGCGGTGCGCCAGGTGATCGGCGAAGTCCACACCGACCACCACGCGCCTCCGGCCCCGGAACTGTTGGTGGTCAACAAGATTGACGCCGCTGACGACCTGACACTGGCCCAGTTGCGCCGCGGCCTGGCCGGCGCGGCGTTCGTCTCGGCCCGGACCGGCGACGGTGTGGCCCGGCTACGCACCCGACTCGGCGAACTGGTCGAACCCCGTGAGGTCACCGTCGATGTCACCATTCCGTACTCCCGGGGCGACCTGGTCGCCCGATTGCACGACGAGGGTCGCGTCGACGCCACCGAGCACCATCCGGACGGCACCCGGGTCAAGGCGCGGGTTCCGGCGGCACTGGCAGCCACCGTCGGCCCGTTCGCCACCTGAATAGGGCTGCAGGCAACCAACCGCCCGGTTGGTCTATCCTCGGAGTCAGATCGCACCCCCCTTCTAGCTAAAGCTGTCGCCGGAGGACACCGTCATGGGCAAAGCCGTCAAGTACACCCGCACCCTCTTCGAGCCCGAACATGAACTGTTCCGGGAGTCCTATCGGGGATTCCTGGACAAACACGTCGCGCCGTACCACGAGCAGTGGGAGAAGGACAAGATCGTCGACCGCGGGGTCTGGCTGGAGGCCGGCAAGCAGGGATTCCTGGGCATGGCTGTGCCGGAGGAGTACGGCGGCGGGGGAAACCCCGACTTCCGCTACAACACCATCGTCGTCGAGGAGACCGTCGCCGGCCGTTACAGCGGCCTGGGATTCTCATTACACAACGACGTCATCGCGCCTTATCTTCTGGAGCAGACCAACGAGGAGCAGAAGCAGCGCTGGCTTCCGCACTTTTGCACCGGCGAGATGATCACCGCCATCGCCATGACCGAGCCGGGCACCGGCAGCGACCTGCAGGGCATCAAGACCCGCGCGGTCAAGGAGGGCGACCACTACATCCTCAACGGATCCAAGACCTTCATCACCAACGGCATCAACGCCGACCTGGTGATCGTGGTGGCACAGACCAACCCGGAGAAGGGCGCCCAAGGCTTTTCGCTGCTCGGTGTCGAGCGGGGCATGCCGGGCTTCGAGCGGGGCCGCCATCTCGACAAGATCGGACTGGACGCCCAGGACACCGCCGAGCTGTCCTTCACCGACGTCAAGGTGCCCGTGGAGAACCTGATCGGCGAGGAGGGCATGGGGTTCATGTACCTCATGCAGAACCTGCCGCAGGAGAGGCTCTCCATCGCCATTATGGCGGCAGCGGCAATGGAGGCCGTGCTCGACGAAACAATCGAGTACGTGTCGCAGCGGAAAGCTTTTGGCAAACCGATCGGGTCTTTCCAGAATAGCCGTTTCCTGCTCGCTGAATTGGCCACTGAGACCACCGCCGTGCGCATCATGGTCGACGAATTCACGCGACTGCTGATGGACGGGAAACTGACCGCCGATCAGGCGGCGATGGCCAAGTGGTGGACGACCGAGGCGCAGGTCAAACTCGTCGACCGCTGCCTGCAACTCCACGGCGGGTACGGCTACATGCGGGAATACAATGTGGCCCGGGCTTTCTTGGACGCCCGGGTGCAGACCATCTACGGCGGCACCACCGAAATCATGAAGGAAATCATCGGCCGCAGTCTTGGCGTGTAGCCCGAAAAGAGCCTCCCGTAGCGTCACATTCCAATTCGGGTTCAATCTCGATTCAGAGTCGGATTGGGCTAACTTCTGCGTGTCGTGTAAAGCTTTCCTGGGTTTTCGGCGCTGCGGTGCCATATTGAAGTGCACTCAGGGACGAAGCGGGCCCGAAACGTAGGAGGACCGGCATGACGCGGGTAGCTAACCGGCTTGGCCGGACCATTCGGCGGCTCACGTTGGGGGCGGCGGCCTCCGCGGCCGTCGCGGCCCTGGTAGTGCCGTCCGCCCTGGCGAGTCCGGAGACCGACGCCGCTGACGCCATCAATCAGGCCTGGCAGGCCGCCGGCGGAGTCAACTCCGTGGTGGGCGGCAAGGACGGCGAGGTCTTTCCGGTCGGCGGGGGCTACGGGCAGGAGTTCGCCGACGGGAAGATCTTCTTCACCCCGGCTTCCGGGGCCCACGTGCTCTACGGCCCTGTCCTCGACAAGTACGAGTCGCTGGGCGGTCCTGCCGACAGCGACCTGGGCTTTCCGAACATCAACGTGGTCCCGGGCTTGGTCAGCTCCAAGAGTCGGGTCAGCACATTTGATGCCAGCGACAAACCCGCCATCTTCTGGACGCCCGAGACGGGCGCGTGGTCGGTGCGCGGCGCGATCAACGCTGCGTGGGACAAACTCGGCGGCTCGGCCGGCCAGCTTGGCGTGCCGGTGGAGGACGAACGGTACGACGGCGACATCGTGAGCCAGAAGTTCAGCGGTGGCCAACTCTCCTGGAACAGTAAGGCCAACTCCTTCACCTCCGACCCGCCCGGACTGGCCGACAGCCTGGTCGGACTGGATGTGCCGCGGGATCCGGTCACGATGATCAACCTGGCCTGGCGCACCAGCGGTGGACTTGGCGGCCCGCTCGGTGCGCGGCAGGGCGAGTTGTCCCTGATCGGGGATACGACAGCCGCGCAGGGCTATGCCGGCGGCAAGGTCTTCTATTCGCCTGAGACCGGGGCGCATGCGGTGACCGGGGCGATCCTGTCGAAGTATGAGTCGCTCGGCGGCCCCACCGGGGATCTCGGTCTGCCGGCCGGGCCGGAAGCCGACGGCGGCGTTCCCAACAGCCGGATCAGCTCCTTCAGCGCGCCGGACAAGCCGTCGATCTTCTGGACCCCCGACACCGGTGCGGTCGTCGTGCGCGGTCCGATCAACGCTGCCTGGGCGAAGCTCGGTGGAGCGACCGGAGACCTCGGCGTCCCCAGCGGGGAGCAAACCGCCAAGGGCGACACCCTCAGCCAGACGTTCAGCGGCGGTGAGCTGTCCTGGAACAAGGCCACCAAGGAGTTCAGTTCCAAGCCCGCCGGCCTGGCCGCGCAACTCTCCGACCTGGAAATGCCCGACTCGGTCGCCCAGACCCCGGTGGCGCCGTCCTCCGGAGGTGCCTCCGACGAGAATGGATGGCGCTGGTGGTGGCTGGCGATCATCCTGCCGTTGCTGGCACTGCTGGGTCTGATGGCGATTCTGGCCCAGCGCAAGAGTCGGCCGCAGCACGAGGACGTCATGGCCGACCGGGGCTTCTTCGACAACGACACCGAGGACGACTACTGGCCCGGAAGCCGAACCGAAAGCCGCACCGACACCGGTCGCGACTTCTGGTCGCCGCCGGCTGCGGATAGCGCCGGGCTGGATTCCGACGAAGATGCCATCGACACCGCGCCGACGCGCATTCCCTCCGAAGCGGATTTAGCCGAAGCCGGCTACCCGGCCCCGCAGTTCGATGAGTGGGTTGCCGAAACGCCGACGTCGGGCCGGCACTCGACGAGCGCGCTTGGTGCGTCGCCGGCGGCGTGGCGCCTCGAGTTGGACGAGACCAGCACACCCCGCCGGCGCCATGCCGTCGAGGAATCCCGGACCGAGGAGTTCGACGTTGTCATCGACGAACCGGTTGAGCGGTTCGACTACCGCGCCGAGTTCGAATCTGAGTACGTGTCGGAGTTTCAACCCGAGTTCCAGCCCTCGTACCAGTCGGGCTATCAAGGCGAGTACCAAACCGAGTTCGAATCGGGGTACCAGCCTGACTACTACCAGCGCGTAGACGAAGGTGCCGAGGAACCGTGGCGGCCCGCCATCCATCTTCCGTTGTCCGATCCCTACCAGGCTCCGGACGGCTACTGGATCAAGGGGAACACCCATTCGGGCCTCTACTACACCCCGGACTCAGTGCTTTACGACAACACAATCCCGGAGGTCTGGTTCGCCAGCGAGGATGTCGCCCAGGCCAACGGTTTCGTTCGGGCTCCCGAGTAAATCGGGCCGTAAATCGGGACCCAGCCCGTCAGACCTTCCGGATGACGGGTCAGACCTTCCGGATGACGGTGACGACTTTGCCGAGGATCGCCGCGTCGTTACCCGGGATTGGATCGAATGCCGGGTTGTGCGGCATGAGCCACACCTGGCCGGCTGTGCGTTTGAACGTTTTCACGGTGGCCTCGCCGTCGATCATGGCGGCGACGATATCGCCGTTATCGGCGACGTTCTGCTGACGCACCACGACCCAGTCGCCGTCGCAGATGGCGGCGTCGATCATCGACTCGCCCACCACCTTCAGCAGGAACAGTGATCCTTCCCCGACGAGTTCCCGGGGAAGGGGGAAGACATCTTCGACCGCTTCTTCGGCCAGGATGGGACCGCCGGCGGCGATGCGGCCGAGTACCGGCACGTAAGTCGGTTCAGGCAGTGCATCAGAGCCGGCAACGTCGGTGACAACCGGGGCGGCCGTCTCATCGGTACCGCGGACGTCCACCGCGCGGGGTCGGTTGGGGTCACGGCGCAGGTAACCCTTGCGCTCCAACGTTCGAAGTTGGTGTGCCACCGATGACGTAGAGGTCAACCCCACCGCGTCGCCGATCTCCCGGATGCTTGGTGGATACCCGCGGGTGGTCACCGATGAACGGATGACCTCAAGAATTGTGCGCTGACGTTCGGTGAGGCCGGACGCCCCGCCGCGGCTGGTCTGTGTGCTGTCGCCCATAGAGGCGAATCTAGCGGGGATCGACGCGATTATCAAACATGTGTTCGAGCGTGTCGGGGCCGGATCAGCAACGCCCGCGGTTTGTGTCGGTGGCTTGTTTTATCGTCGAGACACGCTCGATCGCATGTTCGACTATCGAACATATGAACGAGTACAGTTCGAACATAAGAGCGAATCAGCTGCCCGGGAAGGAAGACACATGACGGTCCTCGACGATCGACAACTGAACGACCGGGACCTGGCCTGCCCCCGCCCGGCTGTGACCGGCTACCGCAGCGGTGTTCACTGCCGGGCCGGTTTTCCTGTGTCCTACCGGCCGGTGCCTGTCCGGCCCGCGCTGCACCGGCCGCTGCCGACCCGTCCGGCGGTCGCGCCGTTGCGGTACCACGGGAGCGGGGTGCGCGTGTCGCAGGCGGCGCACACTCGTCGTCCGGTCAGCACGGCGGTGAGTATCGCACTGGCCGGCGTAGCTGCGCTGATCACGCTGTGGTTGGGCTTTCTGGCCCACGTCAGCGGGGATCGGGTCCCTGTGCCTGCTCAGCAGCCGGACCGGTTGGCGGTGGTCCAGGTCCACGCAGGCGAGACGCTGCAGCAACTAGCCGGCCGGGTGGCGCCGGATGCGCCGACCGCTCAGGTGGTGCAACGCATCCGTGAACTCAACAAATTGGATTCGGCGGCGCTCGATGCCGGTCAGACGCTCATCGCGCCCCTCGGATAACGTCCGAGTTCACCGGTCCGACTCGAGGTGTGAAGATAGTGGCGGCGGGCGCCCCACAGGTAGGCTTCTCAACGTTCTGTCCAGTTCACGGCGGGAGCGGAGGAGCGGTCATGCACTGTCCTTTTTGCCGTCATGCCGATTCGCGTGTGGTGGATTCCCGAGAAACCGACGAAGGCCAAGCCATCCGGCGGCGCCGGTCCTGCCCGGAGTGCGGCCGCCGGTTCACCACGGTGGAGACCGCGGTCCTCGCCGTAGTCAAACGCAGCGGAGTCACCGAGCCGTTCAGCCGGGAGAAGGTCATCAGCGGTGTGCGACGGGCCTGCCAGGGCCGGGACGTGGACGACGACGCGCTCAACCTGTTGGCTCAGCAGGTCGAGGACAGCATCCGGGCCGGCGGATCAGCCGAGGTGCCCAGCAACGAGGTTGGCCTGGCGATCCTGGGGCCGTTGCGGGAGTTGGACGAGGTCGCCTACCTGAGATTCGCGTCTGTCTACCGGTCGTTCTCCTCCGCTGAAGACTTCGAGAGGGAGATCGAGGCCCTGCGCGCCCACCGCGGGGCCAGCACGCCCGGCTGAGGCCTCAGTGCAAGTGCTGAGTCCCGTCGCTGACGACGCGGCCGGACACCACAACCCAGCCGTCCGGGCTCCAGGTGGTGAAAATCTGCGACCCCCGGCCCTGAGTGATCGTCAGGTCGCGGCTGAGTTGATCGGTCATGCTTACAGCGGCTGAACCTGTCGCCTCGTCCTCGTCAACGCCGAGCTCATTGGCGAACATCCGCGACCGGATGTGTCCGTGATCGTGATCGAGCCATGTCCACAGGTAGTGGTAGACGTCGTCGGCGTAATCGGCCGGTGCGGCAGCAAGAAGTTCTTCGACCGAGGCCAGATCGTGGATGGCGAACTGCGGTGACCAGTCGGCGCGTGCCCGTACGGAGGTGAGCCCGCCGTCCTGACTTATCTGAACGATGCCCGCCGGCACCTTAAGTGTGTGCACGGGCGTGCCCCGCTCATGGAGCCACCAACCCGCTCCCACGGTCGGATGGCCGGCGAATGGCAGCTCGGTCGCGGGGGTGAAGATGTGCGCCCCGGCGGTCGGTGAACCCGGTTTGGGGAGGTCGACGAAAATCGTTTCGCTGTAACCTAATTTGGTCGCAACTCGCTGCCGGTCGGCGGGTGCAACCGTGGCGGCGTCAACGACGCCGAGCGGGTTCCCGAAGCATCCTGATGCGTCGGTGAAGACCCGCAGAACTGAGACTTCGACACCCATGAGTCGACATTACGCCGGCGGCGGGCGGCTCAACTCTCGGTGTCGCCGGCTGATCCGTCCTTGAAGTCGTCGGCATGCTGGGCCAGGAACCGTTCGAATTCGGCGCCCAACTCCTCCCCGCTGGGCAGATCCTCGTCACGGGCCAGCAGCGAGCGGTTCTCTTGGGCGGCGACGAACGCGTCGTACTGCCGCTCCAGCGCGTCGACCACCTGGGCTACCTCCGGTGAGGACTCCACCTGCTCGTCGATCTTGCTGCGCACCCCCGCGGCGGCGTCACGGAGGGCGTCCAGCGGCAACTGCAGTGTCGCCGACTTGGCGACCTGCTCGAGCAGTGCCTCAGCGCCCGCCGGGTAATCGGTCTGGGCCAGGTAATGCGGCACATGAACGGTGAATCCCACGGCTTCATGCCCGTGCTGGGCCATCCGGAACTCCAGCAGATTCGACGCACTGCTGGGTACCTGCACCTCGCCCACCCATGGTTGATGGTCGGCGATCAGTGTGCGGTCATTGGAGTGTGCGGTCATCGACACCGGTCGGGTGTGCGGCACGGCCATCGGGATGGTGCCCAGTCCAATGGTGCGGCGGACTCCGAGCCGCTCGGCGAGAAGACGCACGGCCGTGACGAAGCGTTCCCACTGCAGGTCCGGTTCAAGACCCGCGAGCAGCAGGAACGGAGTGCCTGCAGTGTCGCGCAGCGCATAGAGGTTCAGCTGCGGTTCGTCGTAGTGGGTGAAGTGGTCGGTTGTGAAGGTCATCATCGGACGCCGGGACCGGTAGTCCAGGAGGTCGTCGATGGCGAAGGAGGCCACCAGTTCGCTGTCCAGCGAGCTCTTGAGGTGCTCGGCGGCGAGCCGGATGGAGTGGCCGGCGTCGGAGAATCCCTCAAGTGCGTGGACCAGGACCGGTCCACGGCCGTCCACGGACGACACCTGCGGCGCGGGGAGCTCCAGCTGATACATCCTGTCGGGCACCCTGCTGTGTTCATCGGCCATGCGGCTCATCCTCCCTCGTCAACGCTCATACAGTCAGCCCGAAGGAACAACGCACCGACTCCCCGGGACGTTCCCGTTACCCGATGTGATCGTCGTTTCGTCCACAGTGACAGTTTCATACACAACCGGCCGCGAGGGGTGCCCGACGAGCGGTCGTTCTGACGGCGGCGGCTGCAAGCCTCGCTGTCATGACCACATCGGAGTTTCATCTCACCCGACCCGGCGCCCTCATCGCCGCGCTGCCCGCCGTTCTGGGCTTCGTCCCGGAGAAATCCCTGGTGCTGGTGGCATTGGAAGAGGGCCGGATGGGCGCAGTCATGCGGGCCGATCTGTCCGCCGACCTTGCCGACCACGTCGGGCGCCTCGCTGATCTCGCCGCCACCTCCGGCGCTGAAACAGTCGTGGCGGTCATCGTCGACGCCGACGGGGCGCTGTGCCCCATGTGCAACGACGACCACCGCGAATTGTCCGACACCCTGTCTGAGTCGCTGCAGGCCCACGGGATCGGGTTGTTCGCGGTGCACGTCGTCGACCGGGTGGAGGCCGGTGGGACCTGGCGCTGCATCGACGGCTGCGGCGCGGCGGGCACGGTTGAGGACCCGGCGTCCTCCCCGGTCGCCGTCGCCGCCGTGCTCGATGGCCGACGCCTCTACGGCCGCCGTTCCGATCTGCACGCAGTGGTCGCGCTGACCGATCCCGTTCGCACCGCCACGCTCATCGGGCCCATCTCACTGCAGGCAACCGAACGCGAGGCCGACTGGCAGGCAGACCCAGACGGCCGGGGCCGTCGCGACGTGCAGGGCGTGATCGACGTGGCGGGCCGTGTTCTGGCCGGTTTCCAGCCGGGCGAAGCCGAACTCGCGGAACTAGCCTGCGGGCTCACCGATGTTGCGGTTCGCGATACCCTGTACGCGCTGGCGGTGGGTTCTGAGGCGGCTGCAGCCGAGGCGCTGTGGGCGCTGCTGTGCCGCACGCTGCCAGATCCATGGCGGGTGGAAGCACTTGTACTGCTGGCTTTTTCGGCCTACGCGCGCGGGGACGGCCCGTTGGCCGGTATCGCGCTGGAAGCTGCGTTGCGCAGCGATCCCGACCACCGGATGGCCGGGATGCTCGATGTCGCCCTGCAATCTGGCATGCGACCCGAACAGATCAGAGAGCTGACGGGAACCGGCTACCGGCTGGCCAAGCGGCTGGGCGTACGACTGCCGCCGCGCCGGCTGTTCGGGCGGGCTGGCTAGACCTTCTGCACCTTCACCGCGTGGGCCATGTCGTGCGGAAGTTCCACATTCTCGTGCCCACCCACCACGATCGTGACGTCGCCGTGGGGGCCGGTCTGCACCAGTACCCGGGCGTTGGGAACCACCCCCGCCTCCTTGAGGCGTCCGATCAGCGCCACGTCACCCTGGACATGCTCGGTAAGTTGCCGCACCACCACGGCCACCGAATCCCCGGCCGGCAATTCGGTGAGCCGCACCAGGTCGGTGCCGTCGGCTTCGTGGTCCTGCTCGGGCAGGCCCAGAAGTCCCAGCCCGGGGATCGGGTTGCCGAACGGGGAGACGGTCGGTCGTTCCAGCACCTGCACCAGGCGGCGCTCAACGTCCTCGCTCATCACGTGCTCCCACCGACAGGCCTCGGCGTGCACCTCCTCCCACGGCAGGCCGATGATGTCGACAAGCAGACGCTCGGCCAACCGGTGCTTGCGCATCACCGCAATCGCCAGCCGCCGGCCCTTTTCAGTGAGCTCCAGATGCCGATCGCCGGCTACCGTCAGCAGGCCGTCGCGCTCCATCCGAGACACGGTCTGGCTGACCGTCGGCCCGCTTTGCTCGAGGCGCTCAGCGATCCGTGCCCGCAGCGGCACCACCCCCTCCTCCTCGAGGTCATAGATGGTGCGCAGATACATCTCTGTGGTGTCGACCAAATCGTTCATGAGGGCACCCTTCTTCGCACCGGCGAGTCTATATGCCTAGCTGCGCGAATGGTCTGCCACAGGTGGTGTCGACCCGAGGGGACGGGGGCGTTGCCCGCCGGGGCTGGGTCAGCTTGCGTAGGAGCGCAGTTTCTCGGCCCGCTCGCCGTTGCGCAGCTTGGTCATCACTTCGCGCTCGATCTGGCGAACCCGCTCTCGGGACAGGCCGAACAACTTGCCGATCTGATCGAGGGTGCGAGGCTGGCCGTCGTCGAGGCCGAAGCGCAACCGGATGACCTGTTGCTCCCGTTCGTCGAGTGTGGCCAGGACGTGCCGGATGTCGGTGTGCAGCAGTTCAGCGATCACGGCGTTCTCCGCCGACATCGCCTCGGCGTCCTCGATGAAGTCGCCCAGGGGTGCCTCCTCGTCGCTGCCGACCGGCATGTCGAGACTGACCGGATCTCGACTGTGCTCGAGCAGATCGTTGATCTTCTCCACCGGAATGCCGGATTCCTCGGCCAGTTCGTCATCGGTGGCCTCACGGCCGAGGCTCTGGTGCAACTCCCGCTTGATCCGGGCCAGTTTGTTGACCTGCTCCACCAGATGCACCGGCAGCCGAATCGTGCGGCTCTGGTCGGCCATTCCGCGGGTGATGGCCTGCCGGATCCACCAAGTGGCGTAGGTCGAAAACTTGAATCCCTTGGTGTAGTCGAACTTCTCCATCGCGCGGATCAGACCCAGGTTGCCCTCTTGGATCAGATCCAGCAGCGGCATGCCCCGGCCGGTGTAGCGCTTTGCCAGCGACACAACAAGGCGCAGGTTGGCCTCAAGCAGATGCCGGCGGGCTGCCTGCCCATCGCGCGCAACCGTGGCGAGCTCACGTTTGCGCTTGTCGCTCAGGCGCTTACGGGTTTCGAGCAGGTGCTGGGCGTACAGACCCGCCTCGATCCGCTTGGCCAGTTCCACCTCGTCCGCGGCGGTCAGCAGAGCAGTTTTGCCGATCCCGTTCAAATACACGCGCACAAGGTCGGCGGCTGGACTCTGGGCGTCCAGGTCGCGGTCAAACCGGGTGGTGGTGGCGTTTGCCATGGGGTGCCTCCTGATCGGCTCCTGCTCTTGAACCGTCCAACGCGTGACGTCGGGGAAGAGTTCCCACGAATGTGCCACCTCACACCCTCTGAACTGCGACGACGCGGGCCAGCTCTAAGAATGTGCTGAGAAAGCGTGGTCCTGCGATTCAGCGGGGATGTTCGTCGCCCTGGTGGGCGGCATGCGGTTGGGCGGTCGGTGTGGCACCGGCCTGCAGCGCGGGACGCTCGGCGCGTGGGAACAGTGCAGTGCTCTCAGCAGCGTCCGGGAATCGCCGCGGCTCCTCAGCCGTACGCGGCGGCCGGTCGTTGGCGATCAGCACCGCCATCCACGGAAGAGGAATGGATACAGCCAGAATCGCAAGGGAGAGAAGGCCGTTCTGCCAAATGTTGTAGGCGACAGCCGCAGCAATGAAAGCCGGTATGCGCCAGATCATCAACTTCAGGTACTTGCGCACGCGGGCCCGGTGCTGCTCCTCGTAGGAGTACGCGGCGCGGGTGATGAGTACAGGGCGACCCTCGTCATCGAAACCCAACTCACGTTCCATTTCCCTACTGTTCCACACGGGGGCAGGGTCAAACGAGGGTGCTTTTCTTACGGCTGTCTGACACCGCCCATTTCACCCGGCGCCGTGACGGGGCACAATGGCGCTATGCAGACCGATACGATCGAGCGCACCGACAGCGACGAACGCGTCGATGACGGCACCGACGACGACCGACCCAAGCATTTTCACTACGTCAAGAAGAACAAGATCGCCGAAAGTGCCGTGATGGGCACACACGTCGTCGCCCTCTGCGGCGAGGTGTTCCCGGTGACCCGATCCGCGAAGCCCGGTTCGCCGGTGTGCCCGGATTGCAAGCGGATCTACGAGTCGCTCACGAAGGGCTGACAACCACCGTCGGTTGCTTCTCGGGCGCTGCGGCGACCGCTTCGTCGGGCCCGACCCTGCGGGTGTCCGGGTCCCCGCTTCTGCCGTTGCGGCACCGCGCCCGCCAGCGGTTCAGGTGGGTCTCAGGGGCCGGCCATTCCTCTTGGATCGCAGCGTTCAACTCGGCGCCGATCATGATGGCGAAGCCGAGGAAGAAGGCAAACAGCAGGAAAGCGATCGGAGTGGCCAACGCGCCGTAGGTGTAGCCCGTACGGGTGATGGATTGCAGATAGACCCGCAGTCCGGCGGTCGCCACCACGAACACCGCGGTGGCCAGCACTGCACCCCACACCAGTCGGTGGGTGGGCAACGGTTCGGGCAGCGACACCCGGTAGAGCACGGTCACGGCGGCCACCAGCGCCAGTATCAGCATCGGGTAGTAGCCGAAGCGCAGGATGTGGTCCCAGTTGTCCGGGATGTACTCGGCGATTTTGCGCGGCCCCAGCGCCAGCAGTGGGGCCGCGGCGATGACCCCCACCAGCATCACCATGTAGAGGCCGAGGGCGAAGAAACGCTGCCGCACCGGATGCCGCAGCGGGGTCTGGTCGTGCGCCTCCACCACGGAGTCGACGAACGCCGAGATCGCCGAGGATCCGGCCCACAAACTGATCACGAACCCCAGCGAGACCACCTCGCCGCGCGACCCCTGTGCGATGTCCCGCACCGTCGGTTCGATGATCTCGGTAACGATGTTCTTGGAGAAGAAGCTGTTCGAGGTGCTGATCAGCTGGCTCTGGATGGTGCTCAGAGTGTCCGGCCCGAATAGCGGCGCGATGAAGGCCAGGCTGCCCAGCATCCCAAGCAGAAGTGGGGGCAGGGACAGCACCGACCAGAATCCGGCCTGGGCGGACTCGGAGAAGATCGAGTCATCCCAACTCTTGGAGATGGTTCGCTTGGCGACGCGCAACGCGTGATGACGCGTTGGGGGCAGCGGCGCGCGGTCCGCGGTCACACGGCAGTCCGAGGTGGTCGCTGATGCTTAAGCGTCGGCCTGACTTACTTCGATGACCGCATCGAGCGCGATCAGCCGGGCCTGGTGCTCGTTGGCGTGGTGCTGGCAGAACAACAATTCCGCGCCGGAGGGGAGAGTGGCCCGCACGCGGGCGGCCGCCCCGCAGCGGTCGCAGCGGTCAGCACTGGTCAGTTCCGGACTGGTCAGCGTTGCGTTCATGGGCTCCTCCAAAGGTGCTCAGCGCCCCCGCGGCGACCCGGGGTACGTCTACTGTCTCAGACGTTTCGGGCCGCTGCGTTGTTCCCGGGCCGCATTGATGTGTCGTGTCTCACCCGCTGCGCTCCGCCGTTCGGGCAGGGTGACCACATGGGCGACGAAAACCTGCTCGTTCACCTCTGCTCCTTACCGGAATGGGAAGCGGCCGGGTTGGCGGGGGAGGTGTGTCCGCAGTCGCTGGCCGACGTCGGCTACGTCCATCTTTCTGCCCAGTATCAGGTGCATCTGCCGGCTAATCGGCTCTTCGCCGGCCGCCAGGACCTCGTCGTGCTCTACGTCGACCCCGCCGTCCTGAGCGCACCGTTGCGCTGGGAGCCGGGCGTGCCGGGTGATCCGGAGTCGATGCTGTTCCCGCACCTGTACGCAGCGATTCCGGCCGCGGCCGTAGTGGCGGTCCGGGCCTACCGTCCCGGCTCGGACGGTAGATTCCCGGCATTGATCCACAGGGCGGAACCGCAGAGGTAATCCCGTCGATGTTCCCGCTGTTAGGTTCACCTCGAGTGACCGGGCGCCGGACGTCCTAACGGAACCCCCCATTCCGCAATACCGGCCCAGCGCCCGGTCACCCCTGAATACGCTTCTTGTCGTGGGAAAGACGCCGAAACTCGCCGTCCGTGATGTCGCTGACGTCCCGTTGCGGGAACTGTCCGGTCTGGCGTTGCGCGGTGGCGACCTTCTTGCGGTGGGGGACCGGGAACCTTCCATCTTCTGCGCGCCCCTGGGGTCGTGGCCACCGCAATGGCGGGGAGTTGACCTCGCCGATCTGAACCTGCCCGACGGTGGCACCCAGTTCGAGGCGCTGGTCGCCACCGGCGATCACACCGTGCTGGTGTTGCAGGAACAGCCGGCCCGCGTCCTGAACATCGACGTCTCCGCACCTGCCCTGCTGGGAACTCTGCGGCTGGACATCCCGGAGGGGCATCGGCTGCACGAGGCGTGGCTGGGCGACCGATCTTCGCGCGGCGAGTCGCTCGTGTTGGCAGAGAAGGGCCACCTGCTGGTGGTGAAGGAGAAGGACCCGTCGGCGATCCTGGAGTTCGGTCCGCCTGGTGACGCACCGGTCGGCTGGCGGCGCGGGTCAATCCCGGTTGCCCCCGCCGCCGGCGATGCGACGTTGACGTTGCTGGCGACGTGGTGGCTCGGCGGGCGTCTGAGTAAAGAGCTTCCCGACATCAGCGAAGCCACCATCGGACCCGACGGGTGCCTGTACCTACTGTCCGATCAGGGCAGCGCGATAGCCCGCCTGCCCGACAATCTCGAGTCCGCGGGCGGCACGATTGATGCCGAAGCGGTCTGGCGTATCGCCGGCCGCCCGGAGAACCCCGAGGGGATGGTCATTCTGGCCGATGGAACGGCGCTGGTTGGACTCGACACCCATTCGCCGCGGCACAACCTGCTGCGACTGGCGCAGCTGGAACTCAAGGCGGCGGTTTAGGGGCTACCGGCCGCTTGCGCTTCGGGCGGGTGCCCGGCCGGTTCGGGCTTCCGACCGGCCTGAGCTCGTGGCCGCGGCTATCTTCGCCGGCTCGGCGGCCACCTTCGGAACGGAGACCGTATCGGCGGGGGCGGGTGCCAGTCCGGCGACGGTGGTCGCCGCTGATGTCTTCTTCGGATCATTCCGGATGTAAGCGGCGTCGATCTGCTTGCGCAGGGTGGCTTCCTGGGCCTTCAGCCTGGGATTGAGCGCCACCAGCGGGAGTGTTTTCGTCGGGACGAGGTAACTCTTGGTGACGCCACCCTTGGCGTTCGTGGCGGTGGTGATGTTGGAGGCGGGGACCGCGCTCAACGGAGACAGCATCGACGGAATGTGGACGAGTTGAGATCCTGCGGCGGCGTTGGCGATAGCGACCGGGTTGGGCCGATCCGGCGGGTCCGCGTAGCCGTCGTACTGACCGGTGACCACCGTGACGTTGTACTTCGACTCCACCGGCACCCTGTACTGGTAGCCGATGGTGGCGTCATAGCGGTTCTTGTTGAACCCGGCCCGGCTCGAGTCGGCGATCACGACGAAGTCGAGCTTGCTCGAGGAGGGAGAATTGGTACGCGAATCCAGCAGTCGGATCTGCTCGTCGACCACCAGAGCGCCGGCAGAAAGGCCGACGACGGTGACTTTCTCGCCCGGGCCGACCTCAGTCAGCGATCTGGCGATCGCCGCGTCGAGGTTGGTGGTGCCCACTTTGATGGAATCAGTCATCGTGAGACTGTTCCTGCCGGACAGCGGGCGTGCCTGCTGTGGCCACGGGACGTTCTCACGCTTCCAATTCGTGCCGCCGTACGCGCCGCCCAGGATGTTGGCCATGGCGAGGTCGGTCAGGTTGCCCGCACCCATGCCGTTGACCATCAGAACCTTGTTGGCCGCTTCGGCGGTGGCCGCCGAAAACGCGAGCGCCGCGGCCGAGGCTGCCGCCGCGACGATCATCCCCAGTGAACGGGTCATCTTCCGCATCTGAAAATCCTTTGTCATTTCGGTCATTTCTGTCTTTTCGATCTTCTCGGTCATTTGTGTCTTGTCTAGGCGGACGGCCGCTGGGCGCTGGACCGCCGAGCCGTGTTCCGCTCTGGCTCCGGTGAATCGGAGACGGCGGCCGGGGCCCGGTTCGTCCGTCCGGTCGGGGCCTCGGTGTCGGTGTTGGTGTCGGTGTCGGCGATGCGGGCGCTTTCGACATCGGGCGCATCGAGGGCCGCAGCGCCCCCAGGGGCCTCCGTGACCTTGCTGGTGACCTCAGTGACCGAAGGCGCCGTCTCCGCGATCGGAGCCTTCGGCGTGGGGACATCTTCGCTGAGCGCGGGGGTGTGCTCGGGGGTGTGCTCGGGGGTGAGCGCGGGGAAGTCCGCGGGCCCACCGACCGGTTCAGTGGTGGCCGCCGACACCGCTGCGGCGGCGGACTTGTTGTCGTTGCGGGCGTAGGCGGAGTCGATGGTCTGCTTCAAACTGGCTTCTTGAGGGCCCAGGAACGGAAGCAGAGTTACCAGCGGAAGGCGCTTCGCCGGGATCAGGTAGCTCGTCGTCACACCACCCAGCGAGTTGGTCGTGACGGTGATGTTCTCCGCCGGGACAGTGTCCAGATCTGTCAGCATGGCCGGGATGTGCTCGACGATAGTGCCGGCGAAGGCGTTGGCCACGGCGAGGAAGTTCCACCAGCGGTCCGGGAAGTCGGCGAAGCCGTCGTACTCAGCGGATACCGCGAGGGTGTCGTACTTGGTTTCCGCCGGCAACCGGTACTGGTAGCCGATGATCCCGTCGTAGCGGTTCCTGTTGAATCCGACGCGGCTCGAATCGGCGATCACCACGAACGTGACCTGGCTCTTGTCCGGGGCGTTGGGATCGGAAGCCAACTTGCGCATCTCGTCATTGACCACCAGGGCGCCGCCTGACAAGCCGACGATGGTGACCTTCTCGCCCGGGCCCAGTTGTGCCAGTGCCTTGGTGAGTTCGCCGTCCACATTGACGACGCCCTGTTCGACGGATTCCGTCAGACTCAGGCTGTCCGGTCCGGTGACCGGGCGGGACTGCTGCGGCCAGGGGATGTTCTGGCGGACGATGTCCCTACCACCGAACATGCCTCCCAGGATGTTGGCCATCGCAATATCGGTCAGCTCGCCGGCAGCGATGCCGTTGACCATCAGGGCTTTATTGGCGGCCAGGGTCGGGGCCGACAACGTCAGCGCCAGGGTGGCCGCGCAACCGGCGGACGCAAACGCGAGGCCGATCGAGCGAGCCAGCGTAGTTCGCACGTGAGTGTCCTTCCCGCGATACGGCCTTCAGGTGTCCAGCAAACTCACTATAGACCCGTAACCCGGCGTAGCGGAAACTCGGCGATGAGTCATAAATCCGTAGGCCTAGACGTCTGCGCCGCTGCATTCCGCAGTTTTGGTGCCTCCGGACGATCGATTCGTTAGTCCAGGTAGTCGCGAAGCACCTGTGACCGGCTGGGATGACGCAACTTCGACATGGTCTTGGACTCGATCTGGCGAATGCGCTCGCGGGTGACTCCGTACACCTGGCCGATCTCGTCGAGAGTCCGTGGCTGGCCGTCGGTGAGACCGAAGCGGAGCCGCACGACGCCCGCCTCGCGCTCGGAGAGGGTGTCGAGCACCGACTGGAGCTGGTCCTGCAGCAGGGTGAACGAGACCGCATCGACGGCCACCACCGCCTCGGAGTCCTCGATGAAATCGCCGAGCTGACTGTCACCCTCGTCGCCGATGGTCTGATCCAGTGAGATTGGCTCCCGGGCGTACTGCTGAATCTCCAGAACCTTCTCCGGAGTGATGTCCATTTCCTTGGCGAGTTCCTCCGGGGTGGCCTCGCGACCCAGATCCTGGAGCAGCTCCCGCTGGATGCGGCCGAGTTTGTTGATCACCTCAACCATGTGAACCGGAATGCGGATGGTGCGGGCCTGGTCGGCCATCGCCCGGGTGATGGCCTGCCGGATCCACCAGGTGGCGTAGGTGGAGAACTTGTAACCCTTGGTGTAGTCGAACTTCTCCACCGCGCGGATCAGGCCGAGGTTACCTTCCTGGATGAGGTCCAGGAACGCCATGCCGCGACCGGTGTACCGCTTGGCCAGTGACACCACCAGACGGAGGTTGGCTTCCAGCAGATGGTTCTTCGCGCGTTCGCCGTCTCGGCAGATCCACTGCATGTCCCGGCGCTGCTGCACCGGCAGTTTGACGCCCTGATCGGCCAGCTCGCCCAGTTTCTGGGTGGCGTACAGGCCCGCCTCGATTCGTTTGGCCAGTTCCACCTCCTCCTCGGCGTTAAGCAGGGCGACCTTGCCGATCTGCTTGAGGTAGGCGCGGACCGAATCGGCTGAGGCAGTCAGCTCGGCGTCCTTGCGGGCCTGCCGGAGAGCCTCGGACTCTTCCTCGTCCCAGACGAAGTCCCCGGAGGCTTTGTCTTTGTCCGACGGTTCGGCAACGTCCTCGTCCTCGGCCGCCGCGTCGGCGGCCGGTGTTTCGGCGGCGGGGGTCTCCTCGTCGTCAATGACGACTTCGATGTCCTCGAGTTCGAGGTCCCCGGCGACTTCGACGGCCACCTCGAGGTCTGGCTCGGCGGCCAGATCGATCTCGGCTTCGACAACGAGCGTGACGACTTCTCCGTCGGCCGGTGTGGTGGAGACTGCCGCCGCAGCGGCCTTCTTGGCACGGCTGCGGGCCGGCTTGACTTCCGTGGAAGGGGCTGTTGTCGCCGGTGCTTTCGCTTCGGCCGGTTCGGCTTTCACCGCTGCGGCCTTGGTCACCTTAGTGACTTTGGCAGGGGCGGCCTTAGCGACCGTGGCAGGGGCGGCCTTGGCGGGGGCGGTTTTTGTGGCCTTGGCAGGAGCCGTCTTGGCGGCCTTGACCGGTGCGGCCTTGACCGGTGCAGCCTTGGTGGCCTTGGCGGGTGTGGTTTTGGCCGGTGCAGCTTTGGCGGCCCTGGTCGTGGCCGGAGCCGGCTGAGCAGTGGCCGGTTCGGGGGAAGCCTTGGCGGCTGATCTGCCGGTAG
>Ga0164293_10000292_pt1 | contig 38316 bp, 41 predicted proteins | sample GEODES118metaG_FD_111487 | JGI IMG/M metagenome (GOLD analysis project Ga0164293, IMG submission 111487) | Eutrophic lake water microbial communities from Lake Mendota, Wisconsin, USA - GEODES118 metaG | ecosystem: Environmental > Aquatic > Freshwater > Lake | place: USA: Lake Mendota...
GAATTTACAGGTGGTGCTGATAAAAGTACAGAAGTTAAAGTTTTACGATTATTACATGATGGTATTTCTAAATTAAATAATGAATATGGAAATATTTCTAATGCTATTAATGATAAAATTACAACCTTACATTCTTTACAGGTATTTTTAAAAAAAGGATTAAATAAATTATCTAATTTAGTAGATAATAATAAATCAGAAGCTAAAGTAATTACTGAAGTTCAAGAAGCTTTATTAAAAGAAATTGATCGTCAATTAATTCTTTTACAAAATTTAATTAAAGTTAATGTTAAACCAACTAAAGAAAGTTTAACTGAATTACTTAAAAAAAATAAAAATTTCACTAACTTAGCTGAAACTTTAGGAACTAGTTATAATACTGAAGAAGCTAGTGATCGTTTAGCTTTAGTTTTTACAAATATTTCTCAATTAGGATTAGCTGCTGAAAATGTTAAAGAAGCTTTAAAAACTTTAAATATTTCATTAAAAGAATATAGTAATGTAAAAGATGTTAAAACCTTAGAATCAAAAATTGCATCAGTTATGAAAAACGTAAAAGGTAAAAAAGTAAATGAATTAAATGATATTATGAAAGCAATTAAAGTTTTAAAAAATAACCATATTTCTCATGACCATATTGTTAAATGTTTAGAAAATTCTAAAAACTGTAATGTATCTAAAAAAGGTGGTCAAGAAGATGTTGAATCTTTCTTTGATAATGAAGGTGAAACTTTTGAAGGATCATTAGATACTGAATCGGTTGATGCTTTCTTTGATAATGAAGGTGAAACTTTTGAAGGTGGTGATTATACTAAACAAGTAGGACGTGTTGTTAAACAACGTAGCAAATCAGCATTATCAACTAGAGTTAAAACATACGAACAAACTATGAAAGAATTATATAGATCATTTATGAATCAAGTAAATTCTAACTTTAAAGAATTATCTACATTATTTGATATGTTATCTAATAAAATAGGAAGTGAAATAAGTTATGATGAAGATTTACAAATATTTATTCGTATGATTTCTGGATTAAATGAATCATTAGATAATGAAAAAATATTTTATGCATTAATTTCTTTAAATCATGAATTAGCAGGTAAAGAATTAAAAGATCGTTTTAATGATAATTTAAATAAAATTATTGTATCTAGTGATCAATTAAAAAATTATAAAATATTTACTGATATTACTAAAGTACTTAAATCATTTAAAGAAAATATTGATACTTATTCAGATACTGTTACAAACTTACAAAAATCAGAAGGACAAAAAACCGGTTCAAATGAAGAATTTATGTGGACTGATAAATTATTAGATGTTTCATTTTCTATTAATAATATTAAACTTATTAAAAACAGTATTAAAAAATTAACCTTTTTCGGAAAGGTCTCAAGTATTAAACAAAATCTTTTACGAATGAATAAAGAACATAAAGTAAATCAAGAAGATTATGATAAATTATTAGGTAAATCTATTGCTGTTAAATTATCTGAATTAAATAAAGAATATGTTGAAAATATCGACCGATTAAATGATAAAACTCGAGGACGTGGTTTACTTTTAGAACGTTATAATAGTGGTAAAAAACCAGATGATGATAATTATTTACCTCGTGGTTTAGTTGAAAATATTTATAAAATTCAATATGAAGCTCGTGAAGGTTTATATAAAACTATTGAAGCTGTTGATCTATATCTTATGAATTTTACTGAATTATTATCTGGACATCCTGAAGCTATTATGGATCTTAATAAAATGTTAGAACAAACTGAAATTATTGCTAAATGGTTTAATAAAAAATCAGTTGATAATTTAACTACTTTATTTGAAGATCAAATTGTACCTGAAACGGATAATAGTAAAATTATTCAAGATGTTAATAATATCATTAAATCATCTTTAAATTTACGAGAAATTAAATTTAATAAAACTTTAATGGCAAAAAATATTAAAGTTGCTTATGAACAATGTAAAAAAGCAATTAATTCAATTTCGACTTTAAAAAATATTATTTCTATGTTTGTTCATATTGGTGAAAAATTTGGTAATGAAAAATTAACATCAAAACTATTAATGGCTCCTAATCTAGTTTATAAAAATTTACTTAAATATATTTGGGTTAGTGCATTTACAATGGGATATGGAACAGCTGGTGGAAATCTTTCTGATGAAATAGTTGGTCAAACTAAAGGTGAATATGAATTAGAACGTGGTGACTTTAGTGCTTATTATGATATTTTATTTAGTACTATTGTTTTACCATTAGATGTATATAAAGAAATTGAAAATAAAGTATTTACACAATTAGATGCAAATTCTGTAGATAATGTAGAAAAAGCTTTAGTTAAAAAAGTTAAAGATCGTTTACAAAATAGAGATTTATTTATTGTTGATGATAAATATTTCATTTTAACTGTAAAAGCTATGGTTGGTAAAATTTTTACTGTTATTGATACACATTCTTTACTTAAAACGCCAGCTAAATTAGAAAATATTATGCGAAATCCTGTTCGTACAGTTATTGGTGCAAATGCAAGTCCTAAAGTAATACCTGAAGCTATGGAATTATATGTTCGTTTACCTTTATTAGTTGAATTTTATAAACATATTTTTGACAATGGTAATAACTCTTTTAAATATAATAAAAATAAAACTTTAAGTGATCTAGAAGTTATTGCATTCATTCCAGAAATTGGTACTATTTGGAGTGGTTTAATTCAATGTATCTTTGACGAATCTCGTTATATTGATCAAGGTATTTATAGCATTAATAACATGAAAAACATTGTTTATGAAATTAACAATATTTATACTCATTATGCTAAAACAGTTTCTAAAGATAAACTTGTACGTACAGTTGTATTAGATTTAATTGCTGAAGTAAATAGACGTTATGGTATTCTTAAAGAAAAGGATATTGCTGAATTTTATCAAATTAAAAAGAAATATACTAAATTCCCTGGTGATATGACATTAGATGAAAATGTTAATTTTGATATTTTAGATGAAAATAATGAATATCAATTAGAAGGGCCTAGTAGTATGTATGTAGAAAAATACTATAATAAATTATCTAATGAAAGTGCTATGTCTGTTAATGATATTAAAATGGTTAAAGATTTTAGAAATAAAATTTATAATGAATTATTCGCTGATATTAATACATTTAAAGATTTATCTACTAAATCATTTAATGAAAAAATTAAATTTTATAAAAATCAATTACATACATCTAGTAACGATGATAAAAAATTCGAATTAATTGCATCTGCTATTGATCAATCTAGTAATATTAATGCTTATAATGTTGATGTATATTTACTTTTCCATGAATATGTATTAAATCAAATCGATTTACTTGATTTTATGTATAATTATGTATATGCTACAATTGCTTACTTTAAAGATATGCATCAATCTAGAACATTTTCTAAATTATCTTTATTAAGTGAATCTCATAAATATTTCAATGATAATAATTTATTTAAAATTAAAATGATTTCTAATAAAAAATTTATTATTGATTATAGCAATTTACAAACAGTTACAGAAACATTTATTGAAAATATCAAATATATGTTATCTAAATTTAGAACTACTATCTGTAAAGAAATTTTTGATCAATATGAAACACGAGTATATCAATTAGAAAATAACTTCTTAAATATTATTATTAAAGATGATAATAATTCAGAAGGATATGCTACATTAACTAAATCAGTATATACTTTAGAACAATTAAATATCAATAATAATTTATATTTTAATAATGATACAGTTACTGATAATGTAGAAGAATTATATCGTCACATAGTATTTGGTAATAATACTACTGCTACTTTACTACGTCGTACTAATCCTTTATTAGTTGATGTTGCTAAAACTTATAATCCACAAACTCGTACATGGGCTAATAAAAATAATATGAATTATCTTGATTATGTATTACCTAATGATGATATTAAAAATAATAATTCATTTGTTAATAAATCCATTTTACAAAAATTCAATATGTTAATTTTTACATATTTAGAACAATTTTATAATTCATCAACTAAAAAGATTTATAGCAAATTATTTGATGAATTTGCTAATAAATCTATGAGTGCTGTTATATTTGAACAAGGTGGTATTCCTGATATATTTGAACAAGGTGGTATTAACAATATTGAAAATATTAATTATGCTGATGTAAATAATAATAATGTTTTAAGTATGACTATTGTTGTTGTATTACGTACTTTATTAACACGTAATACCAATGTTCAATTACCTATTAAATATCATTTATTAGATAATATATCTGATGTTTCTTCAGTTCAATTAGAAAAATATAAAGCTTATCTACCATTATTTGTTACTTATTTTGAACATTTAATTGAAGAAGCTTTAGTTTATAAAAAGATTTTAGATAGTCCACATATTACATTTGGAAATAATACTAATAATCTAAATGTTTCTAATGTATTACAAGATCCAAATAATTATAATATTACTGATGATACTGGTAATGTTGTTACTTTTTCAACTGCTTTATCTACATCTAATGGTAATGCTAATAATTCTAAAACAAAATTCCATGAAATGTTAAATAATATTATTAATGGCTCTCGTTCTATAATTAATGATGCTAAAACAGTATTAGCTGAAATTAATTATGTTCCACAATTTGGTAATTTACGTGATAATTTTATTAAAAACTTTTATAATAATAATAATCAATTACCATATATACCAATTTCTATTTTAAATAAAGTTGTTGATTATAATACTTCCAGTATTAATTTATTACCTGTTCATGCCATTAATTCTGATTTAAATAAATATATTTATGCTACTAATTATATTTTAAATAACCCAAATAATCTTCAAGAACAAGATGTTAATAATTATTTATGGTTAAAAGAACAAACTAAAGATTATAATAATAGTGCATTATCGACTAATACTATTGATACTAAAAAAATTAATTCTTTATTAACTGGATTTAATTCTATCATTAATTATGGATATATTGCTCAACATGTACATACTAATTTATATTATTCAAGTAATGTAAATCCAGCAGCACCAAGAGTTCCTCCTCGTGGTTTACCAGCTGGAGGTCCAGCAGCACCAGGTGGACCTGCAGGATTACCATATGGAGGTCCAGCACCTGCTGCTCCTGGTCCACCAGGTGGATTACCATATGGAGGTCCAGCCCCAGCAGCTCCTGGTCCACCTGGGGGATTACCATATGGGGGTCCTGCAGCTCCAGGTGGTCCAGCCCCAGCCGCTCCTGGTGGTCCAGCCCCTGCAGCTCCAGGTGGTCCAGTACCAGGTGGTCCAGCTGATAATCCATGTCGTGCTACTGATACATATCCAACAGAAGCTGATTTAATTGACGCATTAGATGCTTTATTACCATTAGATAATGCAAATAGAGCACGACAAGTACTACGTATTATACGTGATGTTCATCCAGATAGAAATTTAGGTTGTCCTGAAGCATCAAATAGATATATTCGTATTGCTACTAATTGGAGAGATGTGAATGTTGCAGCGGCTGCTTTTGTTGGTGGATTTTATTTCACACAAGGATCTGTATCTATGAATAAATTAATTAATATTATTGAAAATCAATTAAATGAAAATAAAAAACATGAAATTGTTAAAGATATTTTAGGAACAGTATGTACAAGAGATCCAACTTTACGTGAATATAATTTAGATCGTAAACGTGCACGAATTTTAAATATCATTGATTTAAATGTTATGCCTATTAATATTCATGCATTATTAAGAGAAGTTCCATTAATTAATATATATAATTATGCGGCTGCTTTTGACGATACAGTTTCATTACTATTTAATATTAATCCTGACGCTTATAAAGTAACAGATGTTAATAAACAATATAAAGATTATGAATTATTAGGTGTATTATTACAAGATCCTTATTATATTAATCCATATATTAATGAAAATAATAGATATCAAAATTTAGTAAAAGAATATTTATCAGTTCCTGAAAATTCAAAAACAAACTTAAAAAATGTATATTTATCTGCTCCTAAATATTTGGTTAATGTAATGAATAATATGAGTAGTAAAGCTAATACTCAATATGATTTAGTTTATAATAATAAATTTTTACGTAATGTATTATTCTTAGTTAATATTCAACGTGTAATTCGATTAAAACTTAAATCAGCTGTATATGTTATTAATAATAATGTTGTATCTAATAATAATCTAATGAATATGCGTATTACTGAATTTGTTGATAAAAATGAAACTTCAATCAATGATGACGAATTTGAAATTGCAGATTTAATTTAATTAAATATTTATTTATATTAATTGTATATAAAATATGTTTTTTAATACTTCCGGATATATTATTGATATTAATCAAAAAAAAATAATTATTAGAATTATTGATGAAGACTTATTAATTAAATTTCAAAAAAATATAAATAAATTATATAAAGTAGAAAATGATATAAATTTAGAAAATAATATATATACATTTCATATTAATAAAAATACTAAATTTATTATATCAAATTTCACTTATAATAATTTATTAGACTTAAAAGGTATTTATATAACTCTGAGCGGTTATTCAAAATATTATTGTTTTCAATTGAATAATAATAATATTTTAAATGAAATAAATAATGAACTAGAAGAACAAAAAAATTATAAAAAAGGATATATATATATAATTAATAAAATATATAACTAATATAATTTAAAATTTTTCAAAAATGATTTTATCCAATTCATAATCATAATTATTAAAAAAGTCTTCATCTTTTAATATATTATTATATTCAGGAAAATAATCTATATAATCTATATATTCATATATTATTCTAATATTTTTTTGATTATTATCTAAAATATCTATATATTGTTTATTTAAATTGTTAATTTTATTATATTTAATAATATTATTATTACTATCTAAAATATGGCTATTATCTAATGCTATTTTATAATTACAATTTTCAATACATTTATAATTTTTTAAATTATTTGTGTCAATAGTAATTATTTCTATTTCCCATATAAAATTATTTTCTACTATAAAATTATTATCTAATAATTTTATAAGAAATAATTCTTTTTCGTTAATATTATATTCTGTTATAAATTTATGATTTGTATATACATTTAATAAAGTATAATCCATAGTATATTTTTTATATAAAATTATATAATTTAATGAATTATATATTTGATATTTATAATTAATAGTTTGCATATATTTAGTTTTTTCTATTATTTCTAAATTATAAAAATCATTATTAAGTAAATTACCGTCTAAATGTTTAAGATATAATTTATTTGTATAAGGAATACCATTAAAACAACAATAAATTAATTTATCTAATTTAAATTTTTTTGTAATTATGCTCAAATAGTTATTTTTTAATCTAGTTGAATAAATATGTCCTGTTGATAAATTTAATAAAAATCCTTTTTTATGTATGATAACCTGTTTATTACCAATATTAAAATGAATAATATTAACCATTATAATATTGATTATCAATTATATTATGATTATAATTCTAATAAATTAATTTCAATTTTTTATTCATTAGAATAATATTCTAAACTTTCTATAAAATGATAAAATAAAATATATGTTAAATTATCTGGTTTAAAATTATCAATATCATATGAAGTATCATTTAATAAATAAATATCATTATTATTAGATTGTGTATTTTTTCTAATTGATTTAGTAAAATAATGTCCATAATTCATATTACCTGAATGATGTATAGTAGATACTAATTTATAATAATATTTTTTATTAATAGATTTATTAATAAAATATAATTCATTTGGATAAAATATATTTGTTTTATTTAGATATTTATTAAAATTTATAACTATAATGGTAGGAACTAATATTAATCTATTAATTTTAATATTATAATTATTTAAATTACATTTATTACATGTATAATAATCTAAATTTGAATAATTATTTCTAATAAATTTATTTAAATTATGTAAATCACTATCTATTTTATAGGATAAAAAATTATTATTAATTGCTTTACTATCAATTTCAAATTGAATAGAAATATCATTTGATATATTATTTATATTTTTACATTTTTTACAATATATATCGCAATTATATTTATGATAAAATAAATTATAAATATGTTTATCATTAATTATATCTAATAATAATATTAATAATTCACCGGCATCTTCTTGATTATATCCAAATTTAATATTTTTAGTTTTTAATAATCTTAAAAATTCGTTAAATAAAACTAAATTATTTTTATCTATATTATTATCATGTTTTTTATTAGCTAAATATGATTTAATAATTTGAATATATAATTTAACAAACGAATTTGATTTAAATTTATCTTCATTATTTAATAAATATTCAGTAATACTTGTACAGCTATATAAAGCTTGTAATAAAGAATTAAAATAACAAATTATACTATTATTATATAATCCAAATGGCTGTAAAAAGTAATTTTCATCTAATTTAACTAACGTTTCTATCATTATAATTAATTATCTATTAAAAATAATATATCTATATCAATATACAATTAATTATCTAAATTATAAAAAAAAATGTCAGATCACGCAATTCAATTAGAAACACCTCGAGATTTAAATAATTCTTATTCTGAAGTTAATTCTTCAAGTCATTTTAAATGTCCAAATAAGACTGTAAGAGTATTTCTTGCAGAATCTTTTGGAATGTATTTATTTATTTTACTTTCTTTAGGTAATGTAGCAACCTTTGCTCTTTACCCAGAATCTAAATTAACTTGGGATGGTTTATCTATTTCTTGGGGATTAAATTTAATGTTTGGTATTTATGTTGCAAGCTTTAATTCTAATGCACATTTAAATCCAGCTGTAAGTTTATGTATGTATTTATATAATAAATCTATTAATGGTTTTGAATTATTTTTATATACTGCTGCACAATTTGTTGGTGCGTTTTTAGCAGCTGCAACTGTATATGGTATTTATTTTAACAGACTTGGTTCTGATGATGGATATTCTGGAGTATTTGTTACTTATAAAAATCCAACTATTACATTAACAGCTGCATTCTTTACTGAATTTTTAGGTACTGCTTTACTTGCAGGTGGAATTTTTGCATTATGTGATCATAAAAGTACAAAAGATCATCTACCAGTTTATGTAGGATTACTATTAACTACACTTACTTATGCATTTGGATTTCCTACTGCATTTTCTTGGAATCCTGCTCGTGATTTTGGACCTCGGGTTTTTACAGCTCTTGTTGGTTATAATTCATTTAGTTATATGGATCATTACTTTTGGGTACCTGTTATTGCACCATATCTTGGAGCTTTATTTGGTGTTTTTGTATATAAACTATTAATTCAATCACAATTATAAATAATAAAAAAAATAAAAAAAAACAATTAAAATAAGTATAATTATTTTTTTTTTTTTAAAATTATATATATAAATATATATCATAAATTAATTTATAATAAAAATATTAATATAAAATGGATCGAGCTAAAGAATTACAAAAAACAGCTACTGAAGAATTTAATAAATGCTATACACCTGAGAACCAAGCATGTATGAATAGAGCAATTATGGGCACAGCTATTGCATTTATTGCAGTTTTCTTAGTTTTATACTTTCTTTATAGAGCATATTTATGGGTTAAAAAATTACCTAGTAAATTAGTTAAAAAATCTAAATTTGAAGAGCCTGAAGTATATCAAGATGGTGAAGAATTTGAAGAGCCTGAAGTATATCAAGATGGTGAAGAATTTGAAAATGAAGAATTTGAAGAGCCTGAAGTATATCAAGATGGTGAAGAATTTGAAAATGAAGAATTTGAAGAACCTGAACCATTTAATAATGATTTACCAAATGAAAATGTTAAATTAAAAGAAGAAGGTAATTATAGTGAAGAATCATTACCATTAATGGCATTAGATAAATCAGTTATTCAACAACATAATAAATATGTTACTGAACGTAATAAAGTAACTAGTACAGCATCATTTCAACCTAGCCGAAGTGATACACAAGATGTAGTTCCTTTTGTTGGATTACGTAGACCTTCTTATTCAGTTAATGGTAAAGATTTAGTTGATGAAACTGCTCGTTCAGTACCTACCGAATTAGATGCTGATAAATTAGCTAAACCTACTCAAATTTATTGGAAATAAAAAAATAATATAAAATTAATATAAAAATTATAATTTAAAATTATATGGTTTTTCTATATAATTTTTATTTGAATTAATATTCGCATAATATTTATTATAAATATAGTTATGAATTAATATATTTTTTTTTATTGATAAAATTAATATATAAATATTAAAAATTTCTTCTAGTATATTTTTATCTATTTTAATATATAAATTTAAATCATCTAAATCTATATTTAATTCATCTTCTTTAATTAATTCGTATATATCATTAATCTCTTCTGTTGAATTACATATATCATCTAAATTATATTTTTTTCTAATATGATTTACTAGATTAATAATATTCATATTATCAATATTAAATATATATTCAGATAAATTATATTGTGTAATTAAATTTAATATTTTTTGAATTAAATTATTTAATTTATTAGTTAAATTAGATATTTGAACTATATAATAAGATTTACTATCTGTATTATATAATTTTTGTATAATAACTTTATTATTTTTATATTTATTTAATAAATTCTTAGATATATTTTCAATTTCATGATTGATTGTTTTAATATATTCTTCAATATTATAATTTAAAATTTCATAAATATTATTATTATCTATTTCTTTTATTTTATAATTTGTATTTAATAAAAAGTTATATTTTTTATCATATATCTTTTTAGTTGTAGTAATTTCTTTATATTTATTATTAATTTCTTTATAAACCTTTTTAAATATTTTATTTCTATCTTTATAATTATTATTATATTTATCTGCTAATTTTAAAACATATTTTTGACATTGATTATATGTTTTATCTTCATCTATATCATTATTAATTATAATTTCAAATTCAGGATCATATGTAATTAGTCTAGCAAATTGTCCAGTTAATTGATTATCAAAATAATATTTTAAATCTATATCATAATTATATTTTTTTACTATATCTAAATATTCCATTTTATCAGATTTCTGTAAAGATATTTGCCTACCTTTATAATCATATTTATATGGATATTTCTTCACAATTACATAGCTAAATCTTTCTCTTTCTACAGGTAATTGTTTATTTTCTTCTTTCATTCTTTCTACAAATTTATTCATTGTTTGATTTTGTTTATCAGGTTTCCATACCCCTGTTTGAATAAAATCTTCTAAATTCCATTTAGTATTAAAAATTTCTTTAATTTTGTCTTCTACTAATTCTCTTAATGATTTAGTATTATTTAAATCCATAGATTTCCACATCAAATCCATACAAATAATTCTTAATAATTCAGAAACACCTCTTTTTTTAACTTCTAATCCTCTAATAAATAAATCTTTTGGTTTAAAATTTGGTAATGTTTCATGTGGAATTCCAAAATATTTTTTCTTTGATAAAAATGCTAATGGATATAATACTTCTTCATAACTCATTTTTAAATATTTAGTTCCATTATCATTATATAAATATTCATTTACTTTAATTTTAATATCTTCAATTGCTTGAAATGTTTTTAAAACTAATTGTGTATTATATTCTTCTTTAGTTATTTGATTTGTATAATATTGTTTATCTAATTCTAAATAATATTCCTTTGGACAAGATATATACAAACTATCAGTATCTCCATAATATACTTTATGATTTAATGATTCAACATATTTTTTTACGAGTAGTAAATTATATTGACCTGCTGAAGTAACTCCACCAGCTAATGGCAATTGAAATAATGCTGAAGTTTTATTACCCATAACTCCATAAAAAGTATTCATAAAAACTTTTAAAGCTTTTTGTTTAGTATCACAATATTTCAATTTAAAGACACATTCTTTATATTCTTTATTATTTAGATAATCAGTTTCATACTTTTCAATATGTTCTTTTTTATCTTTATATATTGCTAATTCTTTTTTCATTTCAGCTCTTTGTTTAAACAAATCTCTTAATATTGATGGATATAAACCAAACATAGAATTTTCTTTATTTGATTCATTATGTCTAACAGTCCATGCTATAATATCCTTTGTTTTATCATTTCCTAAATAATCTTTATAGTTATATTCAAAATTAATATTGTGAATATTATAACCTTTTTGTTCTAATTCGTCTTTATATTCTTTATTTGTAATTAAATATTCTGGTGATAAATTATATGCCATAATTAAAGATGGATAAAGTGAACTATAATCCAAACCACTCACACAATATTGAATTGGGTTTTCTTTCAAATATTCTATATACTTTTCTAGAATTTCTTTTTCTGTATAATTAGACATATTTAATATTATATATTATAATATTAAAGTTCAATTTTAAATAGTATAAAAGTAAAAAAAAATAATTTATTTAAATATTTATTGATTATTTTTTACTTCTACGAGATTTGGAAAAACTTTAGATTTTTTAGTATATTTATTATCTTTATAAAATACTTTATATATACCTAATATAACAAGCAATCCACTACTAATTGAACTAGTTATTGTAAGACCTAAATTAATTTTATCATTATATTTTTGTTTTTCAGATTCTGTTATTTTTTTATCAAGTGTATTATTAGCATATAAACTTGCTAAAATAGATATAGAACTTATAGAAATTAATATTAGACTACTTAATATTTTAAATATAGGTGTATTAAATATAGGTTCTGTAATACTATCTACATAAATTATTGCAGGTAAGAATATATATAGTCCTGTTATTATTAATGGTATAATAGGTAATAAATAATTTCTATTAATTCCAAATATAAAAAAGGATACACAAAATATAGTAATTATAATTAAACATATTAATACTGCTAGATATATTTGTTGATTAGTCATCATTTTTATTATATTATAAATTATAAAAAAAAATTAAAATTAATATAAATATAATAATAATTAAAAATTAACTAATTTTACATTTTTTTTAATATAAATACTTTCATAATTATTATTTACTATATTTTGCATATTATTTATTAATTCAGTATCATAAATATTTAGTTTTTCATTCATAAATTCCTTAATTGTTAAAACATTATTAATTAATCCCTTTACTGGATTTAATACTAAAGCACCTGGATATTTACCATCCATTTTATCTTCTTCTTTTTCTTCAGCTTTAACTGTGTTAACAAATAAATCTCTATTTAATGCCTCTGAAATAATTAAATTAGTTACTTTACAACCATTTGCTCTATAAAAGGCATCAAATAAACTAGTATATGAAATTTTTCCAATTTCTCTACGATCTTGAATAATATTATTTTTAATAACTAATTGATGTAATCTAAATGCATCTATATAACAATAATGAGCTACATCTGTCATTCCAGAAATATTATTTGTTTTATATATTTTAAATAATTCAGGAATAGGCATATCATCTTTATTTGGTAAATTATTCATATCTAAATAAAATTTTAATGAAGATTTAGACTGTGTTGGATTTAATTGCATAAATATAACTCTGACATCAAATGGAATATAACCTTCTAATTTTAAATTTCTAGTTGTTTTTTTTGGAATATCAGCCGAAATTTTAATAGAATCTACAGAATAAATATATTTAGATAAATTTTCTATTTTTAATTCATAGTTTGTCAATTTTCTAATTGATAAATCTTCACATAATTTTTCAATAATTTTATAATAAATACATTTATCATATATATTAATCCAATCAAATTCTGATCCATTAAATTCCATAATATAATCTGGTTGTAATAATGAATTTAAATATCCAAATGTTTTTAATAATACTTTTTCATTAGAACATATAATTGTAATATAATCTTCATGAATATTTGCTTCTTTAGTAAGTAAAGCTATATTTAAAAATGATTCTGGTTCATTAATAAATTGATATGTTAACCCAATATTAAAAATTTCATCTTCTTTAATTTTACCACTTGGTAAAATAACTATATCTGGTTTTTCAGGTATAAATTTTGAAGAATATTGTTCAATATCAAAAGACATAGATATACATTTATCTTTACGAATTAAATCAATATTAATATCTGAAAAATAATCATTATATAAATCATCTGAATATGGTTTTATATCGTTAATATTAAGATTTAATACATATTCAGATTTATATTTACTATTTCTTTCTATATTATAATTATCTAGAATATTCCATGAACATAAATTAATTTTATATGTTCTAGAAACAACTCTATAATAATTATTTAAATCATTGTTATAACTAATTATTTTTAATTTATTTAATACTCTAATAAAACAAGTTCTATGATATAATTTATTAAATGAAATTCTAATAAATTTACTTTCTGATTCATTAAAATACATAAACTTTTTACCAGTTACTATATTTATATTTTTAAAATCTACAGATTTCCCTTTTAACATTTGATTTAATTTTTCATGTTTAAATAATGTTTTTAAATAATCTATATTTTCAGAATCTGATTTATCATTATTATAATCTATATCTACATATGGATATATTTTATTAATTATAATTGTAGTTTTTGAACCACATGGTAAAATACCATGCATAATTAATTTATAATTTTCAAAAATCATAGATTCTGAAATATCATTTGGTAAAAATAATAATTTATCTTTTTGTTTTACATGATTATTAGTAATTTGTAAATCAGAAGAATCTAAATAATTAGTTCTAGTTTTAATAATTTTTAATAATTGATTTTCATAATTAGATTCATTAATATAGATCTTAGTATTATGTAATGAATGCATTATTGTATTAATTATAATGATTATTTATATTCAATTTTAATTAAATTATAAAAAAAAATAAAAAATATAATATATACTTTAATTTATCAAACATTATGGATTTAAATTTAATCAAAGAATTAAACTCAATAGATATTAATCAAATTAAAAAATTTTCATTTGAAAATTACGAAACACTAATCAAAATTATTAAAGTTATAGATGGTGATACTATAACTGCAATATTTAAATTTAAAGATACATTCTATAAATATAACTTTAGACTTAACGGTATAGATGCTGCAGAAATACATTCAAAAAATATTAATGAAAAAACATTTGCTTTAAATACTAAACAATATTTAAATAATTTAATTATTAATAAAATATTAAAAGCAAAATTATTAAATTTTGATAAATATGGTAGAATATTAATTAATATTTATTTATCTAATGATGAATTAGTATCTGATAATTTAATTAATGGAGGATATGCAAAAAAATATGATGGAGGAACCAAAGAAAAATGGGAATTATAATTAAATACTTTTTTTTTTATATAAATTTACTTTAGGTGAATATTGTAAACTAGATTCATTAAATTTATCTTTTAAATAACAAAAATTATTATATTTACTAAAACCTTGACAATTTTCTAAATTATTACATGTATCTATACATGTTTTAATATCTTTTGTAAATATAATAATTTGTTGTTTATATTCATCTAATAAATCATATTGTTTATATATATCCATATTATTAAAATAATTATAATTATCTAATAATGGTTTTTCTAAACTATGATAACATTGATTACTTTTTAATAATTCATTTTGATCATTACATAGATTTAATTTATTTTTTGATTGGTGTAATAATACACTAAAAGTAATGATTGATGTTAATAAAGACCCTGATAATAAAATTAATAAAATTGTGATAAATTTCATAATGTTGTGTTGATGGAATTAAATTGAGGATAGTATATAATATAATAAATAAAAAAAAATATATAATTAATTATTCTATTTTACTACCTCTATAACTTTTTCTAAATCCTGAAGATATTGTAAATTTTTCATATAATAAATTATCTCTAGATAATTCTTCTAATATATTATTTTTATTAGAATAATATATTTTATTAAGATTAATATTGTGATAATTGTTAAGTATAAAATTTGCACAATTTTTACATGGCCTTGAATGTCCAATAACACCAGTTTTAGATACTTTTACTATCAATAATATTTTTTTTGATTTAATCATTGGTTTAGTTAAACGTTTTTTATAATATTTATTGATAGTATTTATTTCACTATGTAAACTAAAAGGAAATTTATCAGATTTTAAATAATAATTAAATCCATAGCATAATATACTTTTATTTGATTTTTCGATAAGAAAACTAATATGATTATTCATATGAATACTATTATTTAAATTAAAGGAAATATTATTTAATATATTTTGTGGTATTCTAATATCATATTTCAAACAGAGATCTGCTAGATTATTAGTATTATCCATAGTGTTATATTATATTAATAATACAATTTCATTTCAATTTTATTTTAAATGTTAAATAAGTCTTTAATATAAAAATGAATATAAAACATTATAAAAAGATTGTTTATAAAATTATTTTACATAATAATTTAATTAGATATGATATTGATAAATATAATATTGTATTAGAATATTTATCATATATGCCATTTGATTTAATGGAACTTGAAGATTTTGAAGATTTTGTTAATGATTTTGATTATGATATTTCTAGAATACAAGAAGTATTAAAAATATTTAAACAGTATTAAAACAGTATTAAAAAATTATACTTTTTTTTTAATTAAAGATAATATTTATATATTTATAAAATACATATATAAATATTATTAAAACGCTCATAAAATATGAAATTTGTTTATTTTTCAGTAGTATTTAATATTTTAAAATTTAATACCATTAATTCTCAAAATATTTTAAATTCGCCTTATGGTAAAGTATCAGATATTTGTCCAACTAAAAGTGGACAAATAATTTCAGTTAATAATTTTCCATCAAGTCCATTTAAAATTAATCCATTTAAAGATGATTTTAAAAATCCAGATATTTTAAATCATAAAGATAAAGTATGTAGAGAAGATAAACATTGTATTTATTCATATGAAATGAATATAGAAGATATTCAATTAAAACCATTTAATAATATTATTCCAGAATGTTCAAAATTACCAGGTACTTGGGTATTAGCATATAATGGTAAAGTACCTGGACCTACTATTATTATGCCTACTGGGCATGAATCATTAGTTCGATTTAATAATAAAATTTCAGTTACTCGTTATTTTAAAAATCAATATAATCCATGTTTACCTAATAATAAAAGATCTGGACGTCCAATCAGTGTTCATCTACATGGTTCGGCCAGTTTAGCACCTTATGATGGATGGGCTGAAGATGAAACATGTTTTGGAGAAACTAAAGATTATGTATATCCTAATTTTAGATCAGGAACTGGTTGGTATCACGATCATGCTTTACATATTACTGCACATAATGCATATTATGGATTAGCAGGTATGTATTTTATTACTGCTAAAAAATCAATTGGTGGATGTGGAGAACCTTGGAATTTAGATAATATTGAAGAAAGACATTTAATTTTAAATGATAAAGTTTTAGATTCAAAATGTCAATTATATTCAGATATACATAAACAACATAAAGATGATTTATATGGAGATATTAATTTAGTATCGGGTATTCCATTTCCTAATATGAAATTAGATGCTAAATGGTATAGATTTAGATTATTAAATGCTGCAGTGTCTAGACCATATTTACTTAAAATTGTTGATGAACAGAATAAAGAAATTTCATCAACAATTTGTAAAATTATTGCAGCTGATGGTGGATTTAGAGATGAACCTGCAGATTTTCCAACATCTGGTTTATTAATTGGCGTTGCTGAAAGATATGAAGTTGTATGTGATTTTAGTAAATTAAAAAATAAAGTATTATATTTATATAATTTTAAAGATGATAAAAAAATGAAAGATGTTCCTTATTTTTGTTATAGTCATTTAGTAGCTAAATTAATTATTTCAAACAATGATAAAAATAATGTCCCTTTTATTTATAATCCAGTACCTAGAGGTCAAGTTAATATTATGACTAAAGTATTATCTCAAGATGATATTAATAAAGCATTAACTATGATTAATGATGGTCAAGCTCATAGAACATTTGATTTTGGTAGATCAAATGGACATTGGACGATTAATGGTGAATCTTGGAATACTATGAAATTAGCTGCTGAAGACGTCGGGCAAAATACATGGGAATTATGGAAGTTTAAAACTGGAGGTGGTTGGTTTCATCCAGTACATATTCATTTAATTGACTTTTTAATGCTTAAAAGAGATGGTGATTTTGGAATTCAACCTTATGAATATTTATCACCAAAAGATGTTTTATATTTAGCACCTAGTAATACAATTTGGACAATTGCTAGATTTGGTGCTCATAAAGGCGATTATATGTTTCATTGTCATAATTTAATTCATGAAGATGATGATATGATGAGAGCAATGAGAATTATTAATGGTGAAAAGGGGAAAAATAAAGATACAGCAGAACAATATATAATTAATCCATTAAATAATATTATTTACAATAATTGGAAATATAGTGATCCAATGTTAGGTGATACTGCTGCTAAAAAAAGTAATTTAGTACCTGTATTTAATAATAACTATGTTACTGATACATTATCTAAAAATTTATATAGAATCTTTTACCCATTACCTGTTGATTTAGAATTAACAAAAAATTATACTAATCCATGGCAATCTAAATGGTGTTAAATTATATAATTAATAATAAATTTTATTTTTTTTTAATTTAAAGAAAGATCAATATATAAGTATAAAACAGACATTAACAATAAAAATACAATACAAATGAAAAAATATATTAATATCTTAATTTTAGTTAATTTATTTAATTTTATTAATGGATTTAAACATTATGAATATTATAATCAAAAAAATTGTAATAAAAATATTAATAAAAAATTATGTCCATTTATGAATAATAATAAAAATTATAAAGAAAAAAATGTAAGAATTATTTATCCTAAACGAAAAACATCAAGTAATAAATATAACTATTTTAGAGTTGATTGGGAAAGTGTAATTTCTGGATGCCATGCTAGTTTTAATTTTGAAAAAAGATTAGCTAATTTTTATATTAGAGCAGCTGCGCATGATTCACTTTCGATTTCTGAAGGATATGGTGGTCCAGACGGTTCTTTAGTAATTACAGATGATGAATTAAGAAGACCTGAAAATAAATATGATTCTTTTGCATTTACTGTATCTAAAAATGCATTAGCATTAGCTAATCGATTTGATACATCAGTTGCTGATATTATTGCAGTATGCGGTGCATATGCTGTTCAATATTTAAATGGGCCAGATATGATTAGCCCTAACAAATTAGATACTATTTTAGTTGGTAGAACAGATTCAGATATTCCAAACCCTGCCAATCAATTAGTACCGGCTAATGCTAATACAACTGAATTTAATAATTTTGCAATTAAATATGGATTTTCTTTAGAAGAATTTACTGCTTTATTAGGTTCACATACTATTATTGATGAAAAAGAATGTTTAAATAATGACCAAACTAGTTATTGCAATCCTTTAATTAACGAGTGTAAAAATATTGCTATGTTTACTTGGAATAATATGTATTTTAAAGATTTATGTAATAAAAATATTTCAATGGAATTTAATACAATTCCAAGAGAAATTAAAAAATCAAAAAAAGATTTAATCAAAGGTGAATTATGTAAATTTACAAGCAATCAATTTAGAGAAGATACTAAAATTGATATTCAAAAAGAAACTGAAATTAATGTTAATGAAGTATTAAATGAAACTCCTGAACAAGAATTGCTTGACCCATTTGTTGAGCAAAATATTTTTGAAGTTCCAGTTGAAGTTTCATTATTTGAAAATAATGAATATAAACAATGGTTTTATACTATTAATGATGCATGGTTAGGACAAGCTTGTCAAAATAAATTAGAATCTAATTATTATAATAATCAAATTAAAGAAAGTATGAATAAATTTCAACTTGATTCTAATTATTGGAATAAATTATATATTCAAGCTTATAAAAAAATGATTAATAATAATGTTAGATGGGTTAATTTAAGAAAAAATGGGAAACCTATTACAGGTAAAGAATGTTATTCAGGATATAAAAAATATAATAATAAAAAAATATGCAAAACTGCATTTTTACCAGAAGAAACATTTTATGAATAATTAAAAATAATCATTATAAAAATATTTTTTTTTAATGATATTCAATCCAATTAAATGCTGCTCGCATTGTTGCGTTTCCAGAAACCTTTGCTACACATACTGTAAATATATCACTTATACCTGATATAGAACTTGCTAATGGGGTATGTAGTTCAGTTAATGCATCATTATAAGATGTTCTATTAGTCTGACCTTGAATATAGTCAGTATATATATATTCAACAGTTGCTAAATTAGTAATACTAGAATTTGACGTACTATATTGTATAATTGAATTTGGTTTATCTGTCCAAGTTAGTGCACTACTAAATGTAGGATTTAATAATATAACAACATATATTGAATTACCAGCAGAACCTGTATTTATAATATTAAATCTAAAATTTTTAATAAATGATCTATTACAATTAGATTTTAATCTTATTGAAAAAATAGGTAATAATGTAGTATCATTTACATTAATTGCAGTTTGTGCTAATATAGATTCAAATTTTTGAAATCCTAATAAATTATACCCACTTTCTATTTGTATTGCAGAACATATTTGTCTCATTTCGCCTACATTTGCATTATTACCTGTTTTTGTTATTTCATATCGTATAGGTAAATCTCCCGATTTCATATAAGGTATAGTATTATATCTATTTTCCATTACATGTAATAATATTGGAATTCCATTTATATGAATAAAATATCTTACTATACCACTACCTAACCATTGAAAATCTATTTGAAAAATCATTGTATGATTAAATCTATCTAATTTAAATTTAGATGGACCTTTACCATCTAATTTATCATGAGAAAATTGAGATTGTGGAATTTTAATATCTGTTTGATTTATAGTTCCATAACGTAATACAACATATAAAATATTATCTGATAATTCAAAAAATACACCATTACCACCAGAATCGACTGTTTTATCTAAATGATTATCAAAACAACCAATACGTGAAACAAATCCACTAGTATTCAATAACATATTTAAAACTCCTGTAAATAAACAACTTTTACTTTTACCTGATTGATAAATATAATATTCTTTAGTTTGTCTAATTACTGAATCATTTTGATTAAATACTTTCATTTCAATATAAGATTCTGATCTATAATTTGATACACCACCTCCTATTATCTTTTCATTTATTTGATTTGGATTTTTATCATAAATATGTTTGATATCTGCTATTGTTGTTGCTAAAGATACCTTTGATCTATAAAATACATCTTTAGTATTATCTGAATTATAATATAATTGATTATTCATTTTTTAAAAATTTATATAATATAATATAATTAATAAAAAAAAATGGAGAATAATATTTATAAAATGGGCCCTACATTACATAATGTTGAATTAGAATCATTTGAAGATGATCCAGAATTAAATCCTAAAATATTAGCTATTATTTTAGCAGTAATATATGTTATCCTATTTATTATAATACCATTAGGTTATTCAAAATATAAAAATTATAATAGACATAATAATATAGATAAATATCTTATTAAACCAAATTAATTAAATATAATAGGCGTAACTATTAATAATAATAAACAAATATTATTATTTAATTTATTAGATAAAGATTTAACATTTTTATTTGTTTTTTCATTATTATTCTCTAATTCATTATTATTCTCTAATTCATTATTTAATGTTTCATTTAATTGACTATTATTTATTTTGGTATCATTTAATTGACTATTATTTATTTTAGTATCATTTAATTGACTATTTAATGTTTCATTTAATTGACTATTGTTTAATGTTTCATTTAATTGACTATTATTTAATGTTTCATTTAATTCAGTATTATCTAATTCATTATTTAATGTTTCATTTAATTCATTATTAATAGTATTATTATAAATAATTTTATTCATAATAGGAGTTAAATCATTTCTTGTTAAATTTTTATTTGCTTTATTACAATAATAATTTGCATTTCTTACACATAACTGATCCCAATTCATAATACAACAATAATTATCAATTTTACATACTTTTTTTTGACATTCTACATTTATACAACCAGATACTTCAGAAGGTGTATAGCAATTACTAATTTGTAATTCATTATTAATTAATACTTGTGATGATATAAAATTTAAATTTAATAAAACTAAAATAATATAGATTAAATTATTTTTTTGATTCATTTTTTATAATGTATATTTGAATAAATATTATTTTTTATTAAAAAAAATAAAATAGTAATATTAATTAATAATACCATTAATTATAGGAGGTACATAACCGTTATCTAATTTACATTCATTATTTCTATATTCTTTATATTCATAAATTTTATCTGAAATATTATCTTTAATATCTCTATTATCTTTTTTTTGATTATTATTAAAATTCATATATAATTTTCCCAATTCTTCTTCAATATACGGTTTTAATATAATTTTATTATCTAAATTTGATAATATATTTGTTTCTAGAAAATATAAATATTCTAAAAAATTATCATTTTTAATATATTGATTTACTCTTGTAAAATTATTTATAATTTCTTTAATAAAGGTATCATATTCTAAATTTTTCCAAAAAATATTTTTAGTCATCGAATCTATTTCTAAAATTAAATATTCATATATTGATTTTTTAATTCCAGGAAACATTAATAATATTTTACAATTATGATTTCTTTCATATGTTAAATTAAAATGTACTTTTTCTAATAATTCTACAATACCTTTAAATAGTTCTTTTGTTTTATCAATATCTGATAATTTACTATTATTAATTGTATCTAAATATAAATTATTTGTAATATCATTTATTAAATTATTTCTAATCATTTCATAACTAGTTTCACTAAATGGATTTAAAGATAATGTTAAATTAATAATATTTTGGATATTATCTCCATTAATATTTGCTTGATTTACATTATTAAATATATTTACATTATTAATATGTTTTTTTGTTTTATCATGTCTATTTTTTTCAGTTTGACAATTAAAATTAACTTTACATAAATCACATTTATATTCTTTTTTTTTTAAATTACATGATGTTTTAATATTATTATGACGTTTTAAATAAGATTCATATTTAAACTCTTTATTACATTTTAAACATTTATACATATTTGTTTATAAAATGAAAATTTGTTTATAAAATGAAAAATATTTTCATATATAAACTATTAAAATATTTATTTAATATATAAAATATTATTATAATTTAAGATCATTAATAAAATATTTGATGAATATATGAAATTTCATTTTCATACAAAATATAATTTATAAAAAAATAAAAAATTATTCATTATTATTTATTAATATTATATCATTTATTAAATCTTGTAAATGGCATTTATAATATTCATTTCCATATTCTGTACATTGGTAATATTTATTATTTGTATTTTTTAAAAAATTTAAGATTTTATTTTCTAAGATTATAGAATTTTTACATGGTAAAGTAAATAATAATTTACTACCCTTAGTATATCCATTTAATCTTTTTTTAATATTTTTAGTTCTACCTATTTTATATATATTATTATTAGTTTGAATAAATGTTCTTTCATGAATAATATAAATATATTCATGTTCATATATATTATCTTTACAATCTTCTTTTAATAAATTTATTTTATTTTCATATGATATTTGTAATTCATTTATTTTATTTTTTAATAAAATATTTTCATTTATTAAATCATTTATTTTATTTTCATAATATATTTTTAATTCATCTATTGGATTTTTTAATTGAGTTTTATTACAATTAACATTATTAATATGTTTTTTTGTTTTATTATGAACTTTCTGATGAGAAGGTCTTACAAATTCTATTTTACATATATTACATTTATATTCTTTTTTTGATTCATTACACAATATTTTTCTATTTTTATGTCTATTATATTCTGATTCATATTTAAACTCTTTATTACATTTTAAACATTTATACATATTTGTTTATAAAATGAAAATTTGTTTATATATGAAAAATATTTTCATATATAAACAATTAAAATATTTATTTAATATATAAAATATTATTATAATTTAAGATCATTAATAAAATATTTGATGAATATATGAAATTTCATTTTCATACAAAATATAATTTGCTTAATTATAAAATTAAAAAAAATAATTATATTAAAATTATAAATATAATATAATTAAATAATAAAGTTAAAATATGATAGATAATTGTCAAAATTGTCATTTAATTTCTTATCTTCAAGAAAATGAAAATTGTGAATATTGTAATTTAGTTAATTTTTATTATTATTTAATTTTTAAAACATTAATAATTTTAGTATTTATATTTATTATAATGAATAGATATTAAAATATTATTTTTGAAATAATTGTATTAAATTTGTAGAAGATAAATAATCAATATCTCTAAAATAATATTTTAATAAAAATGGTTCAAATGGATTTTCTGATTTTTTAATAATATCTTTAATTGATAAACGTGACTGTAATATTTTATCCCTCCCATTTTGATAAAATTTTTCAGATATTTCTTTATTTATTTTTTTTATTTGATAAAATAAAGGATAATGATTAATTAGATTTTTAATAGACATTCTTGATTGTAATATTTTTGAACTAGTACTTAAAAATATTAAATTATATTCTCTTAAAATTTTTTTACTATAATATTCTTTATATTTTCTAATTAGTTCATTATTCATTATGATTTGATTATCTTTATGTATTTTAATTAATAATTCTAAAGAACTATTAAATATATTAATATTATATAATTTAGATATATGATATTTATCTATATACTTTATAACGTTATAATAAATAATATTATCCATATTATTTATAATTATATTTATTAATTTTTTAATATTATATAATATATAACGATTAAAATTATGAATATGTGGAATTTTGGGTTTTTAGTTTTTGGTATATATTTAGGTCAAGAATATAATCAACAATTACCTAATGTTAAACACCATTTTAATAAATATTTTGATGAATTTCAAAAATCAGATTTTTATAAAAATTTAATAAAAAAATAATAATTACTATTATAGCAAAATATAAATAATATTACATATAATGGTTGTTTCTACTTGAGTATTTATTATATATTATAAAATAAATATTTTATTTTTTTTTATTAAATTAATTTTTAAATATAACTACTTATAAATCCTTTAGGTTGCTGACGAGATGATAATAATTTGTTTATATATAAACCACCACCAACGAATACTAAAGCAATAATAAATATTAATAATAAAATTTGCCACCAAGACCATTTACTTTTTTTTGCAACTGGTTGACTAGCTGCATTTGTAGATTTTTTATTAGAATTATTAGAATTATTAGCAATAGCTGCTCCTACTAAGGCGCCACCTACTGCTGCTTTTGCAACACTTCCTTTTGAAGATCCTTTTTTTGAAGATCCTGTTTTTTTAACCATTTTTTTTAATTAATTATTCTATATTATTTAAGATTATATATTATAAAAAAAATTAAAATATTAAAAAAAAAATAATTAAAAAAATTAATGGTCCTGGGGGGGCTCGAACCCCCGACCGCCAGCTCATAAGACTGGTGCTCTACCGACTGAGCTACAGGACCTGAATACATAGTAGGATTCCATACCTACATCTTTTGTAAGAACATTACAAACACTTTTTTGGATATTAAGCTATATGTATATACTATATGATAATTAATCTTTAAATTATAATTTAAAAAGAAAAATATAATATATATTAAATATAACGTTTTAGTTAAAAAAAAAGATATTAAATAAAGATATATGGGATATTATTGAAGAATATTTATATGATTTAAAATATTATAAAATAAAATATTATGTAAAAAATATAATCAATCATTCATTTTCGTATAATAATTTCCATATATTTAATATATTAGTTCTTCCACATCTTTGAGCTCTACCAATAATTTGAGTTTCTAATTCACTATCCATTTTATGATAAATAATTAAATCTGTTGTATTTTCTAAATTTAAACCACTACCATAATATCTAGCATTAAGAAATAATACTTTTTTAATATTTTCATTATCTTTATACCAACTTAAAATATGATTTATAACATTATTATTACCTTTCATTTCTTTAAAGTTAATATTATGTTTAGCCATAATATTTAAAATATTTTCATATGTATTATTAAATTCAGAAAATATAATTATTCTAGCATTCGATTTAGTATTATTTGTAAATATTAAATCTAATTGATCTTGTTTATCTAATTTTTTTTCTAAATTTTTTTCATTATTAATATTAGTATGATCATTATCAATTAATATTAAATTATTTTTTGATATTTTCGTTCTACACATTGGACATTTAGGATTATTTGTAGAAGATATATATTTAGATATAGATTCAAAATCAAATAATTGTTTACAACAATTAATTATTATTTTATTTTGTATTTCTTCATAAGTTATTGGATCAATATTATTATCATTTAATCTAATTTTGATATTATTAATTTTTTCTTCTAAATTACTAATATCATTATTAATAGAATCAATATCTTGTTGTTTTTTATTAGCATCTTTATAATTTTTCTTTATTACACTATCCAAATCTATTTTTTTATTATCTAATTCATTTAATAAATCATTAGCAACTAATTTAATTAAATTAGTTTCATTTGTTTTTTGAATATCAATTTCTTTAATTGCTGAAACTATATCTCCTGCATATATCATTCTTTGAATTTTATCAGATATAATATTATCTAAAATATTTAATATTGTTGGATTATTACACATAATATAATGTATAATTGGATCAGGTATTATAAAAGATTTTTTAATCAAATCATCGCTATTTTTTAAAAATATATATTTAATATTTTTTCTATTATTATGAATATCTAATTGATACAAATTAACAAAAGTATTTTTAATAAATCCATTATGACAAATTCCTCTAATATAATTCATTTGATTATTTAAAAAGAAATAATGACCAGTTGGAAATAATAAATTTTTAATAGAAGAAGTAACAAACCAATAAAAATATGATTTTATTTCTTTACATGCCGGTATTTTAATACTATCTGCTTCATCAAATATAACTCTTGAAAATAAATATTTATTTTGATTAGCTATATCTGTAAATTTATTATATAATGTTGAAGATACTACAATTAATTCTGTATTAAATTTAATATTATTTAATTGATTTTGAGTTTTAATATATTCAACTGAAATATTTACATTATTAATATATGATTTCCATTGTTGAAATATATTATGAGGTACAATTAATATATTAATATTTAAATAAATATAATTACTATAAATATCTGAATATATTTTAAATAATGGATTATGATGAATCATTTGAATATTATTATTATTAATATTATATTCATTACATATTAATCCTAATATTATATAACTTTTACCACTACCTACTTTATCACCTATAATACCAATAGATGTTTTAATTATATTATTATTTTCATCATTTACAATTTTAGTTTGTTCTAATTGTAAACATTTATTTAACATTTTTAATTGGTGTGGTTTTAATAAAATTTTAATTTTATCTGGTTGACTTGCATTATTTTCATTTTCATTTATTAGATATACAAAATCTAGTAAATTGTAATTCATTTTATTATATAAATAATATATTAAATACAGTTTAAAAAAAAAATAAATATTATTTTTTTATTTAATTTAAATCTATTTGAATTCCTTCATAATCATAACCCATTATTAAATATTTCTTCATTAAATTAGGATGGCATAATAGTTCAATTAAATCTTTAACAATTATTTTTTTAGGATTACATTTTATATAATCCATTATAAATAAATAATATAATTCAGGTTTATTTTCACATAAATCTATAAAATCAAAATATTTCAAATTTTGAATATGCTTTTGAAATATAATAGTTTTATATAATTTTATAAATTCTATAGATAAATTATTATACATTAAATTTGATTTCCAATCTATAAAATCTGGATATAATGATATTGTTAATTCATCAAATAAAGTTAATGAAAATATACGATAAATACAATTTTGATTATTCATCCAATATTTTTCAAATTTTATTATAAATTTAGCATTAGATTTATATCTAGAAAATTCAAATATATTTACCCAATTTAAATATTCTTGATTATATAATATAAAAGAATATGGTAAATTTTTATATTTTGATAATTCATTCCAAAAGATATAATTATCACCTATAAGTACCATATTATAGTATTATATATTTTCTTTTATCTTAAATTCAATTTTATTTTTTTATAAAATTATAGAAAAAAATAAAATATAAATATTGAGGATTATATGCATAGTTTTTTCTTTTTACCTCAATCTGTGAAATATACCCGCTGTCTAGAAAGACTGAACTGCTTGCTCGTACTCATAGTACATATGATACAGAATACGCACCGCAAGCAATTCCTTCTCCACAGAGCACCAATCCCAACCCAGAATCTCCATGTTTGGGTTCATGGTACATTGCACCCAAGACCGCATGTTGTCATGAGTCATCACTGACCCCACATCTCCATCATCCAGGGATTGAAACTCAATCCTTCCGTCAACGCTCAGGAATGGTTCTAACAGAAATTCTGTTTTCACCCAATCGAAGAACTGCACACATGGCACCAACATCTGCCAAAACTCAGCAGAGCTCAACTCAATCTCTTCCACGTCCACGTCCATGTCTTCGACAACTTCCATGTCCATATCTTCTGCCATGTCCATCTTGTTCCCCTCCATATTCTCCACCGTAATCACCCCACCAAGTCCAACCTTTTGACCATCAATCCCATCATAATGATCACAATCCGTCGTTTCACGATGTAGCGTTTTGGCTGACATTTTGATACTTGTTGTGATAAGCTGTTTGATGAACTTTTTGATGCTAGTTTGATTTGAACTTTAAACTTAGGTTTTACTAACTACGTGAGTCAGAGAGAAGATTAATAACCGTGCGCTTTGCTTGATTAATCACTCAAATATAAGATGAAAAAAATTCAATTATTTTTTTTTAAAATTGAATATTAAAATATGTAATTATTATACATTTTTTAGAAAATATGAAGAATTCACCAATCAATAAAGAATTAATTAATAATTCTAATTATTATTTACCTTTATTTAAAAATGAAAAACAATGGATTAAGGTAAATACTAAGAATTGGTTTAATATTTTATATTATAATTATAACATTAATAATCAAAATAATAATCAAAATAATAATCAAAATAATAATAAAATATGCAGTATTGATATTGGATGTAAAAACTTTATATCATTATATGGTTTAGATGGTTTATGTTATAAAATTAAAAGTGATTATAAAATTATAGATAATATTTTACAAAATAATAATATTGATTATAATTCTAAAAACACATTAATTAAAAATCTAATTACTAATTTACATACTATTTCTGCAAAATTTATTTGTAGATTATATGATACTATTTATATTGGTTATGTAAATAATAAAGGTAATATAGATTCAGAAAATATGCCAACTATAGAAGATAATCTATTAAAAATTTTATGTCATACTGATTTTTTAGATAAATTAAAATATTATACTAAAGAATATAATAAAGAATTATTAATTGTAGATGAATCATTTACTTCCATTCAGTGTGGAAATTGTGGTGAATCAAATAAATTTGGAAGAATTTTTGATGAAGATGACAGTGAACGTAGAAAATATACATGTAAATATTGCCATTTAACATTTTGTAGAGATTTAAATGCTGCACGAAATATTTATATTAAAAATATTAATAAAAAAATTGAATAAAACTTAATATATAATATATTTAATTATAATGTCATTTTGTGATCTTATAATTAACTTATTTAATCATTGTTTACATATTAATAAAAAAAAGAAAAATTATAATATTAGAATAAATAAATATAAACAATATAAATATATACCAAAATTAGAATGTATATATGAAGAATCATATTTACATGATTGTAATGTATAATTTTTTTTTTATATTAAATTTAGTATAGTATTTTTATTATCTTCTATTTCTTGTAATGTATCTAACCATTCAAATGAATTTAAAAAATCAGAATATAAATTATATTCTTTTTTTAATGGTAAATAAGATTTTATTTGTTCATAGTTTAAAAATGTAAATTCTTCACAAAATATACATTGAATACTATATTCTTCATCACATATATTATACCACCAACAAGTAATACAAGGAATTTGTAAAAAACAGTTTTTACAATTTAAATTTTTATCTAAATAACCATTATCTAAACAATTAGAACATGGACTTGTATTTATACCAGTTAATCTATATCCTTTATTAATATAAATTAAAATTTCAGTTGTAAATATTTGTTTCCAATAATTGGTTAAATCAGCATATTCTAAAATATTAGTTTGTAAATCATATGGCAAATTAAACATATTAATTTTTTATAAGAAATAAAATTTATTATTCAATTTTTTTAAAAATTGAATTTAATAAAATAATAAATAATAATTAAATAATGAATAAAATTTGTGATTTAAGTTATTATAATCCAATTGGAATTATAATTTCAGAATATTTAATTGATCTTAAAATATTATTAAAAGATGCTATATATCATAATAATTATAATGTATGTAAAACATTATTAAATTATTTTAAAGAATTAACAGAAAAAGAATTAGATATATTCTTATATGCTGTTCAGCAAAATAATGATAAAATTATTAAATTAATATTAAATTATATTAATTATGAAAAAAATAATATAATATTAGATTATAAAAATTCATATAATGATACTCCTTTGAATTTTGCAGCTTTGAATGGTAACTTAGAATTATGTAAATTTTTAATATATCATAATGTAAATATTCAAGGATATAATGAAATAGAAGATAAATATGGGAATCTAAATATAAATTCTACACCTTTATATTGTGCGGTAAATTCTAATAACTATAAACTTGTAAAATATTTATTGAAATGTGGAGCAGATCCAAATAGATGGTCTAATATCGGATTTGATTATAAAGGATATTTACCATTACATGCAGCAATCAAAAACAATAACTATAAAATTGCAAAACTATTAATTTTATATAATGCCAATCCATATATAAATGAAGTAACTTGGTATTCAAATCCTATATATGATATATGTTGTGAAACTATTCATCATAATTCACCATTATTTCTTGCAATAAAAAAAGAAAAAATAAAATTTTTAAAAATATTTAAACATTATTATGAGGTTATTTCTAAAGAAGAATTAATAAAATTAAAAAAAGAATTTATAAATAATCCAAAGGATAAATATAATTATAGTAGTTTTAAATATGAAATGTTAAATAAATTTTATTAAATTTATTTTTTTAAAAATTGAATTATTAATAGTTATTAGTCTAATTGATAATGAATACTATTAATCTAAAAGATCTTTGCAATCTAAAATATTTTAATCCAATTGGATTAAAAATTGCCAAATATACTATGGATATAGAAGTATTACTAAAACATGCAATTGAATCAGATAATTATGATGTATGTAAAATATTATTAGAATATAAAAAAGAATTAAAATATCCATTAATCTTTTCATTAGCTATTGAAAAAAATAATAAAAAAATCATTAATTTAATATTAAATTATATTAATAAACTAGATATATTAAATGAATTAGATCAATATAATGAAACTCCTTTAAATAAAGCATGTAGAAATGGTAATTTAGAATTATCTAAATTTTTACTATACTTTAATGTTAATATAAATGGGTATTATACTATAAATGAAAATTTAGATAAAAAAATAAATGATACTCCATTATATTGTGCTGTTAAATCAAATAATAGTAAATTAGTAAAATTTTTATTAATAAATGGTGCTGATCCAAATATTTGGTCAGCTACTGGGTATGGACATGTTGGTTCTTTACCATTACATGCAGCAATAGAAAATAATAATTATAAAATAATAAAATTATTATTAATGTATAATGCTGACCCAAAGGAAGGATATACTACTATATGTAAATATGGAATTGTTGAACATAATTCACCATTAATATTAGTAATAAATCAGAAAAAAAAGAAAATATTAAAAATATTTAAAAATTATTCTCATTATCTAACTAAGAATGAATATTTACATTATAAAAATAATTTAAATTAATATTATTTGATTAAATGATAAATTAAATTTAACTTTTTTATTTTTTTTATGTAATATATTTTTTCTTTTATTAAAATGATTTTTACAATAAAATTTATAATTAAATAATCTTGTAGATTTATTTGTACAATGAACTCTACTATATTTTTTAACAATGCAGCAATTCATTTGTTTCATTATATTATATATTTATAAATTATTAATTCAATTTTTTATTTATAATGTTGTAGATCTATTACGAATATCATTATTTATAGTATCTTCTTGTTCTATATCTTCTATAATAATACTATCATTAGATGGTAAATGTCTAAATAATTGTTTTGTTTCTAAATTATGTTTACTTTTAGATTTCCATAATATACTAGCTTTATCAGCTTTAGCTATATTATGAATTTCAGATAATTTATTTTGTTTTACTATATCAGTATAAAAGGTTATATTATTTAAAGAATCTTGATTAAAATATGAAAAATATATAGTTAATAATTCATTAGTCAGAGAAATAATGTAATTAAATATTTTAAATTTTTCACATTTTTTAAGATCAAAATCATTTTCGATATTACAATAATTTTTATCAAAATTATTATCATTTCCTTTTAATTTGATAAATAATTTATTTATTTTATTAAATATTTTATGTTCTTTTAATTTATTATATTTATCTGGATAACTATTAATTAAAGAATTTAATGTATTATAAACTCTAATAAAATATTTAGTTTTATAACTATGTAAAAAGAAAAAGCCACCATTTTCTAATATAGAACATAAATAATCGACTTCAGATAATGGTATTTTATTCGAACTATTTATTGGATTACACATTTGAGCATTTACTACAGTATCTATAAAAGCACCCCTAGTAAAATAAGTTTCAATTCCATAAAAATTAATAATACTAATATAATCATGTAGTGCTGATAATTTATCAGAATAATTTGCCATTATCGTTTTTTCAATATTAAATAAAGAAATATAATTAATATTTTTTGTTTGATTTTGTAAATATGATAAAGTATTATTAGTAATTTTTAAAAATTGTTCAATATTAGGTATTGATTTATTTATATAATGGCATAATTTATGATATAAACTTTCATCAAAACCTTCAATAAAATCTCTTAAATATTTAGTAAATCCCCACATTAAACAAGAAATATCATTTTGAGATTCTTTTAAATAATAAAAAGGTTGAGTTTTATTTTTACAATCTAAAGCTTCATAATATTTATATTCTTTTGGATTATTTATAGGATAATTAAATTCAATATAAGCCTTTCCATAAATATTAGTATCAAAAACTATAGAACTATGTTCATTAAAAATAGTATTAAACTCGTCTTGAAAAATCTTCATAATATTAATTTTAGATTCATTTGTTCCATATAATGTAATATCATAATCTGATGTTAAATTAGTAGACCCAACGCTATATATTTGCATATCTGATTTTAGATTTTTTTTATATTCTCTAATATATATCTTTTTTAATAAAGAATCTACTACTAATTTTCTAAATAACCAAAATATTTTTTGGTTTTCTGATTTTAATGATTTAATATTTTCCCAAGATAATTTTAATAAAAATCCATCATTGTCTGGCTTAATATAAAATGTATTATCTTTTTTAATTAAATAATTCTTATTTAATAAATATTCAAATGCTTGTTCTATATAGGAATGATATTTAGCCGAATTTTCATTTATATTATTAACTTTAATTTCACTACAAATTATATTCTTTTCATTTTCTTTTTCAGTTAAATTATATCGATCATCTGGAGGGCATTGATTTTTACATTGACATATTACAGAATAAACAAATTCTTCAAAATTATAATTCGATAAATCATTTGCTGCTATTACATTTGATTCAAATTGATCTTTTTTTACATTCATTAATTTATAAATATAACCTAAAATCCCAATAAATAAAATATATTTAGCATTATTAATAATAAATTTAAAATTTGAATATACTATAAATAATAAAAATAGTAAAAATATAGTTAATACAAAATAAAACTTTTTTGTATAACTTTGAGTTTTATTTTTTATATCATTAGCTAATAATGACATTTTATATTAATATTCTTATATTATTATAAAAGATATTTTAATATTGTTAAAAAAAAATAATTGAATTTTTTTGCTTATTTAATATATAGCAATCAAGTACAATGGAACAACTTTTGAACAATAACTCTTGGATTATTTATCCAACTGAGAAAGGTCAAGATGTCATTCTAACCATTACCTTTTCTGCATCAGAGAAGTATGATAATCTCATACAATCTTTGATCAAGAAATACGGTGGTGAACTAGGTACTTGTAAATTGGGTAAGCACACACGGATGATTACTCTTAAGAACCTTTCTATTATTGAATTATTCTCTAGAGTGTTTTCTAAAAATGCCCAATCAACTTCTGAAATATATCAAGAATATATGCATCTGTATAATAATCAGCATGTGTATTTTGAATCAATGTTCATGATTTAGATATATTTTTTTTTGAAAAAAAATATAAAAACTCCTCCGGGGCGTTTCGATCGCCCTACCTTTCGGTTAACAGCCGAATGCTCTTCCGAGTGAGCTACGGAGGATTATATATATAATATATTTTAATGTTTAAATAGTTTTTTTTTATAATTTTAAATTAGTTATTTCATTAAATAGTTCAGAAATAATATTATTTTCATACATATATTTATAATTATATAAAGTTTGTCTTTTATTATTACATACCATAGATATAGCAGATTTAGTTGTATTATTTTGCTTAGCTGCTATATTACAACTTGGATATATATTTATAATATTATTATCTAAATCACATTTAATAACTTTTTTACATTTTGCATATTTTCGAATTTTATCTTTAGTTATTTGAGTTAATATTCTTCCAGTTAATGCATTACTAATTTTTTGTTTAGTCTCATTAGTATGATATTTACCTATAAATGGATGAGTACCTATTGGATATTTATAATTTTTATTTTTTAATGTATTACTTATTTTTTCTTTAGTATATGAATGCATTTTTCCATTATTTCCTCCATTTTTTAAATTATAACCATTAGGTACTAAACTATTATATTTTTTAATATAATAAGATTCATAATAATTTAAATCTTTATCAAAACAAATACAAATTAATTCAAATGTAAAATTAAGTGATCCATATTTATTAAAAGCATTTTTTAAATATATACAATTACTAGATGTTTGTTTATGTTTATTAAATCTTTTTTGCAAATCATGTATTGTTTGTCCAATATAATATTTATTATTAATATTATTTTTTATTTTATAAATATATCCCATAATTATTAAAAAAATATTATTTTATTATTTAAAATATTTTTTATTTTTTTGATTTAGATTTTTTTGATTTTTTAGATTTTGATTTAGTTTTTTTAGATTTTTTAGATTTAGTTGTTTTTGACATTTTTGATTTATCTTTTGGTAAAATAACATACATATTAGTTTGGCATTTTTTGCATTGTCCTTTAACTGCAGAATTACCAGTTTTAGTAACTACATTTTGTGTATTTACCATTTCTTGTTTTTTTTTGCATTTCATACAATATCCGGTAGTCATATTTAACTAAAATAAAATATTTATATTTATATCTATATATTTTACATAAAAAAAAATAAAAAATTAATGGTACAAGTGGGATTTGAACCCACGCAGATATTTATCTAGTAGATCTTAAGTCTACCCCCTTAGACCAACTCGGGCATTGTACCTTTATATATATATATATATATTATATTTAATAGATAATTATTTATAATATTAAAAATTGAATTTATCATTTATTCTTTTATATAACAATTATGATTAAACTACCAGATACAATCATTGATTTAATTTATGAATTTAGTGATTATAAAGAAAATATTAAATCATATTATCAAAAAAATATATTAACAAAAATAGATAAATCTTTATATAAATTAAATTATCCTTGTTTTGCATGTTATTATAGAGAACATTTATTAAATAATGAAATATTAAATGATGTTTGTTTATTTGGACCACATAAAATAAATAAAGAAAAATGGATGTCATGTCATTTATTACCTATATATAATCCAAATGGTAAAGCATTAAAATTATATAATATATTAAATGATAATACAAATTTATTTATGTTAGTATATAAAAATGAATTACATAGATATGAATTAATTATGGAATTATATGATTATATAGAAAGAAAAAAAAATAATTAATATATAATATAATATAATTTAATTACAAATATTATATTTATCGATAATATCTAAATTTTTCTGTTTAGTAAAGATTTTATTTATTTTTTCTTTTTTTCTATAATTAATTTGTTTTTGTATTTGATTAACCATTTTTTCACTTAAATAATTAATATTAGTTAAATTTTCATAATTATAATATTTAAAATATGATGTACTTCCATTATCATAACGAGATTTAAATGAATAATCACAAAATTTTTTATATTCTTTAATTGCAAACTTTTGTTCAAAATCCATATTAATTATTATATACTAAAAATAAATATAATATTCAATTTTAAAAATATAAAATTGAACATATTAATATCAAATTAATAAAATAATAATATAAATGAATAGATTATTTCCAATAGAAATTAATAATATAATATTAGATTTTACTAATATTAATAATTATTGGAAAACTAGATTTACAAATGATGTATTACCAGAAATTAATAAACATTATAGATTAATAGGTATGGACTGTCAAATACATGATGAACAATGTGATTGTACTAATAAAATTCCATGTTTTTATTGTTATTTATATGATGAATGTTATTGTCATATAAATTTTGATTATATACCATTTGAAAAAGTAAAAAAAGAATGTTATGAACTAATTAATTATCGTTATATGCCATTAGAAACATTTTTATATATTTTTGATACTTATGAAGATGGTGGAAGATATATTAATTCTATAAAAGCACAATTAGAATATTATATAATAAATAAAAAATATATATTAAAAAATATTAGTTATTAATAATATAAAATGGGAATATATATTTCAGATAATAAAGATTATATAATATCTACACTTAGTTATCCGGCTAAATTATATTTAACACAAATTGGAATGCAACGTAAAGCAGCATATATTATACAAGCATGGTGGATTAAATATAATCCTAAAAAAATAGATAATTATTATACAAATGATTATTATAAAATTGAATAATTTAATTTATAATTATACATAATCATGAATCAGGAATACAAAGAATATAATACTCATTTAAATTTAGAATTAAATATTAATGATGCTGTAAAAGTTACCACTATTCCTCAAAATGAATCATTTTGGGTTTCAATTGAAAAAATAAATGAAAATAATACATTTGAAGGTAAAGTACAAAATATATTATCTAGAAAACATGATTTTAATTATGAAGATATAATTACATTAGAATATAAAAATATTAAAGAACATAACCTTAAAGAAAATAGATTTAATATTAATTCTATTTCATCTTTAGATAAACAGACTTTATTAATTAAATATCTATTATTTAAAAATATATATAATAAAGAACCAACATTAGAAGATATTGATAAATTTATAAATATTAGACTTACATAAATTATATGATTAAAAAATATAATTATTTTTTTGTAATTTAAAGTTATATTAATATATATAATAAGCCCTTGTAGCTCAGTTGGATAGAGCACAACCCTTCTAAGGTTGGGGTCATGCGTTCGAGTCGCATCTGGGGTATAAAATTTTTTTGTTAGAAAAAATCGAAAAGATGTTCAACATGTTTATTAGGATTTAATAATAAGAATTGAAAAACAACATCAGGATGATAAAAATATTTCATTAATTCTTCATGACAAC